>Ga0315278_10007185_pt1 | contig 10162 bp, 8 predicted proteins | sample YL17G06_0_MG_FD_203880 | JGI IMG/M metagenome (GOLD analysis project Ga0315278, IMG submission 203880) | Sediment microbial communities from Yellowstone Lake, YNP, Wyoming, USA - YL17G06_0 | ecosystem: Environmental > Aquatic > Freshwater > Lake > Sediment | place: USA: Wyoming | collected... | reverse complement strand
AGTTGAGCAGGATCCCGGCCGGCTCGGCGCCGGTCACTGCGGCGACACGGTCGATCAGCGGCTCGATCTGAGGGTGGATGATCCCGACGATGTCGACGCCGCAGAGCACAACACGGGTGCCGTCGCATTCGAATGCGAGCGCGCCGACCTCGAGCGGCAGGCCGTAGCCGCCGGAGTTCGTGGGCTGGCGGATGAAGCCGACCATCGGGAGCCCGAGAGGCGGCTCGAGTCGAAGCGACGCGGTACCGGCACGGAAACTGGTCATGGTCGGATCTCCTTGGCTCGGTGGTGGGAAGAGAGGGAGTCGAGGTACTCGGCCAGCCCTAGTGCGGCCGCAGCGAGGAACAGCTCGCCGTTCGAGGCCGACGCCGTGGACGGGTCGCCGAGCACGCCGCTCGCGCCCATGTCCGGCAGGCGGAATGCGTCGTTCTCCTTCACGATCGGCTCGAATGCGGCATCCCTCGTGACTCCGACCAGCCCGGGCTCGAGGGCGAGCATGGCGGAGGTCTCGGCCTGGCCGGCATGCCCGATCGAGCCGAGATCGGCCGGGAAGAGCTCACGAAGCGCAGACGGCTCGACGAGCTCCCAGTAGCTGACTACGAGGCACTCCTCCGCGAGGCCGAGTGCTTCCAACCAGCCCCTGTTGCCGCCGTGGCCGTTGACGATCACGACCAGCGGGAACCAGCCCCGCAGGCCGCGGACGATGGCGCGCATCAGCTCGAGGAGCAACTCCGGCTCGAGCGTTACCGTGAGCCCGAGGCGCACGTGATGGGGGCTGAGCCCGGTCCAGACGGTCGGGGCGACAAGCACGTCGGGGCGAGCCAGCGCGGCGCCGCGCAAAGCGACCGCCTCGACGAGCAGCGAGTCCGTCCCCACGGGGAGGTGCTCACCGTGCTGCTCGAGCGAGCCCACCGGCAGGAGGCAGATCGCGCCGGCAGCGCCACGACCGCCGGCCTCGGCCCGCGACAGCTCGAGCAGCCGAACGCTCATCTCCGCAGCCCCTGCGCGAGCCACAACGCACGGGAGTTGTCGTCGGCCACGCGCATCGGCAGCTCAGCCCACCCTGGACATGCCGAAAACGGCGGTCGTGCCGGTCTCCCCAACGCTCATGAAGCTGTGCTCGACGTTCGCCGGCAGGAAGACGACGTCGCCGACCTCGGCCCGCAGCACGTCCGTCGTCCCCGTCAACGACACGACAAGCGTGCCCACGGTAACCCGGATCACCTTCTCGAACGGCACCGATTCCGGCTTCGTGTCGCGCCGCACCGGCAGGCGCATCTCACCGACCCGGATCTTCTCGTCGCAGTAGAAGAACGACGACAGATAGGCCTGCGGCGGCTCGTCGCCCGTGATCAGGTGCAGCCAGGTGGCACGGTCGAGCCTCATCATGTCGACCTCCGTCTTCGGCTCTCCGGGCCAGGACGAGAGCTGGTCGAGCCTGGAGGCGAAGCCCTCGTTGCGGTCGTGTGGCCCGTTCAATACCACCGGCTTGCGCTCGTACCACCCGAGTTCGTAGAGCGTTTCGTTCTCGACCTTCTGCTTGAACAGGTCGGTATGCATCTCGCCGGGCACCCACCAGGCGATGTAGCAGTCCTCGTCGCCGAAGTTGTAGCCGTGGTGGGCAGCCCAGGCCGGGATGTTGGCCGCGTCTCCGGCGACCAACTCGACGACGTCGGACGTATCGGGATTGGAGAGATGAAGCGTCCCCTTGACGATGTAATACGGCTCCGTGTTCGGATGGTCTCCCGGATCGAACCAGCACCCGGCGGGGACGACGAACATTCCGGAGTTGATGTGCGGCGTCGAGACCCACGTCCACGACGGGGTCGCGTTCCCCGGCGCGGGAGCCCACGCGTCGAAGCGGTGGTCGGCGGCGCGCAGCAAGGTCGACCGGGGCTCTTCCCCGGGCCGGTACGGGATGCTCTGGTACGGCGGCCAGAGGGCGCGGTACTTCGGGTTGTCGGTCATCGTGAGCCTCCTTGCGCGAGCATCGCTCGCAGTCTGGGATTGGTGAGGTGAACCTGGTGCATCCGAAGCGGTCGAAGCGGAGCCTCGTGACGAAATCGCTCCCGCCCGGGAAGGGGATCGCGGGCGAGTACCTCGCCGCAGAAGTCGGTGGTGTCGATTGCAGGTCTGACGCTCATGCGACGTTCTCCGGGAAGTGGCACGCGGTGCGGTTGGCCGTGGCACCTCGTTCGGTCAGGTCCGGGCGCTCGCTGTGGCACCGCTCCTCGGCCTTCCAGCAGCGTGACGCGAAGATGCACCCCGGGACGGGCTCGGTGAGGTCGGGCAACTCGCCCTCCAGCCTGATCCGGCGACGTTCGCGCTCGAGCGTCGGATCCGGGATCGGCACGGCGGAGAGAAGGGCGATCGTGTAGGGATGCTGCGGAGCGGCAAAGATCTCGTCCGCGGTCGCGACCTCGACGAACTGGCCGCCGTACATCACGGCAACCCGGTCGCACACGTGCCGGACCGTCGAAAGATCGTGCGAGATGAACAGGTAGGAGAGGGCGAGCCGGCGCTGCAGATCCATGAGAAGGTTCAGGATCTGCGCCCGCACGGAGACGTCGAGCGACGAGACCGCCTCGTCGCAGACGATGAGCGCCGGGTGGGTGGCGAGCGCCCTTGCTATCGCAACCCGCTGCCGCTGCCCACCGGAGAGCTGGAGCGGCCGCCGCTTGCCGAAGTCCGCTCCGAGCCCGACGAGGTCGAGCAACTCGGGGACGCGACCGCGGTTCTTCCTGGCCGCACGGCGGTCGAGCAGCATCAGTGGCTCGGCAACGATCTTGTCGATCGTCATCAGTGGATCGAGCGAGTCGCCCGGATCCTGGAAGATCATCTGCACCCGGCCCCGCTGTTCGGCCGCGATGCCTCCGTGGCGGGCCTCGAGTGGACGTCCGTCGAAGGCGACCTCGCCACGGGTTCTCTCGGTGAGACCGAGCAGAAGTCGTGCGACCGTCGACTTGCCGGAGCCCGACTCACCGACGAGCCCGAGGGACTCTCCGCTCCTGATCTCGAAGGACACGCCCTCGACGGCCCGCAGCCACCCCTTGCGCGACCCGCCGCCGCTCCGGGCACGGTAGTCCTTCGCGAGGTCGCCGACGACGAGGAGCGCGTCGCCCACGGATGGTGCACCGAGCGCGATCTCCTCCTTCAGCAACACGCCGGCGGTCGCCGTCGACTCGTCCACGAAGTGGCAGGCGACGCGGGCGGCCGCGTCGTGCATGTCGAAGGCCGGGCGCTGCGTGACGCAGATCGCCCGGTCGCCGCTGAGGCGGCAGCGGGGAGCGAATCGACACCCGCCGGGGATCGAATCCGCGCGCGGCAGGACGCCCGGGATCGACGGGAGGGTCGTCGCGCGAGCATCTCCCAGCCGGGGAACAGCGGCGATCAGCGCCTGCGAGTACGGGTGGCCCGCCCGCTCGAAGACGTCGTCGACGGTGCCGTACTCGACCGGCGCGCCCGCGTACATGACGAGGACGTCTTGTGCGAATCCCGCGATGATGCCGAGGTCGTGCGTGATCAGCATCACGGCCATCTGCCGTTGCTCGGCGAGGCGGTGGAGCAGGTCGATCACGCTCGCCTGGGTGGTGACGTCGAGAGCGGTCGTCGGCTCGTCGGCGATCAGCAGCTCCGGATCCGACGCGAGAGCCATCGCGATCATGACGCGCTGGCGCATGCCGCCCGAGAACTCGTGCGGGTACTGCTCGAGGCGCTGCCTCGGAGTCTGGACGCCGACCTCGGCCAGGAGCTCGACGGCCCGGTCGACGGCTGCGTCCCCCCGGGCGTCGGTGTGGAGCTTGATCGCCTCGAGGAGCTGGTACGCGATCGTCTTGACCGGATTCAACGATCCGAGGGCATCCTGGAAGACCATCGAGATCCGCCCACCCCGGACCTGACGGAGCACGTCGTCGGCCGCCCCGGCGAGCTCGAGGTCGCCGAGCCGGATCGAGCCGGCAGTGATCGTTCCCGGCGGCTCGAGCAGGCCGAGCACCGCCATCGCAACGGTGGACTTGCCGGAGCCCGACTCGCCGACGATCCCGAGCCGCTGACCCGGGCGGATCGTCAGCGACAGCCCGTCCACGGCCCGTACGGTTCTCTCCCCGAGCGGGAAGTCGACGACGAGGTCGTCGATCGACAGGACGATGTCGCCCGGGCTCTCGAGGGGCGCGCCCGTCCCGGCGCCGTCCACGAGCGCCTTGCTCACGAGGCCTGACCCCCGGGGGTCGTCGACCCGACCATCCCGGTCGGCTCGACGGCGCCCGCCACGACACCCGCGCTCCCGCTGCGTTGGACCGCGATCTCGATGCCCTCGCTGACGAGCATGTAGCCGAGAGCGACCGTGACGATGCACAGGCCCGGCCAGATCCCGTAGCGCCAGTCCTGGAAGACGTAGTTGAACGATGCCTGGAGCATGCTGCCCCAACTGGGCGCCGGCGGCGGTGTGCCCAGGCCGAGATACGACAGAGTCGCTGCAGCGAGGAGCGTGTAGGCGGCCGTCAGGGCGATCCCCACGAGGAGGGGGCCGATCGCGTTCGGGAGCAGGTGCCTCCAGATCACGTATCGCGAGCGGGCGCCCGAGATCACACTCGCCTCGACGAAGGCGCGCTCTCGGAGGCTCATGGCCATCCCGCGTGCGAATCGAAGGAAGCCCGGGATGTAGAGGATCATCAAGGCGAGAATGACGATCCCGTCGCTCGGGCCCATGACCGCCACGAGGAAGAGCGCGAGCAGGATCGACGGGAACGCGAGCATCACATCGGTGACGCGGAGGGCGACCGTACTGGCGGTGCCGCCGCGGTACCCGGTGAGAAGGCCGATAGAGACACCGATCACGGCCGCGATCAACGTTGCTCCGAGGCTGATCTTCAGGTCGGTGCGTGCCGCGTAGACGAGGCGCGAGAGGACGTCTCGCCCGAGCTCGTCGGTGCCCAGCCAGTAGTCGCTCGACGGGGCCGCGAACGGCGCGTCGACGAGGTCGGTCGGGCTGTACGGGGCGATCACCCCGGGGATCAGCGCCGCGACGGCGAACGGCAGCAGCAGCGCAAGCCCGATCTGGAGCCGGATGTTGTGTCGGAGCCAGCTCATCTACGCGCGACGGATCCTCGGATCGACCATACGGTAGGCGATCTCGATCAGGGTCGACATGATCACGTAGGCAGCGGCGATCGCCATCACGCAGGCGATCAGGGTGCTGAAGTCCTGGCGCTCGACGGAGTAGATGAGCAGCCCGCCGACACCCGGCCAGTTGAAGATGCGCTCGACCACCACCACCCCGCCGAGCAGCTGGCCGAACTGGACGCCGAGGACCGTCAGCGACGGAAGCAGCGCGTTCGGGAACGCATGCTGGTAGAGAACTGCGCTCTCGCTCAGGCCCTTGGCGCGTGCCGTGCGGATGTACTGCGTGCTCAACGACTCCCGCAGGCTCTGCCGCATGAAGTGGTAGAAGACGGCCGTCGTGGGAATCACCAGCGTGATCAGCGGCATGATAATCCGCTTCACGTGCTCGACCGGGAGCTCGCGAAACGACTCGTAGCCGCCGGCGGGAAGCCAGCCGAGCAGCACGGCGAAGAAGATGACGAGGAGGATGCCGAGCCAGAATTGGGGCACCACGAAGCCGACCGTCGACAGCTGGCCGGCAACGACAGAGAACACGCGCTTGCCCCTCCTGACCGATCGCAGGGCCAGGAGCGCAGCGAGCGGAAGCGAGATTGCGAGCGTCAGGAAGGCAAGCTCGAGCGAGGGGATGATTCGCTCGAGAACGGCTCGGCCGACGGAGCCGCCGCCCTCCTGCACACCGAGGTCTCCCTGGATCGCCTTCTCGAGCCAGATCACGAACTGCCACGGAACAGGCTTATCGAGGCCGAGTCGTGCCCGCTCCGCAGTCACGAGCGCGGTTCGCTGCTCGAACGTGAGGTCGTCTCGCTTGCCGACCCTGATCTCGGCGGTGTCGCCCGGTAGTGCGGTTGCGATCGCGAAGGTGATCATCGAGATCGCGAGCAGCACGCCGATCAGCGACAAGACAGGGGTGAGAAATCGCATCAGGGGAAGACGGTGGGGGACATCGAGTCCCCCACCGTCGTTCGTTCATTCGATCCGGCCTGCGTCACTATGCGAGGTACGCACCGTCGAATCGTTGGTCTCCGATCAGCGTCGAGTCGACGCCCTGCAGGTTCTTCGGTGCCACGTTCTGGTTCGAGGCGATCATCGTGTGGAACGCCGCCGCCTGGGTGAGCATCAGCCGCTGCACCGCTTTGAGCGAGGCGCTGTACTGCGCTTCGTTCTTCGGAGAGAATGCGGTGTTGTAGGCAGCTTCCAACGCCGGAATAGCGCCCGTCGGGTACTTCGGTGGGTTCTTCAGCAGCGTGGCCTTCATCATGTAATTCGCGATCAGCGCCCAAGGGAACGGAAGCGAGCCGGCATTGACGGCGATGCCGTCGTGGTTGCGCTTCGTGTAGAGCCGATCGAACCACTGGGCAGCCGGCAGCACCTGGATGGTGGCATTGATGCCGGCCTTCTTGAAGCCCTGCTGTAGCACCGGCGCCTCACGTGTCCACGGGCCCGGGTCCTTCAGGATCATCATGTTCAGCTTCAGGTTGGAAGCTCCGGCCGCCGCGAGCAGGCTCTTCGCCTTCTCCGGGTCGTAGCTCGGCGACGGGCCCCCGCCCGGCCACGCCTTGCCGATCGAGTACGGGCTCTTCTCGAGCGGGTTCCAGGTCGGGACAGCGCGCCCGCCCCAGGCGACCTTGTTGTCCGTGTTCTTGTCGAACGCCCACTGGAGCGCCTGCCGCACCTTCACGTCCTTCAGCGGCCCGAAGTACATCTGCGGCTGCCACCACTGGAAGAAGAGGCCGGACGGGATCAGCTTGGAGTTGCGCTTTCCGTCCACCTGCGGGAGCGTCGCGACCGAGATGTCGTGCAGGTAGTCGACGTCACCCGAGAGGAAGTTCGCAACCTGGGCCGACTCGTCGGCGAGGAAGCGGAACGTCAACTCGTTGAGATACGGGCGGCTGCCGTTCCAGTAGTCGGGGAACCGCTCGAGGTCGAGCCGGTCACCCTTGACGAAGTTCTTGTACTGGAAAGGCCCGGTGCCGATCGGCTGCTCGCCGAGGTTCAGGTCATCGGCGTTCTCCGGCATGATGAACCAGAAGCGCCAGCTCTCGATCATGCGAGCAGGCTTCTTCGTCGTGATCTTCAGGGTCTGGTTGTCGACCTTGACCGCCTTGCCCCAGATGTCCTTTGGCAGCGCGAGGAAGTTGTTCGACGCGGGCTTGACGGGGTCATGAATGCGGTTGAGGCTCCAGACGACGTCTTCGACGCGCAGGGGGTTGCCATTGTGGAACTTCACTCCCTGCCTGATCTTCACGATCGTGGTCTTCGCATCCGGCGTCTTCCAACTCGTCGCGAGCAGCGGGACGGCCCGTCCGTTCTTGTCGTACTTCACGAGCGTGTCGTACATCGCGTAGGCCATGAGCTGGCCCCAGCGGTAACCGAACGCCGTGAGGACGTTGATGTCCTCGAACGACTGGCCGATGCCCACGACCAGCTTGCCACCCGGTTTCGGGGCGAGAACCGCTGCCCCGGCACCTTGTGCGCGGAGCAACGCATCGGCGCCGCCGATCGCCGCTGCTCCCAAGGCACCACGCTTGAGCAACTCCAGGCGACTCAGGCCCTGGATGAACTCTTCCATGACAAATCTCCTCTCCCGATCCTGTTCAGGGAACGATTCCAGATCGTCCGTCAACGCGATTCAAGAGCACCGCGCAAGCAAAGTCAAGCATTTGGTCTGACAAGTGGCTCTTGCTCAATACATCAACCAGCCACCGCTGATGTTCAAGGTCGCCCCCGTGATGTAACTGGCGTGCTGGGAGGCGAGAAACACGACCGCGGGAGCGATCTCCTCCGGCGCCGCCATCCGGCCGAGGGGTACCTGGTCGACGAGGCCCTGCAGAACGTTGTCTGTGAGGCCGTCCCGAAGCATCGCAGTGTCGACGAGGCCGGGCGCGACGGCGTTGACGCGAATCCCGGCGGCTGCATAGGTGCGTGCGAGACCACGGGTCATCGTGACAATCCCGCCCTTCGTCGCGTTGTAGACGACCGAGCCACCGAAGCCACCGGTCCACCACCCCTGGGAGCTGAAGTTGACGATCGCACCGGGCCGGCCGGCACTGCGCAGTCCCTCTGCGAACGCACGGTTCAAGAAGAACGTCGCCTTGAGATTCACGTCCACCTGTGCATCCCAGTCGGCCTCGCCGATCTCCCGGATGTCGTCCCTGCGCGACAGAACTGCCGCCAGGTGCGCAAGCGCGACGAGCGGCCCCACCGCATCCTCTGCCGTAGCGACGAGGGCCGGGTGACGTTCGATGTTGCCGATGTCGGCGCCGATACCGATGTGCCCCTCGCCCGGGAGTGAGGCGGCGAGGTCGCTCGCAGCCTGCTCCGACAGGTCGACCGCGACGACGCGTGCCCCGCACTCCGCGACCGCGCGTGCGACCGCAGAGCCGATCCCACCCACCGCTCCGGTGACGACGACGCCACGTCCGTCGAGCCCCTTGCCGAGCGACGGTGGGCCTGATGACGGCGCCGTCATGCCCGCGGCGGAATCCGGTACTTCTCGATGTACTCGGCGTCGAGGTCCCAGCCGAGCCCGGGCCCGGTCGGCAAAGCCATTCTCCCGTCGACGATCGGCGGCCGGTTGGCGACGAGGTTCCACCAGATCGGGTCACGATCGGCGCTGAACACCTCGAGGAACGTCCCGTGCGGGATCGACGCGAGCAGGTGAGATGCGATCTGGGGCTCCTCGTGGTGAGCCATCGCCACATCGAAAGCAACGGCCGCAGCCGCTACGCGACGCCACTCCGTCGCCCCGCCCGACCAGGACGAATCGAAGTTACAGAAGTCGATCGCTCCCTCCACCATGAGATCGCGGCACCCCCCGGCAGAGAACTCGCTCTGGCCCGCACACACACGCACACCCCCCGCAAACCGGACGTCGCGCATCGCGCGGCGGTCGTTCGACCAGACGCACGGCTCCTCGAACCAGTACAGGTCGAGGTCCCCGACGAGGCGCGAAAACCGCACCGCTTCGGCCGGCGTCCAACCCTGATTGGCATCGGCGCAGAGGACGAAATCGGGCCCGGCCGCCGCCCGCGCGACACGGAACCGCTCGGCATCCTCCTCGGGTGTGAGCCCTCCCACCTTGAACTTCATCCCGGCAAGTCCGCGCTCACGCAACTCCGAGACCTCTTCCGTGATGTCCTGCTTGCCGTAGTAGCCGCCGATCGTGATCACCGGGAGGCTATCCCGGTAGCCGCCCCACAACCGGTGCAGCGGCTGACCGAGGGCCTTGCCGACGGCATCCCAGATGGCCGCATCGATGCACGCAGTCGCAACCAGGCCGAGCCTGCGGTCGCGGAGAATGTCGAACGTGGCAGGCCGTGCAAGCTCCCAGCAGCGCTCGACCCTGAACGCGTCCTCTCCGATCAGCCGTGGGGCGATCTCCAGCCGCAGGATCTCGTCGATCTCGAGGAGCCCCGCATCCTCGTCGCCACAGTACGCCTCCCCGACGACTCCCTCCTCGGTATGGATGCGCGTCACGATCGTCGACCGGTGAGTCATCTTGTACCGGCTACCACGGTACGTCTGGCCGAGGGGGACACGAACGGGAATCGTCTCGATCGCCGCGATTGTGAGGCAGGGGATCGAACTCGCACTCGTCTGCAGCTCGACTCCGAGCTCAGCCATCAGGTTCCACCCCTTGATCGGTAACGGTTCCAGGAACTGTAGGCAGCACTGTCGGCCCTGTCAATCCCGTCGGGGCCTGCTCTCGACCGTTCGCCGCCTTTGTCAGACCACGACACCTGCAACCGTTTCCGCTATCGTTTCCAGTTCTGGGCGCACCGCTTCTGTGCCCAGCAGGACGATTCACTTCACTCCGAACGGTTCGAGGCGTCGCCCTAGAACCGATACTTCTCGACGACCGTCTCGTTGATCTCGATCCCGAGACCCGGCCGCCGATTCCCTTCCACGAAGCCGCCGGACTGCTCGATCGGGCTGTCCACGAGCTCGTGCTGCATCGGGCTCTCCTCGGCCTTGAGCTCGAACACGAGCACCCGGGGCGTCGTCAGCGACAACGCCAGGCTCGCTGCCGTGACGATCGCGC
>Ga0315278_10007180_pt1 | contig 10164 bp, 4 predicted proteins | sample YL17G06_0_MG_FD_203880 | JGI IMG/M metagenome (GOLD analysis project Ga0315278, IMG submission 203880) | Sediment microbial communities from Yellowstone Lake, YNP, Wyoming, USA - YL17G06_0 | ecosystem: Environmental > Aquatic > Freshwater > Lake > Sediment | place: USA: Wyoming | collected... | reverse complement strand
ATAACCTCAAGGTACGGCAACTGATCTACCTGGTACAGGCCATCATCGGCTTCCCGCGCCACCTGTCACAGCATGTGGGCGGTTTCGTGATATCGGAAGCACCGCTGGCCAGTCTCGTTCCGGTCGAAAACGCAGCCATGGCCGACCGCACAGTGATCCAGTGGGACAAAGAGGACCTGGAGACCCTTGGCATGCTGAAAGTAGATTGCCTCGCACTGGGCATGCTGACCGTGATTCATCGCTGCCTGGACTTGATAAGGGGTCAGAGTAAAAACTCGTTGAGCACGGAGACCGTGGGTGCACTTGAGACGAGTTTTTACTCTGACCCCACCATTGCCACCATCCCTGCCGAGGACCCAGCCACCTACGCCATGATCCAGCAAGCTGACACCATCGGGGTGTTCCAGATCGAATCGCGCGCGCAGATGGCCATGCTGCCACGCCTCAGGCCGGCTTGCTTTTATGACCTGGTGATTGAAGTAGCCATCGTCCGCCCCGGGCCGATACAGGGCAACATGGTGCATCCCTACCTGCAGCGGCGCAGCGGCACTGAGCAGGTCCACTACCCCTCCGAAGAACTCAAAGTAGTGCTGCAGCGTACACTGGGGGTACCCATATTCCAGGAACAGGTGATGCAGATTGCCATGGTGGCTGCGGGCTTCAGCGGTTCGGAGGCTGATGTGCTGCGCCGTTCAATGGCAGCCTGGGCACGGCGCGGCGGCATGGAACACATGCACCAGCGCCTGGTCAGTGGCATGCTGGAGCGCGGTTATAGCGTATCGTTTGCCGAACAGATTTTCCAGCAGATTCGCGGCTTTGGTGAGTACGGGTTCCCCGAATCCCATGCGGCCAGTTTTGCGTTGCTGGTGTATGTTTCTGCATGGATGAAGCGCCACCACCCGGCAGCTTTCACCTGTGCCCTGCTCAACGCGCAACCCATGGGTTTTTATCAGCCAGCGCAACTGGTGCAGGACGCCCGGCGTCACGGCGTGAACGTTTTACCGGCAGATGTACGCTACAGCTGCTGGGATTGCACTCTTGAGCCAGGCCGAAGCACTCCAGCCTTGAGACTGGGGCTGCGTATGGTCAAAGGCTTGCGCCAGGATGTAGTACAGCACCTTGTCCAGGTAAGGCTGGAAAGCCCATTTCGCGATGTGCAGGATTTCACTAACCGCGCCAACATGAACCGCCGCGACCTGGCGATACTGGCTGAAGCCGCTGCACTGCGAGGCCTTGCCGGCCACCGGCACCGGGCGCGCTGGGAAATAGCCGCCAGTGAGAAAAATTGGGGTCAGAGTAACAATTATAGTTTTTACTCTGACCCAAATTTTGCCGGCCACCACGCCGAGTCCGTCAGCATCCGCCCGCCCTCCGAGGTCGATGACACCCGTGCAGATTACGCCAGCACCGGGCTTACCCTCGGGCGCCACCCCATTGCGCTGCTACGGCCCATGCTGCGGCACAGGCGCGCCAGGACTGCATCGGAGTTACACGGCATGGCGCATGGTAGCCACGTGCGCGCCTGTGGACTGGTTACCATGCGGCAACGCCCCATGACGGCCAGCGGCACCATCTTCCTCACCCTGGAGGATGAGACCGGGTACGTCAATGCAGTGATTTGGCCGCGCCTGTGGGAACGCCAACGCGCCGAAATCCTTGGCGCCACCGTGCTGGCCGTGGACGGAATCATCGAAAAAAGCGGGGAAACCGAGAACGAAGTACAGCACTTGATTGCCGAGCGGGTACACGATTTCAGCAGCCTGGCGCAGGGCTTACAGAACAAGTCCCGGGATTTCTGCTGATTTCCCCCGATTTCCCCCGATTTCCCCCGATTTCCATCATGGGGGGGGCGCGCGTCAGGCGCTTTCTTGCACGGCCTTTCCCTGGCGCAGAAGGCGATGCGCCGGTTTGGCCAACAGGCGCCCTCCGGCCAGTAGCCTGGGCTTCAGGAATCCGACTATTTTTGGCGGCCATGAGCGCATCGCATCCAGACCGGTATAAATCGTTGGCAGAAATACCAGGCTGACCACAGTGGAAAACAACAACCCACCGACAATCGCCCGCGCCATTGGGAAATACGGCGGCCCGTTGCCACCTAACTGCGTGGTGCCAAAACACAAGGGTGCCATGCCCAGCACCGTGGTCCCGACAGTCATCAGGATAGGGCGTAGCCGGTCCTTGCCCGCCTGCACCAGGGCTTCATCCCGTTCCATGCCCCTGCCGCGCAATTGGTTGACGTGATCAATCAGGACAATGCCATTACTCACTGCCACCCCTATCAGGATCAGTATCCCGATCATGCTCATTATGGAAAACCCGGTCCCGGTTAACAGGAAGAACCAATAAACACCCACCACTGAAAACAGGATGGTGCAGATCATGCTGGCCGGGAGCACAAGGGATTCAAATTGGGCCGCCAGCACGATGTAAATGATTGCAACTGCCAGGATCATGTTGAATAGCATTTTCTGCACGGCCGCCTGGTCTTCCTCGAATCCACTGCCAAATTCCCATGTGTACCCCGGGGGCAAAGTGAGCAAGTCCATACGCTGCTTGATCACTTCCTTGGCCCGGTCTGCACTGATTCCATCGAGTTGCGCCGTTACCTGTATCCCTGTTTGCCGATTTATGCGCTGGATGCGCGCCGAACCTGACTGCTCGGATACGTCAACCATTGCCATCAATGGAACGCTTGCGCCCGTGGCGCTGCGGAGTTTCAGGTCACGCAGATCCGCCAGGTTTTGGCGGTCCTCTTTACGGAATTGCAGGCGCACCGGAATTTCTCCTTCCTCGCCCTTGAATTCCCGCAATTCTACACCGCGCATCGCAATGGACACCGCTGCGGCGACATCCTGGGTCGAAAAGCCCAGCGAGTTGGCCCGCGCTCGGTCAACCCGTACTTGCAGTTCTTCGTCTCCAACCGCCGCCGTGGATGCAACACCGGTCAAACCCGGTACTGCCGCCAGCAACCGCACCGCGTCGGCGGACAGTTCTTCCAGCACGTCACTGGAAGAACCGGTCAGGGTAATGCCCAGGTTTTCGCCACCACCCACGCGGTCAAAACTGAAGTCCGGTCGGCCAATCGCGATTTTTGGCAGGCCTTCCAGAATATCGTGGGAAATGTCCTGGGATGATCGTACTGATTTGTCGTCGTCGGTGAGCATTACTGAAGACTGTGCCTGACCCTGTTCGTCGTAGTACGTGTACACAGCACGAATTTCGAATCGATCCTGGTTGGCGTAAAGATAGTTCTCTACTTCGTCCACCGCCTTCGCTACAACATCCAACGGGTAATTCCCGTCCAGGTGGTAACTCAAGATAAGGTTGCGCGTGAGGTTTTGCGGGAACATATCCGTTTCCACTACGCTCATGGGAATTGCGACGGAAGCCAATGCAAGCACAACTGCCAATGCTGCCAGCCAGCGATGGCGCATGTTCCAGCGCAGCAGGCTCACGTAGCGTTGTTTGAGCTTCTCAATGGCGCTGTTAGGCCGGTGTATCGGCACCCTCATGCGTGATGCCATGAGGGGAATGAGGGTTTGTGCAATCAGGAGGGAGATGGACAGTGAGACAACGATGGCTACTGCCACATGAGTTAGGAAAATCGATATTTCATCCTTTTCGCCAAAAATGATGGGCAAGAAGACGGAGGCACTGGTTACGGTACCCGCCGTGATCGCCAGGCCGACACTGCTTACACCGCGCAAGGCCGAGCCGCGTGGGTCGTCCGGTGTACGATAACGTTCGGTGTGGATACTTTCGCTGACCACCACGGCATTGTCTACCAGCATTCCCACAGCCAGCATCAGGCCCATCATGGATAGAATGTTCAGCGACAAGCCAAGAAAATACATAACGCCAAGGGTGATCGTAATGGCAACCGGCACCGCCAGAGACACCATCAGCGTGGTCGGAATATCACGCAGGAAGAAGTACAACACGAACAGGGAAAGCAGCGCCCCAAGCATCCCCGCTTCGAGCAAGTCAGTCAGCGAATTGGTAACCCCTTCGGCCTGGTTTTCAAGAAAAAAGAGGTTGATGCCCTGCATCTCGGCGCTTTCGCCGATGCGATTCACCTCATTCAGTACCCTCGTACCGACATCCACCAGGTTTGCGCCGTTTTCCCTGAACACGCTAACGCCGATGGCGTATTTCCGGTCCAAATGGCGAGCATAGTTACGCTCTTTGCTGACGTAGTTCACGTCTGCAATATCGCTCAGCCGCAGGCCGCCATCGGTGATAACCAGGCCGCGGAACTCTTCCACCGAATGAAACTCCGCACGAGGCATCACCCGGTAGCGCGTGGCGTTGTCGCGGATCAAGCCGGCGGACTCCGAGAAATTCACCTGTTCGAGACGGCTTTGCAGATCAATCAGGTCGATACCATGCTCAACTACCTTACCGGCATTCAGCTCTATGCGTATTTCACGGGGTTCGATTCCCTGGAACTCAACCCGGGCCACGCCGGGAATGCGCTCCAGGGGCCGCACCAACTGACGCATTAACATGTCATAGGATGTTGAGAGGTCACGCTCACTGGAAATGCGCAGGGTCAAGAGTGGCTGGTCGGTAAAGTTGAACTTGAGCACGTTGATACGGCGAATATCAGCCGGCAACTGGTCGCGGATGGCCTCCACACGTTCGCGAGCCTCTACCGCCTTTACCGCTACGTCGGCCTCCCAGTTGAACTCGACCTCGAATTGCGCTCCCGTAGCGGAGGAATTGGATTCCAAGCGCTTGATCCCGCTTAGAGTGGCAATCACCTCTTCCACCGGCCGGGTAATTTCGCGCTCCACTTCCTTTGGTGTGGATCCTATATAGGGAATATCGATCAGGATAAAGGGAACATCTACCGCCGGAAAATATTCCAGCGGTAACAAGCGGCTGGAAATCAAACCAATGGCAATCATCGACACGAAAATCACCACAATGGAGACCGGACGATTGATTGCAAATTGTGCCGGAGACATCGCTCAGGCCTGCGTGGGTAGACGGTCGGCGTGCAGGCCACCTGCAATGGAATCCGCGCTGGCAAGCGGAAACTCTTGTTGCACAGCATTTGCGTCTTGACGGCGATCCAGCAAGGTATACATGACCGGCACTACGAGCAAAGTCAGCAAGGTTGACGTGATCAGGCCCCCGATCACCGTGATTGCCATCGGCGCACGCATCTCGGAGCCCTCCCCCAACCCGAGTGCCATCGGTAGCAGGCCCAACAAGGTAGTCAGCGTAGTCATCAGGATGGGGCGCAGTCGCGATTTCGCCGCCTGGCGAATGGCTAGCATTCGCTCCACCCCGCGTTGCCTTAACTGGTTGATCATGTCCACAAGGACAATCGCGTTATTGACCACGATGCCGGCCAACATGATCAGTCCGATGAAAACAATCACGCTCAGACGCGTATGGGTGAGCCACAATGCCAATGCCACCCCAATGGATGCAAGGGGAATGGAAAAGAGGATCACGAAAGGGTGAACCAATGATTCGAATTGCGCGGCCATGACAAGATAAACCAGGAATATGGCAAGGCATAGTGCAAACACCAGGGAATTGAACGAAGCCTTCATCTCTGCGCTCTGACCGGTAATCCGCATGGACTGACCGTAAGGCATGTCCAGGCCGGCCATTAGCCGTTCCGCTTCTTTCACTGACGATCCAAGGTCCCCATAGGCGAGGTTCGCCGTGACCAGGGCAACGCGTTCCTGGCCGCTGCGGCGAATTTCGGCCGGGCCTTCTGCCACGCGAATTTCTGCGACTGCTGACAAAGGAACAGGGCGAGCGCTCTGAGGGTTAATAATCAGTTCGCGTACCGCATCAATTGATTGCCTTTCTTCCTCGGACATCCGCACCAACACATCAATTTTTCTGTCGCGCCAGCTATAGCGGGTTGCAACCTTGCCACGTATCTTGCCAACTACCTGGTCGGAGATCTGTTTGACTGTTAAACCCAGCGCTGCTGCGCGCTCCTGGTCGAAGTAGATCTGCACTTCAGGGTGCCCTTGTTCCATGCTCGACTCCACGTCAGCGAATCGATCGGAACTGCGCAAGCGCTGCAGGACATCGTCACTGGTCGCGCGCAGGTCCGCCAGGTCATATCCCTGTACTTCAATTTCCAATGGCTTGTCAAAACTCAGCAGTTCCGGTGATGCGAACGTGGCTTCCAGGCCAGCAAACTTACGCACCTGGTTGCGCAAGGCTTCAACCAGCGAAGCCTGCTCACCAGGTTCTGTCCCGGGCTTCATTGCGATCAACATCCGTGCGATGTTTTCGCCACTTTCCGTTGGGTTCGCGTCAATGCGATTACCGGAACCTGCAACTCCATAGGCCAACTCGACTGCGGGATTATCCGCCGCGGTTTGCTGCAGGGACGCCTGCACCCTGTCAGTTGCTTCCAGAGGTGTTCCGGGCGCAGCTTCCACGGTCACCTCGAAGCTTCCCTGCGCAAGTTCTGGTACCAGTTCCGTGCCCGTGGCATTCAGCATGAAAATGGAAATTACCAATAGCCCGGCGGCAACAGCGAGGGTCAGCATACGGCGACGCAATGACCAGTCCAACAGCGATTCATAACGCGCTTGAACCCAGTGCCCGATGCGGTTGGTGCCTGGCTCCATGATCTTGTCATTGTGTCCCCGCAGCGAAACCATCATTGGAATGAGGGTCATGGCGACAATGAGCGAAATAACGAGGGAGTATGTGACCGTCAGAGCCTGGTCACGAAATAACTGGCCGGCGACTCCTTCCACGAAAGCCAACGGCAGGAACACGGCTATTGTTGTTAGCGTTGAGGCAGCGACTGCTCCACCTACTTCGCTTGCACCTTTCAGCGCAGCGCTTACCAATCCTTCGCCAGCATGGTGGTAGCGCGAAATATTTTCCAAAACCACGATCGCATTGTCCACCAGCATGCCGGTTGCCAGTGCCAGTCCCCCCAAAGACATAATATTCAGGGAAATGCCGCTCTGGCCCATGAAGAAGAACGTCGCAATGACGGATATTGGGATGGACAAGCCAATGGTGAAGGTGAACCACCAGTTGCGCAGGAAGACAAAGATCACCAGGATCGCCAGCAACCCTCCCTGCCAGGCTGAACTCACCACTTCGCTGATTGCATGGTCAATGAAGACTGCCTGGTCGTCCACTTTCTGTAGCGACATTCCCGGTGGCATTTTGTCTTGCAGGGCTTCTACCCGGGCTTCCACTCCCCGCGAAACCTGCATCGTGTTCGCATCGCCCTCCTTGTAAACTGCGATTTCCACTGCTTCGCGCCCATTCATGCGGATGATCGCCTGGCGTTCGCTGTATCCGGCGGCCACTTTGGCGATGTCCCTGAGGTAGACCGGCCGGGACTCGCCGGTTGTAACTACCAGGCCAGCAATGTCTTCTATGGAACCAAACTGGTTTATGGTGCGTACGAGGTAACGTTGGTCGCCTTCCTCCAGGCGGCCTGCTGAAAAATTGATATTTTCCTCGGCCAGGCGGGAAATCACCGCATCAAGGGAAAGATTCAACTGGGCCATCTTGTGCTGATCGATGGCAATCTGAATCTCGTCTTCCAGGCCGCCACTGACCTTGATGGCGGCCACCCCTTCGACCGGCTCAAGAAGTTTCTTCACTTCCTCTTCGGCAAAACGACGCATCACTTTAAGCCCCGTTTGGTCCCCGCCCGCGACATCGGTTTGCTGAAACAGGCCATACCTCATGATCGGGTCGGTAGCTGGGTTGAAGCGCAGCAACAGAGGGCGTGAAACCTCCAGGGGCAGTTGCAGCAACTCCAGTTTTTCCCGCACGTCCAGGCCGGCACGGTCCATGTTCGTGCCCCAGGCAAATTCGAGCATGACGTCTGACTGCCCTGCGCGCGAAACTGATTTCACCGCCATGACATTCTTGACGACGCCCACAGCTTCCTCCACCGGTCGCGTTAGCAGCGTCTCAATTTCCTCAGGAGCCGCGCCCTGGTATTCCGTGCGGACGGTTAGCGTTGGGTAGGAAAGATTGGGCAGCAAGTTTACGGGCAGATCCCGCAAGGAAATCAGTCCGAACAGCACCATGGTCACCGCGGCCATGGAAATAGCGACATGGCGCTGAGTGGAAACCTTCACCAGCGTGAGAGTTTTTATTTCCATTTCATGAGCTCCCCTGGCCGGGACTCAGGCCTTGGGAGCGTCCGGGGGAACTCCAACCACTTCGACATGACTGCCATCGCTGAGGCTACCCTTGCCGGAAGTTACAACGCGGTCACCTTCACCCAGCCCGTCGGCAATTTCCACCAGGCCACTGCGCTCATAGCCAAGCTTGACATCACGGCGAGTTACGTTGCCACCCTCTCCAACAACGAACACATGACTGTTCCCGTCTTCTGTGATCACTGCGGATCGGGGCACGACGGGCACGTTCTGGCGCAAGTCATACAGGATATCCACGCGGCCGAACAGCCCGGGCTTGACTAGTTGCTCCGGATCTTCAATTACAGCTGTAACTCGAAACGTGCCGCTGGCTGGATCCACCACCGGGCTGATGCGAATGACCGTACCTGAGAACGTGTGCTGCGGCAGTGCATCAAGGGTTACCGATACCGTGAGGCCACTGCGCAACACGCTCAGCTCCCGCTCCGGCACATTCAGAACCGCCAGCAATGGATCGTAACTGGTGATGCTGAATACCGGCTGAAACCGTTCGACGAGATTGCCAACCCGCACCATGCGCTGGGAAACGTAACCGGAAATTGGCGCCACGATGGTGGTGTACTTGAGGTCAAGTTGCGCCAGTCCCACGGCCGCCTTTTGCGCTGAGTATTCGGCGCTTACTCGTTCAAAATCGTCGGCACTTACCAGTTGTTTGTCGAACAATTCCTTTTTGCGCTGGTATTCGGTTTCCAGGCGCTTGAGCGCAGCATTGTTGCGTTCGACTTCCAACTCATATCGATCGGTTTCAACCCGGGCCAGAACCTTCCCCGCCTGGACAAAATCGCCCTCTTCCGCACTGATCTGGAGCACCACGCCGGTTATCTGGGAAACTACCGTGGCTTGCTGGTCTGACTCGATGGTTGTCGTGCCGGAATAAAATGCTGGCATGTCGTCGAGTGCAACTATTGCGATTTCAACCGGTATCGCAGCATTTTCCTCTTTGCTGTCCGATTCTACATTGCCACTGGCCTGATCCATGCACCCCTGCAGCACCAAACACACCAGCAAGGAGGCGAGTCCCAGCCCGGCCCATTTTTCGTGGAAAGCAGTATGGATGTCCATGAGTTTCATGAGTTTTATCCTCAGTGTTTTATATTAGTATTACACTAACACAGCGACCGAAAAACACTCCATGTGCCAGACGTCACGTGTGTCTATCACCGGTAGTGTTGCAATTTCCGCGCCATGACTTCATTGGGTTGATTTCAGATAGCCCACCATCAGATTCCAGACGAGGGAACTGGCGCCAAAGTTACACCTGATCGTTCCAAAGACGGTCCTGGGCGCGGCTGGTAATGTTTCACATCAGCCAGGCGAAACGCGATTGCGATTGAATTCCGTGGCGTAAACAGCTACTAGTTGGTTTGTCACGCCATGCCGGCGGCGAGCGCTCCGACAATAGTGCTGGAATCGTTGGTTTGCCATGCATCAGCAGGTATAATCGCCGCCTGTTGCTATCGACCGCGAGACTCCCATGCGTTTGGACTTGATGATTCCCCTGCTGATCGCAGTTTGTTGTCAGGCTGCGATGGCTGATGGAGACCCTGTTGCTGGTAAAATCAAATCAAATACTTGTCTTGGTTGTCACGGTATTCCCGGGTACAACAATGTCTACCCTACCTACCATGTACCCAAGATCGGTGGCCAGAATTATCAGTACCTGTTGGCGGCTCTCGCCGCGTACCGGGATGGCGCACGCAGCCATGCAACGATGGAACAGCAGGCAGACAGCTTGTCTGATCAGGACATGCAAGATGTCGCGGCGTATTTTGCCAGCCTGGGAAAGAACCAGTGACCACGCCGTGAAAACCGCACTCAAGACATTTTTGACGATCGTAGCGCCGGTGTTGCTTGCACTGCCAACCATCGCAGTTGCCAAGGGCGACGCGGCCGAGGGGCAGAAAAAGTCCGCTACGTGCATCGCCTGCCACGGAGAAACCGGTCTCAGTGTTGATCCGAACTACCCCAACCTCGCCGGGCA
>Ga0315278_10007178_pt1 | contig 10165 bp, 9 predicted proteins | sample YL17G06_0_MG_FD_203880 | JGI IMG/M metagenome (GOLD analysis project Ga0315278, IMG submission 203880) | Sediment microbial communities from Yellowstone Lake, YNP, Wyoming, USA - YL17G06_0 | ecosystem: Environmental > Aquatic > Freshwater > Lake > Sediment | place: USA: Wyoming | collected... | reverse complement strand
CCACGCAAATGCCGAAATGGAGTATTGAGAGTTAGGGCTTTGGAAAAGTTCTTCGCCGCTCAAAACATTTTTTCGACAATTCTAAAGCTTGCTTCACTGCAAATTCAAAACTCGCTCTTCGGGCTCAGACAGTTGAATTTGCAGCCGTTACGCTTTGCTAATAATTGTAATCGAAAAAATCTTAATTCGCATTCTCAGAACATTCCTGAAGCTTCTTAATATATCAAAAAAATTCTGTGACACTGGATGTAAATATGAAGGGTTCTGATAGGATACGGACCGGCAAGAAAGGAGAGGATATTGCTGTTGCTTATTTGAAGAGCAGAGGCTACCGGATCGTCGAACGCAATTACAAGTGCCGTTTGGGAGAGATTGACATTGTGGCAAAAGACGGGGATGCGATTGTCTTTGTGGAGGTTAAGAGCAGGAAATCGGAAGAGTTTGGCGATCCCCAGCTTGCCGTAGGATTGCAAAAGCAAAAGAAGATTTCAAAAATTTCCCTCATGTATCTAAAAGAGAAACACATCTATCCCTGCAATGCGAGATTCGACGTCGTGGCAATCAAAATGCTGCCTGAAGGAAGCGCTGTCGAGCTTATACAAAACGCCTTCGAACTTGCCGGTTAATACCATCCTATATTTCATTCAATGTATGTCTTGGAATTTGAGACTTGCTTCTCGAACCCTTGCCCCTAAAGGTAGGGGGCCACGAGGGCATTTACGTAACGTGCAATGGCGACACAGGAGGTCAAGCCGGGAGATTCAATGCCGATGAGATTTATCAGTCCGGGATATCCTATATCGCGCTCATCTCTAATGATGAAGTCGCGGTAGGCTTCGCCGGGGCCCTGGAGTTTCGGACGGATACCACACATATCCGGATGGAGGTATTCCGGTTTTATCCCAGGCAGGTAATTCCTGATGGATTGATAGAACGATTCCCTTCTCCCTTCATCTATGCTGTATTCGATTTCATCTATGTACTGGCTGTCCGGGCCGAACTTGACACGGTTGCCGAGATCCAGCGTAGCATGGATGCCGAGGCTTTCCGTATTTTCCGGGGGCACGGGATAAACCAGATGATTCAGTCTCGGAGCAGGGGAGGCAGAAAAATAATTTCCCTTGCAGTACTTCAGGCGGTATCCGTGCCGTTCGATGTTAATGCCGGCCATAGCGGCGATACTGTCGGAATAGAGACCGGCGCTGTTGATTATGACCCTTGTGTGAAATCGGTATTCTCCCCCGTTTGTTTCCAGTTCATAGATACCATCTTTGGTATGAATGGCTGTCACTTTCGATCGGAGAGCGACCACGGCGCCGTTCTTTTCGGCATTTATGCAGAAAGAGCGCATCAGGCTATGGCTATCGATGATCCCGGTGGACGGGGAATAGATGGCAGCCTTTGCGCTGACCTCCTGTTCGAGGGTCAAAGTTTGCTTCTTCCCTAACAGGGTGAGATCGGATACGCCATTTCCCTCGGCATGCTTCTTTATGTTTTCGAGTCGTTCACATTCTTCGTCGTTGATAGCGACAATCAGTTTACCTATGCGCTTATGAGGAATGTTTCGTTCCCTGCATAGATCATAGAGGAGGCGGTTTCCCTCTGTACACAAGGAAGCCTTCAGGAAGCCGTGGGGGTAGTAAATGCCAGCGTGTATGACCTCACTGTTGCGACTGCTTGTCTCCTGGCCGAAGCCGTCGTTTTTTTCAATAAGCAATACCCGCTTATACTTTGCAGAAAGCTCTTCTGCAATGCACAGGCCAACTACTCCGGCGCCGATGACAGTAATATTCAAGGAGTCGATGGGGGTCATTGACATTAAGAATGGGTTAATGCCGGTTTGCCGGTAGGATAGACATTGAAGCCGATATCAAAGCATCGCTTGTGGTCAATGATGTTCCTCCCGTCAAAGATAGAGGCCGGCTTGGTCATGGTATCATATATTTTTTGAAAGTCGAGGTTCCGGTACACGTCCCACTCTGTCAGTATCGCGATAGCGTGGCATCCCTCGGCTGCCTTGTAGGGATCTTCTACGAAGCTGACTTTCCCTTCCATGCCTGTCATGTCCGCCTTTGCGTTTTTCAGTGCTTTCGGGTCGGTGATGACGATCTCCGCCTTCTCCTCCAGCAGCCTTCTCGTGATATAAATGGCAGGGCTTTCTCTTGTGTCGCCTGTGTTGGCTTTGAATGCAAAACCGAAAAGGCAGATCCTCTTGCCGGCGAGTGTGTTAAACATGGTGGTTAGCATATTCAGGATGAAGCGCTCCTGCTGATACTGGTTGATTCTGACAACGCTTTCCCAGTAGTCTGCAACTTCATGCAGGCTATAATGTTGGCAGAGATATACCAAGTTGAGGATGTCCTTTTTGAAGCAGGAACCACCGAAGCCGACGCTGGCGCTGAGAAACTTGCTGCCGATCCGGCTGTCCATCCCGACGGCCTTTGATACCTCGGTGATATCGGCGTCTGTCTTTTCGCAGAGGGCCGAAATCGCATTGATCGATGATATTCTCTGCGCCAGAAAGGCGTTCGATACGATTTTGGAAAGTTCACTGCTCCAGATATTGGAAGTGATGATTTTTTCCCGAGGTACCCAGTTGGCATATATTTCCACAAGGGTCTCCCTGGCTGCCAATCCGCTTTTTGTATCCCGGCATCCTATGAGGATGCGATCAGGATTTTCGAGATCCTTCACAGCCGAACCTTCGGCCAGAAATTCAGGGTTGGAAAGGACATCGAAAGAAACAGAGTTTTTCGTATAATTCAGTATTTTTTCCATGGCCAGAGCGGTTTTTACGGGAAGGGTGCTCTTTTCTATGACTATCTTTGACGATTCCGAATACTGGAGGATCTGTCGGGCCGTTTTTTCCCAGTACTGGAGGTCCGCAGCCATGCCTGCGCCCGCTCCGAATGTCTTGGTCGGCGTATTTACACTGACAAAGATGATGTCGTTGTCCCTGATGCCGCCTTCTATATCGGTACTGAAAAAAAGGTTCTTTCCTCGCGTTGCCTTAACTATTTCATCAAGCCCCGGTTCATAAATAGGGAGATCGTCGGAGTTCCATTCCGCAATGCGGCTCGGATTGATGTCGACGACTGTGACTCTATACGGGGGACATTTGTATGCTATCATAGCCATGGTTGGACCGCCTACGTACCCGGCGCCGATACACAGGATATTTTTTTTAAATTTCATGGTAGCCTCTAATCTTCAAATTGCTTTACAAAAATATTCAATTGTCCGTTCAAGACCTTTCTCCAAATTCACATGTGGCTGCCAGCCCAGCATTTTCCTGGCTAACGAAATGTCAGGGTTGCGTTGCATGGGGTCATCCTGGGGCAGGGGCCTATGAACAATCTTCGAGCGGTTTCCTGTCATGCTTATTACAGTCTTCGCTAAATCCATGATTCTGAATTCGTGCGGGTTTCCCAGGTTTACGGGACCGAGGAAACTGTCGTCACTTTCCATCATCCGGATTAGACCATCTACCATATCATCAACATAGCAGAACGATCTGGTCTGAGAACCATCGCCATATACCGTGATATCTTCGCCTTTCAATGCCTGTACCACAAAATTGCTGACTACACGTCCGTCATTCAATGCCATACGTGGACCATAGGTATTGAATATTCTGGCAATCTTCACTTTAACATTGTTCTGGCGGTGGTAATCCATCATGAGGCATTCTGCCGCCCTTTTCCCCTCGTCGTAGCAGCTTCTCGGTCCTATAGGGTTGACCCTTCCCCAGTATCCTTCCTTCTGGGGATGCACGTCGGGGTCTCCGTATACCTCTGAGGTCGATGCCTGGAGAATCTTCGCATTGAGACGCTTTGCCATGCCGAGGGCATTGATAGTCCCCATCACATTGGTCTTAATCGTCTTGATAGGGTTGTACTGGTAGTGCACGGGCGAAGCCGGACAGGCGAGGTTATAGATTTGATCCATCTCGAGGAAAATCGGGTTGATGATGTCGTGTCTGATTAATTCAAAACGAGGGTTTGCAAGGAGATGGTTTATATTATCCTTGCTTCCCGTAAAAAAATTATCCAGGCACAGGACCTCGTTGCCCTGCTCGATGAGTTTATCGCAGAGGTGAGAACCTAAGAATCCTGCACCGCCTGTAATCAGTATGCGCTTCATGTCGGTCTATGATGGGGATATTTCAATATCTCCGGTATGTTTGTTCAGAATCCATTTCTCCCGCTCTTCATGGCAGCCTGGAGTTTTTGTTTTGATGGTTTTTTTTTGTCAGGTCTGGTATTAAACGAAAACCATCTCGATATGTCAATAAGAAAACGTGCTCGGGGCCATTTAAATTGTTCATTGTATCTGATTTAATCTTACTTCCATATGGGCAATAATATCAAAAAAGGCGCGCTTTACGTCGTGGCAACCCCCATTGGGAACCTCGAGGATATAACCCTCCGGGCCATACGGGTGCTTAAGGAAGTTGAGATTATAGCAGCCGAGGATACGAGAAGGACCAGAAAACTGTTGGGGGCTTATCAGATTAGCACCCCCATGACCAGTCTCTACGATCGTATTGAGGATAGGAAGAGCAGCGTTCTGATTTCTAAAATGCATGATGGTATGGATGTGGCAATAGTATCAGATGCCGGAACACCGGGCATATCCGATCCCGGGTATGTTCTTGTCAGTAAGGCTATTGCTGAGGGAATTGAGATTATTCCAGTTCCCGGGGCGTCAGCTGTCGTCACAGCGCTCTGCGTATCCGGTCTACCAACGGATTCTTTTGCTTTTTATGGCTTTTTGCCGTCACGATCCGGCAAAAGAAAGCAGTTTTTATCTACTCTCATGGACGAAGCGAAGACTCTGGTGTTCTATGAATCCCCTAAAAGGCTCATAGAGTCCATTCGCGATATTGGAGAAGTCCTCGGCAACCGGAATGTTGTCGTATTGAGGGAAATGACGAAAGTCTTTGAAGAAATCATGCGGGGAACATTAGGAGAAGTGATCAATCAGCTGCAGGGAAGGGTTGTCAAAGGTGAAGTGACGCTGGTCATAGGGAGGAGGGAAAAGATATCTTCTTCGTTTTCCGATGATGAAATTTTGGCGAAATTTGAAGACTTGTGGAAGAGTTCCGGCTCTTCCCGGCGAGACATCATCGAAAAACTTGCCAAAGAATTGGGAATCCCCAAAAAAAGGGTCTACCGGCTGGTGGCGAACTATATTTGATGTGGATAAAACGGCCCTACTATTTCCTTGAACAGTTCCCGCAGGTATGATAACTCACTAACGTCTAACGTTCTGGCCTATATAAGGCAGCATGATCTTTTTATAAGAAGCCATGAAGTGAGTTAAATAATGCGGGCTTCGTAAAAAGTGTGAGCGATAAGGCGGGCACGTTGGAAGTGCTCTTTAGAGCGCAGCTCATGGAATTTTTATACAAAGTTGCGAAGGCTCAAATGCCGTATGCAAGGTGGGAGTGTATATGGATGCAATATCCAAACATTTGGTTGGGGTGTTACGGGAAGGCAGTAAGGAAAACGTTTCAGATGCGAGAACTGAAGATGTCCTTGTAGATGGTCGTTTATTGAAGCCAGATGACAGGATTCACGACCTCGTTGACGTCATAGATGATAACGCCGGCGCTGAAACCAAACAGGATCGAGAAATCATTGTCATTGATGGTCGGGTATATGAGAGATTATCGAGAGCGGGTGATGAAGTCCATGATCTCGTGGACGCTGTTGAAAATGGTTTCAGCGGGTCTCTTGATGATCCGGGACTTAATGATGAAATAATGAAAAGGGTCAGTGAAATTGCTGAAAGGATTGCGAAAGAAATAGTTCCTGAGATTGCCGAGAGAGTTATCAGGGAAGAGATTAACAAGTTAAAGAGATGAATCGGCCTTTTCTTATAGCATTACTATTTACGGTTTGGATTTTCAGGGAACCGTCCAGTCATTCTCGGATGAACTGACAAAGGCAGGGCATTTTTCCCTGATAATTGGTCTCATAGATAAGAATTATTTTGAGGTCACCTTCTTGAAATAGAAATGAGGCTGATATAATCCTTTCTTTGGAGAGCTTGAGCGCCCTCGGATGGATTAGGGTGAGGCTTAGTGATGGGTAGCTTTAATCGAATTTTTTTGATTATAACCGCATTAATCGTTATGCAGGGCTGCGCATGGAAACAACCCTACAGTGTGAATCCCGAATACAGCAAGAAAGGCACAAGACTTATTGCCATATTGCCTGTGAATATGAAATCCGGTGATGCCAGAGTCGGCCAGATGCTGAGGGAAATGGTTCTTAATGAACTTTATTTCAAAGGTTATCCTAAAGTCACGTTAAAAGTCATAGATGAAAAGCTCGCCAAGATATATAAGGGCAATATGGATTTCAAGAGAGAGAATATTCCTCCCAAGGCCATAGGTGATCTGCTCGGTGTCGATGCTGTCCTGTATGCTTCTTTAGAAGAGTGCTCCACTGACTTTTCATTTGTTTACGCGACCAGCGGCGTCTCCGTATTTTTTGAACTGCGGAGTGCAAAGACGGGGGAGACGCTCTGGAGTTACCGCAATAGAACCGTTAAAAGGAATTACGGAATTTCACGGGAACAGCTTGAGATGGATTCGTGCCAGGTCTATGAACCAGCTTTGCAGGAAGTCGTAGATAAGGCCATGCAGACTCTGCCCGATGGTCCTGATACCGCAGGATAAAGCAGCTCTGCAGCCTTTTGAATATAGACAAGGCTTAGGACAAGTTCTGTATGATTTTTCCCAGATATCCGGTTTCGGGGAAATGCATGTCTAATTATGAATAAGGAGACGCAGATGAAGAAAATAATAATTTTTTTGTGCGTATTGTCATTTGTGTTGATTGGTTCTCAAGTGATTGCGGCGAAGAGAATTATGGAGCTGAAAATTGGCAGAGGCGAGGCCAAAGTCAGTATTTTAGAGGGATCGGCTCAGATTCTTCAGGCCGGAAAAAAGACATGGCGTTCGTTGAGCATGGGAGATACTCTCAGAGGCGGTGATGAAGTCAATACGGGACCTAAAGCAAGACTGGAGATCGTCTTGCCAGACTATTCAGCAGTGCGCTTTGCCGGCAACTCCCATTTTAAGGTTCTTCAGGTTGACTCCGGCAGCGATACCGTACCGAGGAACATGAAGTTTCATGTAGCCATTGGAAGGACCTGGGCCAATCTCAGCAAGGCCGTGGGGAAAAAGGGGCAGTTTGAGCTGCGCTCCGAAAATGCCGTAGCCGGTGTCAGGGGTACGATTTATCGTATGAATGTGGAGAAAGACAAGTCGGCCCTGGTAAGGGTGTATGATGGGACCGTGCACGTATCGGGCGGCGGTCCGGACATGGAGCCGCCCAAGATGATCGGTCCTCCCAAGAAGATCGCGGGACCCACTTCAATTCCCGGTCCGAAGAAAGTTAAAATGGAGGAATGGGTCGTTATTATTAAATCGATGCAGCAGATCAGCATTGCCGCTGATGGAACGGCGGCAAAACCGCGAGACTTTACTGAAAAGGAAGATCGCGACGAGTGGGTGGATTGGAACAAGGCGAGAGATCAGGAATTGGGATCGGACTAATAGCATAATACATTCCATTGTGCAAACCGGACATAGCAGCCAATGAATTTGCCAAATTTGTTGACACTGGTGAGGATACTTCTTGTGCCCATCACGGTGATCTTTCTCATGCAGGGAGCATTTTCGAAGGCACTCATTTTGTTGGTTGTTTCAGGGATTACAGATGCCCTTGACGGCTTTTTTGCCCGCATATTAAACCAGCAGACAGTGCTCGGTTCATATCTGGATCCGATAGCCGATAAGGCCCTCTTCGCAAGCTGTTTTGTGACTCTGTCTATAAAAGGAGTAATTCCGGGATGGTTCACAGTTATCGTCATCAGCAGGGATTTTATCATCCTTGTTGGCATTGCCATACTGTCAATCATGTCCATCCCGTATGAGATCCGCCCGTCATTCATCGGCAAGCTCACAACAATCCTGCAATTGCTCACTCTGGTGTTTTTCCTCGTCTCCCGTATTCTTCCGGGAACGATCGATTATGTGTGGCTTATGATTTTGCTGTGGGTCACAATAGCGTTCACCATAATTTCCGGGCTGAATTATATGTTCAGGGGGATTAAACTAAACAGTAGCACGGCTTAGATGTGTAGAAGGTATACCTTCAAAAATACGTAAACCGCAATATTTGCTTGACATAACGCAGTTTTACTGTTAAAAATCAGCCCCTTCTTTTGGAGAGCCCTGATGTAGGCACGTAGCTCAGGGGGAGAGCGCCATCCTGACGCGGTGGATGTCCAGGGTTCAAATCCCTGCGTGCCTACCATTTTTATCAGTTAAAAATAAAAACCAAATATGACGATTTAATTGTTGGTGGGGGCATCAGCAGGGGATATGCGGTGATGCCCTTTCTTATAGAAGCATGATTGACAGTATCTCAAAAAGGTTTAAATGTTCAAGCTTTCGGGTTTTGGTCTATGAATGAAATAAGGATTGTATTACCGGATGGTTCTGTCAGTCAGTGTAATCAAGGTACAACGATTAAAGAGATTATTGCATCTTGGAAGAAGGAGATGCTTCCTTCACTGGTTGCGGCGAAGCTGAATAATAAGCCTGTTGATTTAAGCCATCCGATTGAAGAACCCGCCACGATTTTGTTAATCAATATTGAAGCGAAGGAAGGCGTGGAAATTCTGCGCCACAGCATATCGCATGTAATGGCACAGGCGGTAAAGGATTTATTTCAAGGGGTTCAGATCACTATTGGTCCCTCTATCGAAGAGGGCTTTTATTATGATTTCGACTATAGAGAGAACTTTACTCCAGAAGACCTCGCGAAAATTGAAGAGCGCATGCGGGAGATCATAGCCGCTAATCATCCTTTCGTTCGTCAGGAGATGTCGAGAGACGAGGCTGTCTCTCTCTTTAGGGAAAAGGGTGAGACTTATAAAGTCGAACTTCTCAACGAACTGCCTGAGGACGTAAAAACAGTTAGTTTGTACAGTCAAGGGGGGTATGTAGATCTATGTCGCGGACCCCATATCCCATCTACGGGGATGATCAGGGCATTTAAGTTGTTAAATTTGGCGGGGGCATACTGGCGCGGCGACGAGCGAAATAAGATGCTCCAGCGCATATATGGGACAGGCTTTGCGACGGAAAACGCACTTGCGGAATATCTCCATATTGTTGAGGAGGCCAAGAAAAGAGATCACCGAAAGCTGGGAAGAGAATTAGACCTGTTCCAGATAAATGATGAAGCAGGTCCAGGCCTTATCATCTTTCATCCTAAAGGAGCCAGACTCAGGAACATCATTGAAGACTGGGAGAGGAAAGAGCACCTGAAACGGGGTTACGAAATGGTCATGGGACCCCAGATTCTAAAAGTCGATCTATGGAAAAGATCCGGACATTTCGATCATTATAGAGAAAACATGTATTTCACAGAGGTAGAAAATCAGGTCTATGGCATAAAGCCCATGAACTGCCTCTCACACATGCTGATATATAAATCGAAGATTCGCAGCTACCGTGACTTGCCGCTCCGGTATTTCGAACTCGGTACGGTCCACAGACATGAGAAAACAGGGGTTCTGCACGGCCTCATGAGAGTGCGCCAGTTCACCCAGGATGATGCACATATCCTGTGCACACCGGAGCAATTAAATGGTGAAATCACCGCCATTGCAGATTTCGTAAGCTATGCGATGAAAGTTTTCGGTTTTGACTACGACGTGGAGCTCAGCACGAGGCCGGAAAAATCTATAGGCTCCGATGAGGAATGGGAAATGGCAACGGCGGCATTAGAGAGAGCCCTTAAAATAAACAAGATTGAATATGAGGTTAATGAAGGAGATGGCGCCTTTTATGGGCCCAAGATCGATTTCAAGTTAAAAGATGCCCTGAAGAGAAAGTGGCAATGTGCGACGATTCAGTGCGATTTTACACTTCCGGATCGATTTGATCTCAGCTACATCGGCGCAGACGGAGAAAAGCATCGACCTGTAATGTTGCACAGGGTGATCTTAGGCGCAATAGAGCGGTTCATGGGCGTGTTAATTGAACATTATGCGGGCGCCTTTCCAGTCTGGCTCTCACCGGTTCAGGCAGTTCTGATGACTGTTACGGATAAGCATATTCCTTATGGAGAAAGGGTTT
>Ga0315278_10007172_pt1 | contig 10170 bp, 10 predicted proteins | sample YL17G06_0_MG_FD_203880 | JGI IMG/M metagenome (GOLD analysis project Ga0315278, IMG submission 203880) | Sediment microbial communities from Yellowstone Lake, YNP, Wyoming, USA - YL17G06_0 | ecosystem: Environmental > Aquatic > Freshwater > Lake > Sediment | place: USA: Wyoming | collected... | reverse complement strand
GCGTCGAGTTCGCGGAGGCAGCAGCGGGTCCGCGCGCCGCGAAGAGCGGTGAGGAGGTCTACAAGGCAGTCTGCGCAGCGTGCCACGGCACTGGCGCTGCCGGCGCACCGAAGGCCGGCGACCAGGCGGCCTGGGCGCCCCTCATCAAAGAAGGCATGGACGTGCTCGTAAAGGATTCCATCAAAGGCATCCGCGCCATGCCGCCGCGCGGCGGAAACCCCGACCTCAGCGACATCGAGATGGCGCGTGCAGTAGCGTACCTCGCGAATCAGGCGGGCGCGAACTGGAAGGAGCCCGCGGCGCCGGCCCCGCAGCCCGCGGCGTCGGTCGAGCGCACCGGCGAGCAGATCGTCACCGCCGGATGCAGCAACTGCCATCTCACCGGCCAGGGCGGCGCGCCGAAAGTAGGCGACCGCGCAGCATGGTCAAAGCGCATTTCGGCGAGCATCGACAAAGTGACCGCGAGCGCGATCAGAGGTCATGGCGGCATGCCCGCGCGCGGCGGCTTCGCGGACCTGACCGATCCCGAGATGAAGAAGGCGATCCTGTACATGTTCGACGCGGCGGGCGGCAAGCTCGTGCCGGCGGCGGTTGCACCGGCCGCCGCGGCGAAGTAGCCGGCGCGATGCGTACTTGAAAGGGCGGCTCCGGCCGCCCTTTTCCGTTGCACGCAGCTCCCGGTCCGGCGAGTTGACACTACCTGGGAACGATGCAATCCTGCCGCGCGTTCCGCATGCGAGAAGAACGAATGCCGCCACGGCCGCCTCGCACGGACGTTCGATCGAAGGAGGATTCGCATGCTTCGCCGTAACACCCTGCGGCTCGCCGCCGCCCTCGTCGCTCTCGCGCTCGCCCCGGCCGCGCTCGCGCAGTATCCGAACCGTCCGATCACCCTCATCGTGCCCTGGGGCGCGGGCGGCGGCACCGACGCCACCGCGCGCATCCTCGCGGCCATCATGGAGAAGGAGCTCAAGCAGCCGATCAACGTCGTCAACCGCATCGGCGGCAGCGGTGTGGTCGGTCACTCGGCCATCGCAGAGGGCACGGCCGACGGCTACACGATAGGCCTCATCACCGTCGAGATCGGCATGATGCACTGGCAGGGGCTCACCAAGCTAACCGGAGCGTCCTACACGCCGCTCGGCCTGGTGAACGCCGATCCGGCGGGCCTGCAGGTGCGGGCCGACTCGCCCTACAAGACGGCCAAGGAGCTGGTCGACGCGATTAAGGCGAACCCGGGAAAGTTCAAGGCGTCCGGCACCGGGCAGGGCGGGATCTGGCACCTCTCGATCGCCGGCATGCTGAAGAGCCTCAACGTCGATCCCGCGACCGTCCCCTGGGTTCCGTCGAACGGCGCGGCGCCCGGGCTGCAGGATCTCGTCGCCGGCGGCGTCGAGGTCGTGCCGTGTTCGATCCCGGAGGCGCGCGCGCTCATCGACGCGGGGAAAGTGAAGAGCCTCGCGATCATGGACGCGAATCCGCCGACGCTCTACCCGAACGTGCCGCCGCTCAAGCAGGCGCTGGGCACCGACTGGACGATGGCGGCATGGCGCGGCATGGCGGCGCCGAAGGGGATCCCGAAGGACGTCGAGGCGAAGCTCGTCGACGCCGTAAAAAGAGCCTACGACAGCGCCGACTACAAGAAATTCATGGCGGACCGCGGCTTCGGCGTCATCTACCTGCCGCCGACGGAGTTCGCGAAGTACATGGAGCAGTCGTCGAACGAACTCGGCGCGACGATGAAGGCGGTCGGGATCGTCAAGTGACGACGCGGAGCCGCGCAGGACGCGGCGCGCGTCGTCATCCCCGCGCAGGCGGGGATCCAGTACAGCGCATCCTGGATTCCCGCTCGCGCGGGAATGACGTGCACGCATGAGGATCAACGACGCCGTCGCCGGCGTTGCGCTGATCGCGCTGGCGGTCGCGATTCTTGTCCACATCCAGGGCTATCCGATGATGCCGGGCCAGAAGTACGGCCCGGCGCTGTTTCCCGGGCTGATCGCGGTCGGCTTCATCGTCACCGGCGCCCTGCTCGTCCGGCGCGGCGTCAAGGCGGGCTTTCCGCTTCTCGCTCTTGGTGAGTGGATGCGCGATCGGGGGCTCGTTACGAATTTTCTCGCGGTGTGCGCGGCACTCGTGTTCTACGCCCTCGCGGTGGATCCGCTCGGGTTCATCCCCACCGGCGTCATTCTCCTCGTCGCGCTGTTCCTCAAGTTCGGCGTGCGCCCGCCGGGAGCGGTCGTGACGGCGGTCGCGACGACGCTCGTCATGCATTGGCTCTTCTACAAGCTGCTCAGGGTGCCCCTGCCGTGGGGCATCCTGGAGCGATTCGCCTGGTAGCCGCGGGACATGGAGCACATCGCCACCGCGTTCGGCCTGGTCTTCGAGCCCTATACCCTCGGCGTCATCTTCGTCTCCAGTCTTTTCGGCCTGTTCGTCGGCGCGGTTCCCGGGCTCACCGCGACAATGGCGACCGCACTGCTCGTGCCGGTCACCTTTTTCATGCCGCCGGTGCCGGCCATCGCGTCGATCGTCACCGCGACCGCGATGGCGATCTTCTCCGGCGACATCCCCGGCGCGCTGATCCGCATCCCGGGCACGCCAGCGTCGGCGGCGTACACCGACGAGTCGTACATGATGACCAAGAAGGGTCAGGCCGAGACGGTGCTCGGCGCGGACCTCGTCTTCTCCGTGATCGGCGGCATCTTCGGCACGATCGTGCTGGTCGCCGCCGCGCCTGCGCTCGCGGAAGTCGCGCTCAAGTTCAGCTCGTTCGAGTATTTCTGGCTGGTGCTGCTCGGGCTCACCTGTGCGGTGATCATCACCATCGGCGAAACCCTGAAAGGCGTCGTGTCGCTCTTGTTCGGGCTGCTGATCTCCTCGATCGGGCTTGACAATCCTGCCGGCCACCCGCGCTTCACGTTCGGCTCGATCGAGCTGCTCGGCTCGGTCGGCCTGATCCCGATGATGATCGGGATGTTCGCGGTGTCGGAGATCCTGCGCTTCTCCGTGTCGCTGCGCGAGACCACGGAGGTGTTCCAAAAGCAGATCGGCAACGTCTTCCGCGGGATGTGGGGCCTGTGCCTGCAATATCCGTGGTCGATCGTGCGCGGCAGCGTGCTCGGCACCTTGATCGGCGCGCTGCCCGGCGCCGGCGCGGACATCGCCGCATGGATGTCGTATGCGATGTCGAAGCGCTTCTCGAAGACCCCCGAGAAGTTCGGCACCGGCCACGTCGAAGGCATCGTGGAAGCCGGCGCGGCCAACAACAGTGCGCTCGCGGGCGCGTGGATCCCGGCGCTCGTCTTCGGGATCCCCGGCGACTCGATCACCGCGATCGTGATCGGTGTCCTCTACATTAAGGGGATGAACCCGGGCCCGACGATCTTCATCAACAACCCGGAGAACATCTACGCCGTGTTCATCGTTTTCTTCATGGCGAACCTGCTGATGATTCCGCTGGGGTGGGCGTGCATCAAAGCGGGACGGCGAATCCTCGACGTGCCCCGCAACGTGCTGATGCCGATCATTCTGCTGTTCTGCATCGTCGGGGCGTTTGCGATCAACAACACCGTCTTCGCGGTGGCCGTGATCCTGGTGTTCGGCGTCATTGCTTACTTCATGGAAGAGAACGGCTATCCGGTCGCCCCCGCGATCCTCGGCCTCATCCTGGGCACCATGCTCGAGGAAAACTTCATCTCATCGATGATCAAGTCGGACGGGCGGTTCACGGGTTTCTTCGAGCGCCCGATCGCGGCCGGCCTCGGAGTCGTGGCGATCGTCGTGTGGCTGTGGCCGCTCGCGAAGTGGCTGCGCGGCCGCTGGCGCGCCGCGGCCGCGTGAAAGAGGCGCGAGCCGCAAAGTGCTACGCGGTCCGGCGCCCACCTGCGGTGCAGGGGCTGATACGCGTAAGTGGCCGCGCCGGACGACGGGCCGCGCCCATGGGCTAGAATGGACTGGCCCCCGAAAGAAACCGCGCCGGCCCGCTCGTGAAGATCCTGTTCATCCTCGACCCGCTCGTGTCGATCAAAACGTACAAGGACACGTCGTTCGCGATGATGGTCGAGGCGGCGGGCCGCGGCCACGAGGTCCACTTCGCGCCGCAGGAAGGGCTGATGTGGAAAGGCGGCCGCGTCGTCGCCGAGCACGTGCGCCTGCATCTTCTCGACGGCGAGAAGCGACTCGGCAACCCGGCGTTCCACGACACGCACTGGTACCGGCTGGAGCTCCCCCCGCACGAGACGCCGCTCGCCGACTTCGGCGCGGTCCTGATGCGCAAGGACCCGCCCTTCGACATGGAGTTCGTCACGAGCACCTGGCTACTCGAGGCGGCGGTGCGCGAGGGCGCGCGGGTGTTCAACGACCCGCGCTCGATCCGCGACCACAGCGAGAAGCTCGCGATCGCGAAGTTCGCGCAGTTCGCCGCGCCCACGCTCGTCACGCGGCTCATGCAGCAGATCCAGGTCTTCATCGACGCGCACGGCGACGTGGTGCTCAAGCCGCTGGCGGGCATGGGCGGGGAATCGGTGTTCCGCGTCACCGACAGCGACGCGAATCGCAACGTGATCGTCGAGACGCTCACGGCCCACGGCCACCGCACGATCATGGCGCAGCGCTACATCCCGGAGATCCGCGACGGCGACAAGCGCGTGCTCCTGATCGGCGGCGAGCCGGTGCCCTACTGCCTCGCGCGCATCCCGAAGCCGGGCGAGTCGCGCGGCAATCTTGCCGCCGGCGGCACCGGGGTCGCGCGGCCGCTCGCGCCGCGCGACCGCGAGATCGCCGCAGCGCTCGCGCCCGATCTGTGGAGCCGTGGCCTGCTGCTCGTCGGCCTCGACGTGATCGGCGACTACCTGACGGAGGTGAACGTGACGAGCCCGACCTGCTTCCAGGAGATCCGGCAGCAGACCGGCTTCAACGTAGCGGGGATGTTCCTCGACGCCCTGGAGCGGGCGGCCGCCGCCTGACCCCCTCCCCGGGTCCTGCCCGGGACCCCGCGCCGGAGTAAACTCCCAGCAGTTTCAGCGGCTTCGGTGGTCCCGGTGGTCCAATGATCGGCATTCTCATCGTCGCCCACGGTGCGTTCGGCGAGGCACTCATTCACTGCGCGAGCCACGTCCTGGGCAAACGCCCACTGCGCGTGCGACAGGTCGGCATCACGGTGCACGACGACCCCGATGCGATCCTGCCGCAGGCGCAGGGCCTGGTGCGGGACCTCGACGACGGCGACGGCGTGCTGGTGCTCACCGATATGCTTGGCGCCACACCGTCGAACATCGCGGCGCGCCTCGCCTCGCCCGGCAAGGTGGAGATTGTCTCGGGCGCGAGCTTGCCGATGCTCATCCGGGCGCTCACCTACCGCGACGCGCCGCTCGCGACCATGGTGGCCAAGGCGGTCAGCGGCGGGTGCGAAGGCGTGGTGCACCTGACCGGTGACTGGGAACCCCATGCCGCAACGTGAGGTCGAGATCGTGAACAAGCTCGGCCTGCACGCCAGGGCGTCCGCGAAGCTCACCCAGACGGCGAGCCGGTTCGCCGCCGACGTATGGATGTCGCGCAACGGTCGGCGAGTGAATGCGAAGAGCATCATGGGCGTGATGATGCTCGCGGCCGGCAGGGGGAGCCGCGTGGCGATCGAGACGGACGGCGCGGACGCGGACCAGGCGCTCGCCGCGCTGGTGACGCTGATCGAGGACAGGTTCGGCGAAGACGAGTGATGGGCAAGCCCGAGACCTCAACGGTTCAAGCAGCGCTCGCCGCGCAGGCCGGCGCGAGCTTCACGCTGCATGGCGCCGGCGTCTCGGGCGGCATCGCGATCGGCTACGCACACCTGATCACCGCCGCACGACTCGAGGTCGCTCACTACGAGATCCAGGCCGACGAGATCGAAGCGGAGATTGCGCGCTTCGACAATGCCGTTGCCGCGGTGCGCGGCGAGCTGGTCGGGCTGCACGCTGTGGTTCCGGCCGACGCACCGGCCGAAATGGGCGCGTTCCTCGACGTGCACGTGATGATCCTCGACGACTCGATGCTGTCGCAGGCGCCGCGCGAGCTGATCCGCACGCGCCGGGCGAACGCCGAGTGGGCGCTGGTGCACCAGATGGAGATCCTGGTGCACCGGTTCGAGGAGATCGAGGATCCGTACCTGCGCGAGCGCAAGGCCGACGTGCAGCAGGTCGTCGAGCGGGTGCTGAAGGCGATGCTCGGCACCGGGCACGCGCCGGCGGTACCGCAGCACGAGCAGGACATCATTGTCGTCGCGCACGACTTCTCGCCCGCCGACATGCTGCTCTTCAAACAGCACCGGTTTGCGGGATTCGTGACCGATCTTGGCGGTGTCACGTCGCACACCGCGATCGTCGCGCGCAGCCTCGGCCTGCCGGCGATCGTCGGCCTGCACCGCGCGCGGCACATGGTCCGCGAGGGCGAGCAGCTGATCGCCGACGGCGCCGCCGGCGTGCTGATCGTCAACCCCGACCGCCAGGTCCTCGCCGAGTACGAGCTGCGCCGCAGCCAGTTCGACCTGGAGCGGCAGAAGCTGAAGCGCCTGCGCACGACCCCGGCGGCGACCATCGAGGGCGTTCCGATCGAGCTCGCGGCCAACATCGAGCTGCCGGAGGACGTCGAGCAGGCGCTGGAGTCCGGTGCGGTGGGCGTCGGCCTGTTCCGCAGCGAATTCCTCTTCATGGGTCGAATGGCGCTGCCCGAGGAGGACGAGCAGTTCGAGGCCTACCGCCAGGTCGTGGTGGCCATGGACGGACGGCCGGTCACCATCCGAACGCTCGACATCGGCGCCGACAAGTCCGTGAACGGCGCCGACCGGGCGGGGCCCAACCCGGCGCTCGGCCTGCGCGCGATCCGCTTCTGCCTCGCGGAGCCGCAGATGTTCGTCACGCAGCTGCGCGCGATCCTGCGTGCCTCGCATTACGGGCGCGTGCGGCTGCTGGTGCCGATGATCGCGCACGCGCACGAGGTCGACCAGGTGCTGCACTACCTCCAGCAGGCCAAGGCCAGCCTCGCGCGCGACGGCGTGCCGTTCGATTCCGCGCTGCCGGTCGGCGGCATGATCGAGATCCCAGCGGCGGCGCTGTCACTCGGCGCGTTCGTGAAGCGGCTCGACTTCCTGTCGATCGGCACCAACGACCTGATCCAGTACACGCTCGCGATCGACCGCACCGACGACGCCGTCGCCCATCTCTACGACCCGCTGCACCCCGCGGTGCTACACCTTGTCGGGCACACCATCCGTGCGGCGCACAAGGCCGGCGTCCCGGTCGCGGTCTGCGGCGAAATGGCGGGCGAGGTGGCGCTCACCCGGCTCCTGCTCGGCATGGGGCTGCGGCAGTTCTCGATGCACCCGGCGCAGCTGCTCGCCGTCAAGCAGCAGGTACTGCGCTCCTCGATCCCCGAGGTCGAGGTGATCGTGCAGCGGATCCTGCGGAGCGAGGACCCCGAGCGCACGCGCGCGCTTCTGGCTAGACTGAACGCATGAGCAGGAGAGAACCCGTGCTGCACGAGATCACCGGCGTGAGCCATGACCCGACCGGGAACGCCCGACGCTGGTTCCACGACGACTACTTCGACCTCTTCGTTCGCCAGGACGACGAGGGCGAGATCGTCGGGCTGGAGCTCTGCTACGGCGTGGGCCACAGCGAGCACGCGCTCGTGTGGAAGAAGGAGACCGGCCATTTCCACGACGGTCCCGAGACCGACCACTTCAATCCCGACGATCTCGCGGCGCGGTTCGCTGCCGAGTGCGGCGAGGTCCCGCACCGGATCAGTACCTCGGTGCTGCGGACAATCCGCGATTTCGCGCAGGTCGGCTCGCCCGCGCGCCAGCCGCGTCGGCGCTTCCGCCGCGAAGGCTGGCAGGGGCAAGACGAGGGGTGAGCGCACTGTCCGGGCCCGCGCGTTTGACATCGCGTCCGGGCTTGCGGTACCGTGCCCGCGACGCGCCGATTTGAGTTCAGCTTGCGGGCGCGGTCCCGAACGCCGGTTCGGGGCGAAATCCTGCTAAAGCGACGGCAACCCGTTCCGGCAGAGCCAAGCTGAACGGGTTTTTCGCTTTTATGGCGCCAAAGCATCCTCCCGACCCGCGCTCGTTCGGACCCGTCGTCGCCCGCCGGCTCCGGTTCGACGCGCCGCTCGTGTGCCGGAGAGGCGGCACGCTCACGGCATACGACGTCGTCTTCGAGACCTACGGGCACCTGAACGCCGAGCGCTCGAACGCGGTGCTCGTCTGCCACGCGCTGAACGCCTCACACCACGTCGCCGGCTACTACGCGGACGACCCGCAAAACGTCGGCTGGTGGGACAACATGATCGGACCGGGCAAGCCACTCGACACCGATCGCTTCTTCGTAATCGGCGTCAACAACCCGGGCAGCTGCTTCGGCTCGACCGGGCCGATGTCAGTCAATCCCGCCACCGGCAAGCCGTACGGCTCGAGCTTCCCCGTCCTCACCTGCGAGGACTGGGTCGAGGTGCAGGCACGGCTGGCCGACCGGCTCGGCATCCGCCGTTTCGCCGCGGTCATGGGCGGCAGCCTCGGCGCGATGCAGGCGCTGCAGTGGACGATCTCGTATCCGGACCGGATCGCGAACGCAATCGTCGTCGCGGCGACGCCAAAGCTCACCGCGCAAAACATTGCGTTCAACGAGGTCGCGCGGCGTGCCATCACGACCGATCCCGACTTCCACGGCGGGGACTTCTACCAGCACGGCGTGAAGCCCAAGCGCGGCCTGCGGCTCGCGCGGATGATCGGGCACATCACCTACCTCTCTGACGACGCGATGATGGAGAAGTTCGGCCGGGTGCTGCGCACGGGCTCGATCGGCTACCACTTCGATGTCGATTTCGAAGTCGAGTCGTACCTGCGTTACCAGAGCGACAAATTCGCCGAGTACTTCGACGCGAACACCTACCTCCTGATCACGCGCGCGCTCGATTACTTCGATCCGGCGCACGCACACGGCGGCGACCTGTCCGCGGCGCTCGCGCCAGCGCAGGCGCGCTTCCTGGTGGCGTCGTTCACTTCCGACTGGCGATTCTCGCCCGAGCGCTCTCGCGAAATCGTCAAGGCGCTCGTCGACAATCGCCGCGACGTCTCCTACGCGGAGATCGACGCACCGCACGGCCACGACGCCTTCCTGCTCGACGACGCGCGCTATCACGCGGTCGTCAGCGCGTACTTCGGGAACGTCGCGCGCGAGGTCGGTGCGACGCCTGAAAGCGGCGTTGCGGTGGAACTGCCGGGTGAGCCGCTTGTGCGCCCCGGCCAAGCCGACGCCCTGGCCACTGGTTCTACCACCAGCGGTTCTACCACCAGCGGTTCTACCACCAGCGGTTCCACCACCGGCGGGTCCACCCCCAGCGGGTTCGCGGCATGACCGGGACCGGGCAGCGTGGGAACGCGAGGGAGCAAGGAGGCAAGGCCCCCTTGTATCTGCCGCAGACCAGCGTTCCGACCCGGTTGCAGGGTCGACCCGACCTGGAGGCGATCGCTGCCTGGGTGCGTCCGAACGCGTCCGTCCTCGACCTGGGCTGCGGCGATGGCCTGCTCCTCAAGCATCTCGCCGAAACGCGCGGCGCGCGCGGCTACGGCGTCGAGGTCGAGGACGACAAGGTGATTGCGTCGGTCGCCAACGGCGTGAACGTGATCCAGGCGGACCTCGAGCGCGGCCTCTGGGGATTCGACGACGGCTCGTTTGACTACGTGCTTCTCTCGCTCACGCTGCAGGCGGTACGGCAGACCGAGGCAATCATCCTCGAGATGCTGCGCGTGGGGCGCGAGGCGATCGTCACGTTTCCGAACTTCGGCCACTGGCGGGCGCGCTGGCAGATCACCTTCGGCGGGCGCATGCCGGTGTCGGACACGCTGCCTTTTCAATGGTACGACACGCCGAACGTCCATCTGTGCACGATTCGCGATTTCGAGCGCTTCTGCGCCGACCATGGCATTCGCATCCTCGAGCGCCTGGTCCTGCACGAAGGACGGCCGGTCTCGTTCCTGCCCAACCTGCTGGGCAGCCTGGCGGTGTTCCGGTTCGAAACGCGCGCGACCTAGCGCCGCGGAGGATTTGATGGCCCAGACGAGCTCCCTCGTGGAAGCGCTCAAGCGCGAGCTGAAGGCGCGCGGCATCACTTACGCGCAGGTCGCGCGCGCCATCG
>Ga0315278_10007171_pt1 | contig 10170 bp, 8 predicted proteins | sample YL17G06_0_MG_FD_203880 | JGI IMG/M metagenome (GOLD analysis project Ga0315278, IMG submission 203880) | Sediment microbial communities from Yellowstone Lake, YNP, Wyoming, USA - YL17G06_0 | ecosystem: Environmental > Aquatic > Freshwater > Lake > Sediment | place: USA: Wyoming | collected... | reverse complement strand
AAGTGATGTTGACAAAGGCCGACGGCCCCTACTTTATTATGCCAGCGATATCACCCCGAAGGACATCCCCGTCAGACGCAAATCCGAGCATAAAACTTTGCTTAGCTCCTGGCAGCTTACCGTGCTTGCGAGGCAGGGGACAAAAGTCAAAGACCTTGCTCACCTTTACAGTCAGAAGCATTTTCGTATCACCGAGCCAATCGTGAATTTTGTGATGCTTATGATAAGTCTGCCGATACTGGTCTGCCGCGACCCCAAAGCGATGAAGTCGGCCATCGCAATCAGCTTCGCTATAACGACGGCCTGCCTTATAACAAATTTCGTCTGTAAACTGGTTGCTGCGGAAGTGATTTTCGGCATAGTAGTGCCTGAGTTCTGGGCGTGGCTGCCGGTATTTATCTTCCTGCCCATAGCCATCATTGAGCTTGATTCGATGAAAACGTAGCCCCGATGTATCGGAGCGTCCCTACATTTGCTCGATTACCTCGATACCAAGCAATTCGCTTAAGCCGTGTCTGATTGTCTTTGCGGTCAAATCACAGAGCAACAGTCTGGTCGGCCTTTTGTCCACATCGGCGTCGAGAACGGGACAATTGGTGTAAAAGACGCTGAATTTCTGTGCCAATTCGTAAAGATAAGCCGTCAGGTAGTTCGGCCTGTAGTCGGCGGCTGCGGAATTTATCGCTTCCCCATATCTGATTAAGTGCTTTGCCAGATTTAGCTCATCCGGGTCGGTTAGATTTAATTTTTTCAGTCCCTTCAATTCAGTTTCAATATCTACATTTCTGGTTTCTGCCTTTCGCTCAATCGATTTTATCCTCGCATAAGCATACTGCATATACGGAGCGGTGTTACCTTCCATTGCGAGCATCTTATTGAAACTAAAAACGTAATCGCTTTCGCGATTATTCGAAAAGTCAGCATATTTGACTGCGCCGATTCCGACCGCCTTTGCGATTTTATCTTTTTTATCGTCTGCAAATTCGGGACTTTTTTCCTCGACAACCTTTTTTGCCCGCTGGATTGCCTCGTCGAGCAAATCTTTCAGTTTTACGTTTTCGCCGCTGCGTGTTTTCAAAGGCTGACCGTTTTCGCCGAGAACACTGCCGAAGGTAACGTGAACCAAATCTGTCGTTTCTTTGACCCATCCTGCCATTCGCGCCACCGTAAAGACCATTTCAAAATGCAGCCTCTGCCGGCTGTCGGTAACATAAATTATCTTGTCTGCCTTTAGCTCATTTACACGATAGCGAATAGCAGCCAAGTCGGTAGTTGCATATAAAAACGCTCCATCGGATTTCTGGATTATTACCGGCAGTGGCTTGCCGTCCTTGTCTTTAAACCCCGGCGGAAAAACACACATCGCCCCTTCCGACTCCACCGCCAAACCCTTTTTCTTCAATTCCGCAACAACATTCGGCAAATCATCTTTGTATGCACTCTCACCCTGAGCATTGTCTTTTGCAAGTTTGACACTAAGTCTGTCGTATATTTCTTGACACTCTGCAAGCGACGCCCGAACAATGCTTTTCCAGAAACTAATTGCGTCAGCATTCCCTTGTTGAAGTTTGACTACCCATTGACGTGCTTCTTGAGCAAACTGGGGTTCGGTGTCGTCACGTATCTTAGCTTTTTTATACAATTCCTCTGTATCGGATACTGAGAAATTACCTTCTGTATACACTTTGTGGTCAGTGACTCCCTCAAAAGCATCCGCCATTCGTCCCTCAAAGACCTGTTGTATCAACATTCCGAATTGTGTCCCCCAGTCGCCGATGTGGTTTTGGCGGATTACCTTATGCCCCCCAAATTCGAGCAGCCGACAGATACAGTCGCCAATAATGGTGCTTCGCAAGTGGCCAACATGCATTTGCTTGGCGATGTTGGGGCCAGAGAAGTCAACAACTACCGTTTTGGGGCGGGCGGTTTTTTCTATGCCGAGATGCGCAGGGTCGGTGTTAATTTCAAAAAGTGCTTTTGCGGCAAAATCAGGTTTCAATCTTAAGTTTATAAAGCCCGGGCCTGCAATTTCAGGTTTTTCGCAAATATCATTGAGATTTAATTTTGCTGTAACCTGTTCGGCGAGTTTGCGGGGATTGTTTTTTATTTTTTTTGCCAAAGGCATAATGCCGTTGACCTGATAATCGCCGAACTTCGGGTCGGTGGCGGGCTTGACTATGGCCGCACAGGATTTTTCGCCTGTAACGGCCGCCATTGCGGCGGATATTCGTTCTTCAAGTATGTCAATGACAGTCCCCATTCAATAATCATTTATCATTAATCAATAATCAATTTTTCTGCGTCGCCCCAGAGCAGTTCCAAATCGTAGTAGTCGCGGTATTCGCTGTCGAAGATATGCACAACTACATCGACGAAATCGAGCAGAATCCATCTTGCCTGCTCATATCCTGCCCTGCCGAAAAGCTGCATATCATTTCCTTTTGCTGCCTGTGCGATTTCATCAGCGACTGTCCGCATCTGCCTGTTGCTCGTGCCGGTAACGATTACAAAATAATCGGTAACCGGCGATTTGCCCCGCAGGTCGAGCGCAACGATTTTGGTGCAGTGCCGCTCTGCCGCCAGTTTAGCAGCCGCCAATGCAAAGTCTTTTGTATTTACACTGATTTTTTTAGTCTTTTTTTTTCTTGCCAAGTTTAATCCTCAAAAAAACCGGGGTGGCCGAACCGACCACCCCGATAGATTACATATATTTAACCGCTGCGTCAATCACCGGCATTTATCCGCCATTCGTGGCGGCGGATTCCGCTACGCCTTTGCGCCGGCGGCGCCTGCGGTTTTTTCCATCTGCTTCATCGATTCGGTCTCTCGCTTCGACTGCCATACCGACCAGACAAGTCCCGCAACGCCGACAACCAACACCGTCCAGAAAAGCATATCGTGATTTTTTGGAGCAACCTCCACGCCGTGCTTGCCAAGAATCGCCAGAACAGCCTTATCATAAGGCAGAATCAGGCCTATAATCAGAAGGCTTACCATATTCATAACCTTAATCAGCGGGTTGATAGCAGGACCTGCGGTATCTTTCAGCGGGTCTCCGACCGTATCACCGGTAACGGACGCCTTATGCCTTTCACTGCCTTTGCCGGTATTAGCTTCAATATTTCGCGGCTCATCCTCGATGATTTTCTTGGCATTGTCCCAGGCGCCGCCGGAGTTAGCCATAAAGACGGCAAGCAGTTGTCCCACCACGATCATACCGCCTAAAAAGCCGGCCAGCGCTATTACGCCGAGTCCGAACCCGATGAGCACCGGCACTGATATCGCCAGCAGTCCCGGCCCGATTAGTTCTTTTTGCGCCGCCTGTGTGCAGATGTCAACGACCCTGCCATAATCCGGTTTCTTTGTGCCTTCCCAGATGGCCTTGTCGCGGAACTGAATCCTGCACTCGTTTACAATCAGGGACGCTGCCCTGCCAACCGCCCTGATGGTCATAGAACTGAAGAGGAAGGGGACAGCTCCTCCAAGTAACATTCCGATAAACAGCGTCGGGTCCGATATGGTCAGCATAGAAGCCACCATGTTGTAAATGTCTTTTGAGACGCCTGCTGTCTCGCCTTTACCGCCTGAGCCGACGGAAACAATGTAACTATTGAACAGTGAGACAGCGGCAATGACCGCTGAGCCGATGGCGATACCTTTTGTGATGGCTTTTGTGGTATTACCCACCGCATCGAGGTCGGCAAGTATCTGCCGGGCTTCTTTATACTTCGCTTCGCCCATCTGTTTTTTGTCATAACCCATCTCGCCTATGCCGTTGGCGTTGTCCGCCACCGGCCCAAAGACGTCCATCGAGATAGTGTTGCCCGTCAACGTTAGCATTCCGATACCGCACATCGCCACGCCGTATGCGACAAATGTGGCATTAGTGCCGCTGTAAATCAGGATGCTGCCCATAATCGCAGCGGCGATAATCATCACGGCAAAGACTGTGCTTTCATATCCGACAGCCAGACCCTGAATAATATTGGTCGCATGGCCGGTCTGGCAGGCTTTAACCAGACTTTTAACGGGGGAAAACTCCGTCCCTGTAAAATATTCCGTACATTTGTTAAGCGCAACCGCCAAAATGATTCCTATCAGGCACGTCCACGCAGGCCTCATATCCAGGCCTTCTATTCCGAGGTTGGCCCAGACGGGCAAATTTGTGATGTATGGCTTGATTGCCTCATAATTTGGATAGCTTGGGTCGAATCTGAAATACAAAAAGCCGAGAATAAGGAAACCGATTACGCTGATGGTTGAGCCGATTATGAAACCCTTATTGACGCTTTTCATTGCAGCGGCAACAGTTCCTTTATCGCCTGCCCGCACGCTATATGTGCTTATGATGCTTGCAATAACCCCGATGGCACGCACCAACAGCGGAAAAATAACTCCTTTATGTCCGAAACTGGCAATACCCAGAATCATTGCCGCCACGATAGTAACCTCGTAGCTCTCGAAAATATCGGCTGCCATACCGGCACAGTCGCCCACGTTATCGCCGACGTTGTCGGCTATCGTTGCTGCGTTTCGCGGGTCGTCCTCTGGAATCCCCGCTTCTACTTTACCGACAAGGTCTGCTCCGACATCGGCTGCCTTGGTGAATATGCCGCCTCCGACTCTCATAAACAGGGCCAGAAGTGTGCCTCCGAATCCGAACCCAAGCAGTGCCTCATAAGCCTGCTCGCCGTAAACCAGGAATATAATCGACCCGCCTAAAAGACCTAATCCATCGGTCAGCATACCCGTAATCGTTCCGCTGCGGTAGCCAAGCTGCAGCGCACGTCCAAAACTGGTCTGAGCGGCGGCAGCCACGCGCAGGTTGCCGGTAGTTGCTAATCTCATCCCGACAAAACCTACAGTCGCCGAAAAGGTAGAGCCTACCAGAAATGCAATTGCACGTCCCCACGCAATAGCAGGCTCTGCACCGGATGCCTTGGCTGCAAAATACAGCACCGCAGTTATAATCACTATCAGCACGCCAACGACCCTGAACTGCCGGTAAAGATAAGCGTTGGCCCCCTCACGGATCGCACGTGCTATCTCCTGCATTTTTGTTGTCCCCTGGTCGGCCTCCCTGACCTGCTTGACCAAAAGCAGGGCATAAGCCAGTCCCGCCAGCGCAATAAACACGTTCGTTACCAGAGCCACCTTTTCGTATAAAGCATATTTGCTGCTGACAAGCGGTTCAAGGAGCGTAATCCTCGGTGTCTTTATAACAGACTCTACTGCTGTAGTTACAGGTTCCGAACCACCCGCTGATGCCCAAACCGCCGCTGCCACGATGCCAATCAGTATTGCACCCAGTGAAAACCGCTTAATCATTTCCATTTCCTTATCTCCTTTGCGAATAAGCCTGCGATACTATAAAGTTCCTTCTGTTTAAAAATTTAACTATTAATAATTCTCGTGCGAATAACAAAAAAGTTGATGCAGTTTAGCAAAATCGAAATGCTTTTCAAGTATTTTGTATTAGAAAAATACAGTCCTATATTTATTACGTTTTATCGGCTATGTGTGGTAATCTGCGTTAATTCTTACGTATGCAGCGCTTAAGTCGCAGCCATAGCAGAAATCGCCTTGATTTCCCGCCCCGAGGTCAACTGTTATGATATGTTCAGCCTGCGAAATGACCTTACTTGCCTTTTCAGGATTGAATTTTTTTGGTGTGCCGTTTTTGAATACGGTTATGTCGCCGATTTTGCAGGAAAGTTTATTGAGGTTTAGTTTCACGCCGACCGAGCCGACAGCGCAGACGATTCTTCCCCAGTTCGGGTCGCCGCCGTGTATTGCACATTTGACTAACGGATAATCGGCAACCGCCCGTGCGGCTTTTTGGGCGTCGGCTTTCGTGGCAGCGCCTTTTATGACGACCTTGAACATCCGCGTCGCTCCCTCAGCATCCAAAGCCATTTGTCTGGCTAAGTCGGCACATAATTCCATCAGCGATTTTGCAAATTTTTTATATTGAGGAGAACCGCTTGTTATCGACTGATTTCCCGCCAGTCCGGAAGCAAGAATTATCGCTGTGTCATTTGTGCTTTGATGACAATCGACGGTCAGTTTATTCAGCGAATTGCCGATAGCGTCTTTGAGGGCTTTTGCAAGTAGTGCTTTGCTGATGGCCGCATCCGTTGTAATAAAGCAAAGCGTGGTCGCCATATTTGGTGCAATCATACCTGCGCCTTTTACTGTGCCTGCTATTGAGATTTTTTTCCCCTGTATTTCGATTCTGCGGACAGCCTGTTTGATTTTTGTATCGGTCGTCATTATCGCCTTTGCAAAGTTCAGCCCTGCTAATGGTGACGGTGACAGATTTTTTGCTGCTTTTGCGATGCCTTTTCTTATTTTCTCCATCGGCAATTGATGACCGATGATGCCTGTTGATGCGACCAGAACGCTATATGGTTTTGCCTCAGTTTCTTTTGCTGTTTTTTCGCACATTGCAATCGCATTTCTGATTCCCTGTTTACCCGTGCAGGTATTGGCACAGCCGGAATTGGCGACCACCGCAAAAATTTTCTGACTTTTTATGTGTTCTCTGCTTATTTGCACCGCCGCTGACACGATTTTATTTGTTGTAAAGACTGCTGCTGCTGTTGCTCCTGTCGGGCAGACGATAAGTCCCAAATCCTGCCTGCCGGCCTGTTTCAGTCCGCAATTTACTCCCGCTGCCAGAAAGCCTTTTGGTGTTGTAACCGTTTTATTGAGCATCTTCCAAATCCTAAAGAATTGTTCTATTTTTCGACCTCGGATCTTTTATTTTTTTTGGCCCGTTGCCAAGCGCACCGGCGATTGCCATATCCCTGAATGGAGCCGATGGGTCGTAGTATTTTTTATTTATGTCAACGGCATTGACCATTATACCGGCTTTGTTTTGCCGCAACTGGCGTAAGATTTTGCCGTCGGGCGCAATTATGCACGATGGATACGGGGCGTAATATCCGCTCGCATTCGACATACTTACCCAGAAATTATTTGTCGCTGCGTGGCACTGCATTGTCTGCCGCATTATGTATGCGTGGATGCTCAAGCCTGCCTGACGGGCGTTATAAAATGACTGAAAGATGCACTTTACCTTTTGTTTGCAAAGCTGCCGATAAAGCTCCGGGAACCGCAAATCGAAGCATATCAGCATCGAGCATTTTACGCCGTTAATAGTAAAATCAGCAAAATGATTTCCCGGCGTATAGTGGTGCAAATCGCCTTTCGTGCAGAACCTCTTGTCGTAGCGGTCGACAATTTTGCCTTCTGGCGAAATCAGATACAAGCTGTTGTGCGGCTTATTCAGCTTAGTCAGTCTGTGTGTGCTGCCCAGAACAACCCATAATTGCAGTTGCTTTATCAAAGTTATTATCTTTTCAGTTTCTTCCTTGAGCAGTTGCCAGTCGAATCCTTCAAAGTTAGGGAAATCAGTCCCCACGTAACTGCTTACAGCGCATTCCGGGAAATGCACTATATCAGCACCGGCCTTTTTCGCCTTGCGCAGAAAGCTTCGTATTTGCAGGGCATTTTCCTTAATGTTCCCGCTTACAGCAAACTGACAGGTTGCAACTTTTAATATACCGGCTGCCATTTCGATTCCTATGCCAGGCCGAGCGTTTCTTCCAGTCCGAATATTATGTTCATATTCTGAATTGCCTGGCCTGATGCGCCTTTTACGAGATTATCAATTGCAGAGAAGCAGACGATTCTGCCCTTTACAAAGTCAGCGGAGATATGACAGTAATTTGTCCCTGCAACGTCCTTGACGGCCGGCATATCCTTGCGCACCTGCACAAAAGGCTCATTGCGATAAAAATCATCGTAAAGTTTCAGCAGTTGCTCTTTATTGGTTTTTTCTTTCGGCTGACAGTATATCGTCGACAGGATTCCTCTGTCGAAAGGTCCAGCGTGCGGCTGGAATAGAATCTGGACCTCGCCGCCGGCAATTTCGCCTGCGATTTGCTCCATCTCCGGCATATGCCGATGTGTCCCTACCCCGTAAGGAAAGATATTTTCGTTCATATTCGGGAAATGGAATTTCGCCGACGGATTTCTGCCCGCACCGGATATGCCGGTTACAGAGTTTACGATAATCGGATTTACTTCGATTAAATTTTCTTTTAAAAGTGGCGCAATTCCCAACAACACTGCCGTTGGAAAACAACCGGGATTGGCGATGAGGTTTTTGCCTTTTATCTTGCTGCGGAACAATTCCGGCAGGCCATAAACAGCTTTCTTCAGGTTGGCCGTATCGGTGTGTTTTACGTTGTAAAATTTCTCATAAATGTTCGGGTCTTTGAGCCGGTAATCTGCGCTGAAGTCGATGACTTTTACATTCGTCTTTAAGAGTTTCGGCACAAATTCCATTGAGACTTTGTGCGGCAGACAGCATAGTGCGACGTCCGCCAGTTCCGCAAGTTTATCGAGGTCCAAAGGCTCGATTTGGAGTTTGCATCGTCCCTTGAATTGCGGAAAGACGTCCGCTGCCGCCCCGCACTCTTCCGGCAGGGCAGTCAGGTAAGCCAGCTTTGCCCCGCTGTGCCGCAGAATGATTTCTATTGATTCTGCGCCGGTATATCCGCTTGCTCCAATAATTGCAACTCGTATCATATTTTTACCTCACAATAAAAAAACAGCCGCCAGTGGTTTTGACGGCTATTGTAATATCTCCGGATAAAATTTGCAAATCCGCTTTCGGTCTATATCTTCTCCGGAGGCCGGATTTGCTTTTTGAGTTCGTCGGTGAGCAAGTCCCAGAGCTGGGGATGTGCCTCTACCAGCCGGGCAATATCCGCAAGATCTTTGATACGCTTGCTTTGTCTTCGTTCAGAGTCGGATAATGCCTTTATCTTGCCCTTGAGAGTGTCCTCCAGAGAGGCAACTCTCAGGAGAATGCCGTGAACATCAGCGGGGACGGAGCGGGAGGGGAAATCTCGATAGAAATCCTCCGTGCTGAGTTGAATGCTGACTGCCGAGCGACCTCGAAAGTTTATAGACCACTCGAATTTTTCGGAACGGAACCCGGCCTCCTCAAGCAACAAGACCGTGCGTTCGATTGAATCTGACGCAACGACGAAATCCACATCCTGAGTTACCATCGGCTGCTCTGCCCAGTGATTGACCGCCACACCGCCTATGGCGCACCACGCGATGTCCGCTCTTTCGAGGCAGTCAACCAGTTTCATAACATCATCAGTCCCGCCGGAAGTCTGCCAATCGTAAAATTGTTTTGCCGTCATAACCGTATGTTACCAAAACAGTTTGTTTGTTGCAAACGAGGAAATATTTTCCCCATCCTTAAAAAAACAGCCGCAAAGATTTTCGTCTCAGCGGCCATTTTAATAATCCAATAAGAAGTTTGCAAATTATCGTTTCGAGAACTGGTATCTTTTTCTTGCGCCGGACTGGCCGGGTTTCTTTCTTTCGACCATTCGCGGGTCGCGGGTAAGGTATCCGCCGTCGCGCAGCATCTGCATATAATTTGTATCGTAGCCTTTTAATGCTCTGGCTATTCCGAGTAAAACCGCACCGGCTTGTCCCGTGGTTCCGCCGCCCCGGACGTTCACGAAGATGTCGAATTTATTTTCACCGTCAACCGCCTTCAGAGGCGACATAATCATTTTTCTGTCCTGTTGGAGTCTGAAATAGTCTTCGACGGCTTTGTCGTTTATGAGCATTTTTCCACCGCCCGGTTTGATTCGCACGCGTGCTACCGATGTTTTCCTTCTGCCGGTGCCCCAGTAAAAGCCGCCTTTGTCGGGCCCTTTTTTGACAGGGTTCTGTGGTATAGCAGCCTCTTTTGTTGCTGCGGACTTGCTCGGATTTCCGGGATTATCGGTTTTAATTTCTGTCATAGTTTATTTCTCTTAACTTAAAGTTACCTTTTCCGGTTTTTGTGCCTGGTGTTCGTGTTCGGCCCCGCGGTAGACCTTTAATTTTGTAAGCATTTTTCTTCCCAGCGCATTTTTAGGCATCATTCGTTTTACCGCGAGCGTGATGACCTTTTCGGGTTTTTTTGTCATCATCTCGGTGAAACTGACGAACCTGTGTCCGCCGGGATAACCGGTATAGTAGTCATATTCCTTGGTTTCGGCCTTTTTGCCGGTAAGTTTCACCTTCTCAGCGTTTATCACAACTACGCAGTCGCCTGTATCGACGTAAGGCGTATATATAGGCTTGGTT
>Ga0315278_10007170_pt1 | contig 10171 bp, 9 predicted proteins | sample YL17G06_0_MG_FD_203880 | JGI IMG/M metagenome (GOLD analysis project Ga0315278, IMG submission 203880) | Sediment microbial communities from Yellowstone Lake, YNP, Wyoming, USA - YL17G06_0 | ecosystem: Environmental > Aquatic > Freshwater > Lake > Sediment | place: USA: Wyoming | collected... | reverse complement strand
CTATGCTAATTGTCTATCACAAAGCCCTCTCGCCCGCACCCCCACTTTGTCATGCCTCCGCCTGCAGTGGCGCAACCTGCAGCACCAGCGCGGTCGCGGGCGCGTGCTGCCGCACCGCCACGCCCGCCAGGGCCAGTAGGGTCCGGGACGCGGTGTACGCCTCGGACGGAGCCATGCCGCCCACGCCGGCAGCGGCGGCGGACGACGCCACACCAGGCGCCTCCGCGTTGGCATGCTTGTCCTCGTAAAAGACGACCTCCCGGATGCCGGCCTGGATGAGCAGCTTGGAGCACTCGTTGCAGGGGAACATGGTCACGTACAGGCTCTGTTAGAAAGTGGGAGGGGAGAGAGAGCAACGGGGTGGTGGCGTCGGGGAGTGAGCGTCGGGGAGTGAGGTGGGTTGCTGCTCTTTCCGCTCTCAATCTAAACCAACAACAAAAAACCAACGCACCGCGCCCGCCAGAGACGTCGCATTCTTGTTCAGGATGGCATTCATTTCGGCGTGGCAAACGTACGGGTACTTGGTGCCCAGCACGCCCGGCGGGAAGCGGGGCGGGGCGGTCACGGCGGCGGCGACACCGCCAGGCTGCGGCAGGCAGGGCGGGGCGGGCGCGCGCTTGGCCCACGGCAGGGCGTCGTCCGGGCAGCCCCGGGGGAAGCCGTTGTAGCCGATGCCCAGGATGATACGGTCGGGGGAGACGATGCAGGCGCCGACCTAGTGTGGAGGAGGTGAGGGAGGGGTTGCGGGCGTGAGAATGGAAAAGATGTTGTGCCCAAGACCGCCTACGCACGAGCGTGCGTATACTCTCTCTCTGCTCAAAACCCGGGCGGCACGGGTCATGTTGAGCACACACCTGCTTGCTCGGGTCCTTGGACCGTTGTGCGGACAGGAAGGCCAGGGCCATGAAGTAGTCATCCCAGGATAGGTACCTGTGATTGATTGGGTGAGGAGGGGGTGCGTGAGAGAAAAACAGTTGTAGAGGGGGTTGAAAAATACCCACCTCCCCACCTTTTTTTTTTCTCACCCCGTCCGTGGCCGGGTGTCGGTCGGGTCCGCGCTGGCTAGCGGCGGCGACGCACAAGCCGAGCAGGGCCGGGAAATGGTGGCACCCTTGCCAGGCTCGGGCGAGGTCGCCGTGATGGTGACCTCGCCGTCGGTCGCGGCGTGAGGCCCGGCGGGAGGTGGTCGCAGTGGCAGGAGTTGCGCAGCCGGCATCGCCGGCGTCACTGGCCGCGCCCCGCGCCCAGCATGCTGCCACGGGGAAACGACCGCCCACGTCGCTGCCGATGCCAGGGTGGCCGCCCCGACCGCCACCGTCACCAGGAGGGTGGCCAGGTCGACGGTGAGCGGGGCGAGCATGGAAGGGGACGGAAAAAAATATAATTGAGAGCGAGCGACAATTGACAACTTTTCTGTCATTTTTCGGTTTCCTTTGCCGCGCCCCGCAGCAGAGAGCGGCTGCTGCTGCTGGGGCGTGCGCGCAGCGTGTGCATACTGCACACCCGCCCTATCGCACGCAGTAAGGCTTGTGTGCCCAAACATAGACGCAAATGCGGCCGCTCGTCGCCCTCATCCTGGAAGCCCGCCTAGCCAGAGGACCCGCACCTGCCGACGCTGTCGCCCGCCTGCGCGAGGGCGGGGTCCGCGTCCTCGTTGTGGGAGAGGAAGGCAGTGGTGGTGCCGTTGATGGCGCATCAATGATACCACCAGCACCAGGCGCGTCCGCGTGGGTGGTGGGGTGGCTGGATGGAGAGGATGCAGAGGATAGTTCCCCAACCACCTCCACCCCTCCCACCCCTACCACCGCTGGCGACCTGTTTTGGACACGCCTGGCGGCGGCAGCAGCGACAGGTCACCCAGTCATCGGCGTGCTGGGCGGGGTCTGCCCGCTGTGCTGCGGTGTCCCAGCGCGAGCCGCCTGCTGCCTGTCACCCCCACCTCCTCCACCCCCTCCACCACCACCGCCCCACCTGTGGCCTGGCCTGGCGGCCGCGGGCGGGCAGGCCGTGGTCACGACCTGCCTGTGCGGCGTGGAAGCGGTCGTCGCCCGTAGTCAGGTGCGGGTGGCAGGCGAGGGCAGGAAGGGGTGGCGGCGACGGAGGGCCGCCGGCACGCCGGTCCTGGTCGGCATCGCGGTGCGGCCCGCCCGGGAGCGGGCCTGGCTACGGGCGGGCCTCACCCCGCGGGTGCCGCCGCCGCTGCTGGCGCCGCCAACGCCGACGATGGAGACAGGCACACCTTGGTCCTGGACAGCGGCAGCCGGGCTGAGACCCTTCCTCCGCCGCCCCCACCTGTACCGCCGTGCGGTCGTCGTCGTCTTTGAGCGGGTGGGCCTGGTCGGCGGGCGGGGCACGCTCGGCTTCCGCGCGCCCGCCGCGGCCGTTGCCGACCTTTTCCCCACGCTGCCAGTGGGCGTGGGTGCAGATGTGACTACACGTCCGCCATGGCCCCGCTCACCCGCCCTGGACGGCCTGTTGCACAAGGTCACGGACGCGAGGGCTGGCGGCGAGCCTGCAGCGGGTGGCGACAGCGGTCAAAAAGCCGCCTTCTTACCGGCCGGCCCGGCGGCCGACCTCGCCGAAGCCGCCGCGGCCGATGGGGCGGTCTTGGTGGTGCCCTTGGCTATCGCCGCTCTGGCAGCAGACCGGTGGGCCGCCGCGGCGGTCACGGAGGCTGCGTTGAGCGAGGCACGGACCAGGAGTGGGTGGTGGTGGTGGCGCCGCGGCGGTGGCCGTGGCTGCTGCCCACCCCACCACCTCCTCCTCCGCGCCATCCCCAGCCTGGCCGTCCCAGCCGGCACACCCATTGATGAGGCTTGGCTGGAGGGCGCCAAGGCCGTCCTGTGGCCTGGAGGTGGTGGGTGGGCTGGCGGCGGTGGCCTGGTGGCCAAGCCCCGGGCGGCAGCTGGCGTGGCGGGCGCGCACGCGCTCGCGGTCGCCCTACCCGGCGGAGGCGTGGCGGCGGCGGCGCTCGCTGTGGCGACGGCGGCGGGGAGTGCGGCGGGGGGTGACGTCCTAGTCCAGCCCTACATCGACCACGGCGGCCGGGTGTACAAGGTTTACGTCGCGGCGTGCGGCGACGGTGGTGGAGGGAGAGGGAAAGGCCGGCAGGAGGTCGCGGTCTCCATCATTCCGGCCGAGTCGGGCCCCGACCTGCGCTCAGCAGCAGGGCCCGCCCGCGACCGCTCCACCCCGGCCGTGGTCACCCTAGACTCACGCCACCCGTCCCCAGCCTGGGCGGCCCTGCGGCAGGTCGTCGCCGGCATGCCTGCGACTGCTCCCCCACCTCCACCTCCACCGCCGCGAGCCCTGCTCCAGGCGGGCGCAGCCGCCCTGGCTGAGGGAACAGGCCTGACCCTGTTTGGCTTTGACGCCATTGTGGAGGTGGGGAGTGGGGCGACCTACGTTATCGACCTCAATTACCTGCCCTCGCTGACGGGCTTGAGCGCGGGCGAGGTGGGCGGGGCAGTGGGCGGGGCGGTAGAGAGATGGAAAGAGAGAGAGAACGAGGAAGAGGGCTGAGCACGTCATTTTTATTTGTTTCCATCCCCTCCCCCTCCACCATGCTGCGGCGGCCTGCCGGGACCGGACGCCCTGCTGCAGCTGCGGCTGGCGGCCAGGAGGCAGCCGCCTTTGCCGACACGGGCACCGTGGCGGCAGGTGATTGCAGAGAGAGAGAAAAAGGCGAATGCGCTCGTCGCACACTCGACCTCGCCCTCGCCCATCGTCTCTCTCATCAACCCCCAACCTCTCTCCCTTCTTCACTCAAATCAGTCCGGGCCGCCCACGGCGCGGCTGAGGCGGGCGCCCTCCAGCTGGCCCACCACCCGACCCTGGGCCTATACTACGTGCGCGACCACGTCCGGTCCTCCCTGCCCGCCGCCCTGGCCGCCCGGGCCGCACTGGACCGGGCGGCGAGCGCCGCGACGACCGCCGCCTCCCACCTGGACGCGGCGGCGGGCGCGGTCACCGACATCCGAGGGGCCGCGCCGGGCGCGTTGGCGGCCATGGAGGCCAGCGTGCGGCGAGCGGCCGGGGCGGCGGAGGAACTGGCGGCGGTGGCGGCAGCGGGGCGGAGGAGGAAACCGGGCTGGCTGGGTAAATGAACCTCGTTTTTTAGATTTCGTCAACAACAACCCCTATCTTCTCACGCCGTCTCCACCGCCGCCGCCATCCGCGCCGCCGCCTCCAAGTCCGCCGCGGCCATCTTGGCCGTGATAGGGTGGTACCCCCCCACCGCGGCCGCCAACGCGTCCGCCGCCGCGCCCCCGTCCGCGGCCGCCAGTGCGCGCAGCAGGGGGCGCACAAACTTCATGCGCCCCTGCTGTTTTAAGAAGGCCGCCGCGTTAGCCACGTCGGCAGCCACGGGCGCCACACCCGCGGCGCCCGCCCCAGCCAGGGCCAGGACCAGGTATCCGCACCGCAGCTCCGCATTCTGGGCGGATGACAGGGCGTAGGCGGACCCCAGCGCGCCCGCGGCGGCGGGGGGCAACCCCTGGCCGCCCGCCTGGTCGGCCAGGGCGTCTAAGAAGTAAGCGACCTGGTCGGCCGGCCAGCCGGCAATGTCGGCCGGGGACGCGCCGGGTGGAGGGGAGCCGCTTGAAGCTGCGGTTTCGGCCCACCGGGCCGCCAGGGCGTCGGCCGCATCCCCCAGGGCGGTCGGCGGGCGGGCTCCAGGACCTGTCGTCGGGGGCAGCCCTGGCGCACGCAGCCAGGCCTCCCACTGAAAGGCCGCCACGGCCGCCGCGACCGCCGCCGACGGGCCTGCCGAGCCGCCCGGTCCGAAGGCCGCCGTAAAGGAGGCGACAAAATCGTCCGAGCTGGCGGCCCGGCCCGTCCACGCCCCGATCCACCCATCCTTGACCCACGGCTCAAACACGGACGCCCCGCCCACCAGGCCCTCCAAGTGCGTCAGCAGGGCAAACCCTTTCTCGTACGGCACCTTGGAAAAGGCGTCATCCGGATCCAGGCCGCCCGACAGGTCCGGCACGAGTGCCGTGAAGGGGTGGTCGGCCCCAAAGCCGCGCACCGTGGACCGCAGAGCGGCCGCCCCCGACGCGGCGGCCAGGTCTGCCGTGGCCGCCCCGCGCGTCGCCCCCACGATCTTGCGTTCCAGCAGCACGGTGAACCCCTCATTCAGCCAAAAGTGTTCCCAGGTGGCGGCCGTCACGCCGTTGCCGGCCCAGGAGTGCGCGATCTCGTGAGCGACCACGTTGACCAGGGACCGGTCGCCCGCGAGCAGGGTGGGCGTGACAAAGGTGCAGCACGGGTTTTCCATGCCGCCATAGGGAAAGGAGGGCGGCATGACCAGCAGGTCCGCGACGCCCCACACGTACGGCCCCGCCAGGCGTTCGCCCGCGGAGATGAAGTCCTCGATCTCCCCAAACTCGGCCGTCGCGGCGGGCAGGACTTCCGGCTCCGCCCACACGCTGGAGCGGGGTCCCAGGCGGGCGCTGCCCAGGCGGCCGACCGCCAGGGCGAGCAGGTAGGACGAGATGGGGACGGGCTGGCGGAAGAGGGCGGTGGCCGTGCCCGGCGGGGTCGGAAACGGGGAGCCTGCCTCACTTCCTTCCTCAACGCGCAGGGCTGACATGAGCGCGGTCAGCCCCGCCGGCACCGTGACGGCCGCGGTGTAGGTGAACTTGGCGGCGGGCGCGTCCTGGCAGGGCAGGAAGGAGCGTGCGTGGATGGCCTGGCACTGGGAGAAGAGGAAGGGGGCCAGCCCGCCCGCTGTCTGGGGCGGGGTCAGCCACTGCAGGGCCGCCCCGGCGGGCGTGGTGGCATACTTGATGGCGATCGTCGGCGTGGTGGTGGTGGACGACGGGCGGAAGGCAGAGGCCGGGATGGACACCACCAGGCGCGCGCCCAGGACGGGGTGGGCCGGGGCCAGGGCGGACTTAAGGGGGACCGCCCCGGCCCCACCCCAGACAGGGCTACCGTTGGCCGACCGCCCACCCCGGGCAGCGGCCTCGGCGGCAGCGTCCGACCCAGCGTCCGCCCGGCTGATGGGTGGTGGAGAGGCGGTGGCGCCCTCGCCACCCGGCCGGAGTTCTGCGCCCTCCACCACCAGCGCTTTCGTGTCAAGCCACAGTTCTAACGCGTCGTCGCCACTCGTGATGGGCCATACCGCTCGCAAGCTCATGGAGACGACGCCCCGGACGGTGCTGGCGGCAAAGTCGACGGCCAGGTCGAGGTGCTGGGAGTAGAAGGGGAGGTTGAGATGGGAAAAAAAAAAAATGATGCGTTCTTTTTGCGCTGCTCTCCGTTCATCTCATATCTCCTTCATCGGCTCACCATGTGCTCCACCAGTATGGCACCCGGGTTGGCCTGGGAGGACGGGTCGGCCGCGCAAGGTGTCTGAGGGGTGGAGGGCATAGCTGTTGTTGAGAGAGGACGCAAAGAGGTGCAAAAAGTGTGTTGACGTGAGTGAGAGCAAACACACTTGCCCTCACTCTGGCAATAGAGATAGAAAACTTGGACGGGCGCGCGCAGAGCGCCTCTGCAAACCTAGCATGCCACTGGACGGCATGGTCTCGCCCAAGCCCCTCGCGGCAGTAGGCGGGCCGGCCAGGACGGTGAGAGAGTAATATGGGGAGAAAGCAAACTTTTTTTGCATGCACTCCCCCCACGCTCGCTTTTCCACTTTGACCCTCTCACTCGCATCACGCCTCCTCTTTTTTCCGCCCCAGGACCGCCTCATGTATGGCGTCCACTTTCTGTCCGGCATGGCCATCTTGACCCCATGGAATGCCCTCATCTCGGCGGCCGACTATTTTGAGCCCCGATTCCCCGGGCGGTCTGTGGCGCGCCTGCTGACGGCGGCCTACCTGGTCCCGTCTTTTTTGGCCATGCTCGCCCTCCTGGGCCGGCACGAGCGGACCCACCCAAGGGGGCGGGTGCTGGTCGGCTTTCCCGTTTACTTCATCCTCATGGTCGCCCTGTCAGTCAGTGAGGTGGCTATGCCAAACGGCACCCCGCTGGGTGGCGTGCTGGCCGTCGCGGCGCTGGTGGGGTGGGTGGATGGGGTCAGCCAGCCAGGCCTGTTTGGGGAGGCCGCCCTCCTGCCGCCCGCCTACACCCAGGGCCTGGTCGCCGGGACGGCCGTCTCTGGCACGGCCATCTCCGTCCTGCGCATCATCACCAAGGCCGCCCTGCCGGACACCCGGGCCGGCCAGCGCACGGCGACGACCGCCTTCTTTGCGGTCGCGGGCGCAGTGTGCGGTGCGGCGGCCGCCTCGTACGGCCTGGCCCTGCCCCGCGCCCGGGCGGCCCGCACCCTGGCAGCCGGGCACGTGGAAGCCAGTGGGGTGGACATTGGCAAGGTGGTGGCAGGTGGTGAGGATGGTGGCACGGCCGCCCTCACAACTCACTCCCTCCTCTCCCTGCCCCCTCCCGACCCGGCGGCCCTGGCCGCGACGGCGGCCGCCCACCGCCCGCCGCCCTCCCGCCGCCGGGTCGCCCTCGCCGTCTGGCCCCTCACCCTAGCCCTGGCCGCCATCTACATCGTTACCCTCGCCATCTTCCCGGGCGTCATCGTGGACGCAGCCCGCGGGAGCGGCTGGTACATTGTGTCTGTCATAGCGGCCTTCAACGCGGCTGACCTGGCGGGCAAGCTCTTGCCGGCCGTTCCCTTCATTGCGTCCCACCTGCCCGGCCGCCGCGCCCTGCTAGGCGCCTCCATCGCGCGTGCCCTCTTCATCCCCGCCTTCTTTGGCGCCCGCCGCATTGCGTCCGACGGCGGGGCCGCGGGCACCGTGGCCGCCCTGACCGTCGCCCTGGGCGTCACAAATGGGTTTGTGACGGTCGCCTCCCAGATGCGCATCCTGACGGGCCTACACGGGCGGGACGCGGAGGACGCGGGCACCGCGGGCGTGCTGTCCCTGGTCATCGGCTTGTGCATCGGGTCGGGTCTGTCATTTGCGTGGACAGCGAAATGATGATGAGATGAGAGAGGCCCAGCAGCAGTGTGTGGTGGGGGTGGAGAAAAACGCCAGGGTCAAAACGCACGTGTCCTGCGCGTGGCCACCCCCTGTAATTTAATCGCAAAACGCGTTCCATGTGATTATCCGTGTGGGGGCCTGGCTTTGGTCCTCTGCATGGGTGGGAACCACCTCCTTCTCGCGCGCTCTTCAACAGACCTCTCTCTCCACCCCTCGCTCATGCCTTCCGCCCCTTGGGCGGCTCGTCGTGCAGGCGGTTCAGGCGCAACTCGTGCAAGCCGAGCCCGTCCGACCCGGACCCGGAGTTCTTGTCACCGGAGTAAAAGGCCCCGGCCGACAGTTCGACGCGGTCCTGTGAAATGAAATGGAATTTGAAAGAGAGAGTAGGGAGAACGGTGAGACACGCGCTTTTCCCACACCACCCCGGCGCGCTCGCTGTTTCACTCTCTCTCCCGCCCATTCCAAACTCGCCTCTGCTAGCGGCGTCCGGTAGACCAGCACCTCAGTTATGGCCGACCGGTCGTCCGAAAAGGTAAACAGGTCGATCCCGGACACCGCGCTTGCGTGCCGAGACGGCTTGTGGCCATGGTAGGCGCCTAGGTTAGTCGCCGCGCCCGCCCACCGCACGAACATGCGGTGCGACCCGCACTGACCGTACGAGTCAGCCGCCACCCAAAAGTCTGGGTAGGCCGACCGGACGCGGGTGACGAAGGCCTTAATGGCGGCCCGCCCCGCGACGACCTCGTCGGAACCGCCGCCCCAGATTTCATCAATATGAACCGCGTCGTCGGCCAGGAGGGCGTCGGCGGCCTCCGTTTTACCCTGGGAGATAAATGTGAACAGAATGATGAGAGAGAGGGTGTGTGCATGGTGTGAGGTGTGCCAGCGGGGAGGGAGGGAGAGGCGCTAGCAGGGTCGTTGGGTTGGATGACGGGGATGGTTGGGTCGAGGGCAAGTCGGGGCTGCGAGTAAAAAAAACACGCAAAGCCGTGTGAAAACTCTGCTCTCTCATGTGAAACCCGCCCGCCATGAGGTATTACCTTGCTCCATAGCTCCGTAAAGTAGGTGTCGATGGCCTCCTGCATCTGCTTGCCCCGCCAGTCGTGGATGGAGTCGACGCCCACATCGGCTTTCAAGGAGCGGGCGATGGAGAGGGTCGGGCGGGGCGGTAGGACGACGCCCCCCACGGACGGGCGAGCGGAGGGCGGTGCCCGGGCGCGGGACGTGTATGCCGACGCCCGGGCGCCAGAGGTGGAGGCGGTCAGGAGCATGGGCTGTGTGTGTTTATGCCTTGGGAGGAAAGAGATGTGTGAGGAGGAAAGAGAAAACTCCCTTCCACGTTCACTCATCTCTTCCACGCGCCTCTCTCGCGGCCTGCGTGTGTGCGCTCCCGGTGCTCGCACACAACCAGGGGGGACAGGCGACTCCCCCCCCCCTTTCAACCCAGCATGGTGCTGAAATTTGCGGACGCGGGCGAGGACGCCCGCCAGGCGGCCCGGGCCGCAGGCAACGCGTACGAGTCGTCGTCCGCATCCTCTTCGTCGTCGGATGACGAGGCGGCTGGTGGCGATGCTGGCGACGATTCGGACTTCTCAGCGGGCGCAGACGCTGCTCCCTCCCTGGACGGGTCGGGCGAGGAGGCAGGTGATGGCAGCGCCGGGCGCGCCACAAAGCAAGGCGACGCCGGCGCCGGAGGCCCGAGCGCGCGTGGCCGCTCGGCCCGCCCGCCGCCGCCCCAGCCCGGCCGCGTCCGCCTCCAGCTCGCTCCCAAGCCTGGCCCGGCCTCCTACCTGCCCGGGACGGGGCCCCATCTGACCTGCCACGTGAGTTGATGGAGAGAAATTGATAGAGAAAACAGGGGTCGTGGGCGGCGGGGAGGAGCGAGGGACTCTCTCTGTCTTTCTCACCAGGTCGTCCCTCAACCCCGCGTCTTCTCCTCTCTCTCTTCCCCTATCAGGTCTGCGGCAAGCGCGGCCACTGTGCCGGCTTCATCGGGTCCGTCTACATGGACTGCCCCTTCAAGCCGTGCTACCTGTGCCGGACGCAGGGCCACACGACGGCGGCCTGCCCGTACCGCATCGCCCCCAACCACGGCGGCGCGGGCTGCGGCGGCGGGCGCGCGCCCTCAGGCTCCCCATCTCTCCTCCTCCCTGCGCTATTCGCCCGGGCGGACGGCTCCTCGGCCGCCCGCCGGGCCGTCTCCCGCCCCGCCCCCCCTCCTGCCCCGCCCA
>Ga0315278_10007169_pt1 | contig 10171 bp, 12 predicted proteins | sample YL17G06_0_MG_FD_203880 | JGI IMG/M metagenome (GOLD analysis project Ga0315278, IMG submission 203880) | Sediment microbial communities from Yellowstone Lake, YNP, Wyoming, USA - YL17G06_0 | ecosystem: Environmental > Aquatic > Freshwater > Lake > Sediment | place: USA: Wyoming | collected... | reverse complement strand
TACATGTTTTTCCGGGATTAATATCTTTTTCACAGATGCCAACCGAAATGGCGATAGCCAGAATCATTTTAATTTTTGTCGGTTTCGGGATGGTTTATTTTGGCTATAAAGATATTTTAGAGCCGCTGCTCATGATTCCGATGGGGGTTGGTGTCTGTCTGGTCAATGCCGGAATTTTTATGATGCCCGATCTCATAGATCCTTCCAAACAAAAATTAGGAACAATGTTTCTGGATGCCATGGTGCAAACATCTGATCAGCATATAAACGCCATGCAGGTATATTTTCTTCAGCCGATATACGCGCTCACCTTCTCCAACGGGCTTATTGCCTGTATGGTTTTTCTCGGCATCGGGGCTATTACCGAACTCGATTTTTTTATTGGTAATCCAAAACTGAGTTTGATGCTGGCCATTCCTGCGGAACTGGGAACTTTTTTGACGTTTCCCGTAGCAATCTGGATGGGTTTTAATCCTAAAGAGGCCGCCGCCATTGCGACCATTGGAGGAGCAGATGGGCCGATGGTGCTTTTTGCTTCCTTAAAATTAGCCAAAAATCTTTTTGTTCCAATATCTGTTGTGTCCTATCTCTATCTGAGCATCGTATACTCCGGGTACCCGTTTCTTATAAAGGCGCTGGTGCCCAAACGATTTCGCGGCATTGACATGAAAGAAATGACCATAACAAAAGTTTCCGCAGAAGAAAAATTAGCCTTCAGCCTTGTAACCGGAACCGTGCTCAGCCTTCTATTCCCGGTTGCGGCACCCCTGTTTGTCAGCTTCTTCCTGGGGGTAATTATCCGGGAATCCAAAGTAACCAGATATATGTTTTTTGCGGATGATATTATTTTAACCGGATCAACTCTTTTTTTGGGCTTCATTCTGGGCTGCCTGTTAAGCGCAGACGTGGTCGTTGAGCCGAGGATGATGAAGCTTCTTATTCTTGGGTTTGTTGCATTGTTTCTTTCGGGAGTCGGTGGCCTTCTCGGGGGTTATGCCGTGTGCTGGCTGAGCAAAGGAAAAATAAATCCACTGATCGGGATAGCAGGAGTTTCCTGTGTTCCCTCGACGGCAAAGGTCGCCCATAAGTGCGCTAACGCGGTGAACGAAGAAGCATTTATTCTGCCTTTTGCTATGGGTCCGAATATCGCCGGGGTTATCACCACGGCCGTCATTACTGCCATTTATGTTACCAAAGTTCAGCTCCTCTAATAAAAAAGTGACTGGCATCCTATTCTGTTTTGTCGGTATTTTTTTCACCAGGCTGAATTACCTGTTTCAGCTGCAGTCCGCATACATTGAGCTCCTCTATTTTGCGGGAGTTTGTATTGCCATTTTCGGAATAGCCGTTTTCTCCTCAGGCCTTACATCAAGAACGACAGAAAAGATTCTGGTCTGCCCGTCATGTTTACAGATTAATAACTCGGTAGCCAGCGCGTGCAAAAAATGCAAACTTCCCTTGGGACAAACCGGTAATATAAAAACAACCCAAGAACACAATTAACACCTGTTTGCCGGTTCACCGTTTTTTCTTTTATCAGTAGGGGCGTTAGTATGAATGAAGGATATATCCCAATACTTTTTATGCTGGCGATAGCAACGGCCTTCTGCGTGGTGGTCGTTATCCTGTCCCGGCTGGTGGGCAAACGCCAGGACTCCAGCGAAAAGCTTATGGCCTATGAGTGCGGCAACATCCCCACCGGCAGTGCCCGGCAGCGGTTTCCCATAAAATTTTATATCATTGCCATGCTGTTCATTGTTTTTGATATTGAAGCAATGTTTCTATATCCCTGGGCAGTTATCTATAAAAGCCTTAAATTATTCGGCCTGATTGAGATGGTGCTGTTCATCGGGATCCTGTTAATAGGCTTTATCTACATCTGGAAGAAAGGGGCCTTGGAATGGGGATCGAGGAATATTTAGGAAATACGGTCCTGACCACCACCCTGGACAAGGTGGTCAACTGGGCACGAAAAAGCAGCATCTGGCCGGCCACCTTCGGCCTGGCTTGCTGTGCCATCGAGATGATGGCTACAGCGGCCTCCCGTTATGATATCGCCCGGTTCGGGTCAGAAGTATTCAGAGCATCACCGCGGCAGGCAGACCTCTTGATTGTAGCCGGAACCGTCACCCAGAAAATGGCCCCGATCGTGAAACTCATCTACGACCAGATGCCCAATCCCAAATGGGTAATCGCCATGGGAGCCTGTGCCGCAAGCGGCGGCATGTTTAAAAGCTACGCCGTAGTGCAGGGTGTTGACGAGCTGTTTCCGGTTGATGTCTATATTCCCGGCTGTCCGCCGCGGCCAGAGGCCCTGCTGTGGGGGATTATAAAGCTGCAGGAAAAGATAGAGCGCGAAACCATTCGGGGCACGACGCTATGAAAGAGGAACTGACCACGCATCTGGGAGACCGGCTGGCTGCAGTAACGGAAGCCTGCGGCGAGCTGACCATAACCGTGCTGCCGGAACAGCTGCTTGCCGTTGCCCGGCAGCTGCGGGACCAGGAAGCCTTTGCCTTCACCTTTTTAGCAGATCTGACCGGCGTTGATTGTGCTGCCGGGGCCTTTGAAGCTGTGTATCATCTGTTGAGCATGAAGCACCGGAGCCGTGTGCGCATCAAGGTGCGCATAGACCGGGGCACCGAACTGCCCTCGGTAGCCGGTATCTGGCCTGCGGCGAACTGGTATGAGCGAGAAGCATATGACCTGCTGGGCATAACCTTTGCGGGGCACCCGGATTTAAAAAGAATCCTTACGCCGGATGGATTCAGCGGACATCCCCTGCGCAAGGAATATCCGCTCAGAGGAGAGAAGTAACTATGGCGTCACCTATTGCAGCAGCAACGGCAGGCAGCGAGCATCTCATATTGAACATGGGACCGCAGCACCCCTCAACCCATGGGGTTCTGCGGGTAATCCTGGAGCTGGATGGCGAGGTGATTGTAAACGCGGAGCCGGTTATCGGCCACCTGCACCGCGGCGTGGAAAAACTTGCTGAGCACATGACCTACAACCAGGTGATTCCCCTGATGGACCGCCTGGACTACTGTTCACCGCTCATCAACAATCTCGGGTATGTGCTGGCGGTAGAAAAGCTGCTGGGTATCGAGATACCTGAACGCGCGGTGGCACTGCGTGTTTTACTCAGTGAATTGACCAGAATCCAGAGCCATTTAATCTGGCTGGGGACCCATGCGCTGGACATCGGGGCCATGAGCCCGCTGCTCTATATGTTTCGCGAGCGCGAAGAAATACTGGACATGTATGAAGAGGTCTGGGGCGCGCGCATGCACCTGGCCTATTTCCGGGTGGGCGGCGTAGCAGCGGATGTGCCGAAAAGCTTTTTAGTGCGGGCCCGGAAATTTTTATCAGGGTTTTATGAAAAGGTAGATATGTATGAAGCCCTGCTCACCGAAAACCCCATTTGGAAGCGCCGCACCCAGGGCGTGGGCATCATCAGCGGGGACGATGCCATTGCGCTGGGCTTAAGCGGCCCGGGCCTGCGGGCCAGCGGCATTGACTGGGACTTAAGAAAACACCTGCCCTACAGCGGCTACGATCGCTACGAGTTTGAGGTGCCGCGGGGAACGCGCGGGGATGTCTATGACCGATACCTGGTGCGCGTTGCAGAGATGCGCCAGGCCACCCGGATCTCGCAGCAGGCGCTTGAGGGCCTTCCCGGAGGGCCGGTGCTGGCAGCAGCGCCCCGGGTGGTGCCCCCGGAGAAAGAGCGCGTTTTAACGACGATTGAAGGCCTGATTCATCATTTCAAAATCATGATGGAAGGGTATAGCGTCCCGGAAGGGGAAGTGTATGCCGCGGTTGAGTCACCGCGCGGCGAGCTGGGTTTTTATATCAGAAGCGACGGCGGTCCAAAGCCGTACCGCCTTAAGGTACGCACCCCCAGCTTTGCCAATCTTGAGTCGCTGTGCACCATGGCAAAAGGACAGATGATTGCCGACATGGTTGCCATCATCGGCAGCATTGATATTGTTCTGGGAGAAGTTGACCGCTAATAGCTAAAAGGATATCCGGCATGACACTGCAAGAAATTAAAGATGTTTTAAGGTGCGAGGATCTGTGTGGAGAAGCTGCTCTGCATAGCGAAGTAAAAACGGTATTTGCTGCAGACTTATTGAGCGATGTGTTAGCCTATGCAAAGCAGGGAACCCTTCTGCTGACCGGGATCACAAACCAACAGGTTGTTCGCACGGCAGAAATGCTTGAACTTTTGGCAATCATATTTGTCAGGGGAAAGCGGCCAGATGCTGAAACCATAAACCTCGCCAAGTCGAAGAACATTCCCATGCTGACGACAAAATACATTCTGTTTGAAACCTGCGGACGGCTCTATAATTGTGGATTGCGTGGATGTATCGAAAGCGTAAAGGATGATACGGCCCGATGATACAGCCCGCAAATGATGTTCTTTTGGAAAAAGTCTATTCTGTCAAGGGAGGCAATTTTCTCAAAGCAGGTGAGGTTTCAAGTAAAATAAAAAAGGTATTAAAAGAGATTGGCATTCCAGATGAAAAAATAAGAAGATTATCAATTGCCTCGTTTGAGGCTGAAATGAACGTGGTCTGTTATGCAAAAATCGGGATAATGCTTCTATCAATTAATCACCACAAAATAAAATTAACGGTAGAAGACGTTGGAAACGGCATTGAAGACATAGCCTTGGCCATGCAGGAGGGATATTCAACAGCAACAGAAGAGATACGGGAAATGGGATTTGGTGCCGGCATGGGCCTTCCGAATATAAAAAAAAATGTGGATGATTTTCATATTGAATCGACCGCCGGAAAAGGGACACGCTTAGAAATCAGTATTACATTAAAAAATCTCATGTAAAATCCAATGGGCAATTATTTTCATACCATTGTTATCGATAAAGAAAAATGCACCGGGTGTATGAAGTGCATGCGGGCATGTCCCACGGAAGCTATCCGGGTGAGAAATCGGATATCAACTATTCTGGAGGAACGCTGTGTCGATTGTGGACAATGTGTTGCCGTATGTCCCTATGCTGCACGTAATGGATTGACCGACACCATCTCAAAACTTAAGGAATCCAAATTTAAATATAAAATAGCACTTCCTTCACCGGTTCTCTACAGTCAATTCGGGAAAGATGTTTTACCGAATGATATTCTGAACGCATTTTTGCACATAGGATTTGATGAGGCATATGATGTTTCATACATGTGCGAAGTTCATAATCATTTGATTAAGGAATATGTTGCTAAACAGGCGGATAATGCAATTACTATTTCTTCAATGTGTCCTGTAGTCGTTCGGTTAATCCAGTTTAAATATCCGCAATTGGTTTCGCTGCTTTTTCCCATGGAAACAAGCCGCAGCATTTCCGCCATGAAATTAAAAACTGAGCGATCTAAGCAGCTGGGATTGCCGCCACAGGAAATTCAAACGGTCTATATTACCCCGTGTCCAGCTAAAATGATCTCAATAAACCAGCCGCAATGCAAACAGATTTCCTATCTTGATGCGGCAATCTCTATGGCGGACATTTATGGTTCTCTTTTACACGCATTGAGTGGTCACAAAAAGGCTGAGCGGAGCTTCCATCGTTCAGGCGGTGTGGGCATTAGCAGGGGCATGATAGGAGGAGAGATCAGAGGCCTTGACCCGGGAACCAGCCTCGCGGTGGATGGCATGATCAATGTCATGGGTGTTCTGGAAGACATTGAGGACGGAAGGATAAAGGGAATAAAATTCGTCGAACTCCGGGCATGTACGGGAGGATGCATCGGCGGTTCATTTACCGTTGAAAACCAGTACCTGGCGCGCAACAACATAGTGCGACTTATCCGGAAATTCGGCAAGGAAAGCAGAGCGCAAAAGGAAGACATACAATACGGGATAGAAGAAGGAAATCTGTATTGTGATGTTTCTCTAAAAGGTCAGTCAATTGATGTGCTGGATAGTGAACCGCAGACCGCATTAAAAAAGCTGAAAGAACGGGATGCATTGTTACAAAATCTTCCCGGCATTGATTGTGGCGTATGTGGCGCCCCCACCTGTAAAAGTTTTTCAGAAGATGTGGTACAGGGCAGGGCGCGGCCAGAGGACTGTCATTTTCATAAAGGCACCTGCACCCGTGAACCTACAACAAGTAGTTGATAGCCTGGGACTTGAAATTTTAACCGGAGCTGAACACCTTGCCCGGGAGGTGACCGGTGGCTATGCAAGCGATCTGCTGAGCGATGTCATGGCACATGCGCGCCCGGGACACCTGTGGGTTACTCTGCAGATTTATCAGAACATTATCGCCGTGGCAGCGCTCAAGGAACTGGCGGGAATAATTATTGTACAGGGTCGTGAGCCGGAACCGGGCATCGTGCAGAAAGCCCGGTCTGAGGCGGTATGTTTGCTGAGGACGCAGCTGTCGGCCTTTGAAATTGTTGGTAAGCTGTACAGCATGGGAATGGCAGGAAGCCCCTGATGTTACGGGAATTCCGTGCGGATTTACATGTTCACACCTGCATGTCACCCTGTGCAGAGCTGGATATATCCCCGCGGGCCATCATCAAAACATGCAGGGAAAAGGGGCTTGATATTATCGGCATCACGGATCACAATTCGGCAGAACATGTGCTGGTTACCGCGGCGCTGGGAGCCGAAGCGGGAGTTGCCGTGATCGGCGGCATGGAGGTTACTTCAGCAGAGGAAGTCCACCTGTTGGTTTTTTTTGAAAACGCAGAAGAAAGCCTCACGTTTCAGGGATATATCTATAATCATTTACCGGCAGAGGAAAATAACGAGCAGGTATTTGGCTTTCAGCCGGTTGTAAACAAAGATGATGAAATACTCTTTTTTAACAAGCGGCTGTTGATAGGAGCAACAGATCTGTCAGTAGAACAGGTACTACAGAGAGCACAGTTACTGAAGGGGCTGGTGATTGCTTCACATATTGATCGGGAGGCATTCAGCATGATCAGTCAGCTGGGCATGGTACCCGACCATCTTGCGCTTGATGCGGTTGAGATTTCTCCCCACATGGGTAAGGCCGAGGCATTGAAGACACTCCCCTATCGAAAAACAATTCCGCTCATTACCTCGTCAGATGCCCATGCGTTGTCAGACATAGGAAAAAGGGTTGCTCGGTTTTTACTGCAAGAACCCAGTTTCAATGAAATAAAACTGGCTTTACGCGGCGAGCAGGGACGCACCATACTTTGGTAAGCTGGTACTGTGGAAGATTTATCATTGCACATTCTGGATGTTGTGGAAAATGCGATCAGGGCACACGCACAGAGAATTTCCATAATGATCACGGAAGACATACAACACGACCAGCTCGCCATAGAAATAAAGGATAACGGCACGGGCATGTCTGAAAAGCTGAGAAAAAAAGCATTGGATCCGTTTACGACAACTAAAACCAGTTCGAGAATCGGGCTGGGCCTTCCTTTGTTTGAACAGGCAGCGCGCATGAGTGGCGGAGAATTTTCACTTAGTTCAGAAACGAACCGGGGCACCACCGTTTGCGCCACCTTTAAACACAGCCATGTTGACAGAAAACCCATGGGCAACATAGCGCAAACGATACTCACGCTGATAGCCGGCAACCCCGCAATAAATTTCATCTATACGCACACAAAACAAGGCGTCACCTATTCTCTTGATACCAACGAGTGGAAAAAAGAACTTGACGGCATTCCCATTAATCACCCGGAGGTTCTCAGGCTGATCCGGGAAGAATTGGCAGAACAGCTTGTCAAGATCGGCGTTACCTAACCCCAGAGGATACCCATGCAGCCGGAAAATACCAGAGAACACTCTCATGAACTGATGAAACTCATCACCCCGGAAATGCTTGCAGGGCTGGAACGGGCCATTGAGGAATACCGGGGAAAGCCCGGAGCACTTATCCCGACGTTACAGCGAGCCCAGGAAATTTGCGGGTTTCTCCCGGCAGAGATACAGCGACGCATTGCCGAGGGCCTTGATATTTCACCGAGCATGGTGTATGGGGTGGTATCATTTTATTCCTTCTTTACCATGCAGCCGCGGGGTAAATATGTCATCAGAGTATGTTTGGGGACCGCCTGCTATGTCAAGCGCTCAGAAGAGATAATTGAGCGCCTAAGCACTACGTTGCATATCCCGATCAACGGCATCACCGTGGACGGAAAATATTCCCTTGAAGGCGTTCGCTGTTTGGGGGCATGCGGGCTGGCACCGGTGGCCGTTGTGGGAGAGGATACCTATGGGCTGTTAGACCCGGTTAAGTCAGTAGAGATTTTAAAAAACTATGAGTGATACGTACAGGAGATGTTCATGCCAAAGCTCACCCTCGAGGACCTGAAAAAGATCAAAGAAAACTATACCGCCAGCACGACCTTGCGGGAAGGGGGGTACCGGGCAAAAATAACCGTGCACATGGGTACCTGCGGCATTGCTTCCGGTGCCCGTAAAATAATGAGCGTCTTTTTGAAGCAGATAGAAGACAGAAAAGCGGCTGATATTATTATCACCACTTCAGGGTGTGCCGGGCTGTGCAGCAGAGAGCCCATGGCAACGGTGGAACTGCTTAAAGAAGCTCCCGTTAAATACTGTGACCTCACCGAAGAAAAGGCCCAGCTCATTTTTGAACAGCATATCCTTGGTGGCAAAATAGTTGAACAATATGCGCTTGCAGTAGGACATGAAACAAGTTTTTAATGTATACTAACGAACGGAATTCATCGTGAAACTTTTCAGATCACATGTTTTGGTGTGCGCGGGCACGGGCTGTGTGGCAAGCCGCTCCCTGGCGGTGAAAAAGGCACTTGAACAAGAACTCGTAACCCGCAACCTGCAGGAAGAAATCCAGGTGGTCACCACGGGCTGTAACGGATTTTGCGCCGCCGGCCCGGTTATGGTTGTCTACCCGGACGGCATCTTTTATCAAAAACTTACACCCGAAGACATGCCGCTGCTGGTGGAAGAGCATTTCCTCAAGGGACGCCCTGTGCAGCGCCTCATGTACAAGGAGCCCGCAAAAAAAGAACTGATTCCTGCCATGAAGGACATACCGTTCTTTGGCCTGCAGGTCCTTCGGGCACTCCGCAACAGAGGGATTATTGATGCTGAAAAGATTGAAGAGTATATTGCGCGCGATGGCTATTTGGCGCTTGATAAAGCCCTGAACTCAATGAAGCCCGAAGAAATTTTCCGGGAAATCAAGGAGTCAGGACTCAGAGGAAGGGGCGGTGCCGGGTTTTCCACCGGGCTCAAGTGGGAATTTGCTGCAGGTTCGCGGGGTGATATAAAATATGTCCTTTGCAATGGCGATGAGGGTGACCCGGGAGCCTTTATGGACCGGAGCATTCTGGAAGCGGATCCGCATGTGGTGCTTGAGGGGATGATCATTGCGGCAAAAGCCATCGGCGCGCATCAGGGCTATATCTACGTGCGTGCGGAATACCCCCTTGCGGTAAGCCGGCTCAAGATTGCCATAGCGCAGGCCCGCGACAATGGGCTGCTGGGAACAAACATCCTGGGCTCAGGCTTTGATTTTGATATTGAGATCTATCAGGGAGCCGGCGCCTTTGTCTGCGGCGAGGAAACCGCCCTCATGACCTCTCTTGAGGGAAAGCGCGGCATGCCGCGGCCGCGGCCGCCGTTTCCCGCCTATCAGGGGCTGTGGAAAAAGCCCACCATTCTCAATAACGTTGAAACCTACGCCAACGTGCCTCCCATCATACTCAACGGTGCGGCCTGGTTTAACCGCCTCGGAACCGAGGGCAGCAAAGGAACCAAGGTGTTTGCCGTAACCGGCGCAATAAATAATATCGGGCTGGTAGAGGTTCCCATGGGCACCTCGCTGCGCACCATCATCTATGACATCGGCGGCGGCATACCCAATCGCAGAAAGCTGAAGGCGGTGCAGATGGGCGGACCATCTGGAGGCTGTATTCCGGAGAGCCTTATCGATACACCGGTAGACTATGAGTCTATCACCAAAACCGGGGCAATTATGGGGTCTGGCGGCATGGTGGTTATTGATGAGACCTCCTGCATGGTTAACCTTGCCAAGTTCTTTCTGGAATTTACCCAGGACGAATCATGCGGCAAGTGCACCCCGTGCAGAATCGGCACCAAAGTAATGCTCGACATCCTGAAAAACATCTGCGCGGGAAAAGGCGCGGAAGGCGATGTGGAG
>Ga0315278_10007168_pt1 | contig 10173 bp, 14 predicted proteins | sample YL17G06_0_MG_FD_203880 | JGI IMG/M metagenome (GOLD analysis project Ga0315278, IMG submission 203880) | Sediment microbial communities from Yellowstone Lake, YNP, Wyoming, USA - YL17G06_0 | ecosystem: Environmental > Aquatic > Freshwater > Lake > Sediment | place: USA: Wyoming | collected... | reverse complement strand
CGCGTTCATGCGTGGTTAACATCTGGCCGGCGCACTTACATCGTCAGCCCAGGGCCAAAATTCAAGTCGCCGAATACAGGGTATTTAAGCTTGCCGTTTTGAGAGTTTAACCGCATCGGCGGCCGTCACCAGTCTATTTATAACAAGCTCCTGCAAGGGGCTTTTGGAGATGACGGCTATGCCACATTTTGGCAACAGAGATATAAGAACCAGCGGGGTGGAATTCGAGTACCAGCGGAATATTGACAGGATAAGGGCCATGGACATACCCAAGCAGAACAAGGACTGGGCACTGGAACTGGACAATGAGTTGAGACAGGAGGGCAAAAAGGTGGCTTCCAGGAATTCTGTCCTGCACTCCCTGCGCTTTCTGTTGATGCATGCGGGCCAAAAGTCACTCAAGGACCTCCAAAAGTCAGATTTCCTGGAGTTCTTTGACCGGCTGGAGCGCAAGGAGTTCTCAAGTGAAAAGATCAGGAAGTTCAGCCGGAGGCCAACACTGTCCACATCGTCCATGAACGGCCACAAGTTCCAGATCAAGAGGTTCATGGCCTATATCTACGGCCTGGACAAGGCAAACGGCTATGAACCCGGGGAATACCCTCCCTGCGTGAAGTGGATCAAGGTGAAGGAGATAAAGGGCGCGACCGAGCTTAGCCCCAGTGACCTCCTGACTCCTGACGAGGTCAAAAAGATGATCGAGTGCACCAAAAACCCTCGTGATCGAAGCCTCCTCTCTTTTATCGCCGAGACAGGTTGCAGGAGCGGCGAGGCTTCCACCCTTCTTATCGAGGGGGTCGAGCGGGATACAGAGACAGACGGGTTTTATGCCAAGCTCGAGGGCAAGACAGGAAAAAGAAGGGTCTATGCCTGCCTTTGCGCGGCAGATATGCGCCGATGGATCTATGACTTCCATCCAATGAAGAACAGTGCCCAATGCCCTGTCTTTTTGGGTTACAGGAGCCTCCAGCCCACCAACCTCAAGACAGGCAGCATCCTGGCCATCATACAGGATGCCGCAAGGAGGGCAGGCATCAACAAGCGGGTATATACCCACCTGCTGCGCCATGGCAGGGCATCAGAACTGACCAATCTCTACCAGATGCCCACCACCGTAGCCATGAAACACTTTGGCTGGAAGTCACCGCGCACGCCAATGACCTATATCCACACATCCGACACAGACATGCGAAACAGCTACAGGAAGATGCACGGCAAGTCTGTCCCCAAGGAAGAGGAGAAGAGCGGCCTGAAGGACGCGCCAGAGTGTCCCAAGTGCAATAAGAGAAGTCCCAATGGCTATTCCTTCTGCATGCACTGCCATACCAACTTCGAAGAAGAAAAAGAGAGGGTAAAGATCGTCCTGAACGTCCTATCGTCCGAGCAGGATCTTAGCGAGAGGTTCAAGGCCCTGGTGGAGGAGGCCAACCGCAGGATGCAGGTGAAGGCAGGCCATGACCAGCCCTCCAGCGACCCACAACCGCCTCAGCTATAGCCCAATCAGTTCGTGTACCAGGCCACGCCTCTGGTAGGCTCGAAGCTTGTCAAAAAAACCAGTCTGTGGAATCCGTGCTGAGCCAGATAAAGAATGGCCTCCTCAATGCCGATGACGTCAGACGGGCGCTGGATGACATAAAGGCGGGATGAATAGCTGTGCGCTACGTCTGACTCAGCTCTTCCCTATCAACGGTTCTTCCAAAGCCTGAATGTTGCAGTCTTTACGATATCGCTCAGCACAAGGAAGACCACGCTGAGCCCCAGCAAGCCCAGGATATAAGGCAACGGAACAGCTTCCATGAGCCATCCCTGGCTGGCCATGAGGGTTACCATGGCAATGTCAAATACCGAGACAATAAGCAGCGTCCTGCTGGGGTGCGGTTTTGACCAGAAGAATCCCGTGGTTCGCGTCGAATAAATCACTGCCTGCGCCCCGGCGAAGACCAGCCAGACAAAGACAAGGGTTTGCGCTGCTTCGAGGGTCATATGCAGGTAGCCGATGCCTAACCAGAAAACCAGGCAGTTGAATGCAAAGAGCAAAAGAGCAATCCCCAGTCCTGTAATGGCCAGCGACCTCATGTTCCAGCTTCTCGGCTTTTCGGAAGGCTTTACGTTGTCCGTGGACAAGGCAAACGTTGCTATCTCGCCAAAGAACATGAACAAGACCACCTGAAGGGGGTTTACAACCAGATTCGTGAATAGAATGGTTCCCAGCGCAATGAACAAGGGGATGCCGACCTTTCTCGCAATCATTGACAGTACCCATGTTTGCAGGCGCTGGAAGATTTTGCGGCTGACCATGATTGCTGTCAGGATTTCGCTCAGGCCCGGCTCGGTTATCACAAGCCCCGCCGCGGACTTGGCCACGTCTGTCGAATCGGCTACTGCGATGCCGACATCCGACTGTTTGAGCGCGGGGACGTCATTCACGCCGTCGCCGGTCATGCCAACGATATGGCCTGCCTTCTGCAAGGATTCAACCAGCATGAACTTCCCCTCCGGGAAAACGTTGGAAAACACATTGAAACTGGAAACAGTTTCTGAGTCCATGCTTTCGTTGTTTTTGCTGAATTGGGCAACATCCCCGGGGATGCCGACCTTTGAGGCGATTGCCTGCGCCGTGGCTTTTCCGTCTCCTGTGATTAGTATTACCCTTATTCCCTGGTCCATGAGTTTCTTTACAAATGACGCCGAGTCGGAACGCGGCTGGTCGGCAAGCGCAATCAGCCCGCTGATGCTTAATTTGGACTGGCTCCCTTCCGCGACCGCAATGACTCTCGAACCCGTTGAGGAAAGCCTTGCAACGTTATCGGAAATATCCGACCATTCAGTATGCGCGAGTTTTGCTATTACTGACGGCTCTCCCTTGACTACGCGAATTTCCCTGCCGCCTCTGAGTATTACCGCTTCAGAGCGCTTTGTGGAAGGGTCGAAGGGCACGAAGCTGCGGCGGCTCTTCAGGTTCTCCTCGATTCCTCTTTGGTTGGCTGCCTTGATTATTGCAAGGTCTATGGGGTCCTGGGTTGCTTCGTCCGAAGCAAAGAGTGCCAGCCTGAGTATGCCATCGGAGCTCTTTGAATCGGATGGCTCGACCTCCTGCACGCTGAGCTTGTTCTCCGTTATTGTGCCTGTCTTGTCCACGCAAAGCACATCCATGGCTGCCGCGTTTTCAATCGAAGGGAGTTGCGCAGTCAGGACTCCGAACTTGACAAGCTCGCCTGCTCCTTTCATGGCGGAAGTCATTGACATCATGGGCAGCAGCACCGGGACTGAAACCACAAGGAGTATCAAAATAAAGGGCAGCATGCCCAGAAGAGGCGCTCCCTGGATTAGCGTAACGGCTAGTACTCCAAGAACAAGTACTATGTCCAATACCAACAGATACTTTGCTATGCTGACAGCCAGATGTTGAAGGCGCTGTGGCGCCTTCGCAAGGTGCGCTATTTCCACGGTCTTCCCGAAATACGTGCTTTTGCCGGTAGCAGTCACTTTGCCGCTGGCTTCCCCATACTTTATTATCGAGCCCGAGAACAGCGTGCCCCCATTGCGGACCTCCACGGAAAGCGATTCGCCTGTAAGCTGGGACTGGTCAGCAGAGACCGTTCCGCTGACAACCAGAATATCGGCAGGGACGATATCGCCAACCCTTAGGTGTATATTGTCTCCGGGGACCAGCGCTGCTGCCGGAAGCGTCTGCCAGCTTCCGTCACGAAATACACGGGCATTTATGGACAGGCGTTTGCGCAGCAAAACCAGAGATGCCTTGGTTTTCTTCTCCTGGTAGACGCCCAGCGATGCCTGAAAAAGCAGAATAAATATTATGACACAGGCCTCGGCCCACCTGCCAAGAACCACATCCAACGCTATTGATACCTCCAGCATCCACGGAATGAATCCCCAAAGGCGCTTGGTGAACATCCTGATTGTTGACTGGCGTGATTCCGGTATGGTGTTTGGGCCGTACCGCTCCAGAAGTTCCTTCGCCTGGGCGCTTGTCAAACCCCGCTCTGTTTTTTCGGCCATTTGCATCCCTCACAACAATCAATCAGAAGCTAACCTTAAAGGCTTCCGAAAACCAGACCTGCAATTGTTGAATAGATTATTACCAGCAGCACGTAAACAGCCGTCTTCTTCGTCCCCAGAATCCTTTTTATCACAAACATGCTTGGCAGGCTCAGGCTCGGGCCGGCCAGAAGCAGGGCAAGCGCAGGTCCTGAAGCCATGCCTTTTGCAATCAACGCCTGCAATATGGGTATCTCGGTCAGAGTAGAGAAATACATGAAGGCACCGAACACGGAGGCTATCAGGTTTCCGGAAATCGTATTGCTTCCGACAAACCCTTCTATAAGCTCCTGGGGAAGAATCGGCATTATGAAGCCAGCTACAAAGACACCTATGAAAAGGTAGGGTATCAGAAGCTTCGAAAATGTCCATGTTTCCTTGAGCCATTCTTTTGAGGTCTCCCTGCTGAACTTCTTCAGAGCAATCACGGCCGTGAAAAGCGCCAGAATCCCCATGCCTGCATACTTAATCGTCGCATCGATGGGAAGCCCGTTGACTACAAGGACCATTACCATGGACCCGAAGAAAAGCAGAAGGACTTTCCCGGAAACGCTGGCCTTCTTGCCTTCCTGTATGAAGAATTCGCCTTTCTCGCCCTTCTCCCTGAAAATCAGCGCCATGGAAACCCCCACAATAATGGAAAGCACTATTGCTGAAAGCGCCCTTGCGAGGCCTATCTGGAAGCCGAGAACGCTGAATGTCAGGAATATGGCTGCTATGTTTATGGCGGGGCCTGCGAACAGGAATGTCACAGCAGGACCGAGGCCAGCACCCCTCTGCCTTATGCCTGCGAAAAGCGGCAGTATGGTGCAGGAGCAGACCGCGAGCACGGCTCCCGATACCGATGCAATGGAATAGGAGACGTATTTCTTCGCGTCCCTGCCGAGATACTTCAGTATCACGTCCTTCTTCACGAAGACGCTGATGGCGCCTGCTATGAAGAAGGCGGGAACCAGGCAGGTGAGCACATGCTGCTGGGCATATTCATTAAGCATTTTGAATCCTGCGAGTATGGCAGCCTCTATCAACGGAGTCTGCGGCATGAAGTAGAAGGCAGCGAAAACAACCGCTATTATTATGAAAGCGTTTCTGTCCTTCATTTTATCAAACCTTGACCTTAAGCAGCTTCAGAAGCTCATTGTCGCTGGGCATGCCAACGTTGACAACCTTGCCGTCCACAAGCAGCGCAGGGCTTCCCATGATGCCGCGTTTTATGAGCTCGTTGACATCCTTGACGTATTCGATGTCCGCATTGAGCTTGCCGTCTGCCTTGAGCTTGCTGACTTTTTCATAAAGAGCCTTGCAAGTCGGGCAACCCGAGCCTATTATTGTTATTTTCATCCGCAACTACCTCCGCATGAACAACTTGATTTCAATCCATGTTCTTTGAGCACGCTTTTGGGTGGGTGGCTTACGGCATGTTGGGGGCATATGGAATCGCAGCCGGTGCAGCCGACAACGCATTTCTGGGGAGCGACCACTTTGGGCTTGCCTCCAACTACGGCATAGACACCATGCGAACATTTATTGACGCAGGCCAGGCATCCGGTGCATTTGCTATAGTCGATTGTGGGGAACCATACCGCATTACCTTCATTAACACCGGAACAACATGATTTTGACATCAGGCCACCATTTAACATATTGATGAACGTCAATATATAAAGCTTAACCAAAGGCGTAGAATATCGCCGTATAGTAAGCGCCAACAACAATGAATATCAGTGATACCACCCTTCTCAGCCACAAATCGATTGTGTTCATCTTGTTCATCACAGAACCCATCTTGTTGAGGCTGTGGGCTATGACAATCGACACTGCTATCACAGGCAGGCCTGTGCCGAAAGCAAATACTGCTGGTATGAACAGCGGGTCTGCGGCCGCAAGCGAAAGAGGTATCAGCATGCCGAAGAACAGGACCGCACTGAATGGACAGAAGGCAAGGGCGAAAACAACGCCTAGGAGAAAGCCTCCTAGAAGCCCGCGTTTCGCGAGGTTTTGCTTTAGTCGTTCAATTCTCTGGCCGCCTCGGACAGACGACAGTTTCGGTGCCGCGACCATGAGCAGGCCCAGCGCCAGAAGGAATGGACCAAGCAGCCTCTCTCCGTATGCTTGGAGGAACAGCGATATGGTCTGTGTGCGTAGTCCTATCCATACAATCAGCAGCGCTATGGCAACATAGGTGAAAGCCCTCCCGGCAGTGTACAGCAGGCCGACAAGGAAGGTCTTCCTGCGGTCTTTCATGTGTTTTGAAGTTACGGCTATGGCTGTTATGTTGGTTGCCAATGGGCACGGACTTATGGCAGTCATAAGACCTATGAAGAATGCGGCTAACAGAGGAATGTCGCTGGAACCCATCAACTGAAAAAAAGCCATTATGTCCATCACAACACCGAAAGTTTTGATTCGACAACGCCTTTGAAGTACTCAAGGTACGCGTTCTCATCCAGGGTCTTGTACCAGACCGCTGTGTTTTCTTCCGGGAAGAACCCGCTGCTGTTGTAGACGCCCAGCCACAGCGATGAACCCGTGGCCCCGTATTTGCTGACAATCTCCTGGTTCTCGGGTGACTCTACGTTTATGCTCTTGAACACTATCCTGCCACTGTCCAAGTCGCTTTGGAAATACTTCTTCAGAGTCTCTTCTGCGTATTTGCCCGCGTTTATGCAGCTCGTGCATTGCCGGGTGGCATGGAAGTGGAAGACTTCCAACCGGTTGTCCAGAAGCGGAGCAGAGAAGTTGACGGCCTGGCTGGTATTAACCGCGGCGTTGTCCGGCTGGTTTGTACAGCCCGAAACCGCTACAATTGAAATGGCCAGCAAAGCAAATATTATTTCTTGTTTCATTCATTACCACCCTTTCCCCGGTCCTGTGTGCCGAGAACCACCAAGTCTTCCTCTGCCTTTATGCCTCTCACTTCGTCTTTTTTGATGTAGATTGCCTGGTTCTTTGCTAGCGGGAAGCTTCCATTGGCATCGGTGAACACTCCCTTCCCCTCAAGGACCACCAGAAGCACGCCGTAATCCTCCTGATGTGGGGGAATCTCTGTCCCGGCCTTGAGACATATAAGCGCCGAATGAAAGCCCTTGGCATTCAGAAAATGCTTTTTCACAGGCTTCCCATCCGAAAATTCTATCTTCCCGTTAAGGTCATAGATCTTCATTTCCTGCCTCCCATGCAGCAGGACTTCTTCAGTATCCTGCCTTCGCTTTGGCCCAGCGCCTTGAACACATCGCAGATTCGCGGGTCGCTTATCTTGTAAAAAACTTTCTTGCCATTCCTTCTGGATTTCAGTATGCCTGCTTTCTTCAGCTTGGCAAGCTGTATGGAGACGTTGGATTGTTTCCTCTTGGTGTATGGCATTATCTCGCAGACGCACCGCTCACCGGAAAGCAGGCACTCGAGTATCTTGAGCCTGGTTCCGTCAGCCATGGCTCCCAGAATCTTCAGGTTGTCTTTCATGTTACATATTGATGAATATCAATATTTATAAATAGCATCACACAACATATGACATGGAAAAAAACGAAGTCAAGAAGACTGTCAGGGAAGCATATTCAAAGATAGCAGTCAGCGGAGGCGGTTGCGGCTGTCTTCCTGTGGCTCCTGGCCAGAAAGCTGGACTTTGTAGGCTTACTGAAGGGAGGTACCAGGGGAATGGCCATCTTCGCGGCCCTGAATGCCTGGGCGCTAGCCGTTCTGTTTGACGTGGCCAGCAACTATGCCGGGTCCCTCATAGGCTTCACCGACTTCCTGAGCATAATCGCCTATGACAAGGCACTGCTGGTCCCGGCCATGGTGGTGACATTTGCGGCGCTGTTGTTCACGATGCTGTTCTTTTGGGAGGAGTACGGGAGGATAAGGCCGCACCTGAGAGGGAGAGGTGGGAAAGGTTTTTAAGCGAAAAATCAAGACTTCTGAGATACATATGGATATACGGACACCATCGACATTCTACTTTGGTAGATTACACCTAAAAGACGGTCTAATGAAATACGCTAAGCAAAAAGATGATTATCATAGCTGGGCTGCAAAACAAATGATGAACTTCTTGCAAAAAGAAGATATACCAATAAGTGATGATGACGGTTTCAATTGGTACTTCGGCGGTGTTTCTCAGAAGGATGGACTCATAGTTGGCAAGCTTGGGAGGATAAGGAAAAATAAGACAAGAACTTATTTTGACAGGAATGCGAGAGATTTTATAGAAGTTCCAGACGAAAAGGAAGACGGCGCTTTCTCTTATTTTTTCATTGATATGAACAGATTCTTGATAATTTTTGAGACGAGATGGATAATAGGGCGGAGACAATTCATAAACATCTTCACAAAAGCCTACAATCATTTCTACGACCAGAAGAAGTGTATCGAAATCGACTTCCTCAAGGATAAAAAAGAAGTTTCAAAGATTCTTAGTCAAGCAGAAAAGCTGTTATCGGCTAAATTCAATCTTAGACCAACAAACCCGGTCACTGATGAAGAAATGGATCTAATAGATTAGGAACTAAAGAAAAACAATGTGAAGAAGGGCGAACTTTTTCTCGAGAATAAAGATGCTGGTCTACAATTCAAACCTAAGAGTTGGCTTTCAAGCGCAATAGCACTTTCCGATAATGGTTATGGAGATTATCGTATAAGTTATACGGTTGACGGGCAAGAACGTTACCTTTTGTCAAGAACGAAGATGATAAGAGAAAGACACAAAAGACCGAAGAGTCATCAAGAAGCAAGAGATCTGGGAACCAAGCTTATGGATATCGCTTATAAGATATTGGAGACTGTTGATAGCCATGAACGATAGATCATTTCTTGGAAGAATGAAAACATTCGGTAGATGGCGCCTGATCAAATCAAAAGACTTCATAGCAACCATATTGATCTTTCTTGTATTGTCTTTGGTAGACAGAAACATAATTCTTTCAATGAACAAAGAATTTCTACAGATATCCTGGCAGTTTTCCACAGCTCTTCTTTCGGTCATACTCGCTGGTTTTGCTATAATAATAGCGTTCACAGATAAGGATTTCATAAAATTTATGAAAGAAGCTAAAGCATTTGATAACATACTTTTTTTGTTTGAATGGAATATCTATGTTACGATATTAGTTGTTATTTTAGGCGTACTAATTTCATCTTTCAATAGCATGATTATACTTTATCCGGTTTATCTTTTTGCCTTTATCTACATGTTTTTCTCGATATTGTGTCTGATATCTTTTATAACATTCTATGGAATTAAGAAAGGCGAATTCACACAAAAGAAGTAGTTTTTGCAACTCTGTTACAGCCCTCGGATGGTTATTCTGTCTTCTGAATCAAACCTGCTTTAATCCACACTCCCGGCAAAAATTTGAATCCCGGTCAATCTTCGCGCAGCAATCTTTGCAGAACATCTTATCAGATAGCTCTCCCTTCGCTGGAACCACTTTCGCTGAAACCACGGACTTCTCTTCCTTTTGGGCTTTCTCGGCGCCTTCTAAAAGGATCTTCTGGAACTCGGGGTGTTTCTCAACATATAGCGCGAACTCCATTGTGGAAAGCATGGCCTCCTTGATTTCAGGGTTATCCACCGATTTCTTGAAACTGGCCATGAATCTATCAAATATCTCATCGTCGGACCTGTTCCGTACCTTTTCTTGCATGCGCTTGCTTGGAGGCAAGGGATAAAAAGCGGATTTCTTGCAGATCTTGAAGGCCGGGCCGTTTACCCGTACCTCTTATCAGCCATTGACCGCAAGATAAGTCCCCGGCTTATTAGAAGGCGTAGTATGGATGCTGATTCGGGCTTCCTCAACCCGAACTTGTGGAAGAGGCGAGCCTTTATGATGCCTGCGTCAAGCGGTGTTCCGACATCCCTTTGAAGCTCCTCTATCTTTTCCAGCGCAAGGAAGCAAAAGTCCTGGGTCAATTGCATACAAATACCTGCAATGACTTGGGAGTGAATTATTTATTCTTATTCAGTTCGGACGCTTTGGTCGATTTGGACGGTATTTTAACAATATCCAGCCGAAAACACGGTATAAATGGGTTGGGAATAAAATTATATTTCTGAACCGTACCATCAGGGGCCTGGCTGATAATTAACGCAGGTGGGCTTCTTGGTCTCCGATTCCA
>Ga0315278_10007167_pt1 | contig 10173 bp, 6 predicted proteins | sample YL17G06_0_MG_FD_203880 | JGI IMG/M metagenome (GOLD analysis project Ga0315278, IMG submission 203880) | Sediment microbial communities from Yellowstone Lake, YNP, Wyoming, USA - YL17G06_0 | ecosystem: Environmental > Aquatic > Freshwater > Lake > Sediment | place: USA: Wyoming | collected... | reverse complement strand
CGAGTCGCCCGCCGCGCTCGCGGACCTGGTCGCGAGCTTCCTCGATGCCAAGCCCGCGGAGAAGCAGGAAATCCTCGAGATCACGGAAGTCAAGGACCGGCTCGAACGCGTGGCTGCCCGGCTCGCCAAGCGGGTCGAGGTGCTGCGACTGTCGCGCCAGATCGAGCAGCAGACCCGGGAGGCCATCGACGGCCGCCAGCGCGAGATCGTGCTGCGCGAGCAGATGAAGCAGATCCAGAAGGAACTCGGCGAGGAAGGCGGCGGCGAGGAGATCGCCGAACTGGCCGAGGCGATCACCAAGGCCGCCATGCCGCAGGACATCGAGGAGCATGCGCGCAAGGAACTGAAGCGCCTCGAGCGGATGAACGAGGCGAGCGGCGAGTACTCGATGGCACGCACCTACCTCGACACGCTGATCGCGCTGCCATGGTCGAAGCTCGACGACGAGTCGATCGACATCGCCCGCGCGCGCGGCATCCTCGATGCCGACCACTACGGGCTCGAGAAGATCAAGAAGCGCATCGTCGAGTACCTCGCGGTGCGCAAGCTGAACCCCGAGGGCCGCAGCCCGATCCTGTGCTTCGTCGGGCCTCCGGGCGTCGGCAAGACCTCGCTCGGCCAGAGCATCGCCCGCTCGCTGGGACTCAAGTTCCAGCGCACCAGCCTTGGCGGCACGCACGACGAGGCCGAGATCCGCGGCCACCGGCGCACCTACATCGGCGCGCTGCCGGGCAACATCATCCAGGCGATCCGCAAGGCCGGCACCCGCAATCCGGTGCTGATGCTGGACGAGATCGACAAGCTCGGCAGGGGTATCCAGGGCGATCCGGCATCGGCGCTGCTGGAAGTGCTCGACCCGGAACAGAACTCGACGTTTCGCGACAACTACATCGGCGTGCCGTTCGACCTGTCGAAGGTGCTGTTCATCACGACCGCCAACCAGCTCGACACGATCCCGGGGCCGCTGCGCGACCGGATGGAGATCATCGAGCTCACCGGCTACACGGAGGAGGAGAAGGTGGAGATCGCGCGCCGCTACCTCGTGCGCCGCCAGCTCGAGGCGAACGGCCTGAAGGCGGAGCAGGTCTCGATCAGCGACGACGCGTTGCACCAGATCGCCCGCGACTACACGCGCGAGGCCGGTTGCCGCAATCTCGAGCGACAGGTCGGTGCGGTATTGCGTAACGTCGCGGTGCGTATCGCCGAGGGCCATGCCGCGGCTGTGCGCATCGACACGCCGGAGGTCGCGGAAATCCTCGGCGCACCGCGTTTCGAAAACGAAGTGGCGATGCGCGTGAGCCTCCCGGGCGTGGCGACCGGCCTCGCCTGGACGCCCGTCGGCGGGGACATCCTGTTCATCGAAGCGACGCGGGTGCCCGGTGCCGGACGACTGATCCTCACGGGACAGCTCGGCGACGTGATGAAGGAGAGCGCCCAGGCGGCGCTCAGCCTGGTGAAGTCGCAGTCGGAAGCGCTGGGACTGGATCCGGCACTGTTCGAGAAGAGCGACATCCACGTGCACGTGCCGGCGGGCGCGATCCCGAAGGACGGCCCGAGCGCCGGAGTTGCGCTCTACACGGCGCTGGTGTCATTGCTGACCGGGCGGACCGTGCGCAACGACGTCGCGATGACGGGCGAAATCAGCCTGCGCGGCCTGGTGCTGCCGGTCGGCGGGATCAAGGAAAAAACCGTGGCGGCGCACCGCGCCGGCATTCGCACCGTGATGCTGCCGGCACGCAATCGACGCGATCTCGACGACATTCCGGAGAGTGTGCGCAAGGAACTGACGCTCGTCTGGCTCGAGCGGGTCGAGGATGCGATCACCGAAGCGATCGAAGGCGTGGTGCATCCGCCGGTGAAGGCGGCGTGAGGATAGGGACTAGCGGATAGCGGGTAGCGGGTAGCGGATAGGCAGAAGGCCCGCCCGCCGCCCGATCCGGATCTTCACTATCCGCTAGTCCCTATCCGCTATCCGCTTTTCTTCAGATCCTCACCTGCCGCCACTTCCCGGAGCGCCAGCGCAGGTACAGCGCGCAGCCGAGCAGCACGACGTAGACGAGCAGCGCCACCCAGCCACCGACGGCGCCGAACCCGAACTGCGGCAGTACGTCCACCCAACCCTGCCCGGGCGCGAACGTGAGCGCATGCGCCAACGGCACGAACACGCCCCAGGACAGGACGAAGAACAGCAGCGCGGGCACACGCACGTCACCCGCGCCGCGCAAAGCGAAGCCCGCTCCCAGGTTGAGGCCGTCGAACACCTGGTAAGCCGCGGCGATCCACAGCAGCAGCGCACCGAGCTTGATCATGCCGGGAGCGGCGGCATCAGTTGCATTGACGAATGTCGGCAGCAGCCAGGGCCCGGCCAGCGCGAGCGCCACGCCGATCGCGCCCATGACCACAACGGTCAGCAGGGTCGCCCAGTTGCCGACCGTGCGCGCCCAGTCGCGGTCCCCGGCGCCGATCGACTGCCCCACGAGCGTGGTGCCGGCGATCGCGATGCCCATGCCCGGCAGGAACGACAGCGACGTCAGCATCACGACGACCTGGGTCGCGGCGCCCTCGGCGGCGCTCAGGCGCACCTGCATCAGCTGGAACAGCGCCATGCCGAACAGGTCGGCCGCGTACATGGCTCCCATCGGCAGCCCGAGCCGGTACTGGCGCACGAGGCTGCGCAGGTCCGGCCGCCAGGTGAGGTGCGTACGATAGGACCGGCGCAGCGTGGGTTGCAGGAACACCGCGAACGCGAAGAGCACGCCACAGGCCATGCTTACGTTCGTCGCCCACGCGGACCCGGCAATGCCGGCGCCCAGCCGGAAGATGAACCACGCATTGAGGGCGGCGTTCACCAGCGCGACCAGCGCCGTCGTCAGGACCGAGATGCGCGGGCGGCTGATGCCGTTGAAGAATCCGAGGATCGCCCAGAGCGCCACGCCGATCGGTGCGCCGAGCATCCGCGGTTGCCAGAAGGCGAGCGCCTGTCGTTGTACTTCCGCGTCGAGGCCGAACGGGTGGAGGATGGCCTCCCCTGCCCACGCCAGCGCCGCAAACAGCGGCAGCGTCAGCGCAGCCGCCCAGACCGCAACCCAGGTCGCGTGACTCGCCCGCCCGCGCCGCCCGCCGCCTTCGGCCTGCGCGACGAACGTCTGCACCGCAAGCCCGACCCCGCCGATCAGCATCAGGAACAGCAGCACGATCCAGTAGACGGCGCCCATTCCCGCGATGGCCGCCGTGGAGATGTGACCGACGAACCAGGTGTCGGTGAGACTGATGATCGCCTGCAGGCTGCTGTTCAGCATCAGCGGCAGCGCCAGCGCCGCCACCGCGCGCAAGTCGACATGGGGGCGCCCGTCCGCGTCGATACGTTGCGCGGGCAGTGCCATCAGCCTGGCCTCACCGACGGCGCATGTGGCGATGGACGAAGAAGTAGTAGAGGACGCCGAGGAACAGCATCAGTCCCCCGACCCAAAGGGTGATCCGGTGCAGGCTGCCCTCCATCAGCTGCTCATCCTGCCCGGCGGTGACGCCGACCCAGCACAGCACGCTGCACCATAGCGCGGAGCCCGCCATCGTCCCGGCGGAGAATTTCCAGTAATTCATGCGCACCACGCCGGCCGGGATGCCAATCAGGTGCCGGATGACGGGCAGCAACCGCGAGATGAACACGCCGACGGTGCCGAAGTGCGACGCCCAGGCCTCGGCCTTCTCGATCTTCTCCGGCGTGATCATCACGTAGCGCCCGTAGCGCATCAGCAGCGGCCGGCCGAGGAAATAAGACGCCCAATACATGACGCTGGCACCGACCCAGGAACCCAGGGTGCCGGCGATCACGATGCCCGGCAGCGAGAACGTGCCCCTGGCGTGGGCAAGGTAGGCCGCGGGCGGGATCACGAACTCGCTTGGCAGCGGAATGATCGAGCTCTCCATCGCCATCAGCAGCGCGATCAGCAGGTAGCCGCCCTGGTCGAGCGCACCGAGGTACCACTGAAGGATGTTCTTGATGAATTCATGCATGGGCGCACATCTTGCCAGATTGCGCCATCGGCAGCCCCCGGGAACCCCTCGTAGCGGATGCCACCGCAGTGCCGCTGGTGCGACAATGCCGTTCCCGTCCCCTTACATTGACCGCGGACCCGAAGCCTATGCGCCGTCTCCCGAAGACCTTGCTGCGAGCCACCTGGCTGTTGTTGCTGCTCGCCGGGGTGGTCCAGGCAGTGGCAGCGGGCGATCCGGCAGCGCCGGCGGCGACACCGGAAAAGCCCGGGGTAGAGGCCGTCGCAACCGGTGACATCGCGCTGCGTGCCGACGTAGACGAACGATTCGTGCAGGAAGTGATGGCGCGCACGAAGCGGCAGGACCCGGCGGGGAAACTCGGCCAGAGCCTCGACCGACTGTCGGACGGGGTGATGCGCCTCGGTGCCCGGTTCAAGGCGGACGAACTGCGCAGCCTGTCCGCGCTGCACCTGGAGAGTCTCGACCGACACTGGAAGTTCTACCGCAAGCAGCTCGAACTGTGGCGGCGGGACCTGCAGCGCGCGATGAGCGTTTACTCCAACGACGCGGCAGAACTCGCGTCGCGACGCGCGACCTGGGAAGCCACCCGCGCCGCCGCCGGCGCCAGTGGCGTAGCACCGGCGCTGACCGACCGCATAGCCGCCGTGCTGGCCGAGATCTCCGAGGCGGAGCGGGCGGTCTCAGGGCCGCTCGACACGCAGGTCAGGTTGAGTCGCCGCGCCAACACGCTCGATTCCGGCATAGCGGCCGGACAGCGCAACGTCGCGGCGGCGATCGCCTATCACGACCAGCGCCTGCGCATGATCGACTCGCCAGCGCTCGCGCAGGTCAGCCGCGACCCGCGCATGTCCAGGGCAGCCACCCTCTCGGCCATCAACGGAATCATCGTCGAGAGAGACTTCCTCGACGAATACACCGCGGCCAACCACGATCGCCTGATGCTGCACGCAATCTTCGCGGCGCTGCTACTGCCGCTGCTGCTGTGGCTCAGCAAGCGCAGCCGCAAGATCGTCTCGGACGATCCCGAACTCCAGTCGTCCGCCAAGGCCCTGCTACGGCCGGTTTCGTCGTGGCTGGTGCTGGTGCTGGTGAGCACCGTGCTGATCGAGCCCGACGCGCCGTTGCTGGTGCACCAGATCGCGTTGCTCGGGGCGCTGGTGCCGGTGCTGCGACTGCTGCCGAAGTCAGTGTTCGACCTGCTCGGTCGGTGGCCCTACGTCGTCACCGCGCTGTATTTGTTCCAGCGCCTGGGCTTCTTCCTGGTACCGAATCCGCTGCTGTATCGGATGCACCTGCTGATGATCACGGCGCTGTCGCTGGTCGTCGCCGTCTGGATGCTGCTCGGGCGTCCTGCCCGTCGCAGCGGGGTGGAACCGCCGTCCTGGTTATCGGCGCTGCGGGGCATCGGCTGGCTTTCGGCGGCGGGCCTGTCGATAGGGATCTTCGCCAACATCATCGGCAACGTCTCGCTGGCCGAGACGCTGACTGCGGCGATCCTCGACACCGCCTATGTCGGCCTGGCGCTGTTCGCTGGCGCCGCCGTGCTCAGTGCGATCATCAAGGTGCTGATGGCGCGCAAGTCAAGCTCGCGCTTCCGCCTCGTCACGCGACATACCGGGCCGCTGCTGAAGGCCGCCGACAAGCTGATCCGGCTGGCGGCGACGGTGCTCTGGGTGCTCGTTGCGCTGAACGAGTTCCGCATCTTCCGCCCGATCGAGCACGCGACGCGCCTGGTGCTCGGCCACGAAATGAAGGCCGGCAAACTCTCGATCACGCTCGGCGGCGTCCTGCTGTTCGGTTTCTCGATCTGGATTTCGTTCTGGGTCGCGAAGACGGTGCGGGTGCTGCTGCAGGACGAGATCCTGCCGCGCATGGCGCTGCCGCGCGGCGTCGACAACAGCATTTCCACGCTGACCTACTACGCGCTCGTCACGATCGGCGTGTTCGTCGCGCTCGCCGCATCCGGTTTCGAGATCAGCCAGCTCACGCTCGTCGTCGGCGCGCTAGGCGTCGGCATCGGCTTCGGCCTGCAGAACGTGGTGAACAACTTCGTGTCGGGCCTGATCCTGATGTTCGAGCGGCCGGTCCAGCCGGGCGACGTGATCGAGGTGTCTGGGACGTCCGGGACGGTCCGCGACATCGGCATGCGCGCGACGACGCTGACGACTTTCGAGGGCGCGGACGTCGTGGTTCCCAACGGCACCCTGCTCGCGGAAAAGCTGATCAACTGGACGCTGAGCGACATGACCCGCCGCATCGACGTCAACGTGGGCGTCGCCTACGGGTCGAACCCGCGGCAGGTCCTGGAGTTGCTGATGGAGGTCGCCAGGGCGACGCCCGGAGTTGCAGCGGCGCCGGAACCCACAGTGCTCTTCATCGGTTTCGGCGCGCATTCGCTCGATTTCGCGATCCGCGCGTGGACCCACGACTTCGGCGCCTGGGTGACGATCCGCAGCAACCTGAGCGTGCGGGTCTATGAGGCGCTGATGACGGCGGGCATCGCGATCCCGTTTCCGCAGCATGACCTGCACCTGCGCAGCATCGCCCCGCAGGTGCGCGCCGGGCTGGAGGCTGCGCTGTCGCCGCTCAAGCCCGCCGGCTGACCATCTGCGCCACGGCGGATGACATGTTGATGGGCAACAGCGTCACCGAGGGATGGGCCGCTGCAAAGACGCGAAACAGCTCGTCCGCGAAAGCCTGGCCGATTTCGTTCACGCCCTCGAAGTCGAGCACGACGTGGCGAAAGCGCTCGAAGCGCTGGTAAAGCCGCTTGGCCTGGGAGCGCGACACCAGCTTCTCGCCCTCGTACTGCGCCAGGCGCACGGGCACCACCGTTCGGGCGAAGGTGAACTCGTCCGGTGTCGCGAACTCGTCGAACACCGCCTGCACGGTACGTGGGCTGTCGTTCGAGAGACGCATCAGCACCAGTGTTCCCGCGGCATCGTCACGACGTTCAACCAGGTGATCGAGCGACCCATGATCGTGCGTGAAGTGCAGGTGCCCGGAGTGAATGTCGAATGCGTCGTAAACCCTGGATGTGAAGAAGATGCCCTCGCCCGAGTGGTTCGACGGATCCGTGGTCAATTTGCCCTTCGCCAGCTCGAGAATGGCCTCGCGCGGATCGTAGAGGCCGAGTGCGTGCTGGATCTTCAGGAAGATGCCTTCCCCGTCGTCGGCGACCCAGCCGTCGGTGAACAACGCGTTGCGACGCACGCCGAGATGCACCTGCGGTGAGGCCGAGTGGTCGACTGCGTTATTGACCATTTCGGTGACGCCATAGCGCCAGATGTCGCGCACGTTCTCCGGCAGGTCAGCCACGACCGGCGCGAACACTTCGCGCCATACGATGTCTTCACGCAGGCCTTGGCGCGGATAGGATCGCGTGACCTCGTGCAATGTGGACAGGCGATACACGCGTGCACGGGTACTGCCGTCGCCCTCGATCTGTCCGTCGCGGACAAGCGCCTGAAGGTGTGCATTCGCCGCCTGGCGCGAGAGGCCGAATTCGGTCGTCAGGCGGCTGGCGATGCCGCGACCGTCCTGGCCAATCAGCAGCAGGGCCCGTCGGCGGAGGATGTCTTTGTCAATCATAAGGTGGATAATTGTCAATCTACAACCTAAGATTGTCAACGATGCGGGGACCCGCTTGATTCTGAACCAAGCGGCCCGGCCATGGCTTTCCGTTAGAATGGCCGCCGCTTTCCGCTGCCAAGTCCCCGCCCATGCCCACCTACGACTACCACTGCCCGGCCAATGGCCGCACCGTCGAAGTCAGCCACAAGATGGCCGATTCGATCGCCACCTGGGGTGACCTCTGCCGCAGGGCTGGCGTTGCGCTGGACGGCACTCCCGGCAAAACCCGGGTCGAAAAGCTGATCAGCGGCGGCAACGTGGTGCATGCGGGATCGCTCGGCAGCCAGTGGGAGCGCCCGTGCGATTCCGGACCGTGCGGCGGCGGCGGATGTGGCGGTGGCGGCGGCTGCGCGATCGACTGAGCGCACGTCCCGGACCATCGCCCTCTTGTCTTCGCCTCCTCGTATCGGCTTCGTCAGTCTCGGCTGCCCCAAGGCACTGGTGGACTCCGAGCGCATCCTGACGAGGCTGCGCTCGGAGGGGTATGACGTCGTCGGCACCTACGCGGACGCCGACCTCGTGGTGGTGAACACCTGCGGCTTCATCGACGACGCGGTGCATGAATCGCTCGAGGCGATCGGCGAAGCCATCGCGCGCAATGGAAAAGTGATCGTGACCGGCTGCCTCGGCGCGAAGCCCGAGACCATCACGGACCGCCATCCCAGCGTGCTCAAGGTGACCGGCCCGCACGCCTACGAGGAAGTCGTCGGCGCCGTGCACCAGCACTTGCCGCCGTTGCACGATCCCTTCATGGACCTGGTGCCGCCGCAGGGCATCCGCCTGACGCCGCGCCACTATGCGTACCTGAAGATTTCCGAGGGCTGCAATCACCGCTGCAGCTTCTGCATCATCCCGTCGATGCGCGGCGACCTCGTAAGCCGCCCGATCGGCGACGTGATGGGAGAAGCCGAGCGACTCGTGAACGCCGGCGTGAAGGAACTGCTGGTGATCTCGCAGGACACCAGCGCTTATGGCGTGGACCTCAGGTACGCCACCGGCTTCTGGGGCGGCAAGCCGGTGAAGGCGCGCTTCCAGGAACTCGCCCACGCGCTGGGTTCGCTCGGTGCCTGGGTGCGCCTGCATTACGTGTATCCGTACCCGCACGTCGACGACGTGATTCCTTTGATGGCGGACGGCAGGGTACTGCCCTACCTCGACGTGCCGTTCCAGCATGGCAGTCCGCGCATCCTCAGGCTGATGAAGCGCCCGGCGCATGCGGAGAACACGCTGGAGCGCATTCGCCGCTGGCGCGAGATCTGCCCGGACATCACGTTGCGCAGCACGTTCATCGTCGGTTTTCCCGGCGAGACCGAAGACGATTTCCAGGTGTTGCTCGACTGGCTGCGCGAGGCGCGCCTCGACCGGGTCGGCTGCTTCAAGTACTCGCCGGTGGATGGCGCTGCGGCCAACGCGCTGCCGAATCCGGTCCCGGAGGAAGTGAAGCAGGAGCGGCACGACCGCTTCATGGAAGTCGCGGCCGCGATCAGCGCCGGGAAGCTCGCCGCCAAAATCGGCCGACGGATGCGCGTCCTCATCGACGCAGTCACGGACGACGGCGCGATCGCCCGCTCGAGCGCCGATGCTCCGGAGATCGACGGCGTGGTGCGTATCGCGCGACCCGGCAAGCTGGCTGCCGGCGATTGGGCCGACGTCGAGATCACGGCGGCCGACGCCTATGATCTTGTCGGCAAAGTGGTCCGCCAGAAGAACAAGTAGCGAGGCATGATGAATCGAATCCGCGTCCGCGCCGGCGTCGCCGGCCTGTGCCTGTGGTGGTCGCTGGCCGCTTTCGGTCAGGCCGGTCCGGTCGTCGATCCGACGGTGGAGGCGATCCGCGAGCGCGTCGACCTGCTGCGCTACGAGAAGGAATACGGGGCGCGCGGCACGCACATCGTGCTCGGCAGCTACGTTGCACAGTATTTCGAAGGCCAGCAGTTCCGCAGCGACTGGTCAGACCCGGCTCGACTCGATGAACTGATCTCGTCGATCGGCGACATGCGCCGCGACGGGCTGAACCCCGAGGACTACCACCTCGCCGCGTTGCGCTCGTATCGCACCGATTTGCGCCAGCACGGAAAGCTCACGCCCGACGAACAGGCCGATCTGGAACTGCTGGCGATGGACGCGATGATGCTCGCCACCTACCACCTCTATAACGGCAAGGTAGATCCGGTGAAGCTGAGCTCGCAGTGGAACTACGGGCCGCGGCCGATTCCGACGACCGATCCGCTGGGGAAACTGGCCGAGGCCGTGGACGCCGGCAGGATCAGCGAAACGTTCGAGCGCGCGAGACCGCAGCACGTCTGGTACCAGCGGGGTCGCGAGCGACTCCAGGAATACCGCGCCATCGCTGCCGCGGGAGGCTGGTCGCCGTTGAGCGACGGACCGGCGCTGAAGCTCGGCATGAGCGACCCGCGCGTGCCGGCGCTGCGCCATCGTCTCGAGGTCACGAAAGACATCGACGCCGCACCCGAGCAGTACCCGCCGTCGCAATTGTACGGCGCCGATCTCGAAGCAGGCGTGAAG
>Ga0315278_10007163_pt1 | contig 10175 bp, 9 predicted proteins | sample YL17G06_0_MG_FD_203880 | JGI IMG/M metagenome (GOLD analysis project Ga0315278, IMG submission 203880) | Sediment microbial communities from Yellowstone Lake, YNP, Wyoming, USA - YL17G06_0 | ecosystem: Environmental > Aquatic > Freshwater > Lake > Sediment | place: USA: Wyoming | collected... | reverse complement strand
TCCGGATCTCGGCCGTGACGCCGGGCGCAATGTGGCATTCGACGCACGCGACCTTGTTGTGGGCCGTTTGCCGCCATGACGCGTAGTAGGGCGCCATGATGTGGCAGGAGCCGCAGAAGCGGGGCGTGCTGGTGACCTGAACGGCGGTGACAACGAGAACCAACATCACGGCGAGCAGCAGGAGCCCCGCGAAGCCGAGCGCCTTCAGGGGCGCCGAGGTGGCGCGGGTGGCCATCTCCCCGAGGAACCTGCGCACTCCGCCGGATGGTTTCGGGGGCACCGGCTGCGAGCCGGGATCCCTGGGTAGATCCGGGCTCACCGGCCGCGCTCTCCCGCCGCCCGGCGGCGGGCTCGGGTGACGATGACCGCCGTCAGGAGCAGATAGAACCAGAAGAGTCCCAACCCCACCTTGTTCCACCACCGCGACGCAAGCTTCTCGTGGAGTTCTTCGCTGACTCGCGCGGCGATGGAGCGCGCCCGGCGTGTATGCGGCTCGACCAGCAGCGTGTCGAGGCTATGAGTCACGGGCGCCGCCTCCAAGAGCGCCGTGCGGGCGTCCTGGAGCCGCGATCGATAATCCTCCACGTAGAGCGGAATGGCGGCCGCCTCCGCGACCAGCTTGTCCGCCTTGTCGATCTGGGCCGAGGCGTCGTCCTTCATGCGGCTGAGGGCCAGCGCCACCTTGTATTCCTTGTCGCCCTTGTCGTGGCACTCGAGGCAGCTCTCCGCGAACTTCTCGGGCGGCACGGCGACCGTCTTGTGGCTGTTGTGGCAGGCGGCGCACTCGGGCTGCCCGGCCTGGTCCATGGCGTCCTTGTGGGGGCTTGCGAGGAAGTAGTTCCGCGTCTTCAGATGGCACTGGCCGCAGACCTTCTCCACGTCGCCGACGCCCGGGGGCGTCGCGCCGTGGCTTCCGTGGCATCGCGTGCACTCGGGCGCGGAGGGATCCTGACCGGAGAGATACGCCTTCCCGTGAACGCCGGCCTCGTAGTCCTTCACCGGGTCGTCCTTCAGCCCGTGGCGCCTCCGGAAGTCGGGATCGCCGTGACAATGCCCGCACGTGCCTGGAATGTTGCGCCCGAAGACCCGGCTCTGCGGGTCGTCGGGCTTCCGAATCTCGTGCACCCCGTGGCAGTCGATGCAGACCGCGACGCTCTCGTCGCCCTTCGCCAGCCGCATGCCGTGATAGGAGAGCTGATAGAGCGCGTACTGATCCGAGGGGAGATTGTAGAAGCGCATCTTGGCCACGTCCGCGTGACACGATGCGCAGAGCGCCGGAATCGATTTCCGCGCCGGCTTCCCCCGGAAGCCGGCCCCGTGCGCCCCCGCCACCGTGATCGAGTTGGCGTCGCCGCCGTGGCACGACGTGCAGGGAACCCCTTCGCTCTTGTGGACCCCCTTCTCGTACTTGACGCGGATGTCGGAGTGGCAGACGCCGCACATCTTCGAGTGCTTGGCCGGCTTCGCGCCGGGGGGGATGCTGCGCGCGGGCGGAACGGACTCCTCCCGCCTCGTCCCCGCCGCATCGCCACCCGCCGCCGGCGGTTCTTGGGCGAAAGCGGCGCGCGGGGCGGCGATCGCCAGAGCGAGGGCCAGAGCGATCGTGGGGGGCCATTGCCGAAGGCCGCTCATCGCCGCACCTCCATGAACCAGCCCGCCCAGGTGAGGAGGCCCCAGATGGCGAGCAGCGCGATCCCCGCGTACCGGAAGAGACGCCGTGTGCCGCCGCTGCCCGACTCCCGGTCGAGGAACGGCAGCGCGATCACGGCGGCGAGGATGGCCTCGGGAATGAGCCCGCGAATGAACTTCGGCAGGAACGAAAGGCCTTCCATGAGCGCGTACGGCGCGAGGAGATACCACGGCGGCCGCGCGTCCGGCGGCGTCTTGAAGGGATCGGCCGGGACGTCGAACGGCTGAGGGAAGAGAACGGCCAGCGTCATGAGACCGCCCACCATGAAAATCACGAGCAGGAGCATGTCGTACATCGCCACGCGGAGGGAGCGATTCGCCTTCACCGCGACCACATGGGACATGCCGACGCGCCGCACGCTCGAGAAATGGAGGTAGAAGAGCACGAGGAGGATCATCGGGAAGATGGCGACATGGAGCAGGTAGTAACGCGTCAGGACCATCGAGTCGAGAGTGCTTCCGCCCACGAGGAACGAGGTGATCGGCCCCAGGATCGGGAGCGCGTCGGTGACTTCCCGGGCCCGCACGGTCGTCCAGTACCCGGGCGCGTCCCAGGGGAGAAGGCGCCCCGTGAGGTCGGTGATCGCCGCGGCGACGAACGACAGGACCGCCGCGATCCAGACGATCTCGCGTCCGCGCGCGTAGAGTCCCTGGAAGAAGAAGCGGACGACGCGAGCGCCGAGGAAGATGAGGAGGAGCGCGGCCGACCAGTAGTGGATCTGGTGGATCAGCGTACCGAACGCCACGTCGCGGGCGATCAGCGTGACCGAGGCGTAGGCCTGCTCGGAGGTCGGCTGGTAGTAGAACGCCAACATCATGCCGGTCACGGCGAGGAAGCCGAAGAGGAGGAACGAGAGGATCCCCAGCACCCGCGGCCAGCGTGCGTAGGAAGGGAGCGACTGCGTCATGGCGCCGCGAATCGCCTCGCGAAGCGGCTTCTTCGAGTCGAGCTCCGCGGGGAGGAGCCCGAACACGCTCAGGAAGGAGACGATCTCGGTGAGATTGACCCGGGCCTCCACCCAGCCGAGGAACGATTTCTTGTCGTCTTGTTTCGGTTCCACGTCGTCCTCCGATTAGGTGTGAACGACGATGTCGTCCGCGCGGACTTCCACGCCGAACTGCGGGAGCGCGCGCTTCGGCGGGCCGGAGAGGGGATTCCCGTTCCGGTCGAAGGTGCCGTCGTGGCATGGGCAGTGGATCGTGCCGCTCTCCTTCTCCCATCGGAGGACGCAGCGCATGTGAGTGCAGATGGCCGAGAGCGCGACGACCTGAGTATCCGACGCGCGAATCACGAAGACGGGGTCGTTGCCGTGGTGGACGAAGCGCGCCTCCCCCACCGGCAGCGACGAGAGCGTGCCGGCGTGGATCGTCCGCTCGCCCGGCCTATGCTCGGTGGACGGGGCCTTCAAGAACGACGCCGACACGCCTGCGGCGGCAGGCACCCAGAGCGCGAGAAAACCGCGCGACAGCCAGATCAGCGCGCTCCGGCGCTCGAGGTCGGTTCCTTCCTCATCCTTCACGCGCTACCTCCCCCGCGACCGGACTTCGCGACCCGGCGCGCCTCTTCCTCCTCGAGCTTCTTGAGCCGGAGTGCCTCCAGCTCGAGCGGATGTTCGTCTTCCATTTCCTCCTCCGTGATCGTGCCCTTCAGCCAGGCGACGTTCATCGGATAGACGTCGGGGTTGAAGATCACGAAGTAGAGATGCCACACGATGATGGCGAGCGTGGCGAGAATCGCCTCGTAGTAGTGGATCGCGCGGGCGGCGTCCCAGCCCAGCTTGCCCAGGAGTCCGATGGCCGGATCCTGGAACCAGAGCACCACCCCGGTTCCCGCCATCACGACCGTCCCCCACACGAGCGCCCAGTATTCGGCCTTCTCGATGTAGGAGAAGCGTCCGAAACGCGGGCGCTCCCGCTGGAGGCCCGCATAGTAGCGCAACGCGCCCACCACGTCGCCCAGGTCGGTCGGGCGGGGGAGCATGTCGCGCAGGAACCCGCGCCCCCTGGCTGTGAATCCGAGGTAGTAGATGTGGAAGATCGAGGCCGTGACCATCACCACCCCCGCGACGCGGTGTACGACGCTTCGGGCCTCGAAGAGGTTGTGCCAGACGCGCCGCAGCTGCTCCACCCACCAGGCCTCGGGGTAGCGGAGCATGAAACCGGTCACCACCAGCACGGTGAAGCTCACCAGCAGCGACGCGTGCTGCGTGCGCTCGCTACCGGTCATCCGTACGTAGAGGGCCCGGCTCTCCGGCTCGTGGGCGTGCTCCAGGCCCCGGCGGACGCGAAGCTTGTGGCGGGCCTTGCGATAGAAGTCGACGGCGTTGTGGAGGAACATGCCGCCCACGACGACCACGATCAGGATCGTGTAGATGGTGGCGATCCAGTAGAGGAGCGGATTCTTGGAGGAAGCCAAGTCGAGATGAACCTTTCCCGTCGCGAACGCCGCGGTCGCCCCGGGGTGGCACTTGCCGCAGGTCTTCGCGAGGGTGGCCGGGTAGATGAGGCTCCGCGGATCGCTCGATGGGAGGATGCCGTGCGATCCGTGGCAGGAGGCGCAGTTCGCGGCGGAGATCTGCCCGCCCCGGATCGCGAGCCCGTGGAACGAATCGCTGAACGTCTTGAACCGGTCGCTTCGGATTCCGTACTTGGCCGCCAGCCGCACGGAGGAATGGCAAGGGGAGCAAACCTCGGTGGAGACGTTTCCCGGCGCCACCGGTGAATCGGCGGCGTCCGCCTTCTTGATCGTGTGCTCGCCGTGGCAGTCGGTGCAGACCGGCGCGTCGACGTTCCCCTTCGCGATCGCCGCTCCGTGAACGCTCGCCGCGAACGTGTGGGCCACCTTTTCGTGACAGCGACCACAAGTGGCCGGAATGTGGAATTTCTCGGTCTTCGCGTCGGCGACGTAGCCCTTCGCCATCTCGTGGGCGCCGTGGCAGTCGATGCAGGTGGCGGACTTCGCGTTCCCCTTCCGCAGCTCGGCGCTGTGAATACTCGTCTCGTACGACTTGATGAAGCCGGCCTTGGGTCCCACGCGCTCCCGCACGGCCGGATCGTCCAGATGGCAATCGAGGCAGAGCTTCTCCTGTTCCAGCTTGTGGTGCGCGTTCTCGCCGCCGTTCCGCTCGGCCGTGATCGCCTGCTTGTGACAGCCGATGCAGGTGGGCGCTTCCTTCTGCCCAGCCGCGGCGGCACGCCCGTGCGCCGAGTGCTCGTAGTGGCGAACCTCCGTCTCGTGGCAGGCCGCGCAGCCGGCGTTGACGGCCTTCGCGCCGGTCGCCGACGTGAGGGCGCCATTGGAGGGGACGTCGTGCGTCCCGTGGCACGTCTTGCAGGTCAGCTTCCCCGTCGCGCCCCGGACCTTCGCGTTGGTGGCGGGCGCGTGAAACGCGTGGGTCGAATCGGCGGCCTCGTGGCAGCCGCCGCAGGAGACCGGCGTGAGGCGCGAGCGGTGCGGCGTCGCTTCGGGGTCGAAGCCGACGTGGCACTCGACGCAGGCGAGTTTGGAGTGGGCCGACCGCTTCAGCGTCGCGGGCTCGACGTCCAGGGAGATCGTTTCGCCGTTAATCCGGCGCGGTTCGAGCGTCCCGCCGCTATGGCATTCGAGACATTCCTCGTCGCTGACCTTGGAGAACTTCGCCGTGCGCGGAGCGGCGGCCGACGACGAGGCTGTCCACGCAGCAAGGGCGAAAAGGAAAAGGGCCGCCGGGACGAGAATCCCGGCGGCCTTGCCGATTCCCAGAATCCGCTCCGCGGAAAGGCCGGTCCGGAGCGCGGCGCGCTCCACGACAGCTTTGACGAACCGCCCCGCGGACCCGATCTTCATGCGTTCCATCCTCGAGGGACATGACCGGAGTCCGGCGCGTTCCGCCGGCCCCTGATCGTCTCCTGCCAAGAGATTGCGGCAGGCAGGGATGGGAACACTACGGGACCCCCGCTCCGGCGTCAGGTGGACTTGGGTAGTACTACCCTCGGGGGACGATCCGCGGGCGCGTGTAAATGGTTCTGAATTCAAGCAATAGGGCAATTCTACAGTCGTCGCATTCGTCGGCCACCTGCTCCCGGCGGACGGGATCGGCGGCAACCTCGAAGCCGAGCGATTCGTAGAGATCTACGTACTCCGGAACGCGGCGCCCTTCGACGACGAACCGGCGCTCCCATCCCTCGGCCAGCCGCGCCGGGTCGGGCGCGATCTCGGCCTGAGCGTGGGCGCGGATCGCCTCCTCTCGGACGATCGACGCGAGGCGATCCGGCTCCCGGTGATCCTCGCCCATCAGGCGCCCGGCCGAAGGGAGCCAGCCCCCGCCACGGCGCTCCGCGTCCCTCCGTCGCGGGCGATCTGCTCGAGGCGGCGGAAGCCGAGCCGAGCCGCCCCCAGCGCCGAGACGAACTGGACCAGGTCGCCGGGCGGAACGTTCACGCCGGCGTGGAGCTGCTCGCGCGCGACCCGCACCATCGTCTCGAAGCGGAGGATTCCCCCGATCAGCGTGAACTCGGGCTCCATCTTCACCCGCTTCATGAGCTGAACCGAGCGCCCCACCAGCGAGACGATGGCACCGTGCATGATGTCGGCCGGCGCGACGCCCTGGGATAGATGGTTGATGACCTCCGACTCGGCGAAGACGGCGCAGACGCCGGAGATGGAGGGGAACTCCTTCGAGGTCGCCACGAGCGGGCCGATCTCCTCCGTGCTGTAGCCCATGTAACGCGCCGTCTTCTCGAGAAACGCCCCCGTCCCGGCGGCGCACTTGTCGTTCAGCCGGAAGGCTTTCACCTTCGCCTCGTCGCCGAGGCGGCTCGCCTTCATCGTCTGCCCCCCCACGTCGAGGACGGTTCGCGTCGCCGGGAAGAGGAAGGTCGCGCCGCGCGCGGACGCGGTGATGTCGGTGACGTGGAGGTCGGCGAAGGTCGCCTGGTGGCGCCCGAACCCCGTGGCGATGATGTAGGCGAGCGAGTCGCGGGTGGCGCCCGCCTGGCTCAGCGCGCGCTCCAGCGTCTGCTCCGCGGCCTCGGCCAGGCGGAATCCCGTCGGCTCCAGCGCGCGGCCCAGGATCGCCCCGTCGTCGCCGAGGACCACCGCCTTGGTATACGTGGAGCCGACGTCGATTCCGGCGGTGATCTTCATGAGGCCCCCCGCGTCGCGCGCGCCGGCGCTCGGCTCGCCACGATGTGGTCGAGGGCGAAGAGGGCGGCGCCGAGCGCGCCCATGTAGTGCGACTCCTCGCTCACGTTGACCTTGGTCTTCAATTCGCGCTCCAGCGCTTCGATCATCGCGATGTTGCGCGCGACGCCGCCCGTGAACGTGACCTCCTCCTCGACCCCCGTCCGCCAGAGAAGCCCCACCGAGCGGGAGGCGATCGACTGATGGACGCCGAGGAGGATGTCCTCGATCTTCTTTCCCTTCCCGAGCCACGAGAGGACCTCGGTCTCCGCGAAGACCGTGCACGTCGTGCTGATCTTCACGGGACGGTCGCCGCGGAGCGCCGTCGGACCGAGCTGCTCGAGCGGGATGTCGAGAGCGCTGGAGGCCGCGCCGAGAAAGCGCCCCGTGCCGGCGGCGCACTTGTCGTTAATGCAGAAGTCGACGATCTCCCCGCGCGCCGACACCCGGATGGCCTTCGTGTCCTGGCCTCCCATGTCGACGACGGTTCGCGTCTTCGGGAACATGTGGACCGCGCCGCGTCCGTGGCAGCTGATCTCGGTGACCTGTGTGTTCCCGAACGTGACCTTGTAGCGCCCGTACCCGGTCCCCACCACGTACTCCACCTCCTCCTCCCGGATGTCGCCGGAAGCCAGGGACTCCCGGAACGCGCTCTCGGCCGCCCGAATCACGTTCGCTCCGGTCGCCGTGAGCGCGCGGCCCACGATCCGCCCGGCCTCGTCGATGAGGACCGCCTTCGTCTGCGTCGATCCAACGTCCACTCCCGCCGCGTAGGCCATGCCGTTCCTTTCCCCTCGCTCAGGCGCGCCCGGCGGCGGCGAGCTGGCGCCGCGACGCGAGGCCTTCGAAGAATGCGTCGATCCGGTTCTTCATCTGCGCTTCGGAAACGACGCGGCGGTCCATCATGTCGGATTCCAGGAAGAGGCTCGGAACGTCCCGCATCTCCATGAGCGCGCGGCGATTGTCCGCGAGCCCTGTGGAGACGGTCCGGCAGCTCTTGATCGGGTGGAAGACCACGCCATCGGCGGCGTACTCGTCGATCATCTGCGCGAGGGCTCGGGTCTGGAAGAACATGCTGTCCATGGAATCGCGCACGCCGACCAGGAGCCCGTGCGCCAGGCTTTCCACGGGATCGTTCAGGTCGTACTCGAACCCGAGATTCGATCCGCCCGACGCGAACCAGAGGTAGGTGGAGTTGATGAAGGTCCCGCCGTGCTCCGTGAAGAGCTCCGTGAAGCGGCGGAAGATCGGATAGCACGGCACGCCGACGAAGATGAGGCGGTACTTCTCGTCGACCAGCGTTCCGATGCCGTTCGCCCGCTTGTACTCCATCTCCTCGACGAGATCCTCGAAGTAGGACGCCCCCTCGGCCGCGCCCCGGAAGCCGTTCGAGACGCCGAGATAGATCGTGCCGTCGGAGAGGGCGTTGAAGAGCGACGGGCGGCTCTGGTTCAGTTCGAGAACGCGCTTCCATCCCACGTTCATTCGATTCGCGTATCCCAGCGACTCGCGCAGGCGGTCGACGTCGAAGCGCTTCCCCGTCACCTCTTCCAGGAGCGCGATCAACTCTCGGAGCTGGGCCGCCACGTAGCGGCGGTCGTTATCGAAGTCCCTGTCTCCCGGCCCCGGCAGCAGGCCGTCCGCCCGGGAGCCCGGCACGTCGAGGACATAGGAGGGCATGCCGTACATCCGCTCCCAGATCTCGGCCCACTTGATGTAGGTGTTGCAGGCATTCGTGAGGACGGCGATCGAGGGCTTGGGGATCCGCCCCATGGGGAGCTGCCCACCCCGCCGCTGGGTCGCGATGTCGGCCTTCACGTAGCCGCAGATGTCGGGGGAATAGCCGAGATCCTCGGCCTCGTTCAAGTACTCGTGCGCCACCTTGCGGACGGCGGTCTGGAGCGAGTTGATCTCCGGGAAGACGACGGGGAGGTCGAAGACCCGCATCAGCTCGCCGAGACTTCCCATGACGAACACGTACGCGCCGCCGCGCCCCTCCTCGGCGGCGCTCGTCAGCTCGACGAACCACTCGCGAAAGAGGCGCGCCCCCTCGCGATTTCCGCGTCCCACGATGCCTGGATCGTTCCCTGCGGTTTCCATGCGCGCGCTCCTCAATCGAACATCAGGTTTTCGACGAACGTCTCGAGCTGGATCTCCAGCTGCTCGAAGGTCGTCATGTTCTCTTCGAATTCGGTGACGAAATGGGGCACCTTGGCGCCCTCCAGCGCATGGACGTAGGCCACCTGCTCCTCAAGACCCGGCTCGCACATCTTGGCCGCCGAGACGATGGCCGCCCGGGCGCCCGACGTCGCCACGCGGTCGAGGAGCATCGCTTCTTTCGGTTTTCGCGGATCGTGCTGAACCGGGCTGTAACTGGAGCGGTCGAGGTACGCCTCCGCGAGGTCGCGAAGCGGGTCGTCGCTCGACGGCACGTCCGAGAGGATCCAGCGCATTCCGATCAGGAAGTCGTCGTCCACCACGTAGCACGAGAGTCCGATCGAGCGGATCAAATCGAGCGGCGGCTGCTCGCAGAATCCCCCCTCGAAGACGACGCGGATCCGATCTTGTTGTTTCGCCCCGCGCGCGCGGAGAAGCGGGAGCACCGAGGCGAGAAGCTCGTTGTGCTCCTCGCGCGGGACGAGCCCACCGACGGAAACGAGCGCGTAGGCCTCGTGCGCGGCGACGAGCCATGGCGTCTCGCGCTTCATGGCGTAGAGCTCCCGCAGGAGCCGGCGGTTCTCGTTGAAGAGGGTGATGGAGGCGCGAATCTGCTCGTCGGTGACCGGGCGTCCCGCGATCGTCTCGAGAACGCGGCGCAGCCGGTCGTACTCGCCGCGAAGGTAGGCCGGCGCGCTCGGCGAGGAGGCGTTCTGGGGGAGATAGAGGATCTGGCAGGGATAGGGGAAATTCCGCCCCCACACCGCCGCGAGGTTTCGGGCCGCGTCGCAGATCGGCTGCGTCACGAAGAGGTCGAGGGTCACCCGGCCGCTGAGGGCGAGTTCCAGCGACGTCTTCACGACGGAGCAGAGGTACGAGCCGAATCTCGAATCGGCATGCGCCGCCTCGATCGGCGCGCCCCGGACCTTGAAGGGAAGAAGGCCGGCGGCGTGCGCGATCTCCTCCGGAAAGTAGACCTGGAAGTGACCCACGATCTTCCCGCCCCCATCGCGCCAGCGTCCCACCGTCGGGAACTTCGTGTCCTCGACGAGGTCGATGCAGGCGGCAAGGATGCCGTCCAGATTTTGCCCTCGCCATTCCGGAAAGACGATCGGCCGGATCACCGGTCCCTCCAGGTGGGGACCCGTTTTTCCACGAACGCCGTGAG
>Ga0315278_10007162_pt1 | contig 10176 bp, 6 predicted proteins | sample YL17G06_0_MG_FD_203880 | JGI IMG/M metagenome (GOLD analysis project Ga0315278, IMG submission 203880) | Sediment microbial communities from Yellowstone Lake, YNP, Wyoming, USA - YL17G06_0 | ecosystem: Environmental > Aquatic > Freshwater > Lake > Sediment | place: USA: Wyoming | collected... | reverse complement strand
CATGCCGACGTCACGATCTGTCCGACGGCCCGCTCGATGAGCGGGGCGGTGGCGGTGACGATCGGGTTTGCGGCGGCATATCCGGTGCTGTTGTGGAGGCGGAGGCGGGTCCCTGGGGCGGCCGACGGAGCGGAGCATGCGGTCGGCTCCTGAGAGGGAGGGGGCGGTGCGCAGTCAGGTGTCGTGCAGCGCACCTGTATCGCCTCGGTTGTCGCGACCAAGATCCCTTCTGCACAGATCGTGTCCCGGTGATGACGCGTTGCGACGAGTTGACGCGATACACGATGACCGTCACTATCTCCCTCAGTCTGCGACGCGTGCGTCGCCATTCTGGAGGTTCATCATGCTCGCTGCCGTCCTGAAGGACTTCGACAGGCTTTTTCTCGAAGACGTCCCCACGCCCGCCCCCGGCCCAAGCCAGGTGCTGGTGCGCATCAAGTCCTGCGGTTTTTGCGCAACGGACTTCAAGGCCATCAAAGGCATCCGCCGAAACGTCACGTTTCCGCTCATTCCCGGGCACGAGCCGGCCGGGATTGTCGCCGGCGTTGGCCAAGGTGTGCGTGCCTTTGGGGAAGGCGACGAGGTGATTGTGCAGCCGAGCGGCTTCTGCGGGTTCTGCTCCAACTGCCGCCGGGGCCTGACGCACTACTGCGAACACTCTTACACCACGGGTGGCGACGGCCCTCCGGAGACCCGTCCCGGCAGCTTTGCCGAATACACCCTCTGCGAAGCCAACGCGCTTTATCACAAGCCCAAATCCATCTCCTTCGACGCCGCCTGCCAGACCGAACCCGTCAGCGGCGCCTGGAAGGGCATCGTGCACCTCTCACAGATGCAGGTTGGCGACGACGCGGTGATCATCGGCACGGGCGGCATCGGCGCGTACTGCCTCATGGTTGCCAAGGCCGCCGGCGCCGGCCGACTCATCGCCATCGACGTGAGCGACTTTGCCCTTAAGACCGCGCAGACCCTTGGCGCCACACACACCATCAATCCCAGCAAGTGTGACGCCAGGAAAGCTGTCTACGACATTCTCCCCGACGGCCCCGACCTTGTCGTGGAGGCCGCCGGTCCCATCCAGGCCGTCAAACTCATGGTCGCACTCCTGCGCCGCGGAACGCGCTGGAACGTGTTCGGGATCACCACCCATGAGACCTTCGACCTCGACGGCGGCCTGACCCACTTCCTCGAAGCGCGCATGGACGCCAGCTTCGGCACCAACCCGCTGGCCATGGACCGGGCCATCCGCCTGATCTCACAGGGCCTGGTCAACCCGGAGCAAGTCATCTCGCACCGCTTCCCCCTGAAGGACATGCACCGCGCCGTTGATGTCATGGCCTCTCCGGAGCGCAACAAGATCATCATCAATCCGTGATGCAGGAGGATTGTCATGAGTCGCCTGATTCCCGCGATTGTGCTTGTGTGCCTGTGCACCTGCGTCAGCCGTGCGGCCCAGACCGCCGATGCGGCCAACCTTCCTTACGGGGTCTTTGGTCGCCCAACCACGCAGGCTGCGGGCGTTGCGGTTCATGCCTCGGCCCTCTCTCCCTTCATTCTCATCCGCAGCGACGGTCCCCGCGTGCAGCTTTTTCAGGGGCTGGAGCCGTATGGCCTTTCCGGCCCGTCCCACGTGGCTTACGTCGACAACCACAACGTCCGCATTGCCCCCACACGCGCGCCGATCGATCCTTCGACCATGACCGAGTCGTGGATGCTGTTCCTGTTCCACTCTTCCAAAGGCTGGGACAAGCTCAGCATGACTCCGTATGCGATCGACGTTCCGATCTTTGTCGTGCTCCAGAAGGCGCCGTCCGAGATCAAGCCTGCCAACGGCGGCATCGAGCTGACTTTCCCCGCCGAGGCCGGCACCATCGCGTTGATGCCCTTCTTCGGCACCAGTTTCATCCGCGCCGCCGAGACCGCCGGATGGAAAGAGGCCCTTCCGCAGGACATCTTCGTGCGATGCCGCTTGCTGGCGGAGATCAGCCGCGAGTTTCCCATCAAGGTGGAGGAGCAGTTCAAGGTCTTCCCCTCGCAGGACCGCGTTGTGGTCCGCAACCGCTTCGACTTTCTATCCATCGACGACGACTGGAAGACCGGCCACCGGAAAATGGCCCCTCTTGAGCACACCGTTGCCCTTGCCCACCGCTACAAGTTCCGCCTGCTGTCTGTGGCCGGGCAGGTTGTTGATCTCGACACGCCCGTCGGCTCGGGCCTCTGGGCGGGAATCGAGGCCGACGAATGCTCCTACACCCTCACCGGCCTCCTGCGCTACATCAACAATGTCGAGCAGCCCAAGACGATTTCCCCCGACCATCCGCTGCTGGACAACGCCCGCAAGAACTTTGACTGGCAGATGGCCGTTCCCAGCGGGGAATCACTCCCCAATGCGCTGGCCCGCGCCACTGCTCTGGCTGCCTACCTGCCCTACGCTGATCCCGCCACTCGACAATCCCTGCACCAGAGTTTCAGGCGAGTCGCTGATCTGCTGCTCACCCCCGTGAGAGCACCGCTGCAGCCAGACCCGCTGATCGCTCGGCGTATCCCGGGCGACATTTTCCGCGGGCTGCACGACATGACCGCCGCCACGCAGGACCTCTCGCTCATTCAGGCCCGCTGGTCGCTGCTGCGCGAGCACTATCGCGCCTGTACCGAACACGCCCGATGGGGCGATGCACGGGTGGTCGCAGACCGGAATGGCGACCTCGACTCGGCCTTGGCCTGCTCGGTCTGCATGGCTCGCATGGCCTACTGGGTTGGCGACGACGACACGTATCGCCAGGCCTCTTACCACGCCGCCAAGCAGTTTCTCGCCCTCTGGGCGGTCAGCACAGCCTATCCCAAGTGGGTCCGCGAGAGGAACCTCTGGGCGTCTGTCACCCAGGGCCTGGAGGTCCATGAGGAAAACGGCTCGATGGTGGTCAACGACGCGACTGGTCCCGCCGGACAGACCATCACGCTGGAGGACGTGCCCTTCTCCGACTCGCGAGGCGGCAATCTCGGCTTTTGCCCAGGTCCACTTCAAGGTTTCCACCGCCCCTGCGACGCCGAGCGCCGGTTCATCAAGGATCGCATGCCCGAGCACGCGAGGTACTACCTCGACACGTTCGCAAAGAAGCACACGCCGGGCTTCCACAGGGCCGCCTATCTGGAGGCGTCGAGGCTACCCGAGGGCGTGCCGTCCCCGCCCCTCAAGTCGCTCGTCCAGCCGCTGCTTGAGCCTCGCTTGGACGACTGGGATTTCTACTTCGACGTGCCCCTTGCGCAGTGCTCTGAGCGCCGCCAGAGGTTCTGGCAGAACAACGGTGGCATCAAAGGCCACGAGTTCGAGATCATCCTCGCCGGCATCGATCAGAAGTACGTTTCCCTCTGGCAAGGGTCCACACCTCCCAGGGCGGACGCGGCCTTCCGGGAAAGCGCCGACTCGGCCGCAACCTCCCGCGTGTTCTTCATCACGGAGTCGCTCGAATCCGGATCGATGGACATTTTCTGGCGAGCACTGATGACCCCGCAACGCCCCAAGGCCGAGTTGCCCCCGGTCCTGCCGCTATGCGGCGTGAGGACACATTAACGGGAGGACGGCCGGCACCCGGGAAGGCCTGTGACCGACTTCGCACGAATCGTGTTCATGCTCTCGGGCTGGCTGCAAAGGCCTTCGTTTCCCTGCGGGCCGCATCGACGTTGGGTGCGGGTGATCCGGGGGGGTATCGCATCCGCTGTTTGACACTCTCCGCTTTGCCGATATGATAGTCAGCCGAGGTGCCCGGATGCGGATACGCGGAGCGATTCCCATTACCGTTTATTCGTCGCGACGGACGAGCCGCGTCTAAGGGCAGCCTTCATCGAGAGCAATCGTGACCCTGAAGCGACGGCTTCGGGGTTTTTTGTTGAGCGAAGGATCGGCCGCTAAAGGCCGCCCGCTCGTCGGGATTGTGACTGAACATGCAGGCGGCACGTGATCATTCAGGCTGCGATCGGAGGGAACGAGGCCCGTTGGCCGAACTCGTTCTCCTGGCGATACCGACGGTCGCCCAGATGGCCTCGTACACGGTGATGCAGTTCATCGACACGTGGCTGCTGGCGCAGATCAGCGACCAAGCGGCGACGGCCGCGAGCAACAGCGGCATATTCGCCTGGTCGGCCATCAGCTTCGGGATGGGGGTGCTGGCGTTGGTGAACACGCTGGTGAGCCAGAACTTCGGGCGGCGGGACCTGCTGGCGTGCGGGTCTTATCTATGGCAAGGGATCTGGTTCGGGGTGTTCTACTCGGCATTGCTGTTTCCGATGGTGCTGCTGGTCGAGCGGGCCTTTGCGGGTTTCGGGCATTCCGCAGGGCTGCTTCACATGGAGCAGCTCTACCTTCGGATCGTGGTCCTGAGCTCGGTGGTCAAATTCGCGGGGGCGGCGATGGGGCAGTTTCTCCTGGCGGTGGACCGGCCCCGATACGTGCTGATATCCGCACTCGCGGGCGTCACCGTGAATGTCGGGGCGGCATGCCTTCTGGTGCTGGGGTGGCTGGGCGTGCCGCGGATGGGCGTTGCCGGGGCGGCCTGGGCGCAGAACATCGGCGTGACGGTGGAGATGCTCACGCTGGTGTACTTTGTGACCCGTCCCATGGTGCGGCGGACCTATAACGTCGGCGCATGGCGACTGAGGACCCGTGAGTTGAGAACACTGCTGGCGACCGGCGTTCCTTCGGGCATTCAATACCTCGTCGATGTGCTCGCCTGGGGCCTGTTCGCCGCCTGGATCATCGCATTCCTCGGCGACAAGGCGATGGCCGCCAACACGTACGTGTTCCGCTTCATGTCGGTCAGCTTCATGCCGGCGATCGGGATCGGCACGGCGGTGACCGCTCTGGTGGGCAGGCACATCGGCGCGGGGCGGGCCGATCTGGCGTCTCGTCGGGCGCATCTGGGTTTTGCCTTGTCGGTGATGTACATGGGGATCTGCGGCCTGGTCTACTTTTTTGGGCGCGGTCCCCTGATGAGCCTGTTCACGAGCGATCCGGAAGTGCATCGCATGGGGACGGTTCTGCTGGTCTTCGCGGCGGTCTACCAGTGCTTCGACGCGATGTACATCATCTACATCGGAGCGCTTCGGGGCGCCGGAGACACGCTTGTGCCGGCGATCGTGACGGGCATACTCAACTGGAGTCTGACGCTGGGGGGCGGGTATGTCATGGCCCGTTTTGTGCCGGGTCTGGGCATAGCCGGGCCGTGGATTTCCGCGACCGCCTATGGGATTGCGTTGGGGCTGTTCATGCTCATACGCTTTCGCCTGGGTGGATGGAGGTCGATTAACCTGGTACGCAACGCCAGCTCGAAGATGGAAGGGGCTTCCGCTAAAGTAGAAGGCCCGGTCTGCTGCGACTGAGCAGACTGTGCAGGAGAAGACAGGCAAGTGCCATGAGTGAACAAACCGGCAAGAACAGCTACAAGCAGACGCTTAACCTTCCGCAGACGGCCTTTCCCATGGAGGCCAAGCTCGTGCTCAACGAGCCCCCGCGTCTCCAGAGATGGCAGCAGATGCGACTCTACGAGAGACTCATGGAGGCCCGCAAAGATCGTCCGCGCTGGGTCCTGCACGATGGCCCGCCCTTCGCGAACGGCGACATCCACTTGGGCCATCTCATCAACAAGACCCTCAAGGATGTCGTGCAGCGATTTCGATCGATGCAGGGCTTTCAGACCCCCTATGTCCCCGGCTGGGACTGCCATGGTCTGCCCATTGAGCACAAGATCCAGGAGAAACTCGGCTCCAGGCTCCGCCAGATGACGGTTGCCCAGGTCCGCCAGCGGTGCTACGAGTACGCCGCCGAATACGCCCGGATTCAGTCGGTGCAGTTTCAGCGTCTGGGCATCATCGGGCAATGGGACAAGCCCTATCTGACGATGGCCCCCGAGTACGAAGCGTGCACGCTTGAAGTCTTCGCTCGCTTCGTGGAGCACGACCTGGTCTACAAGAAGCTCAAGCCCGTCCCGTGGTCGATCTCGAACCAGACGGCGCTGGCGGACGCCGAGCTGGAATACAAGGACGTGGAGGACACGAGCATCTACGTGGAGTTTCCGGCGGCGGATTCGGCCAGAGCGCGTTCGGCATTCAGCGGGTTGCCGGCCTCAGCGGGGAGCATGCCCGTGGTGTTCCTGGTGTGGACGACGACGCCGTGGACTCTGCCCGGGAACCTGGCCATCGCGGTGCATCCGGAGGTGCGTTATGCGCTGGTGCGGTACACGCGGGGTGGGCAGGAGCGACTGGGTGTGGTAGCCGAGAACCTCGTGAACGACGTGCTCAGGGGCCGGCGCGGCGTGGAGGGATTCGAGGTGCTGGGCACGACGACAGGCCGGGAGATGGTGGAGGCGGGGCTCGAGTACAGCCATCCATTCATCGATCGCCGGGGGCGCATCCTTCCCGCGCTGTACGTCACCACGACGGATGGCACGGGGCTGGTTCACACCGCGCCCGGGCACGGTGAAGACGACTATGCCACGGGCGTGGTGAATGGCCTGGATGTTTATTGCCCGGTGCTGCACAACGGCCGATTTGACGACACTGTTCCCGAATGGATCCGTGGGATGCTCGTGTTCGACGCGAGTCCCGTCATCATCGGCAAGCTCCGCGAGTCGAATCTGCTTTTCGACGAGACGAAGATCACCCACAGCTATCCGCACGATTGGCGGAGCAAAAAACCGGTCATCATTCGCGCGACCGAGCAGTGGTTCATCTCGGTGGACAAACCCTTTGCATTCGTTGGCGAGAGCGGGGGTCCGCGTTCTCTACGTCGGCGGGCCCTTGACGCTGTGATGGAGGGGATCGTGATGATCCCCGATTGGGGCCGCGCTCGCATGACGGGCATGCTGGAATCCCGCCCCGACTGGTGCATCTCCCGCCAACGCGCCTGGGGCCTGCCCATTCCCGTCTTCTACAACGAGCAGGGGCGGGCGCTTCTCACGGTGGAGTCGGTGCGGGCCGTCGCTCGGTATTTTTCGGCGAAAGGCGGCAGTGCCTGGTTTACGGACAGCGCCGTTGAGATCCTCGGCGATTACGACCCTGGACCGGAGTTCCCCAAGGAGCGGCTCCGCAAGGAGCAGGATATTTTTGACGTCTGGTTTGAGAGCGGCAGCAGCTCGAATGCCGTGCTGCGCGCGAGGCCGGAGCTGAAGTTCCCCTGCGAGATGTACCTTGAGGGGTCCGATCAGCACCGCGGCTGGTTCCAGCTTTCTCTGCTGGTCAGCCTGGGCGCCACCGGCGTTCCGCCTTTCAAACAGGTCCTCACCCATGGCTTCGTGGTCAAGCCGGACGGCACGAAGGTCAGCAAGAGCGACAAGGAGTACGTGACGGCGATGCAGGAAGTCGATCGCCACGGAGCGGATCTGCTGAGGCTCTGGTGCTGCAGCATCGACTATCAGAACGACGTTCCCGCCAGCCCGCAGATCATCAAGGAGTTTGGCGATAAGTACCGCAAGATCCGCAACACGCTACGGTACCTGCTGTCGAATGTGTACGACTTTGACCCGGCCGCGGACGCGTGCGATGTCCCGCAGAACAGCCTCGACGGCTGGGTATTGGCCGAGACGGATCAGCTCATCGTGGATGTGACGGCGGCCTATGACGGCTATCGGCTTCACCGTGTTTTCCGGCTGCTGCACGACTTCTGCGCGGTGCAGATCAGCGCTGTGTATGGGAACGCGATGAAGGATCGGCTCTATTGCGAATTGCCCGATTCCCCGTTGCGGCGTCGAAGCCAGAGCGTGATGCGTCGTATCGCGGTGGTGCTGACGAAGCTTCTTGCGCCGATGCTTGTGTTCACGGCTGACGAAGCCTGGGAGCACATCAGGCACAAACCGGCGGAGGATGCGGATCTGCCCAGCGTTCATCTGTCGCTGCTTCCGAAACCATCGGGTCAGGCCGTGTCGGAGGAGCAGCGACGGGAATGGAAGATGCTGATGGACCTGCGCCATGTGGCGCTGCTGCAACTGGACGCCCTGAAGAAGGAGAAGGGGATGAACAAGGCGCTCGACGGCGAGGTGATTTACCTGGTCGATGATCCGGCCCTGCGCGGGCGGCTGGAGGCCTATGGCGCGGACCTGGAGGACGTCGTCGGCGCCGGCTGCCACAGCTTTGCCGGCAAGGGATCAGGCGATGTCGAGGTGAAAGTGGTCGATCGGCGGGAGACGTACAAGGCGTGTGCGCGAAGCTGGAAACGGCGGCCGGATGTCGGTCAGGACGCGCAATACCCCGATCTCACGGCGCGCGACGCCGCCGCCATCCGCGCGGTGATGAAGTAGCGAGCTGCCCACGAATCCTCGCGAATGGGCGAGAAGAGCCGATGGCCCCGGTTGTTGGTGTGGATTCGTGCGGAAGGGTGGGTAGAGTGTGTTCTCATGAGCACATCCGCAATCAAGCTTGCTGTTCTGGCCAGCGGCGGCGGCACGACACTCCAGAACTTCATCGACCGGATCGCGGCCGGCGAACTGGACGCACAGGTCAAGGTCGTGATCGCGTCGCGCCCAGGGATCATGGCGATCCATCGCGCGGCGAACGCCCAGATCATGAGTTTCGTCGTCGACCGCAAGCGGTACTCCTGTGTCGAAGCCTTCAGCCAGGAGGTCTTCAGGCTCTGCGATGACGCCGGCGTCGAGCTGGTTTGTCTTGCCGGATGGCTTTGCCTCCTGGCCCTGCCTGCCCAATACCGCGGCCGCGCCATGAACATCCACCCGGCCCTGCTGCCGAGCTTCGGCGGCAGAGGATTGTTCGGCCACCACGTCCACCAGGCCGTTCTCGATCATGGCTGCAAGGTTAGCGGGTGCACCGTTCATTTCGTTGATGAGCAATACGACAATGGCCCGATCATTGTGCAGCGCACCTGTCCGGTGATGGACGACGACACCCCCGAGACCCTGGCCGCCAGAGTCTTCGAACAAGAAAACCTCGCCTATCCCGAAGCCATCCGTCTCTTCCACCAAAACCGCCTGAAAACCGACGGCCGCCGCGTCCACATCCTCCCCCGGTAGGGCACGCTATTGCGTGCCGCATTGCGGTCACGTTTCTAAATCTCACGTGGTGGCGGCGGATCCCCCCACGATAGCCTCAACTGGCTTGCCCCATCCCCTGTGCACTGTGGAGTGTTTGGTCTCAAGGCCGATGATCATCATCTGGTTAATCAGCATCACGGCAGCTGAAACAAACCGGTCGCGTGGCGTCACAATCCGGAAGCTCAGCGGCTCGATAACGGAACCGAGCTGCCGACATCGATCTGCGATCCGCGGCTCTTCAAAAGACGCCGGTTGGTGCCGGTGTGCGAAGTCATTTCTGATCTTTCGAATGAGAAACAGATCGGCGTACATCACTTGGCTTAACAGGCCCATCGCAAAAGCGACATAAGTCTTGGCGCTGAATGTGCCAAGGGGGCGATCAGTGCCGAACAGCAGTTCGCCCAGCTTGCCATCTTCGACGAAGGCGGCACATAGCATTGACTCCAACACTTGCTCGCAAAAGGCTGCGGTCACGAGCGCAACGCCCCTGTCTGTTTCCTTCTGCATGTCCTCCATGAAGCGACCCAGGTCATCCGAAAGCCCGGGTATCGTCAGTGGTTGTTGATTACCCATGCGGGCTATCATGCCGCGCACTGGCGCATACCATGCTGAGAACAGCCCGCAGATGTTGATGGTAAATGTAGGGTTCGCAAACACGCCGCCAACCCCCCCATTCGTGCCGAAACACTCCATCCGCGTGTTTGCGAACGCGCGTGGGTGCTCCCCTTCGGGCGCACTTACGATTCCCCCCTCCCCCTCTCCGCCGCGCCCTGCTCGCCCACACACGCCCCAGCCTCTTCACCGACACCAGATGGGGTAGTCAGCCCATGGGGCGGCTGAAGCCGCCGTTCTCCCTGCTCCGAGTGGTGAGAAAAACCCTCCTTACTGGCCCAACTCCCGCCCCCTCTCCGCCGCCCGCTTCACCCCCGCCACAATCCCCTCCCCCACCCCTCGCCCCTCCATCGTCTCAATCGCCGCCTGCGTCGTCCCATTGGGGCTGGTCACCTTCCGCCTCAACTCCGTCGGCGAATCCTTCGAGCTCACCATCATCTTCGCCGCTCCCGCCGCCGTCCGCGTCGCCAGCAAATGCGCCTGCTCCCCCGTCAGCCCCATCTCCACTCCCGCCTTCACCATCTGCTCC
>Ga0315278_10007161_pt1 | contig 10176 bp, 9 predicted proteins | sample YL17G06_0_MG_FD_203880 | JGI IMG/M metagenome (GOLD analysis project Ga0315278, IMG submission 203880) | Sediment microbial communities from Yellowstone Lake, YNP, Wyoming, USA - YL17G06_0 | ecosystem: Environmental > Aquatic > Freshwater > Lake > Sediment | place: USA: Wyoming | collected... | reverse complement strand
TGGCGAACAGGCGCTCCCCGTACTGGACCGGCTGGCTGTTGTCCACGTAGATCGCCACGACTTCACCCTCGTAGTCGCACTCGATCTCGTTCATCAGTTTCATCGCCTCGATGATGCAGAGGACCTGCCCCTTCTTCACGTGCGCGCCCTTCTCGACGAAGGGTGGAGCCGCCGGTTCCGAGGAGCGGTAGAAGGTGCCCACGATTGGGGACGTCACGATGGAAAGGTCCGCGTTTGCCGCCTCGGCGGTCTCGGGCAGCGGGCGCGCGTCGACGGCTCGGGGCATCGGTGCGGCGCCGCCGCCAGCCGGCAGCGCGACGGTCGGCAACGGCGCGTAGGTCGCCATCCCCGGCGCCTGGATCACGTGGCCACCGCCCGTTTTCTTGACCCTGATCTTCAGGCCCTCGATCTCGAGTTCGAACTCGCTCAAGTCGTGCTGCTTCACCAGGTCGAGGATGCTGCGAATCTCTTCTACGTTCATCGTGTTACACCACACGGAGTTCGCGCGGCACGCCGGTCAGCCATGCCACGCCGTCGTCGGTCACCAGCACGTCGTCTTCGATGCGCACGCCGCCAAAGCCGGCCACGTAAGCACCTGGCTCGACGGTGAACACCACGCCCGCTTCGAGCACCTCGTCGCGGCCCGCCGGCGGCACGCCCGGGATGTCGGTCCGTCGAGGCCCCACCCGTGGCTCCTCGTGGATCTCGAGACCCAGCCCGTGGCCCGTCGCGTGGCTGAAGGCGGGCCCCAGCCCGTGGCCCTCCAGCACCGCCCGGGCGGCTTCGTCCACGTCGGTCACCGCCGCGCCGGGCCTGATCACTCGAACCGCCGCCATCTGGGACTCCGCCACGGCCTCATAGAGCCGCCGGGCCGCCAGACCAGGCTCGCCGACGCTGACGGTACGGGTGATGTCCACGCAGTATCCGTCGCAGACGCCTCCGAAGTCCAGCACGACCAGGTCCCCGGCCTGCAGCACGCGGTCCCCCGGCCGGGCGTGTGGGAGCGCCGCGTGCGGTCCGGACGCCACGATGGTGTCGAATGCCGGGCGTTCGAAGCCTCCTCGCCTGATCCGGTCGTCGATATCCGCCGCCACGTCCCGTTCACGCTGCCCCGCCTTCACGCCATTCAGCACGTGCGCGGCAACGGCGTCCAACAGCGCGCCCGCACGCCGGAAAATGGCCTGTTCGAAGGCGTCTTTCCGGATTCTCCCGGCTTCCACCAGCCGCTCCGCTCCGACGAGCGGACCCGAGTCCGGGCGCCCGGCCGCGGAGCCTCTCAGGGCCGCGGACAGCCACTCGAACCGCGTCACCGTGAGGTGTGCCGACTCGAACCCTATCCGGGAGCGCGCGCCGGATTTGAGGAGCCTCGCCAGCGTCGCGTCGTACGCGGGGTCGACCTTGACGAGCCGCAGCCCCGGGCACCCCGGCGCGACGGACGTTTCGACGTCCGTCACGTAGCGGCCGTCGGTCAGGAGCGTGAGGTCATCCTCTGAAACAACGAGAATCGCCGCGCTTCCGGCGAAACCCGTCAGGTAGCGAATATTCGGCAGATGGAACACCACGAGGGCATCGAGGCGCTCGCGGGTCAGAGCGGCGCGGACACGGGCGTGCCGAGCCTTCAGCAGGTCAGCGGGGGGTTGTGGCATAGTCCAGCGGGAGAGATTCTCTCACACTCGGAGCGATGTCAAGCGTGAGCGCCGTACAGGCGGGACCGCCGATCGGCCAGAATGGCCTCGAGCCAGCGCTCCTGGTACGCGACCGCCCTCCGGGCCGCGCGAGGGTCCTCTGCCACCGATTCCGGCTGGAGAGCCGGCCGCCCCGCCGTGAAAGACGTCGCGGCGGTGCCGGCTGGGCTGAGGGACCCTGACGAGTCGCCAGGGACGCTGGGCGCGACCGCGTCGCGCCTGAGGTCCCGCACGATCTGGTCAATGGTGGGGTCGGGGCTGGCCATGTCGAAGGCCGACTTGAATTGCGCCAGCGCCTCGGGAATTTCACCCCGTTTCCGATGGATGTCGGCCAACCCCCGGATCGCTGACAGGTTCTCCGGAGCCACCCGGACCACGTCGGTCAACTCCCGCTGAGCGGACTCGACGTCGCCGACCTCGAGGAGAGCCCGTCCGAGCGTCACCCGGGCCGAGAGATAACCGGGGTGCCTTGCCAGCCCCGCCCGGCATACCTCGATGGCCTCGTCGAAGCGGCCGACCCGGCGGTATTCCTCCGCGAGCTGTGCGAAGGCAATCGACCCCGGGTCCTTTTGCAGCCGCTTTCGCAGAGGCTCGATGCGCGAGTCGTCTTGCACCGGCCTATCCTAGCTGCCGCAGTTCGTCACTTTGACTTCCTTCGCGATCGTGGCGGTGACACCCTTCGTGTCTTTCACGGTCAGCGAGACCACGAATATCTTGTCCAAGGCGCCTGTGCACGCGGCCAGATACGGGTGTGAAGGCGTCACGCCCGTGCCACTGCTGCCATCGCCGAAGCTCCACGAGTACGAGGCGATACCGTCCGTGCTCGTCGAGGCCGACCCGTTGAAGAACACCGTATCGTTCCTGGTCGGCGCTGTCGGCAGGTACGAGAACGACGCGGCGAGGCCTCCCGCCGACACGGTCACCGACTTGGTCGCGGTCCCCTTGTTGCCGGCATCGTCGGTCACCGTGAGCACGACGGTGTAGGTGCCCGCCTTGCTGTAGATCTGCCAGACCAGGATGCCCGAGTCTTGCCGTCCTGAGCCGTAGTCCCAGTCGTATCGGACGATGGTCCGTCCCGTGGCGGCGGCGGACGGCGCGGCGTTGAAGAAGACTTGCTGGTCGACGCCCGGCGCGGCCGGCGAGACGACGAAATCAGCCTTGGGATTGGCGCTGGCCGTGACGGCAACCGTCTTCGAGAGGGACGCGGACTGGCCGCGATCGTCGGTGACCGTCAGGGTCACGGTGTACGACCCGTCGTTGGAGAAGCCGTGCTTGACGAGGACACCCGATCCCTGGGACCCGTCACCAAAGTTCCACGCGTACGACACGATCCGGCCGTCCGAGTCCGTGCTCAGCGACCCGTCGAAGGTCACGTCGGACTTGGCGAACGGGGCGCTCGGCGAGTACGTGAAGGCCGGCACCGGTGTCCCGTTCGGCGGCAGGATGATGCCCGGCGGCACGAGACGGATGCTGACAGAGCGCGACACCGCATTCGCGTAGTCGGTTCCGCCGGGCGTGGCCAGGATCTGCACGACGGTCTGGGAGTCCACAGGGTCCACGGGCGCGGACGGCGCGGTATAGGTGGCACTGGCGCGGCCGTCCCCATCGGTCCTCAGGTTTTTGATGGACAACTGGCCGAAATCGGCCAGCGTGCCGCTGACGGCGATGTCCAGCCTGAGGTCCAGTGGCTTCTTATAGTGCTGTCCGTTGCTGTCCCACGCCTGGATGGTGATCTGCGACTGCGCCGCGCCATCCTGCCTGAGCGTGTCCGGGCTCGCTTGCAGGGTGAGCGAGGTCGCCAGTTCCGACGGTCCGGACAGGGGCGGCGCTTCCTGCTTCTCGACCGTGCAGGCTGAGCCGGCCGCGACCGCGATCGCCACGAGGAGTGCGAATGCCTTCAATGTGCGCGTCATCTTCGTGCCCTATCTTGGCGTTGCCGCGGGGCTCATGCCTCGCGGGAGACTTCGAAACTCGAGCCTCTGTCGACTACGCCGGATCGCCCCAGTCCGCGAAGTTCACCGAAATAGACCCGGTCACGGAAACCTGGTTTCCGTTCTGGTCCTGGCCGTAGAACGTGACATCGGCGATCGTCGAGATCACGATGGCGCTGCCACTGTCGCGAAGCGCCTTGAGCGGCGCTTCGAGCTTGGCCTGTGCCCGCACGAGCACGAAGTTCAGCGCCCCGCCGCTCGCGTCGAACGTCCCGGTCGCCGCCCCGTCGAACCCGTAGGGGACGTCCACGCCCGGCGTGTTGCGGCCGTCGGACCGCTTGAACTCCACGTGGTACCGTGTGACAGTGATGCTGTTGGTGGAGGTCGGACCCGTGACGCTGACGTCCTTCAGCGCCATCCTGAGCGTGACCTGTCCCATGTCCTCGTAGATCGTGGGCTGGAACACCTGCTGGCCGCCGACCTGCACCTTGACGATGGTGACGACGTCCGACTCGACGGAGCCCCCGAACGTGTCAGGCTTGACGCCTGACGCCCCCTTGAGCGCGTCGATCACCAGGTAGGACGGCGAGCGGCCGACGGTGTTCTGCTGCCCGCATGACACGGCGCCCGCGAGCGCCAGCGCCAGCGCCACGACGCCGACTGTGGTCGAATGCCACCGTTGTGTTCGTCCCAGCGATCTTGCCAACATAGCGCTATCTCCTGCCCACAACTGTGTTGCCTACCGGCGGATGCGCGGCGTGAGGAAAATCAACAATTCGCGTAAGTCCGTGGACATCATGTCCCTGCGAAAGAGCCAGCCCAGCAGAGGTATCTGCGAGAGGCCCGGTACGCCGTCCTTGGACGAGGTATCCTGGCTCTTCATGATGCCGCCGATCACCATCGTCTCTGCGTCGTTCACCAGAACCTGCGTGACGGCCCGCTGCGTGTCGATCGGCGGAATGCCATTCACCTGGCGGCTGTAGTCCGGCGACGCGTTCTCCAGGCTGACGCTCATCATCACCGTGTTCGACGCCGTAATCTGCGGCTTCACCTTCAGCGTCAGGGCGGCGTCCTTGAAGGTCACGGTTACCGTGTTGTTCGAGACGGTCTGGATGGGGATCTGGACCCCCTGCGTGATCTCCGCCTCGAAGTTGTTCTGCATCATCACCTTGGGCTGCGACAGGATCTTGCCCTGGCCCTTTCTCTCCAGCGCCGTCAGCGCCACGTCGAGATTGAACGACCCGGTCAGGGTGCCCATCGAAATCCCGAAGCCGGACGTGGCTGCGGGAGCCGGCAGGTTGACCGCGGTCGGCGCGGTGCCTGGCGCACCACCGTTCACGGCCTCACGCACCGCGCTCGTGTGCCCGCCGACGCTGCTCTGTGCCGGGAACGCGATCGGCGCCGTGTTGGCCAGACCGCTGGACATGCGTCCGCCGACCCCCCACTGCACGCCTAGCGCCCGAGCCGAGTCGCTGCTGGTCTGCACGATCTTGGCTTCGATCTCGACCTGGGGCTCCGCCCGATCCAGGATCGCGATCAGGGACTCGCACTCGGACACCGCCTCGGGAAGGTCGTTGATGATCAGGGTATTGGTGCGTTCATCCACCAGCGCACTGCCCCGGTTCGACAGCACCCGGGTGTCCTTCAGCAGTTTCGCAACGTCCCCGGCTCGCGCGTAACTCAGCGTCTTGGCGAAGACCTTCAGCTGCCCGCCCATCGCCTGCGCCTCGACCAGTTTCTGGCGGTCGGTCTCTTCCTGCGCCAGCACCTTCAGCGGCGCAATCCGGACGACGCTGTTCTCGAGCACGTAGCCGAGCTGGTGCGATCGCAGGATGACCTCGAGGGCCTGATCCCAGGGGACTTCACGCAAGGATACGTCCACCGAGCCGGGCGGAATCGCCGGATCGATCACCACGTTCAATCCGCTGATCTCCGCGAAGGTCCGCAGCACCGATCTCAAGTCGGCCTGGAAGAAATCGAAGGTCACCAGGTGCCCGGTGTACTGCCTCTCGCCTTCGCCGACGACAGGCGGGACCGGTCTCTGTACCTGCGGTTTCGCCGCCACGGCCGGAGTGGCCTGGCGATCGGGTCGCGACTCCACCGCCTTCGATTCGGGCTTCGGTTCGGCCTTCACGCCCAGCTTCGGCTCGGCCTTGACGTCGGGCTTCGGCTCGGCCTTCACGTCGGGCTTCGGTTCGGCCTTCACGTCCAGCGTCGGCTCGGCTTTCACGTCGGGCTTCGGCTCGGCTTTCACGTCGGGCTTCGGCTCGGCCTTCACGTCGGGCTTCGGCTCGGCCTTCACGTCGGGCTTCGGTTCGGCCTTCACGTCCAGCGTCGGTCCGACTTTCACGTCGGGCTTCGGCTCGGGCGTGGGTTCGGTGGCGGTTTCCGGCTTTCTGGCGCGCTGGTCAGGGACAGTAGTCCCTGCAGTCTCTGTGCGCACGCCGACCGGCTCCGGTTTCCCGGGAGCCAGGCTCCCCGCAAGCGCGCCAGGCGCCTTCTCGTCGAACACGATGACAACCGCCCCGTCGGTGGACTCGACCCGGTGGGCCACGGCATACTTCAGATCGATGACCGCGCGCGTCACCAGCGGCTCGCGCCTGTTCACGGCGACGCGGATGCGATCGATCGGGCCCTTCCCGATGGGTATGACGGCCGGCAACGTCGACCGCAGCTCCGGAAAGTCGACCACGAGACGCGGCGGGAGGTCCCTGGCGGTCTCAATCGAACTCGGTCGCCATGTGCCGGTGCCGCTAAAGGTCACCCGTGTGCCGTCAGGCCCGGTTGTCGCATCGACCTTGGTCAGCGCGGCGCCGAGCGACGGCTCGACGGGCGCCGGCACGGGCTTCTGCCCGGTCGCGGGCGGAGTCAGCTCCGGCGCCGCCAGGACCTCCGCCGACGCGGGCGCCTTCGCGGCGAGCCCCGCCCCGCCTCCGAGTTCCACGATGACGGTGTTCCACTTGCTGCGAACCTGCGGCGTCATCGGGCGCGCCAGCAGCAGCCGCACCCGCGCGATCTCGGTGCCGTCAGCGTCCGTGCTGGATTCGATCGCCACATCGGCAACGGCCCCGGACGCCTTTCCCGGCCGGACCTGTCCGGACGAGACGTTCCGCAGGTCAATCAGCAGCGTCAGCGGATCCGGCTGCGCCGTGACGTAGGCCACGGGCGCGGTCGTCTCGATGACGACCGTGGTCCCGACGCCCGCGGTCTTCGTGGACACGCCGGTCAGGCGCGCCGTCAGTGCCGCATGGCCGGAGGCATGCACGTAGGAACCCAGCAACAATGCGCCGGCCAGCACCCTCAGCAGTCGAGCTGACATCACAGTCATCCTCTCCGCGTTCACTTCGCGTCCGCCACGGCGCGCAGGGTCAGGCGGACCTCGCGCTGCTTCGTCAAAGACAGCGGATCATTGACGTCCTGCAGGCATACCAGCGTATCGGCCGTGATGGCTCGCACGCTGCCATCCAGCAGGCGGTCGTTCGCCCGAACCAGATACGTCTTGTTGTCCGGGCCCGCCACAAGGGCCACGTGGTCGCCCCGGCTCTGCAGGATCCCTTTCAGCACCAACTCGCTGACCAGGAACCCGGTCACTCCGGCGGGCGCCTTACCCTGCTGGTTCTTCACGCCGGCGGCGCTCTTGAGCAGGCTCACAAACGGGTCACGCCGCCCCTCGGGGTTGTAGGCATACGTGGGCGCCGGAGCCACGCCGGCGGCGGGAGGCTGCGGCGGCGGCGTCACGGGCTTGTCCTGGCCACTCGCCGCCGAGGCGGCGAAGACGAGCGCGAGCACGAGCGCTCTCATGACTTGCCTCCGGGCCGAGTCGCGGCAACGGGTGCGCCGGGCCCTGGGGTCGCGGCGGCGGCCTTCGCGGCCTCGATCAGGACGAAGGTCGTGGCCACGCAGGCCACCGAGATGCTGGTGTTCTGGACGGGCTTGTCCTTGGCCTTCACCGCGATGTTCCCGATGTTGATGATGCGAGAGAACCGGCTGATGCGGTCGAAGAACAGGCCCAGGTTGTGGTACGTGCCTTCGAGCTCGACATTGATCGGCCACTCGGCGTGCAGTTCCTTGGTGACGACGGGAGCGGGCTTGAACACCTTGATCGTCAGATTCGACTGCACCGCGAGGGTCTGGAGGCTCCGCAGCAGGTCGCCGAAGTCCTTCTCCTCGGGCAGGATGGCCTTCAGGCCGTCCAGCCGCGTCTGGAGGTCGCTGACCTGCGCCCGGAACTGCGGGAGCTGCCGCGCGATCGACATGCCCTGGCTGATGTCGACGCGCAGCGCTGCGAGGCGCTGCCGCTGGACCGCGAGGGCTTGCTCGGCGGGCATCGCGTGCAGGTAGTAGAACGCCGCCACACCGGCAGCAGCCAGCGCAACAAACAGCCCTACCTGGGCGTACCACGGTAGTTTGTTCAGGTTCAGATCCATCACGTTACCGTTCGTATCGGGGACAGTTCACGCCAGCATTAGGGACGCGCACGGCCTTATCCGGCCGGCGCAGCGACTTGCGCCTTCACGGTGAATCGAATCACGTCGCCGGCCCCGCCCGGCGCAGCCTCCAGGTGGCTGTCGATGATTTCGACGGGTTTCTTGAACCAACCGGACCGCCCGAGATTGTCGACGAAGTCAGAGATCGACGTGAGCGTCATGCAGCGCCCTTCAATCGTCAACTCCGCGCCCTTCTGATCAAGTTGCGTGAGCCAGAGCAATTCCGGCACGCTTCGGCTGACGGCATCCAACACGTGCACCGGGCTGCTCTGCCCCCGGCGAAGCAGCTCGATGAGCGTCACGCGCTGCTCCAACTGCGTCTTGCGCTCCTCGAACTGCCGGACCTGGACGATGAGCGTCTGCAGCCGCGCGGTTTCCTGCTGGGCTGCCGCGATATCGTCGGTCAGTTGGTTCGCCTCCGCGCGCAGTGTCCAGTACCACCATCCCACGCCGAGGGCGGCCAGCGCCAGAATCAGCGTGCAGGCCACGGTGAACTTCTGGCCCGACCCGACCCGACCGATCGCAGCCCGGCGCCGGGGCTTCTCGCGGGCCTGACTGATCAGATTGATGCGGATCATCGGTCACCTGCCCGTCTCAGTGCGAGGCCCACGGCCACGACGGCGGTAGCGGCCATCTCGTCGGCGTCCACGCCAGCCCTGGCCGCGTCGAACCCGATGCGCCTGAACGGGTCGAGCGGCTCCACCGGGAGCCCGAAACGTTCGGCGAGGGCGCTGGCGAATCCGTGCACCCGCGCCGCGCCGCCGCACAGCATGACACGATCGAGGCGGTCCGAAGCCGCCGTCGACTTGTAGAAGTCGAAGGTCTTCTGGATCTCGAGCAGGACATTGTCGCTGACCGCCCGCAGTACGGCATGCACATCGGCGGCGTGGCCGTCGCCCGCCGACGACCCGCGCTTGGCCTGCTCCGCGCGCTCGAACGTCAGGTTGAACTCCCGCTGCACGGCTTCCGTGTAGGCGTTGCCGCCGATGGACACGTCACGCGTGAAGATCGACGCGGCGCCGCTGACGACGTTGATGTTGATCGCGCTCGCGCCCATGTTCATCAGCACGGTGACGTTGCCGGGGTCCAGGTCGTAGTTGGCCTCGAAGGCATTCTGCATCGCGAAGGCATCGACATCGACCACGACGGGCACGCGCCCCGCCTGAGTGATCACGCCCGTGTAGTCCGCGATCTTCTCCTTCTTCGCGGCCACCAGGAGGACATCCATCGAGTTCTTCGTGACGCCGTCGCTGCTCGGGACGATCTGGTAGTCGAGGTTGACGTCCTGGATGTCGAAGGGGATGTACTGCTCCGCTTCCCACTTGATGGACTCGGCCAGTTCGGCCTCGGTCATCTGCGGGAGGTTGATCTTCTTGACGATGACCGCGTTGCCGGACAACGACACCGCGACGTCCCGGGTCTTCGTGCCCATCCGCTCGAATACACGGCGGATGGTGTCGGCAACGCCGGCACCGTCGATGATCGCACCATCCACGATGCTGTCGGGTGCCATGGCCTCGTCGGCGAACGCCACGACCCGGTAGGACTTGCCGGAGAGGGCGAGCTCAACGGCCTTGACCGCGCTCGAACCGATGTCCAGGCCTACGAGGCCTTTGCTCCTGCCGAACACCTTTAGGTCCTGCCCTTTCCGAGGCCGCGTGGCGCGCCCTCTCGAAACACCAGCGCAAGTCGGGTGCCAATTACGGGGGACCCCGTCAAACGGCCCACCGACGGCCGAAATCCGCGGTCGCAGCGGGCTTGAGGGGTCTCCTCACGAAGCGGCCACCGGCAATTTCCGATAGGCACATTCAAAATTGTCATCGTGCCGGGCGCGAAAAATGTCAATTTCTGCACAGTAGACGCCCTCGGGCCGTCAGTACCACCGGGCAGCCAGACCCGGGTCTGCCCTATTATCGGCCTGATCATCTTGTGCGTATAGGGCGATCTGCGATCCGGGTGTCGGGAGGGCTCCCGGACGGCCGCGGCGGGTTGACAAACCGCGAAGGGGCTGGTACGATTTTGGTTTGCCGTGGCTGAAATTGATTCAGGGATAGAGACTTGCAGATGCAGACG
>Ga0315278_10007160_pt1 | contig 10177 bp, 7 predicted proteins | sample YL17G06_0_MG_FD_203880 | JGI IMG/M metagenome (GOLD analysis project Ga0315278, IMG submission 203880) | Sediment microbial communities from Yellowstone Lake, YNP, Wyoming, USA - YL17G06_0 | ecosystem: Environmental > Aquatic > Freshwater > Lake > Sediment | place: USA: Wyoming | collected... | reverse complement strand
GACGCTGCACATGGCCAGCATCATCATCTTCAGCACCATGTGGGGCTGGATCTTCCACGAGTGGAAGGGCTCGAGCAAGAAGGCCCACAGCCTGATCGCCATCGGTATCGCAATGCTGATCCTGTCCACGATCATCATCGGCTTTGGCACCTGGCTGAAGAGCCATGGTGTCGTGACTCATTGAGCTTTGCCATCATGGCTGAACGAACAGAATCGCATCCTTAATTAAGGACACAGGAGACTCTCATGACCTCACGAACCTCTCAGGCATACAAACTGGCCCAGGACCGGTACGCGGCACTGGGCATCAACACCGACAAGGCCATCGCCGCCGCGCTGAAGATTCCGGTCTCGATGCATTGCTGGCAGGTGGACGACGTCGGCGGATTCGAGGTGAAGGAGGAAGGGCTGGCGGGCGGCGGGATCATGGCGACGGGCAACTATCCCGACCGTGCGCGCACGCCCAACGAGGCCCGCGCGGACTACGAGCAGGTCCTCAAGCTCGTGCCCGGCATCCTGCGCCTGAACATCCACGCCCTGTATGCGGAGACGAAGGGGAAGGTGGTTGACCGCGACGCACTCGAGCCGCGCCATTTCGCCACATGGATGGACTGGGGCAGGGAGCATAAGGTCCACCTCGATTTCAACCCGACCTTCTTTGCGCATCCGAAGGCCAACGCGGGCTACACATTGGCCAGCACCGACAAGGCCATCCGGAAGTTCTGGGTCCGCCACGCCATTGCCTGCCGGAAGATTGCCGAGGCGATGGCGAAGAAGCAGGGCGGGCCATGCCTCATCAACCACTGGATCCCCGACGGCGCAAAGGATTTCGTTGCCGACCGCTGGACGCGCCGGGCTCTGCTGACCGAATCGCTCGACGAAGCCATCGTGAACCAGAAGTCCGTCAGCAAGAAGCTGTGCGTGGACTATGTCGAGAGCAAGCTCTTCGGCCTCGGCAGCGAGGAATACGTGGTGGGCTCGGCCGAGTACTACAGCAACTACGCGCTCAGCCGCGGCATCGGCTACTGCCTAGACATGGGCCACTGGCATCCGACCGAGGAGATCTACGACAAGATTTCCGCCTTCCTCCAGTTCCACCAGAAGCTGCTCCTCCATGTCAGCCGGCCCATGCGGTGGGACAGCGACCATGTGGTCATCTTCAGCGACGCACTCCGTCAGGTCTTCCTCGAGATCCAGCGGGGCAAGGCATGGGACCGCGTCGCCGTCGCCACGGACTATTTCGATGCAAGCATCAACCGGATCGCCGCGTACGCCATCGGCCTCCGCTCGACGCGAAAGGCGGTGCTCTATGCGCTGCTCGATCCTACGGCGGAGCTGAAGAGGCTCGAGGCAGGCGGCGACAATGCCGGCCGGCTCGCCCTGATGGACGAGATGAAGACCATGCCGTTCGGCGCGGTGTGGGATTGCCTGTGCGAGAAGGACGGCGCGCCGACGGATCATGCCTGGATGCCGCTTGTCCGCGCCTACGAGAGCAAGGTCCAGCGCCTGCGGAAATGACGCCCCGGGTGCGCATCTGTTGCTCTTGCCACAACGTCCAGCCAGGCACGCGGCTCGAGAACATCATCGCCATGATCCGAGCTGTGCAGGAGCGGCGATGAGTGGATGCGTAGGCTATCACCAACTGGAACTGGTGGGAACCACTGAGCGTCCAAGTGAGCACACAACTTTGACAAAACGGAACTGATTTGTTAAACTGGGTATGCGTATGGATCGTCTTGTTTGACACGTAGATAGCTCGACCAATGAACGGGTTGAAACAGACACCAGACATGACACAGTAAGACTATGACAACAAAGAACCTGCCATCGTTCATTCGCGAGAACTACGAGATTCATGAATGGCGACACGCCTGTGCCATCCTCCGCGAGGATTTCCAGCAGGAGTACAAGGACATCTGCGATGTTCTCACGCGGTTTCGTCTTCTGAAGAGCCATATTGCTGTCGGCGGAGGTGGGAAGACCAAGGTCTCGAAATGGATTGACTCAGAACTCTCGAAAAAGGGCTGGGTCGAGAAGAATTTTGAGACCAGCGTAACCGTGGACAACAACATCATGAAGTCGCCGACGCACGCCGTTGATTGTTTCAAGAACCAGATTGCTCTTGAAATCGAGTGGAACAACAAGGATCCGTTCTTTGACCGCGACTTGAACAACTTCCGACTGCTTTTTGACCTGCGCGCGGTGTCAGTGGGCGTGATTATCACACGATGCGACGAATTGCAGGACATTTTCGACGACTTAGGCCGGGGAGACTCGTATGGCGCATCAACGACACACATGGCGAAACTGCTTCCTCGCATTCAAGGCGGTGGCGGTGCGGGTTGCCCACTCTTAGTTTTTGGAATAAGGAGGACACTCTATGACGAGGATATTTAAGATTCCGCAGACTTCGGCAGCCGAAGATCTGCTTGACCGGGTTCAAGGTCTGTTCTCTGTAATCCTGGCTGACCCTCCGTGGCGGTTCGAAAATAGAACTGGCAAAATGGCACCAGAGCACCAGCGCCTCTTGCGTTACCCCACGATGACTATGGAGGAGATATTTGAGTTGCCAGTGAACCGGCTCGCAGCGGCACGCGCCCATTTGTACCTCTGGGTGCCGAACGCACTCGTCGCGGAAGGGCTTGAGGTCATGAAGCGCTGGGGATTCACATACAAGACGAACATCGTTTGGTACAAGGTACGAAAGGATGGTGGACCAGACGGGAGAGGTGTCGGGTTCTACTTCCGAAACGTAACCGAGCTCGTTCTGTTCGGCATTCGTGGAAGCATGCGTACGCTCGATGCGGGGCGTACTCAAACAAACGTCATCTCGACACGGAAGCGGGAGCACTCACGAAAACCCGATGAGCTGTACGACATCATCGAAGCATGTTCGCCCGGCCCATATCTGGAGCTTTTTGCACGTCATCCCCGTAAGGGTTGGGCACAGTGGGGCAACGAAGACGTCGAGGATCTTTTAGAATATCCTCTTCATCATGAGTCTGAAGCCAAGCAGATGGTGATGTTTGAGAAAGCGAAACGGACATACGGATGAACTCGCCACGAAGCCTGAAACAAACAGATTATGGTTGTGTGTCCCGTTTCTGGTGATATTCCTGGTTGACGCAGGAATGACACTTGCGTGCCAGCCAAGCCAGTACTGGTTCGGAGACAGATCTTCCGTAAACGAGGTGTTTCCTGTGTTTGCCTGGGGACTGGCAAAAGGCCCGGCTGTTTTCGCCCTTCTCGGCGCGATGTGGTTCCTGGCGTTCTGCGTGGTGATCATGGTCATCCCCCGGCTTCTCGCGGAGATACTTTCGCTTGCCCTCGTCAGCGGGCACACATGGGGCACGATGACCTGGCTGGTGAACCGGGTCGGGTTGAACTATCATCTCTGTCTCCTGTTCTTCGTCTTGTCTGCCACAGTGTACATTCTTTCCCTGAGGAAATCAGGCGGATAGTCCGTGCGCCGGGCTTTTCCAGGTGGCAGTGACTTGCACTTGACAATCGGGCCATAATAGCGTATAATATAAGGCGTTGTGATTTTTATACGCGATATTATAGGCGAACTGCGTCGTTTGGCCGCCTCGACGCGCGGCCGCTTGGTTGTGCTTACCGGTGCTCGCCAGTGCGGCAAGTCTACGCTTGCGCTCCAGGCGTTTCCCGACTACCCGATCCTGGGTTTCGATTCGCCCGTGGAACGGACGGCATACGAGCGGCTGTCGCCTGCGGCTTTTGCGCAACAATATCCGCGCGCGGTGCTCGATGAAATACAGAAGCAGCCTTCCTTCATTGGCACGGTGAAGGCGGCAGCCGACCGTCATTCCCACCTGCGCTATGTCCTGCTTGGCTCGAGCCAACTGCTGCTGATGCAGCGTGTACGCGAAACGCTGGCGGGCCGTGTGGCCATATTGGAACTGTTTCCGTTCATGCTGAACGAGCTTGTGCTGCCTGATGAGGGCACTCAACCGCAGCCTGCAAGGATCAGGCGTCTTCTCACGCCCGGCGGCCCGGCAGCGGAAACCTTGTTTGCCGGCATGCCGGTGAGTTCGCCGACGTTCGCACGGGCACAACGCTGGTGGGACTACTACCTGCACTGGGGCGGCATGCCTGCGTTGCGTGATGAAGCCTTTAGTGACGCTGACAGGAGCGCATGGCTGCGCGACTATCGATCAACCTATCTCCAACGCGACCTGCTGGACATTGCCCGCCTTGACAAGCTTGAGCCGTTTGTCCGCGCGCAATCCGCGGCAGCCATCCGTAGCGCGCAGCCTGTCAACTTTGCCGGTCTGGCGAGGATTGCCGACGTGTCTCCGCCCACCGCGAAGCAGTTCATGCAGTATCTCGCCATCAGTTACCAGGTGGTATTCATTCCTGCCTATCACCGGAATCGCGAGAAGCGTTTGTCGAAACAGCCCAAGCTCCATTTTGTCGACCCGGGCATCCGCCGGGCAATCCTCGACAAGACTGGCGAGCCTGACGGCGCCGAATTCGAGTCTGCGGTGGTAAGCGAGGTCGTCAAGCAGGCCAGGACTGCCCGGTTACCCGTGACCTTCCATCATCTCCGCACCTCGGACGGCCGCGAGATAGACCTTCTCATCGAGACGCCCGACAGTTATGTTGCCATCGAATGCAAGCAGACCAGCAAGGTGGCCAACGCCGACTTCAGGCACTTGCGCGGCTTGGCCGCGTTGCTCGACAAGCCGCTGCGATGCAGCATTGTTGTATCGAACGACCCCGCAGTGCAGACATGGGATGCGCGCGCCAATCTATGGGCCGTGCCAGCCCCATGGCTGTTGACATGACGGATGAGTAATTGCCCGGTGACACACATGGTCATACCTGAACACCCAGCAACCAAATGCAGCCCAATATAATCCTGATCAACTGCGATGATCTCGGGTATGGCGACCTTGGGTGCTACGGCTCGAAGGACAACGCCACGCCTCATCTCGACAAGCTTGCCGCCCAGGGGCTTCGTTTCACGGATTTCTACATGGCCTCCCCGGTCTGCTCACCTTCCCGCGGGGCAATGATGACAGGCTGTTACCCGCCACGGATCGGGTTTGGGTCATTTGACGGTCAATGGGTTTTGTTCCCCGGCCAGGCAGTTGGACTGAACCCGGAGGAACTCACCATTGCGAAACTGCTGCAGCAGGCCGGCTATGCCACGAAACTCGTGGGCAAATGGCACTGCGGTGACCAGAAGGACTTCCTGCCCACCCGGCACGGGTTCGACAGCTACTACGGCCTGCCCTACAGCAACGACATGGGCAGGCAGAACGAGAATGACACCTATCCGCCGCTGCCCCTGCTGCGGGACGAGGACGTCATCCAGCAACAGCCGGACCAGGCTGCGCTCACCGAGCGCTATGTTGAGGAATCCGTCCGGTTTATCCGCGCGAGCGCCCGGCGCCCCTTCTTCCTGTATGTTGCCCACATGCACGTCCATCTGCCCATCTATGCCCCTGACAGGTTTATGAGGGAGTCGAACTACGGACGGTATGGCGCAGCCGTGGCCTGCATAGACTGGGCGACCGGCGTCATCATGCACGAACTCAAGGCACTTGGCTTGGAAAGAAACACGCTTGTCATTTTCACCAGCGACAACGGATCACGGTGCCGCGGTGAAGGCGGAAGCAACGGGCCATTGCGCGGCACAAAAGGAACCACGTGGGAAGGAGGCCTGCGGGTGCCCTGCATCATGCACTGGCCAGGCAGGATCAAGGCTGGTGGAGTCTGCGGCGAACTGGCAACTTCGCTTGATTTCTATCCGACGCTGGCAAAGCTGGCCGGTGCCGACATTCCCACGGACCGCATTATTGATGGCAAGGACATTTCTTCCCTCCTCTTCGGTGAAAACCGGACATCGCCTCGCGACACATTCTTCTATTACCTGTTGAACAATCTCGAGGCAGTGCGGAACAGGAAATGGAAACTGCATGTGAGGAAGGGCAAGGATGCTATTCGCGAGCTGTACGATCTCGAGGCCGATCCGGGTGAAACCCGGAATCTCTTCGATGCACATCCGGGTGTGGTACAAGACCTGATGGCCGCACTGGATTCGTGCCGGAAGGACATTGGCGATGAAGCGACCCGCGTCAAGGGCCGGAACACACGGACAATCGGCCGTGTTGCGTGTGCAGACACGCTGACTCATTATGATCCCGGGCACCCCTATATCATTGCCTTGTATGATTTGAAGGACCGGGGGTGACTGCCAAACAACAGATGACGGTCAGGTTGTTGGCGGAGCCGGCGATTCGCGCAGGGCTTATTTCCCTGTTGTTTTGCATAATGGTTACAGATGGAAAACAGATGGCTGAAACAAACAGCACACTAGACACGGCAACTCTTGACCAGTGGTCGGCACCGTACCGCAATTGGCATTACTGGCCCGACCATGTGATCCCGGCCGAGCCGAACAGTCCCGGCCACGAGGACTTCAAGAATACCGACGTGCCGTGCGTCTACCAGTTGCCCGGCCAAACAGCCATATGGCACATGAGCTTCATCGCCTTCAACGGCAAGGGCTACAACTCGTTCGTGGCGGAAAGCACGGACTTGGTACACTGGTCTCAACCGCGCCTTGCCATGGGCTTTGGCAAACAAGGCGAGTTCGACTTCGGCGGCTGCGTGATTGGCGCCTTCCTGTACGAGTCGTATGACATCAAGGCTCCGCGAGTGCTCAAGAAGCGGGACGGAACGTTCTGGACGCTCTACGGATGTTACCCCAAGCAGGGCGGCTATGAGATTGATCCGGGGTACGAAGGCGTTGCCAGCAGCGAGGATGGCTTGACCTGGAAACGCGCAAAGGACTCCTACATCCTTTCCGTTCATGAGCCCGAGGTGGGCGACTGGGAGAAGCACTGCATCTATCAGCCCTGGCTGGTCGAGCATGACGGCACGTTCTACAACTTCTACAATGCAAAGCATATGCCCGATTGGATCGAGCAGATGGGCATGGCCACCTCCGATGACCTGTTGACTTGGAAACGGCACAAGGACAATCCTGTCATTGGCGTTCGCCCAGGCGGCTACGACGAGAAATCCTGTTCCGACGGAAAGGTGTTCCGCGACGGCGACCACTGGGTGATGTTCTACTTCGGCGTGGGCAAAGGCGGAGCGCATGTGATGGCCGCGTTCTCGCGCGACCTCGTCCACTGGACCGCGCATCCGGATCCCCTGTACAAGGCAGGCGGCCATCCAGGCGGCTTGGACACGCAGTTCGCCCACAAGATTTCGCTGGTGTACAACCCGGCGAATGAGACGTTCTACCTGTACTACTGCGCCTGCGGCAACAAAGGCCGAGGCATCGGGCTCATCACGAGCAAGCCACTGGCAATGGGACCGGAGGCAGGTTCAGCCGCCGAAACGAAGAAAGGCAAGCGATGGTCGTTTACGCCCGACCCGACGCTGCCGAACGTGCTCATCCTGGGCGATTCAATCTCGATTGGCTACACACTGGAAGTACGCAAACTGCTGGTCGGCAAAGCAAACGTCTTCAGGCCTCTTTCACATGATGGAAAGGGCCCCGAGAATTGCGCGGGCACAATGTACGGGGTGCAGAACATTGACGCCTGGCTTGGCACCACGAAGTGGGCTGTGATCTATTTCAACTGGGGGTTGCATGACTTGAAACATGTATCAAAAGAAGGTGGCGCCAACTCGGATAACCCGGCCGATCCCCTGCAAGCTACTGTTAAACAATACAGCAAGAACCTGGAGGAAATTGTCGGGAAGTTGAAGGCCACACGGGCACGACTCGTTTTTGCCACAACCACCCCCGTCGTGCCGGGGACAACCAGTCCGTTGCGCGCGCCCGATGCTCCCGGGAAATACAACGATGCCGCCCTTGGGATAATGAAAGCAAACGGGATCGCTGTTGACGACCTGTATTCCCTTGTGTTGCCGCAACTGGACAAGGTGCAGCAGCCGAAGAACGTCCATTTCACCCCTGCTGGTTCCACAGTGCTCGCTGCACAGGTTGCCCATGCGATCGAAGCAGCTTTGCCGGGAGGAAAGAAGACGGACGTGTCCTCGAACGCCGAACCATGTGCCGGTCTCGGTGTTGCTGTCGGCATGATTGACAAGGAGCGCATCTTGAAGACGGCGAATGCCACGTTGAAGCTCGCGCCCATCACCATCACCGCGTTTCGCGCTGGACACAGCGAGGGAGGCCCGAACGATTTCTATTCCAACGGTGACTATTGGTGGCCAAACCCAAAAACGACCAATGGCTTGCCCTATATCCTGCGCGATGGTCAGTCGAATCCGGACAATTTCTTCCAGCATCGCCTTGCGGTGCGGAACCTGCGCGATGCCGTTGCCGCGCTCGGTGCGGCGTACACGATCACAGGCGACGACTGCTACGTGACCAAGGCAGCCGAGTTGCTTCGCGTGTTTTTCATTGACCCGACAACGCGGATGAGCCCACACCTGAAGTATGCGCAGGCAATCCCGGGCGTTTCATCCGGACGTGGTGCGGGCATCATTGACACCTTCCATCTTGCCGAGGTACCGCAGGCAATCGAGGCCATGCAGAAGTCGGCCGCGTTTCCAGCCGATGTGCTGGAGGGCATGAAACACTGGTTTCGCGATTACGTCGCCCGGATGACGACAAGCAGGAACGGGATTGATGAGGCGAACACGAAGAACAACCATGCCGTGGCGTTCTGGCTGCAGGTAGCGACATTCGCCCGGTTCACCGGGGACGAGGCAAAGCTGGCCGAGTGCAGGCTCACGTTCAAGCAGGCCTTTGTCGGCGGGCAAATGGACATGGACGGCAGTTTTCCCGCTGAACTGAGGCGCACGAAGCCTTACGGTTATTCAATCTTCCAGCTTGACAACATGGTTTTGCTGTGCCAGGTTCTTTCGACAAAAGACGATGATCTGTGGACCTTCGTGTTGCCCGATGGCAGGAGCGTTCGCAAGGCAATGGACTACCTGTATCCGTACCTCGAGGACAGAACGAAGTGGCCGCGGTCGCCTGATATCCAGTCGTGGGAGAGCTTGCCGGCGCATCAGCCCTGCCTGCTGTTTGCCGGCCTTGCGTTCAGGGAACAGAAGTATCTCGAGCTGTGGAGGCGGTTGCAGCCGGAGCCGGCGGACGACGAGGCGCGACGCAACATCGCCGTTACCCAGCCCATACTATGGCTACGGAGGGTTGAATGAACAGGCGCAACTTCTTGAAAATTGCCGGATGTGGCGCGGCCGGATTGGTGTTGCCGAGATTCGCATGTGGCGCGGGTGGAAGGTCTCTGGCTGGCCGCAGGCCGAACATTGTCTTCATACTTACCGATGACCAGGGGTATGGTGATCTTGGTCGGAATGGCAACACGGTCATCAAAACGCCCAATCTTGACGAGATGTACGATGAGGCTGTGCGTTTCGAGGACTTCCACGTAAGCCCCACCTGTGCGCCGACGCGATGTTCGATATTTACCGGCAGGCATGAGTTCAAGAGCGGCGTGACTCACACCATATTCGAGCGTGAGCGCATGAGTTTGAAGGCGACCACGATCGCCCAGGTGCTGAAGTCAGCCGGGTACTCGACCGGCGTATTCGGCAAGTGGCACCTGGGAGATGAAGATCCACACCAGCCGGACAAGCGCGGGTTCGACGAGGTGTTCATTCACGGTGCAGGCGGCATTGGCCAGACATATCCAGGTTCCTGTGGTGATGTGCCCGGCAATTCCTATTTCAGCCCGGTCATCAAGCACAACGGCACGTTCGAGAAAACAGAAGGATATTGCACGGATGTCTTCTTCGGGCAGGCAATGAAATGGATTGAAGCCACGAAGGGCAAGCAACCTTTCTTTGCGTATATTCCAACCAACGCTCCCCATGGCCCCCTGCACTGTCCCGCGGACTACATCAAGATGTATGCAGGCAAAGTTGACGAGAAGACCGCGGCGTACCTGGGCATGGTCACCAACATTGACGACAACGTGGGCAGGCTGATGGCACAACTGAAGAAGCTGGGCATTGATGACAGTACGCTTGTCGTTTTCATCAATGACAATGGCGGCACGGCTGGATGCGGTGTGTTTAACGCCGGAATGCGCGGACATAAGTGCACGGCATTCAATGGCGGGACGCGTGCGATGTCCCTCTGGCGCTGGCCTGGCACGCTGAAACCAGGCGCGTGTGACGCATTGACCGCTCATCTTGACTT
>Ga0315278_10007158_pt1 | contig 10177 bp, 6 predicted proteins | sample YL17G06_0_MG_FD_203880 | JGI IMG/M metagenome (GOLD analysis project Ga0315278, IMG submission 203880) | Sediment microbial communities from Yellowstone Lake, YNP, Wyoming, USA - YL17G06_0 | ecosystem: Environmental > Aquatic > Freshwater > Lake > Sediment | place: USA: Wyoming | collected... | reverse complement strand
TCGTCAAATCGGCCTCCTGCTCGGTGAGAAATTCCAGGCGCGCCTTCGATTCCTCGTATTCCTGGATGGCCAAAAGGTTCACCTCGCCCATGGAATCGATCAGCGATTTCAACTCGGCCAGACGGGCTGCCACCTCCGGCGAGAAGTAATCCCGCTCATCTTCGCGGGCCAGGAGAGCCTCGGGATTGATGCGGTGCTTTTCCTCAACGGTGGAGAGAAGGTGTTTGAGGTTGAGGTCGAGCTCCATGAGTTTCATGGATAGCGTGTTTTTCTGCTCATGGAGGGCTTGCAGCGATTCCCGGCGTTCCTTGCCATGGCCCTCCGCTCTTTCCAGCTTCTCCCGCTCCGAGAGCAAACCTTCTTTGCGGCCTTCCAGGTGAGCTTGTAACGCCTGGTGTTCCGAGAGAAGACGGTGAAGCTCAACCTCAGCCCCCCTTCGCTGCTCTTCGGCAGCGTCGATCTGGCGGAGGCATTCCTGGACTTCCGAGCGGCGGTTTTGGAGAAGGGATTCTGCTTCCTGAGAGGTCCGCCGGGCGCGTTCTACGTTCTGGTCGAGGCTCTGCCTCTTTTCTTGCAGGCTGACCAGGCGCACTCTGGCTTCCGTGACCTCGGCCAGAAGCCCTTCGATTTGAGCTTTTAATTCTTGCAGCTCCTCTTCCCGGGTTCGCAGGGCTATTTCTTTCTCATTTTTCAGGAGTTCGGCAGCCTGAAGGGCAGTCACGCTTTCCTGGGCCTGTTGCTGGACTTCAGACGACTCCTCGGCGAACTGGCTTTCTTCGAACTGCAGGGTCTCGATCTTTTGCATCCAGCGCTTTAATTCGACCTGGTTCTGGTCCAGCTCCATGGTCCCGCTGACCATCTTCAGGTCTTCTTGATGGAGGGCCTGGTTGAGCCCTTCGATCGAACCTCCCAGGTTTTTAATACTCGAGAGAAGCTGTCCCTGGTTGCGTTCCTGGGAAATCACTTGCTGGCGGAGCTCCTCCGTGCGCTGGGTCAAATCACGGATCTCCCGTTTGCGGTGGAAGGTTCCGGAGCCCATCTGCGCTTTGCTTCCACCCGTGACCACGCCAGAAGGGTGGAGCACTTCTCCGTCGAGGGTGACCTGAGTTTTCCAGAGGGAATTGCGGTTCCAGAGGTCGAGGGCCTCCCGCAGGTCGGAGACGATTAATACATCTCCGAAAAGAAAAGTCGCCAGATGGGCAAACTCCTCCTTCACTTTGATCACATCGATGAGAGGGATTCCCTTCACCTCCATGGGGGATGTCCGTGAGAGGGCCGGGTTCTGTTTGAGCTGTAAAGGGATAAAGCTCGATCGCCCCGATCCGTGCGTCTTCAGGTAATCAATCGCCTTCAGAATTTCCTGATGGTCCTGAACGATGATGTGCTGCAGCCGCTCGCCCAGGACGGACTCCACCACACATTCGTACTTGGGCTCGGTCTCGACGATGTCTTCTACCAGGCCATAGATCCCATTCGTCAGTGGTTCCTGGGCCTGGCGGTTGAGCAGGATCGCCCGGACCCCTTCCTGGTACCCTTCCAAATTCCTCTGTAGCTCCTGGAGGGAATTGAGGCGGGAGCTCTCCCGGTGGAGGCGCTCTTTAGAATCGGCCAACGATTCCTGCAGGTCGGTCAGGGATAATTGCAGTTCTTTGGCCTGGGCCATTTTGTGACTCAGTTCCTCTTCGATCTGGCTGCGGGTGTTCCGGCGATCGTCCAGTTGCCGGGATTGGTGGGCCAGGAGCGCGCGGGTCTCTTCTACCTTATGCTCCGCTTCTTCCCTTTCCTTCGCCATCTTCTCCTGCCGGCGGGAGAGTTCTTCCGAGCGGCGCTGCAGGTCGAGGAGCATATTTTTCAGGTGGGCCAAGTAAGCGAGATGGTCCACCAGTCCATTTTTGTCCTGCGAGAGAGCTTGCTCAGCCGCGGCCTGCCGGGCTTTTTTCTCCTGGAGCGTCTTTTCTTTCCCGGCCAAAAAGTCAACATCGCCAGCGATCTTTCGGTCGAGATCCCGCAGGACTTCTTCGTAGCCCTGGATCTCCCGATCGACCTCCGCCCTTTGCTGGTCGAGTTTGCCGATTTCTTCCCGGGCGCGTAAGGTTTGCTTCTGCAGGTTTTCGCCCTCGCGGGCGGCCAGCTCGATTTGAGTTTCCCGATTCTTAATCGCCCCGGCGTTTTCGGCGAGGCGCTCCTGATGGGTGGCCAGGTCCCGTTCCATGTCGAGCAAGTTGACCTTCAAACGCTCGACCGAGGCTTCTACCTCCCGAATCTCCACCGTGGCCTTGGCCTCGAGGTCCTGGAGCTCTTGGAGGGAAGATTGCATCTCCCGGCGTTGGGACTCCATAGTATGGCAGGTCTGAGCGGCCTGACCCAGCTCCAGGGCGCGCCCCTCCTCGCGATAGACTTTATATCGCTCGGCTTTTCGGGCCTGGCGGTTTAAAGAATTCATCTGCCGCTTGATCTCCCCGATGACATCTCTCAGGCGCAGGAGGTTTTGCTGGGTGGCCTCCATTTTGCGCAGGGCGGAGGCTTTGCGGTCTTTGTACTTCGTGATGCCGGCGGCCTCTTCGATGAGGATGCGTCTCTCCTCGGGTTTGGCGTTCAAGACAAAATCCATCTTTCCCTGCTCGACGACGGAATAAGCCCGGTGCCCAATCCCGGTACCCAAAAAGATGTCCGTGATGTCCTTCAGCCGGCAGGGAACCTTATTGATAAAGTATTCGCTCTCGCCGGAGCGGAAAAGCCTGCGGCCAACGGAAATTTCGGTGAAATCCAAATAGTCTGCGATCGGGTGCCCATTCTCGTTGTTGAAGGTGAGGATCACTTCGGCCATGCCTAGCTGTTTTTTACTTTCGCTACCGTTGAAGATGACGTCTTCCATGGTTTTTCCCCGGAGTTGTTTGGGGCTCTGCTCCCCCAGGGCCCAGCGGATGGCGTCCACCACGTTAGATTTTCCGCATCCGTTTGGACCGACCACGGCTGTGACACCCCCCGGAAAGTCAATCTCGATCTTTTCCGAGAAAGACTTAAACCCACAGAGTTCGATCTTCTTGATTTTCATGGCCACCCCTTTGGTCCAGAATCAGCCCCTAGCGGTCATAGGATAACGATATTACTGTGGAAATCCTTTGAATGTCTTATCAAATTTGAAGGACATTCTACCAAGGCGGTAAATTTTTGTAAAGACAAAAATACAACAAAATGTATGTCCAGGATTTTAAGCCACAATATGTAGTATCCCGTTGGATGCGGGGAGTCAGGAGAAAATACTCCAGGGCGGAGAAAGAAGCAGGGATCGAAATGGCAGAAAAGAATTAAAAATCTTAGCCTTAGGATAGCCTCCTAGGATGTGCTAATTTTTGAAAAGTCCCCGATCCTGAAAAAAAGTTGGGAGATGTGACTCAGTAAAGACAGGCGATTGTTTTTGATCTTTTCATCTTCGGCCATAACCATCACGCCGTCGAAAAACTCATCCACAGGCTGCCGCAGCGAGGAAAGGTCTTTCAAGGCGGCGGGGTAATCTTTCTGGGCGATTTTTTCCGAGGCTTTTTTTGCGATCTCCCGGTAGGCCTCGAAAAGCTTGCCTTCCACATCACTTTCGAACCGCCGGGGGTCAATCTTTTGGGGGGTATGGGATTTGGAAATATTTACCACTCTTTTGAAGGCAATCGCCAAAGATTCAAAATCCGGTTCACTCCTTAGGTCATGGAGAGCCTTGGCCCTTTCCTGCAAGTCCACGATGTCGTCGAAGCCTACAGCCAGGGCCGCCTCCATGGCGTCGGGAGAAAGTCCCTTGGAGCCGAGCAGGTTCTGCAACCGGCCTTTGAAGAACTCGAGAACATCGGTTTTTATTTCCTGGGGTGGACGCTCAATCTTTTCCGACAGCAGGTCGAGGCTCCTTTCGATAAGCTGGCTGAGGGAAAAGAGGTATCGTTTTCCCAGGATTATATTTATGATTCCAAGAGTCTGGCGGCGCAAGGCGTAAGGGTCTGCCGTTCCCGTGGGAATCAGGCCGACGCCAAAGCAACCGACGATGGTATCGAACTTATCCGCTATGCTCAGGATCGCCCCCGGATGGGAGGAGGGAATGGCTCCCCCCGCCGAGATGGGCAGGTAGTGTTCGTGGATGGCCAGCGCCACTTCTTCTTTTTCGCCGGATAGAAGAGCATAAATCCGTCCCATGACTCCCTGAAGGTTGGGAAACTCCCCGACCATGCCCGTGATTAAATCACCCTTACAGAGAAAAGAGGCCCTCTTCACGGTCTCTTGCAGGGAGGGGTCGATGCGCTTGGTGAGATATTCTGCCAGACTGGAAATGCGCATGACCTTTTCGTAAGAGGTCCCCAGCTTGGAGTGGTAGACCACCCTCTTCAGCCCTTCCAGGCGCTGAATCAAGGGAATCTTCCGGTCTTCGACAAAGAAAAAGTTGGCGTCGGATAGGCGAGCCTGGAGCACTCGCTCGTTCCCCCGAGCGACTACGTTCGAGTCTCTGGGCCGGGTGTTCGAGATGGTCACGAAATACGGCAAGAGCGTACCGTTGGCGTCGGTCAACGAAAAATAACGCTGGTGCTCCCGCATGGCGCTGATGAGGACTTCCCGCGGAAGAGCAAGGAAATCCCTGGAGAAGCTTCCGCGGATGGCTACGGGATACTCCACAAGAAAGGTGACGATTTCCAGGAGCTCGTCATCCGGAAGAATGTTGCCCGAGACTTCGCCGGCGGCCTTATTCAGTTCCCCGATGATCAGCTCTTTTCGTTCCTCGGGGTTGACGATCACGGAGGAATTTTTCAGCCGTCTCAGGTATTCTCCAACGTCTTTAACCTGAAAGGAGCCCGGAGCCATGAAGCGGTGGCCGCGCGAGAGGTTCGAGGAAGAGACGTTCCCGACTTGAAAAGGCACGACGGTGCCGTCGAAGAGCGCGAGAATCCAGTGGATCGGGCGGGCGAAGGTGTTTTCCAAATCCATCCAGCGCATCGATTTCGGGAAGGAGATGGAGGAAATCAGGCGGGGAAGAATGGCCGGAAGGATTTGAATGGTTTCCTCGCCTTTCTCTTCCTTGCGAGCGGAGACGTATTCCCCCTTATCCGTTTTTACGACCTGCAATTCCTCAATCCCGATGCCCTGGCCCCGGGCAAAGCCCAGAGCCGCCTTGGTCGGCTGGCCCTGTTCGGTGAAAGCGATGCGCTTGGCCGGGCCGATGACTTCGATGAGCCGGCCTTCCTGGGTCGTGGCCACGCCGCTGGCGGTGAGGACCAGCCGCCGGGGAGTCCCCATCGCTTTGATTTCTTTGAAGACAATGCGATGATTTTGGAATTCCTTTTCCAGGAAGCCTTTCATATCCTCCAGAGCTCTTTGAATGAACCCGGAGGGGATCTCTTCCGTGCCAATCTCTAATAGAAATTCAGCCATTTAAAACCTGTATAGGACGCAGATTTTCGCAGATACACGCAGATATGCATTTCTTAATGAATACGAAAGCATGTTAACTCTTCGCAATTGCCCCCCCAACCTTCCCTCTCCCCTTGCGGGAGAAAGATGGGGTGAGGGGAAACCGAGCAGGACCAAAAAAATATTTTTGCGTTTGCAACCGTTCGAAGAATATCCTGATAATCTGCGTTCATCTGCGTCCAAAATGAAGATTTTCTCGGGTCAAGCGGTATCTTTTTTCAACAGCGGAAAGCCCATGGCCTGGCGCTGTTTGGTATAGGCGTCGGCCGAAAGCCGGGCCAGGTTGCGCACCCTGGCGATGTACTGGGTGCGCTCCGTGACGCTGATCGCTCCCCGGGCCTCAAGCAGGTTGAAGGTATGGGAGCATTTTAAGCAGTAATCGTACGCCGGGAACACCAGGCCCTTTTCAATCAGGCGGATGGACTCTTTCTCGAACATCTCGAAGAGCTGGAAAAGCATGGGGACATCGGCTATTTCGAAGTTGTAGGTGGAGAACTCGACTTCCCCCCGATGATGCACATCCCCGTATTTGATTCCCTTGATCCATTCCAGGTCGTAGACGTTGTCGATCCCCTGGAGGTACATGGCGATTCTTTCAACGCCGTAGGTGATTTCCACGGAGATGGGCTTGAGGTCGATGCCCCCCGCCTGCTGGAAATAGGTGAACTGCGTAATCTCCATGCCGTCGAGCCAGACTTCCCAGCCCAACCCCCAGGCCCCCAGGGTGGGAGACTCCCAGTCGTCTTCGACAAAACGGATATCGTGCTCCAGCGGCTCAACGCCGAAAGACTTAAGGCTGCCCAAATAGATGTCCTGGATTTCCCAGGGCGAAGGTTTCAGGATGACCTGGAACTGGTAATAATGCTGCAGGCGGTTGGGATTTTCTCCGTAGCGCCCGTCCGTGGGCCGGCGGGAAGGTTCGACGTAGGCGACTTTCCACGGCTCGGGGCCAAGAACCCGGAGAAAAGTGGCGGGGTTGAAAGTCCCGGCTCCCACCTCAATATCATAGGGCTGCTGCAAGAGACACCCGCGATCGGTCCAGAATTTTTGCAAGGCCATGATCAGATCCTGGAAATACATGCCTGGGATACCTCTATTGACTTGGGGGAATAAAAAACCAACTCCAAAGAGTTTTTTCTAACATCTCAGAAGGCGAAAAGTCAAGATGATTAATTCTCCAGTTTTACCTTGCCCTCCAGGTCCGAGGGCCATTTTCCCTTGTCAAAGTGGATGGCTCCTTTGGCCACGACGGCGGGGGAAACGAAAATGGGGGCTTTGGCCCTGAGAGCCAGAGCGATGGCATCGCTCGGCCGCGAATCGAAGTCCATTTCCCGCCCGTGCACATCCAGGGCAATGATTCCATGACATACAGGCTCTTCGAGGATGTCGATGAGCACCTGGAGGATCCGAGATTCGAGGTTTTCAATGATTTTGGCCATCAGGTCGTGAGCAAGAGGCCTCGCCGGCTCCGTTCCTTCCAGGGCGAAGGCGATCGAGGTCACTTCCAAAGACTTCGCCAGGATGGGCAGCCCCCACGCTCCGTTGGGGCCCTCGAGAAGGATCACGGCCATTCCTTTTTCTTTGAAGAAGAGGAGTGATTTTACCCGAACCTCGATTGGAGAACCGATATTCATCTGCGAACCTTTTGCCTCTTACCGACGAAACCCTTTCCGATCCAAGAGCTAACTGGGCAATGAATAAATTTGGAAAGGAGGAACCAGGGTGGAAATGGGTACTTCGATCACCACCGGCTGCCTGGCTTCCAGGGCCTCACGCAGCGCCCTGCCCAGTTGGTCCGGGTCAGCCTTCATGCCTTTGACCCCGAATAATTCGGCGAGCTTGGCAAAGTCCGGGTTGTTCAAATCGGTCCCCAGAACCCTACCCTGGAAATTGATCTGCTGGTCGCTCTTGGTGGACCCGAAGGCATTATCCGTAAAGACCAAAGTGATCAAGTTGATCCCGTACCTCACGGCCGTGGCCAGCTCGGCACAAGCATACATGAAGCCCCCATCCCCTACAACGCAGACCACCGGCCGGTCGGGCGCAGCCACCTTGGCCCCCAGGGCTGTGGGAAAGGCATACCCCAGAGTGGCGAAATAGGAAGACGTCAGAAAGGTGCGCGGGCTCCGCACCGGATAAGCCAAGTTACACCAATAACCGATATTGGTTACTCCTGCTACCAGAATGGCATCGTCCGGGAGCTCTTGGCGCAGGGCCATGATTATGTCGCTTTGCAGCGGAGCTTTTTCCTCCAGCCAGCGCCGGTGCTTCTCCCGGAATTCCATCAGCTCCGCCTGCGGCCAGGGCTCCCTTACATCCTTGGAAGCTTTTTTCCGGCGGATTTCTTCTATCAGCGCTTTTAGCCCAGCCTTGGCATCAGCGACCATGGCCACTTCCGCCGGAAAATTCTTCCCGATGACCGCCGGGTCCGCATCCAGATGGATCAGCTTCTGCGGAGCTTTCGGGGCCGTGCCAGGCCGCATCAGCCACGTAAGGCGCGTGCCCACGGCCAGCAACACATCCGCTTTCTCCGCAGCCCAGCGGGCGGCCCCAAACCCGTAATAGGCCGCCCCTAAAGAAAGCGGGTGATCTTCGGAAATTACTCCTTTCCCTTCGGCGGTGGTGGCAACCGGTGCTCCCAAGGCTCGGGCAAGTTCGACCAATTCAGCGGAAGCATCCGAGAGAATCGCTCCCCCCCCGGCCCAGATGAAGGGCCTTTTGGCAGATAATAATAAGTGGGCAGCCCGCGATACCTCTTCCCGAGGGGGTACCGCCCGCGGATATTCCCCCTTAGGCATAAGGCCAACCTCGGCTGTCATTCCCAATACGTCCCAGGGAATCTCGACTTCCGTGGGCCGCGGCCGTCCGGTGCCCATCTGGTGCATGGCTTCGTGAATCGCCCCCGGGATGTCCGTGACGCTCATAACCCGCTGGCACCACTTTGTGACCGGCCTGATGATGTCCAGCTGGTCATTGATCTCGTGGAGGGCTCCCTTATCTTGTCCCAGGTTGTAGCTCTCGACCTGACCGGCAATGAGGAGGACCGGGGAGGAACAGGCGTACGCCGTCCCCAGCGCGGCGGAGGCATTCTGAACCCCGGGCCCCGGTACGACCAACCCCACTCCCGGCTTTCCTTTGACCCGGGAGTATCCATCGGCCATGTAGATTGCGGTCTGTTCATGCCGTACGGTGAGGAGCCGAATCTCTGGCTCCCCGTAGAAGGCATCGAAGATATGCATGATCTGGACGCCGGGAACTCCGAAGACGAACTCGACGCCTTCCCGCTTCAGCGATTCTACGACAGCTTTCCCTCCGGTCATTCTTGGCATAGCCTTCCTCTGAAATAAAATGCCTAAAATACCGCGAGAGCGCAAGTCGCGAGGGCGTAAATACCCCTTGCGCTCTCACGCTCTTGCGCCTAACGTCTTTATTTTCCCTTGGTCTTCTGGTAGACGGATTCGATCTTGCGGTCTCTGTCCCGCCGCAGTCGGCCGAGCTCTATCTCCAGCTTTTCTTTGTCCTGGATCAGGATCTCCGCTTCCGCGATCTTAGCGGCGTAGATCTTGCGGATTTCTGCGATTTCGTCCCTCTGATTTGAGGAGAGGGATACAGGCTCTTCCCCGCCCATCTTCTTGGACTTCTCCAGGGCAAGCTCCCAAGCGCTCTTTAGCTCTCCCATGTCCCATATCCTCCTTTATTTCTTACGCGAGCCGGGTACGGATCGGGGTCCCGACAGACGACTGGATGATGAAAGGAGTTTACACTAACCCATGCCTTTTTTTCAATGAATGATTTGACTCTCGAATGGAAGTTTTGTAGAATGACAATCCTTTTTATTGAAAAGGGAATCCCATGAGAAAAAAAACCACCGAAATCGTTATGATTTCCCTTTTTGCCGCGCTCACGGCAGTAGGAGCCTTCATTAGGATCCCCCTCCCCTATGTCCCTTTCACTTTGCAAACGCTAATGGTTATGCTTGCTGGGTCGATCCTGGGGAGTCGCTTGGCGGCGCTGAGTCAGCTTCTTTATCTAGCCATTGGACTCCTCGGCCTGCCGATCTTTGCTCAGGGGGGTGGGCCGGGCTATATTTTGCAGCCCTCCTTCGGTTTCCTGGTGGGATTCATTGCTGGAGCTTATCTCATCGGCAGGATGGTGGAAGGGGTAGAGAAGCTCAGCTTTCCTCGGGTATTGACTGCCTTAATCTTAGGCCAGGTTGCCATACATGCATTTGGCATCGCCTACCTCTATTTCAATTTGAATTTCATCATCCATAAACCAACCTCCTTTTTTACGACCATAAAGATTGGCCTGCTCGTATTCATCCCGGGAGACATTTTAAAGACTTTTGTGGCTATGCTGGTGGTTGCCCCCATCCGTCAGCGCCTAATGGCCATAACCTATTGACTTAATTAATTTATTTTTATTGCATTTTCCCTTGACAGAGAGCATTTTTTTGCCTATTTTCTTAATAGGGTTGAGAAAAGGAATCCTCCAAGATTGATGATCTCGTAAAAAGTCCGTAAATTCGTTTTCCTGTCATTCCCGTGGAAACGGGAATCCAGTCTTTTCAATAGGTTTCGTGGGGCCTGGATTCCCGCCTACGCGGGAATGACGACTTTTTACGAGACCATCAAGATTGATGAAGTCGTAAAAAGTCAGCAGAACGATGGTTTCGATGTAGGGGCGTCCTGCGGACGCCCATGTCCGGGCGAGCGCAGCTCGCCCCTATCCCGCG
>Ga0315278_10007157_pt1 | contig 10178 bp, 7 predicted proteins | sample YL17G06_0_MG_FD_203880 | JGI IMG/M metagenome (GOLD analysis project Ga0315278, IMG submission 203880) | Sediment microbial communities from Yellowstone Lake, YNP, Wyoming, USA - YL17G06_0 | ecosystem: Environmental > Aquatic > Freshwater > Lake > Sediment | place: USA: Wyoming | collected... | reverse complement strand
CGTCACCGTCGATGCGCACGCCGCCGATGCCCTGGCCGGCGGGCTTGGACGGGAGCTGGACGACGTTCGTGGCGATGCTCATGACGCGCATCCTGGCCCAGCCCTGTGCCACCTAGCGTGTCACTCGCCGTTCCGTGGGCTTTACGGTCGTGCCGCCTCCTCAGGCACCCGGCGCGGCCATCTCCAGGTAGGCGCAGAGCGCGTTCGCCTTCTTCATCTGGTCGGGCGTCCGACAGTGGACACGGAGCAGTTCCGGGCTGGCGACCAGGATGGCCAGCGCCCGCGCCCGCGAGATGGCCACGTTGAGCCGGTTGCGCTCGTAGAGGAAGTCCATGCCGCGCGGAGCGTCCTCGGCCGACGAGCTGGTCATCGAGTAGATGGCGACGGCGCCCTCCTGGCCCTGGAACTTGTCCACCGTGCCGACCCACGGGCTGATGCCGCGGGCTCGAGCGATGGCCTCGATGGTCGCAACCTGCAGGTTGTAGGGCGCGACGACGATGATGTCCCTCGCAGTGATGATCTGCGAGACGCCGGCCGCGTCCACCCACTGCCGGCCGATGAGCGCCGCGAGGGCGTCGACCACCGCGTCCGCCTCCTGGCTCGAGCTCGAGTCGTTGCCTGCGTGCTCGACAGACCGCCAGCGGATCCCGACCCCGCTCGGATGGCCGCCGACGACCCGCTGCTGCGACGTCTCCGAGGCCGTGCTCAGATGGCCGTCGTAGAACGTGCTCGAGATGTAATCGTTGACCGCGGGGTGCATGCGATAGGTGGTCTCGAGCAGCAGCCCGAGCTCCGGCGAGATCGTCACGTCATCGCCGATGAGGTGCCCGAGCGCCGAGGCATCGGCGCCGTAGGGATGGACGCCCTGCGTCACTTGCGGCAGCTGGTTGGGGTCGCCGAGCAGGACGATCGACCGCGCCGAGCCGCTCATGGCGATGACGTTGGCAAGTGACATCTGGCCCGCCTCGTCGACGAAGAGCACGTCGATCGCGCCGGCCATCGCCGGGCGCGAGAAGAGCCAGGCGGTCCCTGCCGCCACCACGGCTCCGTCAGCCAGCAGGTCATGGACCTTGCGCTTCTGCCAGCGCGCATCGTCCTCGAGCTGGACGTGGTCGCCGAGGTCTGTCGCGTCATCGCCGTTGTCGCAGGCCTGCGCGATGATCGGCGACGGTTCGCCCGACTCGACCGCCGCATCGAGCGCGCGCAGGAAGTTGCTGATGGCCTTATGCGATTGGGCGGTCACGCCGACGCGCTTGCCCTGCGCGATGAGGGCCAGCGCCATCCGCGCGCCCGTCCAGGTCTTGCCGGTCCCGGGCGGTCCCTGGATGCCGAGGACGCCGTGGTCGAGCGTTCGGGCGAGTCGGATGGCGGCCTCGAGGCCTGTCTCGTTCGCGCTCCGGATCTCTCCCTGGGCAGACCGTGTCGCGAGTCGAGGCGGGTGGCGCAGAAGCAGGTCCCGGGTGGCGCGATACGGTCCGTCGGCGTCGATGTCGTGCTCGATGACCCAGTCGGCGAGCTTCCCGACCCCCTCGCGAAGCGAGCTGCTCTGGATGGGCTGCTCCCACAGCAACGCGACCGGGTCCCCGCGTTGCTGCGCGGCGTTGCCGCGCCGCAGGCAGATGGTCGAGGCCTGATCGTCGATGGCCACGACCTTGCCGGCGTCGCCCCCCCATTCGCCGATGCGCGGGTCGATGACGTCGTTCCCGGCCCGCAGCTTGTGATCCTGCGGAGGAAAGCCGTATCGGAAGATGCCTGTGCCGCGGCCGAGATCCTCGACCCGCCCGAGGGGCGTCAGCCCCGCGAGCGCATCGCTCTCCTCGAGGAGGAACTCCGTCGGCAAGCCCTGCAGGTACTTGAAGCGCCACCAGCCGGGCTTGTCCTCGCGGCGGTGCCAGTCGACTAGCCAGGACAGGAGCCAGCGCCCCTCGTCCTCCGGGTCTCGCGGGCCAGCGTCGTCGCCGATGCCCGTGCGAAGCGCCTCCTCTCTGCGTCGGGTCTCGGCGAACCGAGCACCGAGCGCCGCTCGGTCATCGACCGGTGCGGCCGGCCGCTGCATCTCCCAGCCCTGCTGGTGGATGGCCTCGCGGCGGCGCTCCTCGAGCCAGTCGCGCAGCTTCCAGGTCGAGATGCAGTCGTCCCGGTTGTAGGCGGCCAGCTCATCGAGAAGGTGCTTTGGATGCGCCGGATCGCGGACCCAGGTCTCGTACTGCACGACGCTGAAGCCGGCCTCCGTGACCGGCCCCTCCCGCGTCGGCATGTAGAAGTGCTCGATCTGCTTGATCGAGTACGACTCGACCGAGGCGCGGATGCCCTGGCGGACGACGTTCAGGAGATCCACGAAGACCTGGCCGCGGAGGAGCAGATCCACCTCGTCCTCGCGTGTGTGGTGGCGCTGCATGAGCCGCTTCACGGCGCCTGACTCGTAGCCGCCGTAGTGGTAGACGTGCATCGTCGGGTCAGCTGCCTGGCGCTCGATCAGGAGGTCGATCAGGGCCTCGAAGGCCTCGCGTTCACCCGCCCGGTCGTGGCCCCAGATGGCACGGTAGTCAGGCTCGCCGTCTTCGATGGTGACGATACCGAGCAGGTACTCCAGGCCGAAGCCGAGGTCGTCCTCCTCCGCCCAGGGATCTGCCTCGATGTCGAAGAAGACGTCCAGCGGCGACGGCTCTGGCAGCCGGGCAAGGCCCTGCTCCGGCTGTTCCGGGTCCGGCTCGATGAGCTCGTAGATGAGCTCGCGACGATCCTCGCCCGCGACCTGCATGCGCGCCTGCTCGCGGAGGCGGGTCAGCGTCCGGGGCTGGACCTTCCCGACGCTCTGCGTGGCCGGCAGGCCGGCCAGGTCCCGGCGAGTCGGGACCGCCGCCTGGATCAAGCGCTCCGTGGCGGCTCGCGACATGCCAGCCACGAGGGAGAGATGGTCGTCAGCTCGGCGGCGCCCGAGACAGGTTGGCGACCAGGCGCAGACGCGGCAGTGGTCGACGGGGTCGGGGTAGGTGTCGGCGGTCGCGGCATCCCGCGGGCCGGCGTCGCCATGGCCGAAGATCTCCCTCTCGAAGCGCCGCTTGACCGACCGATAGAACGCAGCGTAGTCGTCGAGGCGCTCGGTGTGCGTCAGGCCATCGCCGGTGACGACGTGCACGGACTCCGGGGTGAGACCCTGGAGGCGCTCGAGCAGGTCCGAGTAGACGCACACCTGCAGGAGCGCTCCGCCCTTGACGACCCGAGCCAGCTTCGTGTCCGCCACCTCGTAGCTCCACGACCCGAGCTCCGACGGCCGGTCCACGCGCAGCAGGAAGTCCGCGTATCCCACCCACCGTCCGTCGAACAACGTGGCCTGATAGATGACGTCTGCGCCGCTGCGCATCGCCACCAGTGTCGCTGCCTGGGCCTCGTCGAATGCGGCTGGTGTGAGGTCCGGGTCCGACTTGAGATCGGCGATCGTGTGGCCCTCAGCCCGCTGCCGCTCGAGGAATCGACGCTCGTGCTCGATACCGCGGTCACGCAGCAGCTCGAGCTCCGGATCCTTGCGCCGGTGGGGTTTCTCCCACAGGCCCTGCAGCCTGCCCAGCTCGAGGGTCGCGAGATGGTCGCACTCCAGGAATCCGACGAGGTCGGTCGCGCTGACGACCACCGTGCCGTCCTGGCGTCGCTGCATGGCGCGTGGATCTCCTGCTTGGTCGAAGGCCCGTCGAGGGTGCGGTCGGGTCGGCTCCGTCTAGCGGGGATTCTGCATGCCGTGGCGGTCGTCCGTGCGGCTGCGTGTGGCCGCGCTCAACGCGAGCACCGTGAGGCAGAGACCGGCGAGCGACACGGCTAGGACCAACGTGAGGGACGGAGCCACGATGCCGACGAAGACGGCGAGGGCGGCCATGACTGCTGCGAGCGGTTCTCGAGGGCGTTGCATGGGCGGATCGTCGGGCCTCGCGGTGCCAGCTTGCGTGGCACGGATCGGGCCGACACCTGCCCTGTGCACCTGGTCGAATGATCGTCGCCTCGCCTCGTCCCGTGAGTGGCGGGGGTGCTACCACGTCGTCCGCCTAATTGACAGTGGAACGTGCGACTGTCATGATACGAGCATGTCACCGGACGGAACGTACACCATCGGCGAGCTGGCTGACCTAGCCGACGTCACGCCGCGCACCGTGCGCTACTACGTCGCCCAAGGCCTGTTGTCGTCCCCTGCTGGCGCTGGTCCCGGCGCACGGTACGACGAGGACCACCTTCGGCGTCTACGCCTCATCAGACGCCTCCAGTCGGAGCACCTACCGCTGGCCGAGATCCGGCGCCGACTCGAGGGCATGACGCCGGACGAGATCGAGGCGCTCGTGACCAGTGAGCCTGCGCCCGCCCCGGACTCTGCCCTGGACTACCTCGACGCCCTGCTGGTGCATCGGTCGGGGCATCAAGCCTCGGCGGTTCTTTCCCGCCAGGCGTGGCCGTCGCTCATGAGGGGGATCGAGTCGAGCCCACCACCATCGGGACGTCCCGCCGAGCCGCCGCAGGTGATCGAGCGATCGCAGTGGGACCGCATCCAGCTCGACCCGGACGTCGAGCTCCACGTCAGACGCCCCCTGTCCCGCATCCAGAACAAGCGCGTCGAGCGGCTCGTCGAGCTCGCTCGCCAGATCCTCGAGGAGGACGCCAAGTGACACTCTCCATCCGCCAGGACCGCGAACTGGTTCGCGCCACCTACCGCAGCCACCGCTTCGTGCTGGCGACCGTGACCGCCCCGACCGTGGAGCCTGTCGGCGCCCGGCCCTCGGTCAACCTCGCCTTCGTGATCGACCGTTCAGGTTCGATGGCGGGCGCCAAGCTCCCCCTGGCCAAGGATGCCGTGGACCAGGGCCTCCGCCGGCTCGACCCGGACGATCGCTTCGCCGTCGTCGCCTATGACGACTCGGTGGACGCGGTCGTCCAGTCCACCTCGGCTTCGCCGGAGGCGGTCGCCAACGCCCGCCGCGCCCTCTCCGCCATCGAGCCACGCGGCTCGACCAACCTCGGCGAGGGCTGGCTGACCGGCTGCCGCCAGGTCGCCCTCAGCCAGCGTGCCGATGGCGTGGATCGATGCCTGCTGCTCAGCGACGGCCTGGCCAACGTGGGCATGACCGACCGAGACGAGCTGGCCGGCCACGCCGCCGAACTGCGCCGCCGGGGCGTGACCACGACCACGTTCGGCATCGGCGACGACTTCGACGAGCGCCTGATGCAGCTCATCGCTGAGCACGGCGGCGGCAATTTCTATTACATCGAGGACGCCCGCCAGATCCCCGACTGCATCACCAGCGAGGTCGGCGAGGCGCTCGATATCGTCGCCCGCGGCGTCGTCATCGAGGTCTCCGGGCCGCCGCACCTCGAGATCGATGCCCTGGGTGTCATGCCGCTCGACCGGCGCAGCGACCGCACGCTCATCCAGCTGCCCGATCTCGTCTCCGGCCAGGAGCTCTCGCTCGTCGTCCGGCTCACCTTCCCCTACGGCCAGGACGGCGACTCGATCGCCGCGGCCTTCTCGGTCAGCGACCGGACGGCCGTCCTCGACCCCTCGGTCGCCACGCTCAGCTGGCGCTACGCGGATGCGGCCGCGAACGACGCCCAGCCGCGCGACCGGATCGTAGATCGGGCCGTGGCAGCCGCCTTCGGCGCTCGCGTCCGGCGAGAGGCCGTCGAGCTCCAGCGACGGGGCGACTACGAGGGCGCCGAGCGGGCCATCCGCGGCGTCGCGCGCCGCGTCCGCGCTTACGCCGGCAACGACCCCGAGCTGCGGGCGCAGGTCAAGGAGCTCGGGGCCGCGCAGGTGGCCTTCGCCGCGCCGATGGCGGTGCACGAGCTCAAGATCCAACACGCCCAGACGAGCTACCTGCTGCGGTCGAAGGACGCCATGGGCCGCTCTCGGCGACAACCGCCGCAGTGACCATCGACCCGCCCGGACCGACTCGCAGGGGTTCTGGGGCCACCTCATGGGGGATGCCACCGGCGTCCCCGACGAGTCCCTTCCGTCGATGCCGGCGGAGGTCGTGGTCCTTGGCTTGGCGGACGGCTACCAGCGACCCCCGCCCTCGCACGTGATGGGCTGATCCGGGAGGAGGATGCGCGTCAAGACCATCACCTGAGCCGGACCTCGCGTCCAGCGGTACCCGCGCTCGTCCAAGGGCGCCTGGAGGTCGCGGCCTTGCGGGCCGAGGTCCTCGTCGACCGGCTGGACGCGCGCCTCGGCGAGCGACATCGCGGCGGCCGTTTCCGGCGGGATGGGCAGGCATCGCGAACGCTCGACCAGCTGGCCGTCGATCGTGTACGGCGCCCCCACGCCGCTCAACGGCTGCAGGAACGGCCAGCGGACGGCATCCACGTCCGGCCCGGCCGGCAGCTCGCCTTCCACGGGAGGCCCGACGTCGATGACCAGGAGGTAGGCCGCCGGGGCGTACGGGTGGAGCGGCTCGGCCCAGGCTCCATCAGGGAGCCAGGCCATGGGGTCCTCGATCCTGCGTCCCAGGTCGCTCAAGGTCCGCGCTTCCTCGGGGATCGCCCAGGTGCCGGCATGCATGCTGTTGTCGGCGTCGAAGACGTCCGGGTCGACCGTCGTGACCTTGGCCAGGCCGTCCTCTGTCTGGCGCTTGAAGGTGTACGTCGTGAAGCCATGGCCCGTATCCACGGCCGAGGTCTTGACCGGTTCGTAGGTGCCATCGGCGGCGAGCAGGGCGGTCGCGTCGAGGGCCTCGCGCACGGTCTGCAGGCCCTCCGCGGTCAGCCGCCGCTCCAGCAGCCCCCTGCCACGCGGGAACCCGGGCCAGTCGGCCAGCCAGATGACGCGCCCGTCCTCGAGGATGGTGGTCCCCGGCATCTCGACGCAGACGTCGTCGCAGGTCTTCATGCGCAGGAGCAGGCGGGCGGAGCCCTCGGCGGGCGAGGCCCAGGGTGTCGGTTCGGGTGGTGAAGGGGTCGCCGGCGAGGGTGCGCCCGATGACGGGGCCGTGGCAGCGGTGCCTGGCAGTATCGCCGCGCTCGAGGCCGGCGTCGTCTCCGTGCCGCCGTACGAGCAGGCCGTCAGGGTCGAGGCGATGACAGCCACCACGATCACGGTGACGATCCTCGATGCGACCCGGACCGCAGCGATCATGTCGACCTCCCGTGCCCCGGCGAGATCACCACTCGCCCGCCTTGACACAGGACGGCACCTGGTACGGGAGCACCATCCGGGTCGTGACATCGACCGTGCCGTGTCCGCGAGACCACGCGTAGGGCCGCGAGTCCATGGCGTACTGCAGGCCGCCATCCCTGAGGGCGGCCTCAGCTGCGGCGACTGCTTCCGCCGTGCGCCGGGTCAAGACCAAGCAGCGGCTGGTTCCCTCGCCGATGTCGGGTCTGACATAGGCGTCGCCGACCGCGTCGATGGGGACCGGGAACGGCCAGCGGACCGTGTCCACCTCTGTCCAGTCGGGGAGCACGCCCTGCACGCGCAAGGTCGTCACGATGAGCAGGTATCGCTCCGGCACGAACGCCTTGGCGGGACCCTGCCATGCCTCGGGTGGTAGCCACACGTCGAGATCCCCGAGCTTCATCGCGAGCTCGTTCAGGACGTAGGCCTCCGGCGGGATGGTCCATACGTTGCCAGCGCGCTGGTTGTCGCCCAGGAAGGGGCTGAGCTCGCTGCTGCCGACGTGGACCGCGTCGGCACCAGACCCGACGTCGAAGCCGAGGCCCAGCGGGCCGAAGCCGCCCGACTCCATGCCAGGGTTCATGATCGGCTGGTACGTCGCGCTCTGGTCGAACAGCCCCGTCACTTCGAGAGCATCCCGGATCTGCTGCATGCCAGCGGGCGTCAGCTGCCGCTCCGTCATCCCATCTTCGCCCATCCGCATCACCCGACCGTCCGCGAGCACGATCGTGCCCGGGTTGATGGTGCAGTCGAGGTCGCACGCCTGGAACCGCAGGGCGACTTCTGCGAGCTGACCGGGTGACGGCATCGGCGCGAGGCTCGGCGCGCTGATGGACCCACTCGCCGCGATCGACGGACTCACTGCCTCCGACGCCGCCGGTGTCACCGACACCGCCGGTGTCACCGATCCGCCGGTCGGGGCGGCCGCAGGGGCGGCGCCACAGGCCCCCGCGACGATCAGGACGAGAGGAACGACGAAGAACGCTCGGGCGACACGCACGGCGACAACTCCTTGATGGTACTGGGCGCCAGTCGATTCAACGTCCTTCGACCCGCTGTGGCGAGAGCCCTACAGCACCTTTCCCGGATTGAGGATGCCCTGCGGGTCCAGGGCGGTCTTCACCGAGCGCATGACCTCGACCGCGCGGGCCCCGAGTTGCGCCTCGAGATAGTCGCGTTTGGCGATGCCGGTGCCGTGCTCGCCGGTGATGGTGCCGCCGAGCGCGATGGCAGCCTCGTAGATGGCCGCCCGGGCCGCGTTGATGCGCGCTTCCGCGGTCGGATCGTCGCGGCCGACGACGAAGGTCGGATGGAGGTTGCCGTCACCAGCATGGCCGAAGACGCCGACGGGCAGGTCGTGGTCGGCGCTGATGCGCTCGATGGCCTCCAGCATCTCCGGCACCCGTGAGCGCGGGACGCCGACGTCGTCCATGCGCGCCACGCCGGCGCGCTCGAGGGAGCTATGGGCGGCTCGTCTGGCCTCCCGCAGCCAATCGGCCTCGGTCGCGTCCTTCGCCCGCACCACGCTCGTGGCCCCCGCGCCCTCGCAGGCCCGCCCGGCGCGGTCCAGCTCGTCCTCGGCGACCGCACCGCCCGAGTCCGACTCGATCATGAGCATGGCGCCGGCCTCGCGATCGAGGCCCAGGTGCGCCGCGTCGTCCACCGCCCGGATCGTGAAGCCGTCCATCAGCTCCAGGGTCACCGGCACGATGCCCGCCTCCGTGATGCGTGCGACCGCGTCGCCGGCGGCGGCGACGGTGGCGAAGAAGGCCAGCAGGGTCAGTTTCTCGGCCGGCTGTGGACGCAGGCGCAGGGTGGCCTCGGTGATGATGCCGAGCGTGCCCTCCGAGCCGACGAAGAGGTGCGTCAGGTCGTAGCCGGCGACGTCCTTGACCGTCCGACCGCCGGTCCGGATGACGCTGCCGTCGGCCAGCACGACCTCCAGGCCGAGGACGGCGTCCCGCGTGACCCCGTACTTCACGCAGCGCAGGCCGCCGGAGTTCTCGGCCAGGTTGCCGCCGATGGTGCAGATCTCGAAGCTGGCCGGGTCCGGTGCATAGAAAAGGCCGTGCTCGGCGGCCGCTCGACCGAGGTCGGCATTGATCACGCCGGGCTGGACGATGGCCGCCAGGTTGGCGGTGTCGATCTCCAGGATGCGATCCATCTTTGTGGTCACCAGCGTCAGGGCGCCCTCGACGGCCGTGGCGCCACCCGAGAGGCCGCTGCCGGCGCCGCGCGGCACGATGGGCACGCGGTGCGCGGCGGCCAGCCCCACGATCGTGGCGACATCGGCGGTCGTCGTCGGGAAGGCGACCGCCAGCGGCCAGCCTGGGTACGTGTACTCGGTCTCGTCGAAGCGGAAGGCGGCGGTCTCATCGCGCGCCGTGAGCAGGACGAGGTCCGGCAGCGCAGCATGCAGCTCGTCGAGGTAGGCCGCGCCGACGGATGGGTCGTCCGACGTCTGGCGCCCTGGCAGTGACGGGCGATCGCTCATAGTCGCCGGATGATAGGCGCGGGAGGCGCGAGCAGCCGGGCGGGAGGCGTGGCGAGGCGGGTGCACCGGAAGCGCACGACAGGGCCGAACCGTGGAATGGGTCACGGCCGACCAGCGGCTTGGTCAGGTCGCGTCTGCGCCACCCATCCGCAGCCCATAGACCCGACCCTGCTTCCGATCGAGGTCCTCGAGCTCGGTCGTGGTCCGGACGTCGTAGCAGGCGAGCTCGACCAGCGCGTCGATCGGCAGGTGGCGCCGGCCCGGGTCGCCGATGAGGACGTCGATGCCATGCAGACGCGCGCGCTGCAGCCAGTGCAGGACGCGCTCGGCGAGCGCCGCGTCGTACCAGCAGTCGCCGGCCAGGATGACGTCCACGTCGGGCGTCTCCTCGTCGAGCACATCACGACGCATGACCGCCACGCGGCAGCCGTTGGCTCGGGCGTTGAGCTCGATCGCTGCGACCGCGAAGGCGTCGATGTCCGCGCCGGTCACCGCCGATGCGCCCGCCTGCGCTGCCGAGATGGCGCACAGCCC
>Ga0315278_10007156_pt1 | contig 10178 bp, 4 predicted proteins | sample YL17G06_0_MG_FD_203880 | JGI IMG/M metagenome (GOLD analysis project Ga0315278, IMG submission 203880) | Sediment microbial communities from Yellowstone Lake, YNP, Wyoming, USA - YL17G06_0 | ecosystem: Environmental > Aquatic > Freshwater > Lake > Sediment | place: USA: Wyoming | collected... | reverse complement strand
CAGGGAACTCAAAGGTGTGGGACCAGTACATACTGGTGGACGGGACGGCGCCAACGCTCTCCGTGACAGCACCAACAAATAACTCGTACCACAACGCGTCTGTCACCATAACAGGAACATGCACTGACTCAGAGGCCAGCGCCCACTATGCATACACGAATTCAACAGTATGGACGGACATGGACACCTCCCCTGCAACGTTTAGCATATCCAACGCTTCGGCGCTCTCGGATGGTACGGCCTACGATGTTCTCGTCTACTGCAACGACTCTGTGAACAACACCAACGTTTCGCAAATACATTTCACCTACGACAAGACTGCGCCAACCGTAGGCTACGACACCCCAACACTGGCCAACAACACCAACAGGTCCTGGAACTACTTCGACATCAACGCCACGTTCGCTGAGTCTGTCTACGCAGCTTCCTGCACGGTCGTCATAGCTAACAGCAGCGGAGCGACGTACACAATGACGAAGACGACGAACAGTACGGGCGGATGGTGCGAATACAATGCGACAGGACAAACGGATGGAACGATAACGTACACAGTCTACGTTGCTGACGCAGCCAACAACGTCGGCGTTTCAGCGACACGATACATAGTCCTTGACAGGACTGCGCCAACCGTGACCATAGCCAGCCCGGCAAACGCGACGAACTGGAGCTACACAAGCAACGGCTTCGCAATCAACGGGACTTGCGCTGACGCCACGAGCGGCGTAGGATATGCTTACACCAATGACACTCACTGGTCAACGATCGACGGCGCGGCCGGAGAGTTCAACTTCACCAACCAGTCAGCAATAACGGACGGGACACGCTACTATGTCAGAGTCTCATGCAACGACAGCGCCAACAACACTGCAGTCAAGGACGTCTACTTCACCTACGACAGCACAGGCCCAGTCATCGTGAGCGGATCATGTTCCGTTTCGCCGTCCATAGTCAAGTCCACATCAACCACGGCGGTAAACATAACATGCAACGCCACTGACGCCGTTTCTGGAGTGGACACTGTGACCGCCACGCTGAAGGGAGGCGCAGCCAACTCCACAATAAGAAGCGTCACGCTCACAGACACGGGATGTGGCGGCACAGTCGGAGACAACCGATACTGTGGCCAGTGGACGCCGGATGATGACAAGGCGACCATAAACCAGAACACTGATGTTTACATAGATGTGACTGCCAACGACACGCTTGGCCACTCAACGACCTCATCAGCAGTCACGTACATAGACATAGACGACAACCCGCCGACAATCTCAAGCTCAAGCCCGTCAGGAGTCATCACAAGCAGAACGCCAACGCTCTCAGCCACGACAAGCGAAGCAGGCTACTGCAAGTTCGATGAGAGCGCCAAGGCGTTCTCATCGATGACTTACGTGATGTCAGGTGCGACGACCACACACACCTACACACTCACGGAACTGACGGCTGGCAGGACGTACACATACCATGTGCTGTGCAATGACACTGCAAGCAACGTCATGGCAGTCCCCGCCTTGATAACGTTCTACCTCAACACCTCGCTCACGGTGACCGTCACGTCGCCGGCGGAAAGCTCGACGCAGCGCAGCACGATCACGATAAACCTGACGGTCCAGAATGCCTCAACACCGATTGATAAGGTGCTGTACATGATCAAGACCGCGGACAGGACGGACGGCGAGTCGTGGAACACAGCCACGTACAGCGCATCAACAGGATACTACCAAGGTAGTCTGAACACGAACGAGTACATGAATCAAACGGATCTCTTGGTCGATGCGTGGGTCAACGACACTCTGGGCAACACTGCGCGACTGTCCAGGACTGTGAAATTCAGAGTCAACAACACAGTCCAATACGATCAGTACATGCACAACAGATGGAACCAGCTCACATTGCCGCCGCTGACATTCACGAACAACAACAAAACAATCTATAACGTGACCAACAGCGTAAGCGGCAACTTCAATGTTGTGTGGTGGTACCAGAACGCCAGCCTCAGCGGAGCCGCCTGGAAGGCTTACACGCCCGGAGACGTCGGTTCTGAACTGACAAACATGACCTCAGGTGAATGGTACTGGCTTGACATGAAGAGCACGGACAGGTTCTACTACTAGACGCTTCGGATTGATTTGCAAAGGCGAAGATGATGATGGATGGAAGGAACGACCAAGAAAATCACAGCGGCTTTGGTTCTAACCTTAGCGTTTAGCCTGTTTGCCGGCGGCATGGTGCTGGCCACGAACCCTCCCATCAGATATTATGGCATCCTGACCATCACAGGCAACGCTGCAGCTGACGGATATAATGTCTCCGTCTGGAACTCTACAACGCTTCTCACGAGTGCCATCACACCAGCTACAGGCGCGTCCGGGACTGGCTACTATGCATTGCAGATAGACGAGAGCCACAGCGGAGAGAGCCTTACGTTCAAAGTGGGCGAGGAGAACGCAACGAGTCCAGTTCCAGGTGCCACAACGGCTGGCGTTCCGGGAAGCTCCACAGCGTTGAACTTACGTCTGCTGAAAAACTCCAGCGTTTCTGCGAACCCGTCCACGAGGATTGTCATAAAAAATACGGCCGGCTCATATGCGTTGAACATCACCAATGTGGGCGGAAGCATGGACGCTTTCAACATCACAGTCAATACAACAAATACAACCATATGGAACTACACGCTCAGCAGCTCCAACTTTAGCCTTGCGGCCAATGCCAGCTCCCTCGTCAACTTCACGCTCATTCCGCTGGACGGGGCCACGGCGGGGAACTACACAGTCAAGGTCAACGTCAGCGTCTACAAGCCCTCGCTGGCGGAAACGCTGTACACACTGCTTTACCTGAACGCTGATGTCGTAGAAAACAAGACGACAACCAACAGCACGAACTTCACTGCCAACCAGACGACTACCATAAACATGACCAACGACACTTCTGTCATAATCAACGTGACAACAAATACCACAGTTACGGGCGGCACGGTGAGCGTGACGCAGACGTCAAGCAACCCCACAAACGCTTCGATTGACGACACTGCCGGAGGGAAGTACGTCAACGTGACGGGAAGCACGAATGTTACGGGTAACATAACCTACATTTTGCTCATGATATTCTACACCGATGAGGAGCTGGCCTACCTAGGGATAACGAACGAAAGCACGCTGACGATGTACTGGTATAACGAAAGCGCTAACGATTGGATAACCCTTTACGCAGGAATGCTCGACGGTAACGGAGTTCAGTGGGTCATGGGCACAGGCGTCAACACCACTGCCAACTACATCTGGGCAAACCTCACGCACATGAGCCTTTACACCTATGGAGGCAAGAAAGCCAACGGTATGACATGCACGACAGGAACGCAATGCTACTCAGGGTTGTGCGGATATGATTATGACGATGCTGGGGTATGGTGTGTAGCTTCCACCTACTGCGCGCACGATGGAACGAGCACTACGGGCTCATGCGGAAGCAGCTACAGATGCCCGGCGGCTGGAGGAAATTGGTCTTACTGTTCTACAGGCTGCTCTAGTAATGCATGCATAACAACCGGCGGCGGAAGCAGCGGCACTGGCGGCAGTGGTGGAGGCGGTGCGACAAAACAACTGTCAATCCTACTGGACAGGACTACATTGGAGATACCTGAAGGCAATTCCGTTTCTGTGACAGCGACGGTGGAAAACAAAGGCTCTGCGACTGAAAGCGCTGTATCTGTGACAGCTTCTGGAGCCGGAGATGCGACAGTAACGATCACACCTTCGACGGTAAGCATAGAGTCCAAGAAGACGGCGGCATTCACAATAAAGATAACAGTGCCTGATGGGGCAGTCACAGGGGAGCGAACGTTGACAATCAAGGCTGATGCCAACGGGACGACAGCCTCGGCTACGCTTGCAGTCATGGTGAAGAAAAAAGAGATTACGACTCCGTCGCTTGAGACGGCGGCGCGGGATGCGTTGGCCAAGGCAGAGGCTGCTGTGACCAATGTCGACAGCCAGCTTTCATACTACAACCAACAAGGGTGGAAGACCACTGATGCTGCAGCTTCGCTAGCAGACGCGAAGGGCTTGCTGGCTAAAGCGAAGCAGGCCATGGAAGGGGCGGACTATGCTACGGCCAAGGGCCTGGGCGACCAAGCCACGGACAAGGCCGGGGCTGCGTTGAAGATGATAGTCAAACCAATCGAGGAGTCGAAAGACAGTACGCTGATTTTTGTAGTCCTCGGGATTGCGTTGGTTGCGATCATGGTGGCTGTGGTACACAGCAGACACCACAAACACAGGCACCACCACGATCACCACATCCCGCTCGTCCATTGAACGGCATGCGCAAATAAAAACAACCTCGCCATAGATTATCCATCAGATATGATCTTGAAAAATTACTTTGTCTGCATTGCACTGGCAATTACCATGCCGGTGCTTTGTACGAGCGTCCTAGCTGACGATCCGCCAGCGGATATGCCTATCTACTACTACGGTTGGGTCCTTGTCAATGGGTCGCTTGCGGCCGACGGGACCCAGGTCATAGCTGAAAGTGGTGGTGTCCAAGTGGGGACGGCCACGGTGCCGTCAGGTTACACGAGCGGCTCCGGGTACTACCACATATACGTGAACTCAAGCTATTCCGGCCAGACGGCTGCGTTCAAAGTCCGAGGCGTCACAGCCATGACATTGACATTGCCTGAAAGCGGCAGGGCAGGGCTTCTGAATCTCTCGGTGAATGTCACAGACCAGACGCCCAGCGGCAACGGAAATAACCAAGGCGCGTCCGGCTCGACTGGGACTAAAACATCGGCCGTGGTGGCGGTGACTATGCAGGCGGGAACCACGAAAACCCTAAACTTCACAACCGACGTCATAGTCCTTTCTGTCAGCTTCAAAGCCAAAGCGGATGTGACGGCTGGCTCCGTCGCAGTGAACGGGGAAAACGCCAAACCGGAAGGGATGTCAACACCGGACGGAGCGGTCTATGGATACCTTAACGTCACAGCCATGGGTATCCAGGCTGACAGCATCAAGATTAGGTTCTCTGTTTCCAAAACATGGATAGCTGACCACAACATCAACAAGAGCACGGTAAGGCTGAATAGATACGATTCTGACTGGAACGTGCTTCCGACTATATTGGTCTCGGATGAGGGTGGGAACTATCTCTATGACGCCTCAACGCCGGGCTTCTCAATATTTGCCGTGACGGGGCAGGAGATGGCATGCACGGAAGGCATGATGTTATGCAGCGGAAACCAGACGAAAGAATGCAAGAACGGCGCATGGATGGCTCAGGACTGCCCGCAGGGCTGCAACCAGGCCACCGGAAGGTGCAATGCGTTGTGTGAAGATGGCCAGAGGCGATGCTCCAACGACTCGGCCGAGCTATGCATTAACAGTACATGGATGGCTGAACGATGCCCGGATGGATGCAAAGACGGCTTGTGCGCAAGCAACCAGTATGCCTTCGTGGCCATAGCTGCCATAGTCGCGGCTGTGATCATAGCGGTGCTGCTTCTTAGAAAGAGATGACGAGGCTATCTGACCGTTTTCAGGTCGGTTCTAATCCTTTCGACTTGACTGTTGATGCCCTTGAGGTAGCCTTGAAGGTCGTCGTCCACGCCCGGCTGCGACCTAGGCGGTGATGGCGGCTGGTCGACCCTTCCGTAAGGAGACTCAGGCGTCCTCATGACCCTCCCGGAGAACTTGGCGTCAAGGAATTCCAGCGTCTGGCTCATCTTTTCGAGTGTGTTGTAACTTAGCGAAAGGCTCAGTTGCAGCTTCTTCTGCGATTCTGAGAGCTTGTCAAGTATGTTCCTCATGTTGGTGGTGTTGTACCTGAGCTCCTGAAGGCGCTCCTGTATGTCCGTGTACTTGTCTATCTTTACGAACAGCGAAGGCGAACCTTCTCGCTGGGTTATGACAGGCGCCACGATCCCGAACGACGGGGCCGGTGCTGACTCGGGCTCGCCTGATGGCTTGAACTCTGGCGGACGCATGTCAGTCGGATACAGGTCAGAATTTTGTTGAGAAACAGGAGCGGTTGTCGGTCCAGCCGGAGCGGCTTTCTTTTTCCCGAACATAGTCTATATTTGCCGGCGTTTAATAAATACCTTCTACGGCGGTCTGTTCCGCTTTTCAGCGGCGGCTAATGCGCTGGTCTTTTCCAAGTGACCTCGGGACCCACTCTGACCTCCAGAATCCTGTGCATGAGTATCGTCGTTTCCGTCCCGGCGACGTAGGAGAAGCAGCCTTTCCGGACTTCTGTGATGTCGCTCCCCTGAACGACCTTCCGGTCGCCTGGGGCACCTCTGTGACGTATGACAACGGGGCAAAGGGGCAACCGTTCAGTCCATTTCAGCCGGTTTAGCGTGTTGTAGGCCATAATTCATGGGATTTTCCAGCCTAATATGGTCATTCTGTGGCCTGTTTTGCCTGGCTGGATGAGATATTTGAAAGAATAATAATGCGACCTCCTATATAGGTATTATGGTGTTGGAGAAAAGGGAGGCCCTAGTCGTGGGTATACTCACCTTCACCGTTGTTTTTTCCTTAGTATCCGCTTGGGCCGCGGTAAAAACGCTGGATACAGGCCGCACTGTCATCACAGATCAGAGCCAAGAAGACACAAGCCAAAACCAGGAGCTTTCCAGCATTTACCATAAGATGGCACAGTCTTTCAAGCCAACGATGAAGACGCTCACCAACGTTTCCATAAACCTGTACAGGGAAACGGTCGCCGCTGACCGGGACGTGGAAGTCGCCGTGTTCAATGCCACTGCAAGCTCTGACGGCACGGCCGTCCCTGGTTCCGATGAGAACATGTCTGCATTCGTTTCCATATCAGCTTCGTCAATAGGTCAGGGCTCCTCAAACAAGGCATGGAAGATGTTCACGCTACCCGAACCTATCAACCTAGTCATAGGAAGAACATACTGGATAGTCGTGAGGCTCACCCCGGACGACTGCGGCGGCAGCGTCAAATACCAAATGTCTCAATCATCCGCAAACGGATACGCTAATGGACTGTCAAAATATTCCACAGGATCGTGCACGAGTTTCCTCGGAACACTCGTCGATAGGGACTTAGCTTTCCGTACTCATGTGTATCAGCCGCTCATAACAGTGGACAGCCCGCAGAACGTCTCTTACATAAACTACACGTGGTTCAACGTCACCCTAATATCTGACGCCGACTGGTGTGGGTTCTCATACGATGATGGGACAAACGTCACGATGACTAGCACGAATGCGACGCATTTTTACTACAACCAGACAGACATGGCCGCAACGCAGCACACCGCTTTGTTTTGGTGCAATTTCTCCAGCGGCATCGGCAACCAGTCATCAGAGTCTATCCGTTACTTTTCCGTAGACTCGTCCACGCCAGAATATGAGAACGCAAGCACATATCGGACTTCACCGGCCACGTACGGACCGGGCACGAATCACGGTTTCCAAATATTTGCACGAGACGATTTCCTCCAGTTCGGAAGTGTCAAGCTCTCGCTCTACAACGGATCTTGGGTTAACTACACTGCGTCCAACAAGACGGTCATAGCCAACGCGACGTGGTTACCATATCATGCAAACATAACTGGCCTTGAGGTCGACAATTACACCTACATGTGGTACGTCTCAGATGGATTGCATTGGAACTCCACCGGCAACTACACCGAATATAACGTGACAAGAGCGACGCCCTATTCGAGCCTCATGTTAAACGGAAGCGTTTCCAACAGAAACTATGAATGGGGCTCCACAATAAACCTGACGTCATACGCAAGCGACACATTAATCGGAACTGCAATATACGGCAACTTCAGTGGCTCATGGACTAGCCTGACGGCCAACGTCACGGGCCAGAATACGTATCTTTACCACACGACGGCGCTCGCAACGGGCGCTTATCTCGTCGGCGCGAACACGGCCGGAAATAAAAACTATTATGACAATGCAACGAACTTCAACTTGACAATCAGCATCGTAGACACACAGGGGCCTAACATGACTTTCACGTCGCCACTCCAACAGAGCTACGGTTCCTCGTCGGTATGGGTAAATGCGACAACTGATGAAAATGCGTCTTGGTGCATCGTCTCGTTCAACAGGGGCCTGAACCAGACGATGAGCAACACTTCAAGGATTGCGTGGTTCCACAATCAGACCTCAGCGTCGGAAGGAAACCACAGCGTGGTAGTCTATTGCAATGACACATCAAACAACTTCGGCCGCAATGCGACTTGGTTCATTTCCGACTTCACAGCGCCAAACGTATCCAACGTCTACGTTTCGCCTGAAAGCCCGGCGGGCTACTCGCTCACGGAACTGCGGTCATTCAACATGACATGCCAGGACATGGGCATCGTGAATACGACAATACTGTCAATAGGCGGACGCAACTATACGCTCACGTACCTGGGCGCTAATGCTTCCCTCTCACCTGTGGGGAAGATATACGGAACGAGCGTGACTGGGCTCGGCGTCGAGAACCACACGTACTATTTCTACGTCAATGACAGCCTTGGCAACTCCAACACCACCCAGACTTTCTTCTACAACATCACCAAGGCTGCCCCCACCACATACCTGTGGCTCAACGACAGCCAAACCAGCGTCTCCGTGGATTACGGACAAACTGCCAACATCACAACGTCAGCCAATGATCCGGCGGTGGAAACTACGATATATACGAACTTCTCAGGTTCCGTAGCACCGCTCACGTCAGCGACGCAGGGACAAAACAGCTACTACAAGAATACGGCTGCGTTGTCCATAGGTACGTACGTCATATCGGCCAACGCGACGGGGAACGCGAACTATACCAGCAACGAGACACTCATAACGTACTACCTTAACGTTAGGGATCTTGAAAAACCGTCATCTTCAGCTGTATCCGTGTCGCCATCGTCCGCACTGGAATACAGCACGACTTACTATTTCATGTCAAACTGGACAGACAACTACGGCATGGGATCAGCGCTGTTGTCCGAGAATGCGACTGGCAGCTACCAAAATCACACCGTGACAAACATATCCGGAAGCACATACACCTATGCATTGACGTATGCCAACCTCCAGGGCGTGCGGACACTGGGATGGAGATTCTACGGTATAGACAACTCGTCTAACCTGAACACTAACCAGACGAGCCTCTATCAGCTTCAAGTCAGAGCCAAAACATCTGCTTCTCTTTCGGCTACACCTTCGTCCGTAAGCATAGACAACATGACTGTGGATGGCTACAACTTCACAGTCAACGTAAACGCGACGGACAACGGCGGAAGCACCATGTACTATGCGAACCTCTCGATGGGCCTCGCTTCAGGCTGGTATGCCAACGCCTCCTATGCGACATGCAACAATGTCAGTTCTGGCGCTTCCTGCTTCAAGACATTCGTAATCCATGTCCCATCCAGCGCCGGAGTCGGATCCTTATCCTTCTTTGCATATGCCAACTGGACAGATCCCGACCACACGTCAAACTCAACGACTACGCCTGTGACAGTGACGATATCCGAGAACAAAAACATGGCAATCACGGAAACGTCGGTTGCGACTGAAATGAACCACAGCTCCACCGCAATCATAGGAAACTTCAGCGTCAATGCAACTGGAAATGCCATGGTCAGCGATGTCACCATAAACACTACCGGCGGGAACCTGAGCAGCTCGTGGATAACGTTCGTCAACCGGTTCAACCAGCCGTATTCCGGCGGCATAAACTACACCAGCATAGCTTACGCTTCCAGCGAAAGGGTCTATGTCAACATAACCGTGCCTGCTGGCCAAGCCCCAGGCAGCTACTGGACAAACATCACGGCTTATTCGGATGGCGTTTTCAGGGACTGGCTCTACCTCAATGTCACAGTGCCGCAGGACATATCATGGTCGCTTGACAAAACGCAGACCACAAACACAACAATTGAATACGGATCTTCAGGAACTTTGGATACGATCGTGCTAAGCAACACAGGCAACATCGACCGCAAATGGACCTTCGGTCTCAGTGGCACGGGCTACCAGATACTAAGTCTCAGCCCATCGCTTTCATCTGGCATCACGGTGGCTAAGAGCGCCACAGGGACTATAACGATAGGCTACAACACGGGTAGCACCACCCCAGGATATTATCAAGCCAACCTAACCATCACGAACCTGAGCTCATCCCCGACGTCACGAATTGTCACGATACCT
>Ga0315278_10007154_pt1 | contig 10179 bp, 7 predicted proteins | sample YL17G06_0_MG_FD_203880 | JGI IMG/M metagenome (GOLD analysis project Ga0315278, IMG submission 203880) | Sediment microbial communities from Yellowstone Lake, YNP, Wyoming, USA - YL17G06_0 | ecosystem: Environmental > Aquatic > Freshwater > Lake > Sediment | place: USA: Wyoming | collected... | reverse complement strand
GGTCGAGGAGGCCTGCCGCGAGCTGCTCGCCAACCCGGTGATCGAGGACTTCGAGGTTCGCCTCCCATGAGAAGGCCGGGTCTCGGGGCTCGGGGCGCGGGGTTCGGGGGCCGTACTCGGGGTGGGTGGGGGTCGAGTCCCGAACCCCGAACCCCGGTCCCCGGGGTGGGCGGGGGGCGGCGGCCGAAGGTGGCGGTGGTGGTGTTCCCCGGGTCGAACTGCGACCGGGACGCGATGGCGGCGGTCGAGGCGCTCGGCGGCGAGGCGGTGCCGGTGTGGCACGAGGGCCGGGACCTCGCCGGGTGCACCGCGGTCATCCTGCCGGGCGGCTTCTCCTACGGCGACTACCTGCGCGCCGGCGCCATGGCGGCGCACTCGCCGGTGATGCGAGCGGTGCGGCGCCACGCCGACAAGGGCCGGGCCGTGCTCGGCATCTGCAACGGGTTTCAGATGCTGGTCGAGGTCGGGCTGCTGCCGGGCGCGATGCTGATGAACAGAAGCTTGCGCTTCATCTGCCGCGACGTGCACCTGCGCGTGGAGCGCGACGACCTGCCGATGCTGCGGCACCTGAGCCGCGGCCAGGTGCTGCGCCTGCCCATCGCACACAAGGAGGGGAACTGGTTCGCAACTGATGAGGTTGTCGCCGAGGTCGAGCAGGCCGGCGCGATCGTGTTCCGTTACGTCACCCCGGCCGGCGAGGTCACCGACGCGGCCAACCCAAACGGCGCGCTTCACGGCATTGCGGGCTTGAGCAACCGCGAGGGCAACGTGATCGGCCTGATGCCGCACCCGGAGCGGCGCATCCACCCGCTGACTGGCGGCGAGGACGGCGCCGCGCTGATTCGCGGCCTGGTGGAGGCAGCATGAGGTGGGCGGCCCCCGCGACCCTCGATGTCGCCCGCGAGCACGGGCTCACCAAGGAGGAGTACGAGCTGATCGTGGAGACGCTCGGCCGTACCCCGAACCTCACGGAGCTCGGCGTGTACGCGGCGCTGTGGTCGGAGCACTGCTCGTACAAGTCGTCCAAGGTCTACCTGTCGCGTTTCCCGACCCAAGGGCCGCGCGTCGTCCAGGGGCCGGGCGAGAACGCCGGCTGCGTCGACGTCGGCGACGGCTGGGTGGTCGTCTTCAAGATGGAGTCCCACAACCACCCGTCGTTCATCGAGCCGTACCAGGGCGCGGCCACCGGCGTCGGCGGCATCCTCCGCGACGTCTTCACCATGGGCGCTCGCCCGATCATGCTGCTCGACTCGCTGCGCTTCGGCGACCTCGACGCGCCGCGCATGCGCTACCTGGTCGACGGCGTGGTGCGCGGCATCGGCGACTACGGCAACTGCGTCGGTGTGCCCACGGTGGGCGGCGAGCTGGACTTCCACCCCTCGTACAACGGCAACGTGCTGGTCAACGCGATGTGCGTCGGCATAGCGCGCCGCGACGGGATCTTCTACGCGCGCGCGTCGGGTCCCGGCAACGTGGTGATCTACCTCGGGTCGAAAACGGGCCGCGACGGCATCCACGGCGCGACGATGGCGTCCGACATCTTCAGCGACAACGCCAGCCAGAAGCGGCCGACCGTGCAGGTCGGCGACCCCTTCACGGAGAAGCTGCTCATCGAGTGCTGCCTCGAGCTGATGGAGCGTGGCGTGGTGGTCGGCATCCAGGACATGGGCGCCGCCGGTCTCGCGTCGTCGGCGTTCGAGATGGCCGCCCGGGCCGGTTGCGGCCTGCTGCTCGAGCTCGACAAGGTGCCGGTCCGCGAGACCGAGATGACCCCCTACGAGCTCATGCTCTCGGAGTCGCAGGAACGCATGCTGCTGGTCGTCAAGCCTCCGGACATCCACGAGGTGCTCGCGGTGTGCCGCCGCTGGGGCCTCGACGCGGTCGCGATCGGCGAGGTCACGGCGAGCCCCGAGGTGCGCGCCACGTTCGGCGGGCGCGAGGCGTTCAGCCTGGCGGTCGGCCCGTTGGTCGACAACGCGCCGCGCTACAAGCGGCCGTTCGTGGCGCCCTCGGCGTCGCCGGCGGTGACCCTGCCGGCGCTGACGACGCGCAAGTGGGCGTCGGACCTCGAGACGCTGCTCGCGTTCCCCGGGCTCGGCTGCGCCCATCCGGTTTTCGAGCAGTACGACCAGTCGGTGGGGGCGAGCACCGTGGTCGGCCCGGGCGCCGATGCCGCACTGCTGCTCATCCCCGGGACCCGCATCGGCATCGCGGCGACCACCGACTGCAATTCGGTGGCGTGCGGTCTCGACCCGCACTGGGGTGCGGCGCAGGCGGTCGCCGAGTCGGTCCGCAACCTCGCCTGCGTTGGCGCCGAGCCGGTCGGGGTCACCGACTGCCTCAACTTCGGCTCGCCGGAGAACCCGCAGGTGATGGGGCAGTTCATCGCCGCCGTCGAGGGCCTGGCCGAGGCGTGCCGGGCGTTCGGCGTGCCGGTCGTCTCCGGCAACGTATCGTTGTACAACGAGACCTCGGGGAAGGGCATCCTCCCGACGCCGACGGTCGGCATGGTGGGTGTGGTCCCGGAGGTACGCCACCGGCCGAGCGGCGTTTGGGCCGGCGGGGACGTCCTCTACCTCGTGGGGCCGGTCGAGGGTGACCTTGGCGGCTCCCGCTACCTGCGCCTCGTGCTCGACCTCGAGGTCGGACCGATCCCGGCGGTGGACTACCCCGAGGAGCGGCGCATCTCCGCTACCGTCCGCGACCTCGTGCGGCTCGGGCTGGTGGCCGCGAAGGACGTCTCGGACGGCGGTCTCGCGGTGGCGGCGGTGGAGATGAGCGGCGGTGACGTTGGCGCGGAGATCACGCTTCCCGACCGCACCTCGGTGGTGCGGGCGCTGTTCGGCGAGTGGCTCGGCCGGTTCCTGCTGGCGGTGCCGGAGTCGTGCGCCCCGGCGGTCGAGCGGGCCTGCGAGGGCCTGCCGCTGACGAGGTTGGGAAGGGCGGGTGGGGGTGAGCTTGTTGTCAGGTACGGAGGGAAGGCCGTCCTCCGCGGCGAGGTGAAGGCGTTGTCGGCGATGAGAGAGACGGCGATGTCGTGGCTTACCCGAGCGTGAAGCTGCCCGGCGACGGGTTCAACGACGAGTGCGGCGTCTGCGCCGTCGGCGGTCACGCCGACGCCGCGAACCTCGTCTACCTCGGCCTGTACGCACTGCAGCACCGCGGCCAGGAGTCGGCCGGGATCGCCGCCTTCGACGGCCGCGAGCTGCGCTGGCACAAGGAGATGGGGTACGTCGCGGAGATCTTCGACAGGCATCGCCTCGCCCAGCTTCCCGGCGCCACAGCGGTCGGCCATGTCCGTTACTCAACCGCCGGCGACTCCATGCTCGCCAACGCCCAGCCGGTCGTGGCCAAGACCAGGCGCGGCGCCCTCGCCCTCGCCCACAACGGCAACCTCGTCAACGCGCTGCGGTTGCGCCACCTGCTCGAGCAGGAAGGCGCGATCTTCCAGTCGACCTCCGACAGCGAGGTGTTCCTGCATCTGATCGCGCGTTCGCGCGAGGAGTCGATCGAGAAGGCCCTGCTCGAGAGCGTCGACGCCGCGATCGGCGCCTACTCGATTGCCATTATCTGCGACGGGCGGCTGTTCGCGGCGCGCGACCCGCATGGCTTCCGCCCGCTCGTCCTCGGTCGCCTTGAGGAGGCCTGGGTGGTCGCCTCCGAGACGTGCGCGTTCGACCTGCTCGGCGCCCGACTGGTCCGCGAGGTCGGGCCCGGCGAGGTGGTCGAGCTTTCCGGCGAGGAGCCGCGCGTCCTGCGGGGCCCCGGCCCGGGTCCCTACGCGCTGTGCGTGTTCGAGCACGTCTACTTCTCTCGCCCCGACTCGGTGGTGTTCGGCGAGGACGTCGCCCCGGTGCGCGAGCGCCTCGGCCAGCGCCTCGCCCGCGAGCATCCGGCGGCGGCGGATGTCGTCGTGCCGGTGCCTGATTCCGGGGTCGCTGCGGCGATCGGCTACGCGCGCGAGGCCGGCCTACCGTTCGTCATGGGCCTGGTCCGCAACCACTACATCGGGCGGACGTTCATCGAGCCGCGCCAGTCGATCCGCCACTTCGGGGTCAAGATCAAGCTCAACCCGGTGCGCGCTCTCGTCGACGGGAAGAAGGTGGTGCTGGTCGACGACTCGATCGTGCGCGGCACGACCTCGCGCAAGATCGTGATGATGCTCAAGGGGGCGGGCGCCGCAGAGGTCCATCTGCGCATCTCGTCGCCGCCGACGGCCCACCCGTGCTTCTACGGGATCGACACCCCGGAGCGCCGCGAGCTGATCGCCGCCAACCAGAGCGTCGACGAGGTGCGCGCCTACGTCGGTGCCGACTCGCTCGGCTACCTCTCCGAGGGCGGCATGCTCTCGTGCCTGCGAACGCCGCCCGAGAACTTCTGCACGGCGTGCTTCTCCGGCCGCTACCGCGTCCTCGACGAAGAGAACGCCGAGGTCATCGCCAAGATCACGCGATGAGGGTTGCCGACGTCTCCAAGGCCGTGCGCCTTTCGTGGCTGACCGTCGTCTACAACGTCGTCGAGGGTCTCGTGTCCATCGGCTTCGGGATCAGGGACGATTCGGTCGCCCTGGCGGGGTTCGGTGTGGACAGCTTCATCGAGGTCGCCTCGGCCCTCGTCGTGCTCTGGCGGTTCCGTGGCGAGTTGGGTCTTTCGGGGTCTCTGGCCCTGGCCGACGAACGGCGGGCGACGCGCGTCATCGGTTGGTTGTTCGTTGCGCTCAGCGTCGGCACGGCGGCGGCGTCGGCCTTCAAGATCTGGCGGCATGCGGGTCCCGACACCACGATTCCGGGCGTGGTGATCTCCCTCGCCAGCCTGGCGTTCATGTTCTATCTCTGGACGGCCAAGCGGACAGTCGCCCGCGCACTCGACAGCGCGACGGTGGCGAAAGACGCCGACTGCTCTCTCGCGTGTATCAAGCTCTCCTTCGTGCTGCTGTTCGGAAGCCTCCTGTACTGGCTGAGCCCGTCGTGGTGGTGGGTGGATTCGGCCGCCGCCATCGCCCTGGCCTTCCTGATCGGGCGGGAAGGGGTTGCCACCGTGCGTGCCGCCGCGCGCGAGGATTTTCGCGGCGGCTGCGGATGCTCCGATTGCCCGGACCACGACGGGTGAGGTGGCCGAATCGGCTCTCCTTGGCGAGCTTCTCGAGCATGACGTCGAGTCGCTCGCCTGGCAGAGGGTGGGTTCCTCAACAGGTCGGCACTACGACACCCAGGGGAGCTTCTCGCTCATCAGGCGCTCGGCGCGGATCGGGTCTACCGGCTCCGAGAACCAGAACCCCTGCGCCGACGGGCAGTGCATCGCCTTGAGACGCTCGAACTGCCCCACGGTCTCGACGCCCTCGGCGACCACGCCTATTCCCAGGCGGTTTCCGAGCCCGACGATCGTCTGCACGATGGCGTTGACGTCGGGCTTGTCCTGCATCCCGGCGATGAACGAGCGGTCGATCTTCAAGGTGTCGTAAGAGAACCGCTGCAGGTAGGAGAGCGACGAGTAGCCGGTGCCGAAGTCGTCCACCGAGAACTGCACGCCGATGGCGCGCAGCTCGGCGAGCACCTTGAGCGCCGCCTCGCCGTGGTCCATCAGGATCCCCTCGGTGATCTCCAGCCGCAGCGATGTGGCCGGCAGGCCGGTCTCCTCCAGGACATTCCAGACCCTCTCGACGATGTCCGGCTGCCCGAAGATCTTGCCGGAAACGTTGACCGACGCGTACAGGGGAGGGTCGAAAGGCCAGCGGTCCTGCCACTGTCTCACCTGTCGGCACGCCTCGCGCAGCGTCCACCAGCCGATCGGCACGATCAACCCGGTCTCCTCCGCCACGGAGATGAAGCGCATCGGCGGGACGATCCCGCGCTCGGGGTCGACCCAGCGCACCAGCCCCTCGAAGCCGACGATTCGGCCGGCCTCGAGCGCGATGATCGGCTGGTAGTGCATGACGAACGACGACCGCTCGACCGCCCGGCGTAGGTCCATCTCGAGCTTGAGCAGGGCGGCCACGCTGGAGTGCATCGCCTGGTCGAACACCTGGAAGCACGCTCGGCCGGCGTTCTTGGCGCGGTACATGGCGGTGTCGGTATCGCGGAGGAGGTCCTCGGGGCAGTCGTAGGCCGTCGAGCCGAGGGCAATGCCGATCGATGCGGTGATGACGACCTCGTGGGGACCGATCTCGAAGGGTTTCTCGAGCAGCTCCTGTATCCGCTCCGCGACCCGGGTGGCGTCCCCTGGGGCGCTCACGTCGCAAAGCAGCACGCCGAACTCGTCGCCGCCGAGGCGCGCGACGGTGTCGCCTGGTCGCACGCATGCCTTCATGCGGACCGAAAAATCGACGAGCAGCGAGTCGCCGGCGGAGTGGCCGAGCGAGTCGTTGAGGTTCTTGAAGCGGTCGAGGTCGAGGAACAGCACCGCGAACGTGATCCCCTTGTGGCGGCGGGACTGATCGAGGGACAGCCCGAGCCGGTCGAGGAAGAGCGTGCGGTTCGGCAGCCCGGTGAGCGCATCGTGGAACGCGTCGTGGAGAAGCCGCTCCTCGGCGCGTTTGCGGACGGTGATGTCGGTGAGGGAGCCGGCCATCCTGGTCGGTGCGCCGGCGCCGTCGCGCACGGCGACCCCGCGGGCCAGCACCCAGCGGAACTCGAGGTCGGCGCAGCGTAGCCGGTGCTCGTGCTCGAACTGCTCCTCCTTGCCCTCGAAGTGAGCGCTGAGGGCCTCCTTCAGCGCGCCGACATCGTCAGGGTGGATGCGCGAGAACCACTCGTCGATGGTGGACCCGACCAGCCCCGGCGTCAGGCCGAGGATGGCCGCCCAGCGCGGCGAAAAGAACGTGGCGCCGGTCGCGATGTTCCAGTCCCACAGGCCATCGTTGGCGCCCTGCACCGCGAGGGCGTAACGTTGCTCGCTCTCGAGCAGCGCCTCCTCGGCATGGGTCCGCTCCACGGCATAGCGGATGGCCCGCACCAACACGGCGGTGTCCAGCTCCCGCTTGATCAGGTAGTCCTGGGCGCCCTCCCGCACGGCGCAGCCGGCCACCTCCTCGTCGTCGAGGTTGGTCAGGATCACCACCGGGATGCGCGTGGCGGCCGCGTGCAGGCGGCGGTAGGTGGCGAGGCCCGAGCTGTCGGGGAGCGAGAAGTCGAGCAGCACGACGTCGACGCCGCCGCGGGCCACACGAGCGAGCGCATCGGCGAGCCGCTCGACGTGCTCGAGCTCGAACGAGTCTGCGCGCGACCGCCGCAGCAGCTCGGCGACGAGCTCCGCCTCGAGCGGGTTGTCCTCAACCAGCAGAACGCGCAGCAGCCTGACGGCCATGCTCCCCCCCGTTTTCCATGCTCACTCCCGGCTCGGAAGCCGCCGAGCTCTTCTTGGGAATCGAGAAGTAGAACGTCGAGCCTTCTCCGGGCTGCGAGGTCGCCCAGATCTGGCCTCCGTGCCGTTCGATGATCCGTTTGCAGATCGCGAGACCGATGCCGGTCCCTGGGTACTCGCTCGACCCATGCAGGCGCTGGAACATGCCGAAGATGCGGTCGAGATGCTCCGCCGGGATGCCGATGCCGTTGTCCATCACCGCGAAAACCCAGGCGTCCTCGGCCTCGACCGCCGAGGTCTGCACCCGCGGCGCCTTGGAGCCGCGGAACTTCACGGCGTTGCCGATAAGGTTCTGGAACACCTGCGCCATCTGGCCGGCGTCCGCGGGAATCCGCGGCAGGTCACCGGCCGTGACGACCGCGCCGCTCTCGTCGATCGACACCTTGAGGTTGTCGACGGCATCGGCGAAAACCGCCGCGAAGTCGACGAACAAGAACGGTTGACCGCGAGTCTCGACGCGGGCGTACTCGAGGACGTCGTTGATCATCGCCTGCATCCGCGCCGCCGAAGTCAGCACGTGCGCCAGCCAGCGGTGCGCCTCGGCCTCGATCCGGCCGCTGTACTTCTCGCCGAGGAGCTGCGCGTAGCGGGTGATCAGGTGCAACGGCTCCTGGAGATCATGGGAGATCACGTAGGAGAACTGCTGCAGCTCGGCGTTCGAGCGGGAGAGCTGCGCGGCGCGCTCCTCGAGCTGCCGCTCGGCTTTCTTGTAGCCGGAGATGTCCTCGAGGCTGCCTTCCCAACGCGCCACCGGCCGGCCGACGTCCGCGACCGGCCAGGCGTTGATCCGCACCCAGAGCCGCTCGGCGCCGGCGCGCGCCACCTCCGCCTCGATTCCGCGCACGGCGGCGCCCGCCGCCAGCAGGCGGCGCAACCGCTCGTGGCTGTCCGGGGTCAGGAGCGCGGGCAGCGACAGGCCGGCAAGCGCGCCGCGGTCGGCGACGCCGAGCAGGCTCGCCGCGGCTGGGCTCGCCTCCCGGATGGTTCCGTCCGGCGAGAGCGTGAAGATGCCCACCGGCATCTCCTCGATCAGCGTCCGGTAGTATTCCCCGCCGGCGCTGCTTGCGCGGCGTCGTTCGGCGCGGGCGAGCGCTTCCTTTACGGCGGCAGACAGCGCCAGGTAGCCGGCCGAGCCTTTGACGACGTAGCCGTCGACGCCATGGCGTATGGCGTCGGCCGCGACCTCCTCGCTGTGGACGCCCGTAAACAGCACCACCGGACAGTGCGGGTGCAGGCGGTTGATTGTGGCGGTGAGTTCCAGGCCGCTGCCCCACGCCAGCGCGTGCTCGGTGACGACCGCCGCCAAGTCGGGGTGGAGCAGGCGCTCGGCGAGCGCCATCGGGTCGCCGACCGCCTCGATCTCGTACTCCGGCAGGGCGCCGCGGAGGAGGGTGGCAGCAAGCTCACGGTCAGGTGTGTTGCTGTCGGCGAGGAGTATCCGCAGCCGGCCGCTCACTGCCTGGCTCGCTGCAGGTGTGGTTGAGTTGGGCCGGGAAAGGGGTGACCACTCCCCTCGCGCATGAAGCGCCCAGGTTCGCCGGTACGCTGCCGCTTGGCCGTCATTGCGTTGAACAAAACCGGGTGATTTTAGCACGAAAATCCCCGCGCGGCGGTGTCAAGTGTCACGGGCAAGATCGTTGGGCTTAACTCGCGGCCCCGCGGCTGCTACGCTTCGCTGATGGTGACGCCGAAGGGAACCCGCCCGCTGACCTACGCGTCCGCCGGGGTTGACATCGACGCCCAGGATCGGGCGCTCGCCGAGGTCAAGAAGCTGGCGAGATCGACCTTCACCCCAGGCGTGCTGACCGAGATCGGCTCGTTCGGCGGCATGTTCACGCTCGCGCCCGACGACCCGGCGGGCACCGTTCTCGTGGCCTCTGCCGACGGTGTCGGCACCAAGCTGCGGGTCGCGCAGATGGCCGGCATCCACGACACAATCGGCCAGGACCTGGTCAACCACTGCGTCAACGACATTCTCGTGCAGGGCGCGCGACCACTGTTCTTCCTCGATTACCTCGCCACCGGGAGGCTCGATCCGGCCGTCGCCGTGCAGGTGGTCGCCGGGCTGGCGCGCGCCTGCAAGGCCAACGGCTGCGCGCTTCTCGGCGGCGAAACCGCCGAGATGCCGGGGTTCTACCAGTCGGGCGACTACGACGTCGCCGGCTTCATCGTCGGCGCCGTGCGCCGCGACCGCGCCCTGCCCCGCGGCGGCGTGGCCGCCGGCGACGCGCTGGTCGGCCTGCCGTCGACCGGCCTCCACACCAACGGCTATTCCCTGGCGCGCAAGGTGTTCTTCGAGCTGCTCTCGCTCACCGTCGACAGCCACGTGCCGGATCTCGGGCGCACGGTCGCCGAGGAGCTCCTGGCGATCCACCGATCCTATCTCCCCGAGGTGCTGCCGCTCGTCGACAGCGGTCACGTCAAGGCGGCGGCGCACATCACCGGCGGCGGCATCCCCGACAACCTGCCGCGGGTGCTGCCGGCGGGCGTCGGTGCCGAGATCTTCCCCGATTCCTGGGACGAGCCGGCGGTGTTTCGTCTGATCCGCGTTGTTGGCAACGTGCCGGAGCCCGAGATGCGCCGGACGTTCAACCTCGGCGTCGGCATGATCCTCGTGGTCGGCGCCGCGCAGCTCGACGCCGTCCTCACCGCGCTGGCGCCGACCCTTCCGGGCCGCATCATCGGCCACTGTGCCGGAGGCGCCGGCGTGCGCTACCTCGGCGACCGCCATGTCTGAGGAGACCGGGGTTCGGGATTCGGGGTTCGGGGTTCGAGCCCAGACTGCTCCCCCCGACGGTCACGGGCTGGGCCGGGAGGCGA
>Ga0315278_10007153_pt1 | contig 10179 bp, 8 predicted proteins | sample YL17G06_0_MG_FD_203880 | JGI IMG/M metagenome (GOLD analysis project Ga0315278, IMG submission 203880) | Sediment microbial communities from Yellowstone Lake, YNP, Wyoming, USA - YL17G06_0 | ecosystem: Environmental > Aquatic > Freshwater > Lake > Sediment | place: USA: Wyoming | collected... | reverse complement strand
CCCACTTTGAGTCCTACTTGATAGAAAAAAATGTCACAAGATTCGACGATGGCCCGATGGAGGCTCAGAGTTCCATGTCCTCCCTCTTTCCAACACCGGAAATCCCGATTCCCGTATGGATAGGTACCTGTGCAGGTCAACTGTGTATCCGGGGTAATCACCCCCGACTCCAGGCCGGCAATGGCGGTAACGATTTTGAACACTGAACCAGGAGGATATTGACCTTGAATTCCCTTGTTCTGGAGAGGATGATGAGGGTTTTCTATTAGAGATCTCCACTCTTCAGGCGAAATATTTCTCGCAAAGAGAGCAGGATCGAAAGAAGGCTTGCTCACCATCGCCAAAATTTTACCCGTTTTGGGATCCATGGCAATGAGGGCTCCCCTCTTGTCCTGAAAGGCCTCCTCAGCCACCTGCTGGAGGTCGAGGTCAATGGTCAGAATGAGATTGTTTCCGGGAAAGGGATCCACGCTCCGCAGGGGTTTGATCTCCCTTCCCAGAGCATCCACCTCGATCTGTCGACCTCCATCCACCCCCCTGAGATCGGTCTCCCACTGGCATTCGACTCCATATTTTCCGATGAAGGCACCCAATCGATAGGGGGAATCCTTCGACTGTCTCAGGTCATTTTCATCAACCTCCCCGAGGTAACCAATGAGATGCGAAGCCAGATCATCATAATGGTAGGCCCTCCTTGGTCGAACATCCACAATGAGACCTGGAAGATGAACTCGGTTGAATTCGAGGAGGGCAAGTTCATTCCAATCAATATCGGATTTAATCTTCACTGGTTTGAAGGGAGGGCGCTTTTTTAGGCTCTGCAGTTTGTTCCTAATTTTATTCTGAGTCATGTTCAGCATCTCCCCCACCTTCATCAGGACCTCGGGGTTTTTCTTCAGGTCTTCTGGGATAAGATAGACCTCGAAGGAAGGTCGGTTATGGGCCAAGAGACGCCCCTTCCGATCCAATAACATCCCGCGGTCAGCTGGATTTTCACGAATCCGAATCCGATTATTCTCGGATAATCGCATGAATTCATTCCCCCTGATCACCTGAAGGTGCCACAGACGGATGAAGAGAAGAAGGAAGGCCACTCCAACAAAGGCGACAAGATACTTATGCCTTCCTTTGAACTCCTCCATCCTCTGAGTGTTCAATTCCATCATGATCTATCCCCTCTCCCTTAATCCCATCCTCTTCTGATTGGATAGGAGAAGCGAATCCTTATTGAGAAGAAAGAAGAGGAGGGGGGTGATTAAACCAGTGGAAAACGACTGCGGAAGAAGGACGGTGAACAACAAGGGATAGAGGTTCCCGAGGGGATTGGGATTAAGGCCGTTAAGAAGGATGAGAATGAGGAGACCCTCCACCAAGGCGGAGAGGAAGACAAAAAGGAATTGGGATAAGAAACCTTCCAAATAGAAACGCCCTTTGAAGAGTTGTGCAATATAAAAGATGAGAGGCCTGGAGAAGGTGTAAAGGCCGAGGATATTTCCAGAAAAGAGGTCCATGAGATACCCCATAAAGAAAGCCAAGATTCCACCAGAGATCAGGGGGTACGAAAGACCCAGGTAGAGGGTGAGGATCAGGACGATATCAGGTCGGATCCTCTGAACGGGGAGTGACCTCAACAGCGTGGTCTGCAGGGTTAGAAAAAGAACTCCTAAAAAAAGAGGAAAGACGATCCGTCTCATTTGGTCTTCTTTCCCTTCTTTCCCTTCTCTTCTTGGAGGGGGAGAGAAGATCCGGTGATGACAAGGACCTCCTCCAGCTTTGTCAGATCCACACTCGGGACAAGTTCTGCATTTTGAAAAACGCCGTGGCCCCTTTTATCCACCTTTCGTATTTCACCCACCATCAACCCTTTTGGAAAATTTCCACCCAATCCGGAAGTGACGACGATATCTCCAACGATCACCTCGTCCGCTCGCAGAAGGTATTTCAGTTGACATCGATTCTCTCCTTTTCCCTCCACAATCGCTTTGGCCCGGGTTCTCTGGACAATAGAATCGATGGCACTGTTGTAGTCGGTAATGAGAAGAATGATTGCATAATCGGGAGCGGTTTTGAGAATTTGGCCGATCACCCCCTCGTGGGAGATCACCGCCATCCCCTTTCGTATCCCGTCCTTTTCCCCTTTGTTAATGGTCACACTCTTGAACCAGGAGGATGGGTCTTGGCCGATCACTTCGGCCGCAATCACGGAAGAGGAAATTTTTTCCCGAAACTGGAGGAGTTTCTGAAGGCGCTCGTTGGCAATGGCCATTTCCTTCATCTGATGGTTCTCTTGTTGGAGCTCAGCGAGCCTCTGTTTGAGCATTGTATTCTCTTTTTGAAGGTGGACCAAGAAAAGATATCCTCGAAAAACCCCTTGGATGGTCTTGCTGACGGAGGTCGAGACTTTCTGAAATGGGGAACAGAACTCTATAAGAAGAGCATCCAAAAAGTCCACCCCCTTTCGCTGTTTCACCCTCAACGACATCAGGATCAGGGCAGATAACAGGATGATGATAATAAATGCGGGTAGACTATATTTTCGATAGAGGAAAAAGCCACGTATCCTCATCAGTCTTCAATATTGGACCGTCACGGCACGGAGCAATGCTTCGTTGTCCAGGACCATCCCTGCACCCAAAACAATCGCTGAGAGGGGATCATCCACAATGGTGATGGGGAGGCTGGTCACCTCTCGGAGGAGAATATCAAGGTTTTTCAGAAGGGCCCCACCCCCCACCAGAACGATCCCTTTGTCCACAATATCTGCAGCCAATTCAGGGGGTGTTCCTTCGAGAGTGATGCGGACGGTATCAATGATGGTGTTGATCGATTCGGCCAAAGCCTCCCGGACCTCCTCACTATTGATTTCAAGGGTTTTGGGAATCCCCGTCACCAAGTCCCTTCCTTTGACCTCGATGCTTTGAGGGTTTTCTTCAGGATAAGCGGTTCCAATGTTGATCTTGATCAATTCAGCCGTCCGTTCACCAATGAGAAGGTTATATTTTCTTTTGACGTATTGGACGATGGCCTCATCCATCTTATCACCCGCCACCCGGATGGATTGACTCGTCACGATCCCGGACAGGGAGATAACGGCCACCTCCGTTGTCCCTCCCCCGATGTCGACAACCATATTTCCAGAAGCTTCCGTGATAGGAAGTCCGGCACCGATAGCCCCGGCCATCGGCTCTTCAATGAGGTAGATCTCCCTTGCGCCAGCAGACTGGGCCGATTCCCGAACCGCCCGTTTTTCTACAGGCGTGATACCAGACGGAACGGAGATGACCACCCGGGGCCGAATGAACGTCTTGCGATTGTGGGCCTTTGCGATGAAATAACGAAGCATTTCACCCGTGATTTCAAAATCAGCAATCACCCCATCCTTCATTGGTCGGATGGCAAAGATGCTCCCAGGGGTTCGACCCAACATCTCTTTCGCCTCACGGCCTACGGCCAGGATACGTTTCTCTCCTCTCGAATCCCTCTGAATGGCAACCACGGAGGGCTCGGAAGAGACGATCCCTTTTCCCTTCACATAAACGACGGTATTGGCGGTTCCTAAATCAATCGCTAAATCCGTTGAAAACAGTCCCCACAACGAGTTGAAAACCATCCCTTTCCCCTCTCCGTCCAAAAACTGTCTTATATTAACAAATACTTCGGTTCGATTCAAGAAAATTCAACAGAATGTCATTTGCAAATTAAAACTGCACCGGTTTTTATATATTTTCATTTTAAAAGTGCACACCTAATTTGTTTGAAATTGGCTTGGAGCCTCATCAACAATGACAAACAAAGATCAAAAGATTGGCATGAACATGTCTCCCTCTCCCGCTGGCGGGAGAGGGTTGGGGTGAGGGTATGCTGAAAATTATACCCCCTCACCTTTATCCTCTCCCCTTGGGGAGAGGACTTTAGAAGATGTGCACTTTTAAATTGAAAACAGTGCAGTTTTAAAAAGTTGGTAACAGAAAATTCAACATTGACAAACCCTTGTGTTTTTAAAAAAGATTGATTAATAATATGGGGTAAACCCCGTTAGAAAGTCTCCTACTTTCTAACGGGGTAAACATCTTCAATTCGTACCACTCCTGCCTGCGGTAGGTAGGGGTGATTGAAAGGAGAACCTTTATGTTGAGAATATTAAGGGAACATGCGACATCATGGATGCTCAAGGGCATATTGATATTGGTGGTTCTTTCTTTCGTCTTGTTTTTCGGGGGTTATGCCTACTTCAAAGAGAAAAAAACGACTTATGCAGCCAAAGTCAATGGAGTCGTCATCGAAATGAAGGATTACAGTGATGCCTATCAAGCTGTGATCAAGCAATATCGAGATACCTTGGGCCCATCCTTCTCGGAGAAGATGATCGAAGAGCTCCACCTGAGAGAAAAGGTTATGGACGATCTCATCTCTCGCATTCTCATCGGCCAAGAGGGTGCGAGATTGAGCCTTAGGGTATATGATGAAGAACTGAAGGAGTTCATCGAATCCATCCCGTATTTTCAGGTCAATGGTCAATTTGATCAACGGAACTATGAGAGGTTTCTTCGAATCAACCGGATGAGCCCAGAGGAGTTTGAACGGAATCAGCGGGAAAATCTCCTGCTCTCAAAGGCAGTCAACCTGATTAGATTGAATGGAGGGAAGGTTTCTGAAGAGGAGATACTTGAGACGTATCTCTTTGAGAACGAACGGATCAATCTCGCCTTCCTAAAGGTCCTTCCTGAGGCCTTTAAAGGACAGGTTACTGTGAATGAGGTGGAGATGAAGGACTATTACCAGAAACACCAAGAGGAATTCAGAATTCCCACTTTCATTCAGATTCAGTATCTTCTCTTTCGACCTTCTGATTTTGAGAACCATGTTCAGGTCTCCTCAGATGAAATCAAACGATATTATGATCTCCGAAAAGATACTTTTAAGATACCCAAACAGGTGAGGGTGAGGGACATCCTGATCAAAGCAGGGCCACAAAACACACCTGATCAATTGGAGGGGAAAAAGAAGAAGGCTGAAGAGATTTTTGAAAAAGCCAAAAAGACGAAGGATTTTGGTTCATTAGCAAAGCAGTATTCTGAAGCGGAAAATGCCTCGAAGGGCGGCGACCTGGGATGGATTCAAAAAGGGATGTTGGGTGAGCAAATTGAATCAATTCTCTTTTCGATGAAGGCAGGTGACCTGAGTGGAGTGTCAACAGGAAGAGATGGATTCCATATTTTTAAAATAGAGGAGGTCAAGGAAGAGAAACAAAAATCCTTCGAGGAAGTAAAAGACCAGATCCTTCAGGCTTTAAAGAAAGAAAAGGCAAAAGTAGAAGCCTCCCGAAAAGCGGATGACGCCTTCTACTCCCTTTTCCGGAGCCGAGATTTAGAAGGGTTTGCCAGAGAAAAGAATCTTCCTATAAAGACCACAGGGTTTTTTAAGGAAGGCGATGAGATCCCAGAAATCGGCAGGGATCCTTCCTTCTTCTCCAGTGCCTTCTCTTTGAAGGTCGGAGAGATCTCTCCTGTGGTCAATATCCCCCCCCATTTCTATATCTTAAAGCTATTGGGTAAGAAAGAGTCTCGAATCCCTCCTTCGGAAGAGGTAAAGGAGGAGGTCAGAAAGAAGGTCACCGGAATGAAGGCTGAGGAGAAGGCCCGCCAGATCGCCGAAGACCTTCTCAGTCAGATTCAAAAGGGAAAGGATCTAAATGAAATAGGGAAAGAGAGGGGATTCCACGTGGAAGAAACGGGTTTCTTCAACCGGACAGGAGGGGTGGTCCCAAAAATTGGTCCCGCCGGGGAGTTCATGGGAATCCTCTCCTCGCTCACAAAAGGAAATCCCATTCCCAAAGAAGTCCTTCGCACAAAGGATGGATATTTTGTGGTAAGACTGTCAGCGGTTGAACTTGCGGATCAGAATAAATTTCCACTGATGGAGAAAGATCTTGAAAAGCGGCTGATTTATCAGAAGGGGGAAGAATTCTACCAAAACTGGCTCCATCAATTACGAGCCAAAGCCAAGATTGAAATCAGCAAAGAAGTCCTTTAATCTGGTCTGTGGACTCTTATTTCGTCTTATAGTGACCATCGATATAGGTGACAAGATCAAAAAAATAATTCATAAAATGGTCACCCCGCTCGCGATCGATCTGGTTGACAAAGAAGTGTCCTCTTTGATTCTTGTAATTCATTCCGTCTGGGATCACGATAATCATCTTTTGCATTTCTCCGCTCAAGATCAGAGCGTCCAGGGCCGATCGCATCGACGAATTGGCCATGCCCGAAACGGACATATTATAGCCTCCCAGAAGGTAAAGGACAGGGTAATAGGTGGCTTTATTTCTTTTATACCCGGGAGGAAGGTAGATTCCAAACTTCATCTTTCTATTTAACGAAGGGCTGTAGAAAGAAGTCGTTGTTATCTTGCTCGGATACCTAAACATCTCGTAGGGGTCGGTATCGTATTCTCCATGTGGAAAATGGTCTGAGACAAAACCGAAGAGCGTCGTGAAACGGTTGGCTACGAGGATGGCCCCCTTCACACCTTCTCTGACCTTTTTAAAACTCAGGCCGATATTCTCCTTGTTGAACCCGACATGCCCTCCCTGGTACCTCACGTAGACCCTTTTGTTCTGCTTGAAGTGAGAAATCTCAGGAAAGCTCTCCGGAAAACCGTTTTCAATCAAGACATCCAGTCCCCTTTCCTTCAAGGTCTGAGCAAAATTTTCGGTGTGAACGTCGAACTGAAATTCATCTTCTGTCCCAGCATCAAGATAGAGATTCAGATCCTGAAGAACTTCCAAAGCCAAGGTTTTAGCATGTGTCAATGGATCCTGGGCCATGAAATTTTCGCGATGGGGATGATAGGTAAAATTCCCATCGCCCTCTCCATAGTCTCCCGTACCGGGAACTCCATCCAGTCCAACATCTAAAAAGGTCTCTCCCGGATCGAACATCCCATTTTCATCAGCATCAATAAAAGGTTCATGAAATTGTCTCAAGATGGGCTCCCCGTGATCCCTCTTTCCATTCCTGTTGAGGTCCACCGCCAATAAGACCTCAACCCAATGGCTGGGCACAGGATCACCATATGTGATGACGGGCAGGCTTCCATCCGGATTGAATTCTCCATCCTTAAAATTGTGAAGGGTGGTGGCAACCCTGGCATTCTCACTGGTGATTCCAGGAGGATAGTAGGTTGATAGCGGATTATAGTAAACGGGGTTCCCAAAACTGATGACCAGATCCTGAAGCATATGGATCAGGGTGTCTCGATCGGGATAGGAGGGGAGGTTGTCATAATTTCCGAGCATATCTTTTTCGATATATTTGAGGAGGTAAGTCATGTCTAGGGGACCTCCCAGACAGGCGATGGTCTTAAAGTAATCAGGATGATTCAACCCGATATTCATGGCCCCATAACCACCCATCGAGACCCCAGAAATGGCCCTGAATTGAGGGGTACCCTTGCCCACTCCTGCTAACGCCGGTGGAGTTTCGAGTGAAGGAGAAACGAGACCGATTAAAATGACCAGAAGGGAGACAAACCTTATCATCATTTACCCCGTTAGAAAGCCCCGCTGCTTGCCCCGTTAGAAATTTTTCATTATTAACCAGGAGTTCCCTTTGATAACCTACTCCTAACGGGGCGAGCCCTCCCGTTGGAAGGTCGAAAACCTTCTAACGGGGTTTACTCCTTGGGTTAGATGTTTTCCTCAACTTTCCGTTATCGTTATCGTTGCCAGGGCTAAGATTAAAATTTACCTCTTCTTCAACCTATCGAATAAAGTTCGATATTTTCGACATTGATCAAACTTTAGATAGGGGACCACTTCTGCTGTTGCCTCATGGCTCATCGGAATAAATTTCCCTTTTGCCCGAACACAAACCTTTGAATGACAGATCAACTCACCCTCACCATAGGCGATGCGACTAGCGTCCTTGATGAGACGGCTGTGGATCTCGATCTCCTCACCCACGTAGACAGGAGCTAAATATTTAATGGTCAACTCACCCGTAACATAAAACGGGTGCTCTTTACCGAAAACAGTAGCCGCCCAGCCCATCGTCTCATCCAGAAGCCCAGCCAGGACACCCCCATGGGCGATGTCTTTATAGCCGTTGAGGTGGGAGGGAAGGGCGAGTCTCGCCCGTACGTTGTTTCCCTCAACGAAAAATTTTGCCTGTACCCCACAGGTATTTTCATCTCCGCACAAGAAACAGCCTGATGAATGGGGAAGGTATTCAATCTCTTTGCTCATCATTGGGATCTCCTCGGAAAGCAAGTTTTATTAGGCACAGGGGAATGGAGCCCATCTTTTTTAGCTTAATGTTTTTTCCGGGTGGGGAGGGAGAGTTGTCTTCCGGATTCAGAATAGGGAATCCCAAAATGTTGATAGGCCAATTCCGTCGCCTTCCTCCCATTCTGCATCCTTGCGACAAAACCGATCTTCAGGAGAAAGGGTTCAATCATATCGACCAGCGTATCCGCTTCTTCCTGGAGGGTCGCAGCAATCGCCTCCAGACCCACTGGCCCCCCTTTATAATACCGGATGATCGTCTCCAAGAATCTGCGATCAAGGCTTGTCAAACCGATCTCATCCACCCCCTCCAAACGCAGTCCCTGATCCGCTATGTCTTTGTCGATCTTTCCCTGACCACGGATCTCAGCAAAATCCCTTACCCTCTTGAGAAGACGATTAGAAATTCTCGGTGTGCCTCTGGATCGTTTGGCAATCTCCTGTGTACCTCCCTCATCGATGGGCACTCCTAAAAGGGCAGCAGAGCGTCTGACCACCCGGCAGAGCTCTTCTACAGAATAGAAATCGAGATTCCTCAACATTCCAAACCGTTCCCGGAGAGGTGCAGAAAGAAGCCCTGCCCGCGTGGTAGCGCCCACGAGAGTGAACCGTTCCAGCCGATACCGATGACTTCTCGCATGGGCGCCCTTATCAAAAATAAAATCGATGCAAAAATCCTCCATGGCCGGATAGAGAAATTCTTCTACCACTTTGGGAAGCCGGTGCACCTCATCAATAAAGAGGACATCCCCTCTTTCCAGATGAGTGAGGATGCTGATCAGATCTCCTCCTTTTTCGAGGGCAGGTCCCGAGGAAGTGACGAGGCGAACCTCCATCTCTGTGGCAATGATATGAGCGAGAGTCGTCTTTCCCAATCCTGGAGGGGAATGAAAGAGAACATGATCCAAAGGTTCTCCTCGTTTTCTGGCAGCCTGAATCGCAATCTCCAAAGTCTCGACAACCTGTCCCTGGCCAATATATTCGGAGAGTTTTCGGGGCCTCAGATCGAGAAAATCCTCAACTTCTGGAGGAGTCCCTTCCTCGAAAGCCGTTTCTCTTACCTCTTCGGATTCCTTCATCTCCTTTTCCTTTAAGGCACAACATCCTTCTGGCCTCGATAGACCTCTTCGAACAATTCCTCAGGTGTGGTGATATTCGGATTCCTCAATATGGCCTCTTTGACCAGCCTTTGTGCCTCACTCAATTTGTGGCCGAGATCCTTTACCAAAACCTCCTCCACCTGTCTCTTAAAGTCCAAGACCTCCACCACATCGACTGGAATTTGGTCCTCCCTCATCAGGGCGAATTTACCGACCTTTCCCTGGAGCGTAGCAATGATTTTATCTGCTGTCCTCTTTCCAATTCCTTTGAGGCTTTCGAGAGTCTTCGAATCCCTCTCTTCTATGGCTTTAGCAATCTTGGGGATGGGTAAGACAAGGGCTTTCACTGCAGAGGGTGGTCCGATGTCTTCCACGGTGATAAATTTTTCAAAAAATTCCTTCTCCGGTTCAAAGTTGAACCCGATGAGTAGCGGCTTGGGTTGCCGTTCGGTCTGATGGTAATAGATATAAAGCTTGACCACCTCCCCGTCCTCGCCGGCTCTCTTCCCGGTGAAGGTCTTTCTTACAATGGCAGGGAGGAGTATCTCGTAACCCACCCCATTGGCTAACACCACCACCCTATCCTCTTCTTTCTTGAGCAATCTCCCTTCGATGTATCGAATCATCTTTTTCCCTATAGAAAACAAGAATCTCAAATTTCAAAATCCAAATGTCAAATCAATGACAAATGATGGTCTCGTAAAAAGTCAGCATCACCCTTCGACAGGCTCAGGGTGAACGGTGTAACCTATTGATATTCCGTTCGTGCTGAGCTTGTCGAAGCATGAACGACAT
>Ga0315278_10007148_pt1 | contig 10181 bp, 8 predicted proteins | sample YL17G06_0_MG_FD_203880 | JGI IMG/M metagenome (GOLD analysis project Ga0315278, IMG submission 203880) | Sediment microbial communities from Yellowstone Lake, YNP, Wyoming, USA - YL17G06_0 | ecosystem: Environmental > Aquatic > Freshwater > Lake > Sediment | place: USA: Wyoming | collected... | reverse complement strand
GTCGACCTTGGCGATGTTGCCCTCCACCCAATCGTAGTAATAAAGGGCGTTCTCGGTCTCGATGGGGACGACCACGACCTCCCGGCCGGCCTTGTCGTTGGGCGCCGGGCCGACCTTGAGCGTGACCTGTTTTCCGACCGTGTTGTAGAGGGCCTCGTACATGTCGGCGAGCTTGTCGAGCGGCCGGCCGTTGATAGCCAGGAGGTACTCCCCTTCCCGGACGTTGACGCCGACCTCGGTCAGGGGCGAGCGCAGGGCCCGGTTCCAGTTCCGACCCTTGAGGATCTTGACGATCCGGTAATTGCCCGTCGCGGCGTCGCGTTCGAATTTCGCGCCGAGCATCCCGACCTTGACCTTTTTCGCGACGGGCAACTCGCCGCCGCCGACGTAGGTGTGCCCGGCGCTGAGCTCACCGATGAGCTCGCCGATGACGTAGGTCAGGTCCGCCCGGTGGTTGACGGCCCCGGCCAGCGGCTTGTAGCGGAGACGGAGCGCCTCCCAATCGACGCCGTGCATGTTCGGGGCGTAGAAGAACTCCTTCATCTGCCGTCCGCACTCCTCGTAGATCTGGTCCCACTCCTGGCGGAGGTCCAGGGCCATCTCCATCCCCGAGAGGTCGAGCTTGGTCTCGAGAGTGACCGGACCCTTGGGCAGGTCGATGATGGCGAAGGACCCGTCCTTGGCGACGAGCATTTTTTTCTTGTCGGCCGAGATCTCGTAGCCGCCGACCTTGCCCAGGTCCTTCTCCTTGAGTTCGGCCAGGTCGAAGAGCATCAGGGAGGTCTCCCGTTCGAGGTCTTTCTGACGGCCGTAGTAGACGGAATCGCCGACGGCGTTGATCCCGCCGTAGTTGGCCGTCTCTACCGGCAGGGCGATCGTCCGGTCCATGAGGCCCTCGGGGTCGACCTTGACTGGCTGGACGCCTTCGGCCTCCTTCTTTTCCGCGGGTTTCTTATCGTCCTTCGCCGGCTTCCCCGCCCCGACGGCCTTCGCGTCCTGTCCGGTCTTGACCGCCACTTCATCGCTTTTCGGCTCGAAAGGCGACTTCACGTCCTTGGACAGGGGCACGAAATAGACCCGGGACATGGCCAGGTAGGCGTGGTTCCACTCGGTCGAGCTGTAAACGGGGCTGAAGTCCCTGTCCGAAACGAAGAACAGGTACTTGCCGTCGCTGCTGAAGGAGGGGTCGCCGGAGTTGTACCAGGCGTCCGTCACCGCGAAGGTTTTTTTCGCGTCGAGCGAATAGAGATAGACCCGGTTCATGCCCTCGGTCTCGGGCTTGGCGTAGGCGATCCAGCGGCTGTCGGGGGACCAGGCGAACTGGACGATCTCGCCGGACTCGGCCTTGGCCGTGAGCGTGACCGCCTTGGTCGCGAGGTCGACAGAGCAGAGCCGCTGCATTTTGTCGTTCCAGAGGATCTTCATCCCGTCGGGCGACCAGCGGATCTCGTACTTGTAGGTGTCGCCGCCGGAGGTGAGCTGCTGCGGCGCGCCGCTGCCGTCCTGGTTCATGAGCCAGATCTCCTCCATGCCGCTGCGGTCGGAGATGAAGGCGATGGTCCTGCCGTCGGGCGACCACTTGGAGTTGCGTTCGTGGACGCCCGGCGTCCCGGTCAAGTTCCGGGTGTTGCCGTGCTGGGCGGGGACCGTGAAGATCTCGCCGCGGGCGCCGAAGAGGGCCCGTTTGCCGTCCGGGCCGATCTCGAAATTGGTCACCCGTTCGTTGACCTTGACGACCTTGGCCCGGCCGGAGACCATGTCGTCGGCGATGACGACGGGGACCTTGGCCGTCTTTTCCGCAGCCAGGTCGAACGTGTAGAGGTACCCGCCGTTCTCGAAGACGATGTGCTTGGGGCCCAGGGAGGGGAACTTGATGTCGAACTCGGCGAAGTTCGTCAGCTTCCTCGTCTCCCTAGAGGCGAGGTCGCAGACGTAGAGGTTCATCCGTTTGTTCTCATCGCGGTCGGACAGAAAATAGACCTTGTCGCCGCTCCACATAGGGATGATGTCCAGGGCTGGATTGGCGGTGATGTTCTCGACCTTCTTCGAGGCGAAATCGTAGATCCAGATGTCGTCGGCCATGCCGCCCCGGTAGCGCTTCCAGGTCCGGAACTCGCGGAAGATGCGATTATAGGCCAGTTTCTTATCGTCGGGCGAGTAGGAGCAGAAGCCGCCCCGCGGCAGCGGCAGCCGTTCCGGCGCCCCGCCGTCCTTGCCGGCCAGGTAAAGCTGGCCGTTGAAGTCATTCCATTCGGCCATCCGGGAGCGGAAGACGATATGCTTCCCGTCGTGCGTCCAGCCCATGACCAGGTTGTTCGGCCCCATCCGGTCCGAGATGTCGTCGCGGCCGAGCGAGGGCGTGTAGGTCAGCCGTTTCGGCACACCGCCTTCGGCCGGGATGAGATAGACCTCACGATTGCCGTCGTACTCGCCGGTGAAGGCGATGGACGCGCTGTCGGGAGAAAACCGGGCGAAAGCCTCGTAGCCCTCGGCGAACGAGGTGAGCTTGCGGGCCACGCCCCCGGCGATGGGCACCGTGTACAGGTCGCCGGCATAGCTAAAGACGATCTGGTCCGCCGAGACAGCCGGGAAGCGGAGGACGCGGCCTTCCTGGGGCCCGAAGGACAGGCTCGTCAGGGCCAGCAGAAAAGTCACAAGGATGGCCAGCTTTTGGATTTTCATCAGGACTCCTTCTCGATCGATGGGACGTTTCACTTCGGTCGTGTATCGCGGAGGAGCGTCTTCCGTTTCGTTTCGGGAAAACGCTCGATGGCGTAGCGCAGGGTCGTCCGTGGGATGGCCGGGCCATGGGCGAGGAGAAAGCGCTCCAGCCGCCCGGGGTCGGTCTTGCCCGCTTCCCGGAGAAGCCAGCCGTTGGCCTTGTGGACGAGGTCGTCGTCGACCGGGAAAACGGATGCCGAGATCTCGTAGATCGCGGGTAGGAACTCCGTCTTTTTGGCCGGCTTGATGAAGGAGACAAGCGAAGCCCGCTTGACCCAACGGTTGCGGTGGAACGCCCAGGCCTTGATCTTCTCGATAAAGGCCGGATGCCGCTCGAGGAAGGCGCCCATCGTCTGCGTGCAGAAGACGTCGACTGACGCCCAGCTGTCGAGCAGGTCCCCGGACAGCCAGCTCTTGGCCTTGGCGAAGAAGCCGGGCCCGAGGTCCTTGTGGAAACGGTCGAGGATGAGAGCGCCGACGGCTTTGGCCTCGAGCTCAGGCCTGGGCAAGAGGATGTCGCAGAGCTCGACGGCCTGGTCGGCCGTCCAGGTCCCCTTGACGCGCCCGTACAGCCCGTCGGCCAGGGCATGGATCTCGGGGGCCCCGACGCCGAAGCACTTGATCGTCTCCTTGAAATATCTCTCCGCCCCCCTGGCCTTGACGGGATCAGCCAGGGATCGGAGGCGGTTCAGGGCGTCGCGGGCGACCTCGCGGGGGCTCAGCCCATTCTCGGTCATGGTTTCTCCCGGGCAGGGATACAAGAGAGCATTTTACGGGATTGCCGGAACGAGGTCAAACGAACTTATTCAGTATCCGGTTGGAAACGAGAAGCTTCCCGGGAGGGATCTTTAGCCGGCCGTCGGAGAGGGAAAGCATTCCCTCGCCGATGAGCTCGTCGATCTCGGGACCGAAGCGATGACGGAGGTCCACGCCGAACCTAGCCCCGAAAGAGGCGACGTCCACGCCTTCGACGAGTCGGAGCCCGAAGATCAGGGCTTCGCGAGCGGCGGCTGTCGGGTCGAGCTCGACGACGTCCTCCCGGGCTGAGTCCCCGCGCTTCAGGGCGGCCGCCCAAGCTTCGAGGGACGACGCGTTCGACCAGCGCCTGAGGGCGATGTGCGAGCCGGCCGAGGGGCCAAGGCCAAGGAACGGCTCATAACGCCAGTATTTCAGGTTGTGACGGCACTCCCTGCCCGGCCGGGCAAAGTTCGATATTTCGTACTGGCGCAGGCCGGCTGCCTCGAGCGCCGCCCGGATTCTGTCGTAGGCGTCGGCGACAGCGTCCTCTTCGACGGGATGGCGGACGAGGACCTCCTCGAACGGCAGCCCCTCGACGTTCTCGAGGATATAGAGGGAAACATGATCCGGCTCGAGGCCGAGCGCGGTTTCGAGCGAGAGCTCGACGGCCCCGGGGGTTTCACCGGGGATGCCAATCATCAGGTCGATCGAAAGGGCGTCGAATCCGGCCATGCGGCCGGCTCGGCAGAATCGCAAGGCCTCCTCGGCCGTGTACGGCCGCCCGAGTGTTCGCAGGACGGCATCGTCGAAGGACTGGACGCCGACGCTCAGACGGGTGACTCCCGCCTCTCGCCAACCCCTGAAGAGGTCCGTCCCGGACGCACCAGGGTTGGCCTCGAGCGTGAATTCCTCGATCTTCAGGGGGAAGTGGGCCTGGGCGAGCTCCCGGACCCAAACGACCTCGTCAGGCCCGAGGAGGGACGGCGTTCCTCCGCCCAAGTAAAGCGTATCGAACTCGAGACCCGCTTCCATCGGAGCGGCCGCTTCCCGTCCTAGGCCCTGCCGCCAGGTCCGATAGGACGTTTCATCCCAGGGCCGGCTCGAAAAATGGCAATACGGGCACTTGGCCGCGCAGAAAGGGAAATGGATGTAGAGGCCAGCGCGCATGGATTCCTCGATGAAAAGTCCTTGCGCTCCGCCCGCTTCTTCAGTCCTTCTCTTCGTATCCGAGGGCCGAGTAGAAGATGGCCCAGTCGAAGAACACGATGACCCTGTGGTAGAGATCCATGGCCTGGTACAGATCGAGGGCGGTGTCCAGCAGGCCGGCAGCCTGGATCTTTCCCCAGAGGAGCCGCCGGATATGGCAGAGCGAAAGCACGATCTCCGAGAACGGGAAGCCCTCCCGCCGGCGCTGGCGGCCCAGGGCCGTCCAGTAGCTCTTCACTTCCTCCCTGGTCGTCTCGTGGGAGATCCATTTTCCGAGCTGGCTGTAGACACGGAAGGCCCGCCTGTAGATCTCCTTCTGGTCAAATCCCTGGTAGCTGGGCATCCGCGGGTCGCGGCGGATGTCCTCGACGTAGCCCATCGTCAACTCGTCGGCGTTGCGCTCGATGAGATCGACCAGCTTTCGCGAAGCGGTAGTCTCAAAAAAAACGTCCTCACCTGACTCTTGCATGGTTCCCCAACCTCTCGTCCGGAATCTAGCACGAGGTTGAGGTCTTGTCAATAAAAAAGCCCCCTTCCCCGGCGGGGGAAGAGGGCTCATCGTTATCGGCAGGGGCGAGATTACTTGATGACGTCTTTTTTCGTCGCGCAGTTCGGGCAGCAGGCTTCTTCGGGGGCCTTGCCGGCCTCTTCCTTCATCTTCTTCATCATGGCCACGTGCTCGGTCATGTGTTCCTGGATGGCCTTGACGGTCTCGGCGTTCTTCGAGGTGACCTTGAGCGTGGCGCCGTCCTTGGTCTTTTCGAGCACCATTTCGACGTCGGCGCCGTGAAGCGGGCAATTCGGGCCGCAGGCCATGCCCATGCCCATTCCGCCTCCCATGCGCATGCCCATGTCGCCGTGCATCATGCCCATCCGGCCCATCCGGCCGCGCATCGGCATGGGACGAGCCATCATCGGGCAACCCTCCAAGGGGACGCCCTCGAAAACCTTTAGCTCCTGTCCCATATGCTCGCCGTGCATCATGCCCATTGGAGCGGCCTTCTCTTCGCCCTTCGCCTGGGGCTTGAGGTACTTCTCGGGGTCCTTGGCGAAAGCGTCCTTACAGCCGGGGTTGCAGAAGTAGTAGGTCGTTCCCTTGTATTCCAAGGTGGCCTTGGCCGCGGCCTTGACGACGGTCATGCCGCAGACGGGGTCGATGGCCGTATCGCCGCTTTTCTGCTGGCCCACCGCCGCGATGACGAAAACTAAGGCCAGAGCGGCCATGATCATGATCGAAAGCATTTTTTTATTCATTAAATCCTCCTATGTTCTCTAATATCATATCGTAATACTCGGGAAAAGGCAAAGTCAGACGGTTTCCGGGCGGCGCCTTCGGTCCCCTTTCCGGCCTTCCCGGAATACTCTATAATGCGGGCATGAGGAAAAATGGCCCCGGGTTTAAGATTCGCGAGCGCGCCGCCCGGCCGACGGCTCTCGCGGTCCTCCTCCCCATCCTGCTCGCCGCCGGGCTCGCCGCCCTCCCCTCCCCCCAGAAACCCCGAGACGTCTCGTCCCTTCTGCGGGAGATCGAGAAGACCGTCCGCGAGATCGGGGGGTACCCCGGAGAGGATTTCGTGCGCCGGGAATTTTTTCTCGGCGAGGGCGACGACGACACCTACAAGACCCACTACGTAGGCATCCTGATCAAAGACGATCCCGAAGGTCCCCGGATGACCATCCAGGTCACCCGGCTCGAGCCTTCGAGGGACGATCCCAGGGTCAAATACACCCGGGACCCCAAAACGATCGTCTGCCGCTTTACCGCAGACCGGACCGAGGTCGTGCGGTCCGACTATTCTCAGGCCGAGCTGAGATCGCTCCTTCCCGACGTGCTCCGGGCCGTGGTCGACAAGAAGAACCTGCTCAAAAAATAGGGCTTATTTCCCCTTGATGATGGCGATGAGGGTCTCCAGGGCCCGAGGGTCGTCGCATTCGCCCAGCCAGAAAACGGCCTTCTTCCGGACGCGCGGGTCGGGATGGGTTTTGGCCAGTTTGATGAGAGCATCGACGCCCTGATTGTCAGGCAGCTGGGACAAGGCGAACACCGCCTGTTCCTGGATCTCGATGTCGCCGTCCTTGCGGGCGAATTCCTCGAGCGCCTTACCGGCCTTTTCCGAGGCGATCTCTCCGAGCCAGAAAACGGCCTTTTTCCGGACATCGCGGGCCTCCGCGCTCCGGGCGAGGGCGATGAGCTCGTCGGCGGCCTCGGGAAGCTCGACCTGGCTGATGGAGAAGACGGCCCCCTCGCGGACCTCCTCCGACTTGTCGCCGCGAGCCGCTTTGACAAGGAGCCGCAGGCCGGCTGGGTCATTCTGCTGGCCGATCCAGAAGGCCGCGTCTTTTCTGAGCTCATCGGACGCCTTCCCGTTCAGTATCCCCTCGAGGAAAGGCACGACGAGCCGCGGTGAACCGTGACACCCCGCCGCCGCGATGAGCCCTTCGCGGACCTTGTCCCCGCGATCAGGGCCGTCAAGCGCCCTGATTAGGGCCAGGCTCTGTTCTTCCGGCGTTTTGCCCAGCCAGAAGAGCGGCGCCCCCTCGAAATCGAAGGCCAGGTCGAGATTGCTCATGTGGGCTTCGGTCAAGACCGGCGGCTTGCCCGCTTCGTATTTAAAGAACAGCCCGAGCTCCTTGAGAACCTTTTTCTCCGGCTTCCCTTGGCGCTCGATGTCGTCGAGGGCGGCCTTGGCCGCAACCCGAACGTCCTCCCCCGCGCCGACCGGCGCCAGCATGCTCTTTTTCCCGGCCAGCAGTTCCTCGACCGTGAGGTCACGGCCGCTTCCGCCATCCGTGAAGGAGCCGATGTGGGAATTTTCCCCCATGAGCCGCTCGATGCTGTAACCGACCCAGAACCCCCGACCCGTCCCGTATTTCGCGGACGCTTTGAGGGCCCAGTCGGACTTCGCGTCCAAGGTCGCTGACTCCGCCGGTGGGCGGAGGATCTCGGCCGGAGGACGGTCGGCCCTCCCGCCGGCGCCTGCGGCCGGGCCGGCAGCGAGTGCGATAACCCCAAGGAGGAGCAGGATCCGGCGCATTGTCCGCCTCCTTCCTCAGTTCCCGGGATCCTCGAGCTTCTTCTCGAGGATCTCGAGCAAGGCCGCCTTGGCCTTGGGGGTCCCGATCTCACCCAGGGCCGAGACCGCGGCGCGGGCCAGGCGGGCGTCCCTGCCCTTGGCGATCTCGAGGAGGACGGCTACGGCTTCGTCGCTCTTGGTCTGGCCGAGGGCATAGAGGGCTTGTTCTTTGAGTTCCCGGTCCGTTTCCGACTTAATGATCTCGACCAGGACCTTGACCGGGGCGCCGCCCTCCTCGTCCGTCAGGGCCATCAGAACAGCCCGGCGGGCCCGCCCGGACTTGGCGTTCTTCATCACGTCGAGGAGGACGTCGGAGCCGAGATCCTCTTTGATCTCGGCGAGAGCGAAGACGGCCATCTCGGCCATCTCGTCGTCGACACTCGTCAGGGCGGCTTTGAGAAGGGCGTCCTTCGCTTCGGCTCCGCCGTGTTCCCCCATGGCCATGAGGGCGTCCCGCTTCAACTCGACGTCCGAGGACGAAGCCAGGACCTGCTGCAGGATGGCCAGAGATTCTTTACCTTCGATCTCGGCGATCTGGAAAAGGGCGGCACGGGCCATCTCTTTATCGGTCCCGGCAAGCAGGACCTCCTTGAGGAGGGGCAGGGAGTCCACGTCCTTCCGTTCGGCGAGGGAGAAGAGGGCGGCCTGCCGGATCTCCGTGTCCTTGGCCTCTTTGAGTATCCGGCGCAGGGCGTCGGTCGCATCCTTGCCCTCGATCTCCTGGATGGCGAAGGCGGCGGTGCGGGCCATCTCCGTGTCGGCATCGGTCAAGGCGACCTGGGTAAGGAGGGCGACCATGCCGGGGTCCTCCGTTTCGGCCAGGGCGAACAGGGCATCGCGACGGACATCCTCCGGCGCTTTCGAGGCCACGATCTCTTTCAGGAGCTTGACGGCTTCCGAACCGCCCCTGGAGCCGACGGCGAAGAGGGCGCCGCGGCGGACCTCCTCGTCCTTCTCGTTCAGGGCGATGTCGCGGAGCTTGGCGAAGGCCTCGGGCTTGTCCATCTCCTCGAGCATGAAGACGAGCTGGCTCTTGAGCTTGGCGCTCGTCGACTTGTCGTAGAGGTCGACCATCGTCTTGAGGGCGTCCACGTCGCCGATGTTTTGGAGAGCGTAGAGGGCCGTCATCTTGATGTCGTCCTCCGCCGCGTCCTGATAGGACTCGATGATCGTCTGGTATTCGGGCCTGCCGGACTTGGCCAGGCCCTGGGCGATCCGGATCATGTTCGACTTGGCGTCGTCGGTCCACTCGCTCTCGGGGAAAGCGTCGACGAATTTCTGGTAGCACTTGAACACGGTCTCCGGGGACTGGTTCGTCTTTTCGAGCGCGTAGCAGGACCAGAAGCGGGCGTCGTCGACCCAGTCGCTTTTAGGGTGCTGGCGGACGAGCTCGTCCATCGCCGTCTTCGCGGCCGCCCACTTTTCTTCGAGGACGAGAGAATAGGCCTGTTTGTAGGCTACGGCGTCTTTTTCCTGGCCGGGGACGTCCTCGGCCGGAACGAACGCGGCGGCGGCGAGGCCCGCAGCCAGGGCCAGAACGAGGATCGTTCCGAGGAACAGTGATTTCGGGTTTCTCATTGGGAATCTCCTTATATCTTGTTTTTCTTGGGGAGTTTCGACTCCCCCGAGGAAGAGGCTGGATCGACTGTGCCCCGGGCGTCCCTTCCCATGCGGTCGAGGTCGATCTTGAGGAAGATACCTCTCCGGTCGACGCCCTGCTTGATGAGCTCGACGCCCTCGACGTCCTGCCCGGATCCGAGGTTGGCGATCTGCATCATGATGACCTCGAGGTCGGAGACGAGGTCGCGCAGTCTCTTCTGACCACGTGCGTTGAGGGCGCCGCGGATCGCCGGCGCTTCTGCGGCCAGTTCCCGGGACACCGTCTTTTTCCCGCCGAGGTCGAAGGCATAGGCGTCTTCCTTGGCGGCGTCGTAATTGACCAGGCCCAGGAGAAGGATCTTGGAGCGTTCGATATAGTTTTGCGCCTGCACGACGGCCCCGCTCTCCATAGCTCCCCGGGTGGCCGTCGAGACGGGGGCCGGAGGAGCGACCACGCGGCTCCCGATCAGGATCCCTACCAGGAGCAGGGCGGCCGCTCCGGCGGCCTGATAGGACCAGCGGGGTATGCCCGAGAGGGCCCGGACAAGGCGAGCCACGAGGGATGTCCGGGGGGCCTCGCCGGCCTCTTCCCAGACCTTTCGCCGGGAGAGCCTGTCCCAATAGCCGTCCCAGAATGCCGGGCCGGGATCGGGCCTCTCCCGCCGGTCCATGACCCTGAGGGTCGCCCCCAGAACGGAATATTCGGAGGCGCAAATCGGGCAGGAGCGCAGATGTTCGTCGAAACGCTCCTTGTCCGTTGGCCCGAGCTCGCCGTAGAGGGACTCGATCATGCGGTCCTTGGATGTTCGGCAGCTAATCATGGGAAGCCTCCACGCCGGAGAT
>Ga0315278_10007146_pt1 | contig 10182 bp, 8 predicted proteins | sample YL17G06_0_MG_FD_203880 | JGI IMG/M metagenome (GOLD analysis project Ga0315278, IMG submission 203880) | Sediment microbial communities from Yellowstone Lake, YNP, Wyoming, USA - YL17G06_0 | ecosystem: Environmental > Aquatic > Freshwater > Lake > Sediment | place: USA: Wyoming | collected... | reverse complement strand
CCCCCCCGGCTCCGTCCGTGGCTGCGCGTCGCCCAGGTCCTTCTGGTGGCGGCCACCGTGTACTTCCTCGCCGCCTATCTGGTGCGCTCCTGGGCGAGCATCGAGGAGTACGACTGGACGCTGCGCCCCGGGTGGCTCGCGCTCTCGGCGGCGGCCTTTCTGCTGTTCTACTTCATGCAGACCATCTTCTGGTGGCTGTTGCTCCGCGGGTTCGCCCTGCGCAGCCCGTTCCCGGTGGCCGCCGCCACCTGGGCCAAGTCGATCCTCGCGCGCTACATCCCCGGCAACGTCTTCATGTACCTGAGCCGCGCCTGGCTGAGCCACGTCCAAGGGTTGCCGCTGGACCGGGTGACCGCCGCCATGGTGTACGAGCAGGCGCTTGGGGTGTGCGCGGCGCTGGTCACGATGGCAGCCCTCTTCCCGTTCTGGGAGTATCGTCCCGGCTTGACGGCGCTGAGCCTCATCGCCATCCCCGTGCTGGTCGCGCTTCTACATCCCCGCGTGTTCGCCCCACTGTCGGCCTGGGCGCTGCGGCTGCTGCGGCGGCCTCCGCTGGACGTCACCCTGGGCTTCGGCACGGTGCTGGTGCTGCTGGGCTACTATGTGGTCAGCTGGTTCGTGGCCGGCGCGGGCGCGTGGCTTCTGGCACGGGCCGTGACCGGCCTCGCCGTCGACGCGCTGCCGCTCGTCATCGTCGCCAACGCTCTGGCCTACGTGGTGGGCATGGCGGCATTCGTCTTCCCCAGCGGCATCGGGGTCCGCGAGGCGGTGTTCACGGCGTCCCTCGCGAAGCAGCTTCCCGGCGGCGTCGCCCTGGCCTGGGCTCTGCTGCTGCGCGTCTGGGTGACCGTCATCGAGCTGGCCTTCGTCGGCCTGGTCGTGGCGGGCGAGGCGCTCCTGCGCCGTGGAAAGGGCGCGGCGTGAGCGGGCGTCGCGAGAAGGTGGCGCGCAGACAGGCCGCGGCCGGGACGGCCGCGGCCGAGCAGCGCGCCCGGCACTTCGCCCTGGCGCCGGTCACCGAGCTGGAGGCCGACGAGCGCGCCCGGCACTTCCGCCGCAACGCCATCTACGTCATCGTCGGCGCGCTGTTGTTCGCGGCGATCTACGCCCTGCTCTCGTGGCTCAAGTACCGCGCCTACATGGACGCCCGCTTCGACTTGGGCAACATGGTCCAGGCGGTCTACAACACCGCCCACGGGCACGTTCTGGAGATCACCACCGGCGAGCTCAGACCGCGGCAGATGTCGCGGCTCGGCGCGCACGTCGACCCCATCCTGGTGCTGTTTGCGCTCCCCTGGCTCGTATGGCCGAGCCCCGTGATGCTCCTCGTGCTGCAGGCCGTCATCGTCGCCACAGGGGCCTGGCCGGCGTATCGCCTGGGGACGCGGGTCACTCGTGACCCGCGCGCCGGGGCGCTGCTCGCCGGCGCCTACCTTCTCTATCCGGCCCTCGGTTTTCTGGTGCTCAACGAGTTCCACCCTGTCGCGCTGGCCACGCCGCTGCTCCTCTGGGCTTTCCTGTACCTCGAAGAGGGCCGCTGGGTGTGGGCGCTGCCGTTCCTCGTGCTGGCAGCCGCGTGCAAAGAGACGGTGCCGCTGGTGATCGCCACGATGGGCGTGTACTTCGCGATCCGCAAGCGGTCGTGGCGGCCGCTCATCCTCACGGCCGCGGCCGCCGCCTACTTCGCGGTAGCAGTTTGGGTGATCATCCCGCACTACAACGGCGAGCAGAGCGCCTTCATCGCCCGCTACGGCGACTACGGGCAGGGCGCCGGCGAGGTGGTCAAGACGGCGCTCACTCATCCGGGCCAGACCGCGGCCGATCTCGCCGCGGTCCCCAACCTCGACTACTGGCTCAAGCTCCTGTGGCCCCTCGGCTTCGCGTCTTTGCTCAGCCCGCTCACGGTGCTCATCGCGGCCCCGGAGCTGCTCCTCAACGCCCTCTCGGCGACGACGTACCAGCGCCGCATCGAGTTCCACTACACGGCGCTGGAGATCCCCTTTCTCTGGGCCGCCGCCGCGCTCGGTGTGATGCGCCTCTGGCGCTGGCTGGGCGGCGGCTTCCGGCGCGCCGAAAAGGCCATGCCCGGGCAACGCGTGCGCCGCGAGACGCTCGCTCTGCTCGTGCTGCTCGCGGCGCTCGCCGGCAACTACGTCATGGGGCCGCTTCCCTTCTCGCTGCCCGGCGCCGCCTACGATGGCCAGGACTACGCGCGGACCGCCCACGACGCCGCGCTCGACGAGGCGGTGCGGATGATCCCGGACTCCGCCAAGGTGTCGGCCAACAACAACGCCGGCGCCCAGCTCGCGGCGCGACGGATCGCCTTCGTGTTCCCGTACTTCGCCGGCGCCGATTGGGTGCTGGTGGACGAGAAGCACCCCTTCTTCTACGACAGGGAAGACGAACGGCTGCACCGGCTCGCGCTCGGCCAGTTGGTGCTCGACAACCACTTCGTCTCGGTCTACGCCAAGGACGGGGTGTACGTCTTCAAGCGGGTCGCGCCGAATGCCGGGGTCATGCCGGGCGGCGACGCGCCCCCGGCAGCGCCTGCGCCCGGGGTCTTCCCGACGCCCTAGCCGTCCGCGGCGCTCAGGCCACCCAGCTGAACGCCGCGAACTTGGCGGTGAACGCCACCAGCAGCACGAGCCCGACGATCACCACCGCCTTGTGCGCGCGCGGCTTGTGGAGGGTGTACAGGGCCAGCGCCACGTAGAGCGGAAACACCGTGAGCGCGAAGCGCGGGTACGACACCAGCGGGACGTCCTGCGAGGGGAAGAAGAGCGGAAAAGAGAGCGCGGCCAGGGCGTACCAGGAGTACGCGCGCGGCAGCCGCCGGGCGCCGTACCAGAGCAGCAGCCCGGCGCTCACCAGAAAGACCATGTCGATGATGTTGGCGCTGGCTGTGCTGTAGTCGGAACCCGGCCGGGGGACCTCCCAGAGAACCCGGTAGAACTCGGCGGAGACGAGCTTCCGCAAGCCCCAGACCAGGGTGATGACGGCGCGCGTGACGGTGTAGTTGGGGAAGGCGAAGCCACGCTCCCACTGAGCCTGAGCCGACGAGAAGAGCAGGGGCTTGCCGAAGGCCACGCTCAGGTAGGCCATCCACACCAGGACGCCCTCCACCACCATGAGCAGATTGGCGACGTGGGCGTCGGTGCGGCGCAGCTTCCACTCGCGCCGCTCGAAGTAGTAGTAGGCCATGGGGATGAGCAGCAGCACCCCCGTGCTCCGAGTCAGCGTGGCCAGCAGCCCCACGACGCCCGCAAGGCGCCAATGGCCCTCGCGGGCGAAGATGAAGCACGCGAGGGCCAGTACGAGGAAGAGCGACTCCGTGTAGACGGCCTGGAGGAAGAAGGACAGCGGGCCGATGGCGAGATACACGACCGCCCGGGACGCCACCTCGTCGTCGAAGTCCGAGCGCACGAGCCGGTAGAGCAGCCACACGCAGCCGGAGTAGCAGACCAGGGAGATGACGACGCCGGTGATCACGAGGTTGCCGCTGAAGACCAGGCCGACGTAGCGCAGCAGCATGGGGAACAGCGGGAAGAACGCCGTGCTGCCGTCGCTGTCGGCGTAGCCGCCGGTGGCGATCTTGATGTACCAGACGCCGTCCCAGTGGGCCCAGGGGTTCAGCAGGTGGCCGAGGGCCCCATGGAACACCTCGGCGCGCACCGGGAAACGCCAGCCGATGGGCCGGCCCTGCATGCCGACGAAGGTCGCGGTGACGAAGGCGGTGGCGAAGACGAGCAGGCGGCTGCCGGCGGCAACGGCGACGGCCCGCGCCAGCGGGCGCGTGGCCGCCGGGCCGGCAGCCGCCTGCTCGACGTCAGTCGGCAGCGCCGCTCGCCTCCCGCGCGCCAAGGACGCCGTCGGCGCGGAGCCGGCGCAGGATGGCGGCGCGCAAGTCGCTGGCGAGGTCGCGGCGCGCGTGAGGGTCGTGCGCCCAGGCGTGCAGGCGGAGCGCGACCTCCGTCGCGCCAAGGTCCTCGACGGTGACGCAGTTGCTCTTGCCCTCAGGCGCCGCCGCCAGTTCGTCGGCGATCGCCAGCACCGAATCGCGCACCGCGTCGACATCGCTCGTCAGCGGGACGACGAAGGCGACGGCGACCATGCTCCCCGGCGAGCCCATCGAGAAGTTGTTCACGACCTGGCTGGCGAAGGCCTCGTTGGGGATGACGACCCTGCGATCGTCGGAGGTGCGGATGTACGTGTAGGTGAAGCGGATCTCCTCGACAGTGCCGTAGACATCGTCGACGCTGATGTAGTCGCCCAGGCGTACCGGCTGCGAGAAGGCGATCATCACGCCGCTGACGAGGTTGGCGAGGGGGGCCCGCGCGGCGATGCCGATGACCACCGAGATCATGGCCGCGGAGGCGAGAATGGCCCCGCTGAGCGCCTGAAAGAAGGGGAACTGGAGCAGAGCCATGGCGATGCCGATGATGAGGATCGCGGCCTGAACGAGGCGCCGTATCATCACGTAGCGGGTGCGGTCGGCCTTGCCGGGCGTCTTGCCCAGGAGCTTTGTCATGGCCGCTCCGCGGCGCGCGAGGAGGTAGTCGACCACGCGCGCCGCGATGATGGCGATGAGCACGTAGACGACGGCCTTGAACCATGAGGTCTCGTAGAACGCGACGGCGATCAGGCTCACGGCGGCGCCCTCCTCACGGGAGGCCCGAGGGCGAAGGCTCGGGCTGCGGCGACGACGTGGGCTCCGGGGTGAGCTCCGAGGGCAGCAGGTCGTCGCGCACGTCGTAGAGGATGCGCCCCGTGTCGTAGTCCAGCAGGGCCACGACGGTGTCGCCGCGCTCCGAGACCGTGTCGATGGCGCCCTGGACCTGCCAGATGAAGCGATAGCTCGGGACGACCGTGCTCGTGACCTCGCGGCCGTCGATGTTGTGCGTGAAGGTGTACGGCTTGCGCTTGGACACGTACAGCAGCTGGACCTCACGCGGGTCGACGGCCGTGCCCTTGTACACCCAGTCGGCCTTGCGCAGCGCCATGCCCGAGGTCTTGAGCTCGGCATCGCCGGGTACGGCGAGGGCCGCATAGGCGAAGCTCCAGCCGCGCCAGGGATGCCGGACGAAGTCGCCGCGCTGGCTCGGGGCCGTGTAGCGGAAGGCCACGAACGCGGGCAGCAGAAACACGACGAGCGCGGCGAGCACCAGAGCCACGACCAGAAAGCGCTTGCTGCGGAAGCGGATCAAGCCGGGACCTCCGGAGGCCCGCCGGCGATCGTGCCCAGGGGTCTCAAGCGACGTCCTCCGTGTCGACGACCGCGCCGTCCGGCAGCACGTCCGTGCGCGGGAAGACGGCGCGGGCGGCGGCCTCGAGGGCGGCGTAGTAGCCCTCGTCGTGCAGCGGGTTGAGGTGCATCGCCACGAGCCGGCCTACTCCCGCGGCGGCGGCCAGGCCGGCGACGGCGCCGGCTTCGCTGTGCACGGCGTAGCCGGGCAGCAGCTCCGCCGGAATCTGGTCGGTGAGGGGGTCGGCGGCGTTGTACCAGGCCTCGTGAAGCAGCAGGCCGACACCTGCGGCGAACTCCGCCGTACGGGGATCGACCTTGGTGTCTGTGGCCAGCACGAAGGCGTCGTCGACGCGGTAGGCGACGCTCACATCCGAATGCTGCTGGGCGCGCACACGCACGGTATGGCCGGCGATCTGGTTGGCCCCGGCCACGACGGGCTCGAGGCGCAGGTCGCTGAGCTCCTCCCAGTCGCGCGGGTTGTAGGGCCTGCGAAGCAGGCCCGCCACCGCGCGCTCGGGATCGACGCCGTTGAGCTCGGCTGCGGGGGCGTGGATCACCAGTCCCCGGCCCGGCAGCACGCCGGGCAGGTACGCCAGGCCGCAGACGTGGTCGAGGTGGTAGTGCGTCAAGAAGAGGTGGATATCGCGGGCGCCGTCGAGCAGCGCCGCCTGGGCGGGTTCGCGCAGGCGGCGCAGGCCGGTGCCCGCGTCGAAGATGAAGAGGCTGTCTCCGGTGCGACAGGCGAAGCAAGTCGTCTCGCGCCGGTCACTCGGCATCCAGCCCATGGTCCCCAAGAGAGTCACGCGCATAGGTCACTCACCTTTCGCCGCGGCGTCGGCCCAACGTGTGTGTAGTGTGCAGCATAACGGTAGAATCCAGACAGGAGACACCCGCTCACGGGATCTCTTCCTGGAGGGAGCTTGTCGTGGACGAGCTTTTCTTCACCGTGTATGGCGACCTTGAGCTCGGCGAGGTGAGCCGCAGCCTGTGGGAGCCCGCCATTCCTCACTTGGCTCGCTTCGTCGTCGGCGGCCCTGAGGCTCCCCTGCTCGCCGCCGTCGAGGACGTGGCCCGCAGCGCCGGTCTCAGTCAAAGCGTGCCGGTCGCCTTGCTTCTCGACGCGTTCACCACTGGATGCAAGGCCCTGTGTGACGGCCTGCACTCCCAGGGCACGGCCGAGGCGCGCGCAGCGTGCCGCCTTCTGCTCGGCCTCGAGAACGTCGCCCTGACGCGCATCGCCAGCGGCTACTCCGCCGGCCTCGAAGAGACCATCGTCCGCCTGCGGCTCGACGCCGCAGACGCATCGCCGCTCGACCTCTCCACGGGCGCCATGAAGTGCGACGAGATCGTGGCGCAGTTGTCGCTGGAGGTGGACCGCTGCCAGCGCATGGACCTTTCGCTGGGGCTGCTGGAGCTTGCCTTCGAGGAGGCGGGGCGCGAGGAGGCCTCGCCCTGTGCGCGTGAGGACTACGGGGGGGTGCCGCACGAGGTGGGCGAGTGCCTACGCCAGAACCTGCGCCGCTACGACAGCATCGGCCTCACGCCCGACGGTGGCTTTCTGCTGGTGCTGCCCGACATAAGTCGGCGCGGACTGGCCGGTGCGGCCGAGCGTCTGCGACGCGAACTGGCTGCCTCTGCCGGCCCCTCCGCGCCACCGCGCTTCCTGTTCGCCGTGGCGCACTACGACTGTGTGGACGCGAACGCCGGTGAGATGCTCGAGGCGCTCGACCACAGTGCGCGCCGGGCGCGCGTCGTGCACGAGCCCCTCATCTGGTCCTGAAGGCTCAGGCGTCGAGCGTTTCGCCCAGCGCCTCGGCGGCGCGTCGCACCATCTCCCGCTCGTTGGGGTAGGTCATGAGCTTCAGCGCCTCGCGCAAACCCATCCAGCGGGCCTCGCTGACCTCATGGTCGTGGTCGGCGGTGTCGCCGCCGGTGGCGTTCATGAGGTAGTAGTGCACGGTCTTGTGGATGCGCCCGTTGTGTTCGCGCGAGTAGAACGAGTAGTCGATGGCGCCGAGCTCGGCAGCGACCACACCGTTGATGCCGGTCTCTTCGGCGACTTCGCGCACGGCGGCCTGCGGCAGCGTCTCGCCGCTCTCGATGCCGCCCTTGGGCAGCCCCCAGACGGTGCGCCCGGCGGGGCGGATGAGACAGACCTCGAGGCCGGCGTCCGTGCGAACGACGACGCCGCCTGCCGATGTCCTTTCGCGTGGTCCGGTCACGATCCTCGAGTGCTCGGGAGGCATGAGACGATGCCGCCTTAGTATATCGTTCTGAACGGCCGCGGCGGCGCGAAAGTGCTGCCCGCCGCGGCCGTCCAGAAGGAGGTCGAGGCGCGTGTTCGCCACGCTCGGACGCTTCGTCTACAGGCGTCGCAGGATCATCGTCGTCATGTGGGCGGTGGCGTTCCTCGCCGGCCTCGTGGCGACCGCGCGCCTGCCCGGCGAGCTCAAGGGCGGCGGCTTCACCAATCCCACCACGCCGTCACAGCAGGCACAGACGGCGATGCAGGAGCGGCTGGGCTTCGGCCCGGCACGGCTCACCATCTTGTTCACCAGCCCCAGCCTCGATGCCCGCGGCCCCGCCTTTCAGGCGCAGGTGAAGGCTGCCCTGGCGGGCCTCGATCGCGAGGCGTTCCCCAAGCTCCTCAGCGTGCAGACCGCCGCCTCCACCGGCGACGCGGGCTTCATCTCGAGGGACGGGCACGCCACCTTCGCCGTACTTTCGTTCGACGCCAGCACCGAACAGGTGCAACGCATGATCCCCGCCGTGCGCGCCAGGCTGGCGCCGACCGGCCTCACCACGCGCCTCACCGGCGACCCCGCGGTGTACGCCGACATCGAGCAGATCTCCGCCGAGGATCTGCGCACCGCCGAGACGTACGCTCTGCCGATCGCCATCATCGTCCTCGTGCTCATCTTCGGGACCCTGGTGGCCGCCGCCTTGCCGGTGATCGGCGGCGGCATGGCCGTGACCGTCACGCTGGGCCTGCTCTGGGTACTCGCCCAGGCCCTGGATATCTCGGTGTTCGCGATGAACGTGGCCACGCTGCTGGGGCTTGCCGTGGGCATCGACTACTCGCTGTTCATGGTGGGGCGCTTCCGCGAAGAGCTGAGCGCCGGCCACACCGTGGCCGAGGCGGTGGAGATCACCGTGCAGTACGCCGGGCGCTCCATCTTCTTCTCCGGGCTGACCGTGGTGGTCGGGCTGCTCGGCCTGTTGTTCATCCCGTTCATGTCGATGCGTTCGATGGGTCTGGGCGGCGCTCTCGTCGTGTCCTTCTCGGTGCTCGCCGCCCTGACTCTCCTCCCGGCGCTGCTGGGCATTCTGGGCCCGCGCGTGGACCGCTTGCGCGTCATCGGGCGCTCGGGCAAGGAAGGGACGTTCTGGAGCCGCTGGTCGCACGCGGTCATGCGTCACCCCGTCCCGGTCGTCATCGGCACGTTGATCGTGGTGCTGATCTTCGCCTGGCCGGTGCTGCACATCGAGAGGGAGATCCCCGGCGCGACCGCGCTCCCGCAGCGCTCCGAGTCGCGGCAGGGCTACGACATCCTGCAAGCGCGCTTCGACGTGTCGGCGCTGTCGCCGATCTACATCCTCGCCACGTGGGGCGGGGGGGCGGAGGCGCTCGAGCCGGCGATCCTGCGGCGGCTGCACGAGTACGGCCAGCGTCTCCAGGCGCTGCCGGGCGTCGAGCGGGTGACGAGCATCGTGAACCTGCCCGGCGTCGAGACTCCGGAAGCGGCGGCCCGCTTCTGGCGAGGCGTGCAGCGGCCCGCCGGCGCGGGCCAGCAAGCTGCCGGCGCCGGCCTTCCCGGCCTGCTCCAAGGCATGCTCGGCGCCCAGCAGCGCCAGGCTGCGCTACGCTTGAGCTCCCTCACCACGGCTCCCGGCACGGCGCTCTTCCAGGTCGTCCCCAAGGACGCCCCGACCTCCGTGGAGGCGCAGGATCTCGCGGTGCGCATCTATGACCAGCCGCCGCCGGAGGGCATGAGTATCCTCGTCGGCGGCACCTCCATGACGGCGTATGACTTTGTGCACACGCTCTACGAGCGCTTCCCCTGGATCATCTTCTTCGTGGTCTGCGTCACCGCTCTCGTGCTCCTCCTGCTTCTGCGCAGCGCGATCCTGCCGGTCAAGGCGGTGGCCATGAACATGCTGTCGCTGCTGGCCGGCTACGGGGCCGTGGTGTGGATCTTCCAGGACGGCCATCTCGAGCGGCTCTTCGACTTCAGGAGTAGCGGCGCCATCGACGCCGAGCTGCCGGTGATCCTCTTCTGCACCGTGTTCGGCGTGTCCATGGACTACGAGGTGTTCCTGCTCTCGCGCATGCGCGAGGCATGGGACGAGACCGGAGACAACGTCAAGGCGGTGACGTTCGGGCTCGCGCGAACGGGGCGCATCGTGACCAGCGCCGCGCTCATCATCGTCGTCGTGGGCGCGTCGTTCGCCTTCACGTCGATCCTGGTCACCAAAGCCATCGGCATCGGCCTCGCCGTGGCAGTGGCCCTCGACGCCACCGTCATCCGCATCCTCATGGTGCCGGCGGTCATGCGCCTGCTCGGGCGCTGGAACTGGTGGATCCCCGGCTGGCTTGACCGGCTTCTGCCGCGCATCGAGTAGCGTGGCCAGGCTCAGCGACAGCCTGGCCGCCCTCGGCGAGCCTGAGTTCCGCAAGCTCTTCATCGGGCAGGCGACCTCGGTGGTCGGCACCATGTTCCGCGTGGTCGCGCTGCCGTTCGCCGTGCTCGCCATCGGCGGAACGGCCACCGACATCGGCATCGTCGAGGCCGCCGGGCTTGTCCCGCTTATCGCGCTCGTCCTGCTGGGCGGCGTGTGGGCGGACCGGCTCCCTCGGCGCATGGTGATGCTCGCCGCGGATGCCGGGCGTACCGTGCTGCAGCTGACGGCGGCCACGCTGCTCGTCGCCGGCGTGG
>Ga0315278_10007145_pt1 | contig 10185 bp, 7 predicted proteins | sample YL17G06_0_MG_FD_203880 | JGI IMG/M metagenome (GOLD analysis project Ga0315278, IMG submission 203880) | Sediment microbial communities from Yellowstone Lake, YNP, Wyoming, USA - YL17G06_0 | ecosystem: Environmental > Aquatic > Freshwater > Lake > Sediment | place: USA: Wyoming | collected... | reverse complement strand
CCACCGCTGGCGCATATCCTGCTGCTAAAATAGCGGCTTCCGTTACGCCATAAAGACAGGCCGTTGCGGAACTGAGACAGCGGTTAGGCACATCGCCGCTTTCCCATTCATCATAGTCGTAATTCCGACATTTCCATTGAACACCGTACTGGCGAGCAAAGAGCTCATACATCTTTCGGACTCTCACGGCCTCAATACCCCGCAACTGTTCGATACTCCGTTTTTCAGGAGGCTTTTCCTTGAACCGCATCTCATACATTTTTCGAACAACCTTGAGCCTTGCTTCATCATCGAGTGCGAGCTTGGCCTGATAAAGGAGGCGATCAGCTCTGGCGCCACCTGGCTGGCCGGAAGCATAGAGACGAACCCCAGCATCACCAACCCATATAAGGAGACAGCCTACGCGGGACGCCAATGTCACCGCAGCATGGGAAACCCGCGTCCCGGGTTCCAACATGATGCAGACCAGCCCTCCCACCGGAATGTGAGTCCGAACTCCGTTTTTATCCACAACAACGAAGGCCCCATCGAGGACATCGATGTTGCCCTTCTCCACGTAGGCCACCGAAATTCGGTCCTTTATGGGAATGGGCTTAAGGGGAGGAAGAACAGGTTCGCTCATTCCGCAATCACTTCCTTTCTATCTTCTTTATTCCCTGGGGAGTTGTCAGGTAGTTCTCACGTGACACAACCCGCCTGCCGGTCTTTTGTTCAAGGTCTTTTCTTGCTTTGCCAGCGACTTCTCCTCCCTTCCGTGCAGCATGCCTGCTTTCTTGAAATCCTTTCGCATCATCAACCCGCGTTATTTCTGTCGTAGCCGCTTCGCCCAGCATTGAAAATATCAACTCGAGATCGTTCATATGATCCCTAAGATTTTCGCGTTTCAGCCCCTTTATTTTCTTATGCTTTCCCTGTGTTATGCCGAAGGCGGCTTTTGCGATCTCGGAGCTAAGTATCGCGTACTCCTTCTCATGCGATACATCCCTATTTTTCCACTCATCGGTAAGTTCTTCCCTGATGGCAATGCCGCGCATCCGCTTTTCGATCCAGTCATCGGAATAGCCCTTCGCCTTGTAGAGTGCCCGCGTCCTCTTCGTTGCCAGCTCCGGATCTTCTATTTCTTGCACCCGCTCATAGCCTACCTTTGCTAACCACCGTTTGAATGGTTCGGCTTTGGGAGAAGGGATGGACTGAATGATCCGAAAGATGCCTTCAGTGTTGGCACAGTTCATTTTTTGAGGACCGCCAGAAGTGTCGACCAAAAGGGTATGTACAATTTGTACCCACCCTTTTCCAAGCTCAGGATCACGTTGTTTCATCCTCTGGATATATTGCTTGGGATCGCTGGAATCAATGAGCGCCAAAACAACATCCTCCACCACGAACCACCACTCCTTGTTGTGAAGAGTCTTTCTAATTTCCTTCCCCTTAAAAACTGCTACATTTGTCTCCATTGCATGATCTCCTTAATAGTGCTGCATTTCATATCCACTTCACGAGCATCAGGCCACAGCCAAAGGCTTGGCCGGGCCGATACCGAACTCTGTTTCGCGAAAGACCAAGACATACATCCTTGCCTACGTTCTCGCCAATGAAATAAGCCCATAGCCAAGCGCCTTGGCGGGTCCGATACCAGTTTTGACCAACGTCATCATGGCCTCTGGAATCTGGACCTTCAGCGTACCCTTGTAAACGACGGGCTGTATCTTTCCCACTCTATCCTCCTTGGTTTTCCTGAACCTGATACGTGATGCAGGATCGATTGTCAGTTCCTCTATTGATGCTGCATCACCAAACTTACGTTTTATCCAATCGCGTTGTTCATCCTCTCGGATAAGGGGCACGCGGCATTTCTTTGTCTCGCCTCGTGCGTTCTTCCGTTCACTTTCGTCATTGATCATCTTTATCGGATTCGCGACGAGGAGAAAGCGAAGTCGATGTCCGGGTCCAAACACCGGCCGATATGCTTTGCAGGCCAGTATACGGACTTTGTCTGAGGGGATCTCGGGTCTCCGGTCTGATTGCATCAATATCTCGGCATGTGCGTAATCCGATTGTTCAACGCGAAAAAGGAAGTCACGCTTCGCTTCGGCGTCTTCAGGGAAGACTCTCCAGAGCACCCGGTGAATCTCATACGGATTGCGACATGCAGGCCCTTTCACCAACACCTTACTCAGGTACATAATCGCCTCCATAGAAGAAGTTACGTCCTGCAGATTGCCGCAACCGATGAGCACACCGGGCAATCCGTAATCGTTTCATGGGCACGGTCACCCACGGTAGCGGTGGGTGACGAATGAGTCCGGAAAGGCGGAGACTCATGGAATCCTCCAGGAAAGCGAGTTGGTGTCGATCTCGATGCGCTTGCATCTGCGAAAATCATAGAACCGAAGCTGATTCAATCGCATGGCATCCTGACGTTCATATTCACCGTCAGACCATTCAAGCCATGCCAGAAGCTTTGGCCCCTGCTTGTCTTTTTGGAGGACCTTACGCTCCTTGGGAGACGGGGGGGCAGCCCAAGGCTCCGCCCGAAGAGCGCCCTCCAGGTCTTGATATTCGTTGACCAACCGGTCGAAGATCGGACGGGATGGCACGCAAGCTTTACGGCCCAGATAGAGCGGCCACTTGGGACGCTGCAAATGGTCTCTGAGGCTCTCAAGAAGACCGAGGTTATCAGGCTGATGCTCCGGTTTCACGGCCAGCGCAACCAGAAAGGCCGCATCGTGAAGGTAGTCGCGCCAGGTGATTTCGGTATGCGTCTCGTTCCAGAACACCCATTTCCCGCCTGCATATTTTTCTTCCGTCTTCGTTCGCCGTAGCTTGCCATCTGCCTGCCAAAAGCGCCCCTGGACCGTATGATAGTCTGTCTCGATCGTTCCAGGCCGATCGATCCGAATGCCAAAGCTCAGGATATTGTCCCACTGTTCCAGAGTCCTATCGGGCTCGGCATCGGAGCGCCAATCCGGCCGAAGAACCCCCGCAGCGCATCCGAGCAGACCGATGATCGCGGATTTCGTCGGTTCTGGACCCGTGTCCCTCTGCGACCAACGTGCACGCAGGCCCCAACTCTGAAGGGGGCCTTCCAAACGAAGAAGCAGAATCGGCTCAGGCATCTTTCCTCTCCTGCGGACAACCAAGTGTGGTTCTCAGTTCTGCGACAAGCGCATCAATACTATCAACAGGGCACACCGGAGCGGAGTCGAGTTGATCAAGTGATTCCCCTATCTTCCGGCCTCCGGTAAAAAGCAACCGACTTACCGCGCCACGGCAGAACGCCTTTGTGATGCGGTTTGCTTCCTTAATGAGGCGGCGCGCCGATTCCTCCGGCAAGTCCACGTGTTGCACCTGGCCGGTGTCCGACTGTTCCTCATCGTTTTTCGGGTCAACCGGCTTGGCGAAGGCGTCAGCGTAGCTGACGGGCACGTGGCTGTGACGGACCTCCACTAACACGAGCGCTGGAAGCGACGCTGTTGCCATGGAGTTGAACTTGCCGGTCGGTCGCTCCAGGATGGCTGCTTTCACGAGACCCACTACGGCGTTGCACGCCCGCTCCCTCGCTTTTTTGTGATCTTCCTCCGGGACTGCCAGCCGGCGATTGATCGCTTTGCCGGTCAGGTTGTCTGTGAGTGCATCGAAATCAACGTTGAAGTAGCTATAGAAACAAGCAGACGTGAACTCGGCGTCGCCCATGCTGTCGGTACCTGTCCGCAGCCTCTCTTCCGCACCAAAGGCATCGAGATACCAATCCAGGCGTTTATCACGCCGGTCGTCGACGCGGGTCCAAAGGTCGAACTCGCGAGTAAATTCGTGAGTGCTGATGGCATGGGCAAACTGGCTGCTGGCCTCTACATTGTGCATGAGATCGCTTGTCACCATTCTGCCGAAAAGCGCCATATCGACAGGAATTCCGTCGGCTCGCAAACGGGATTCTCTCAGAATGACCTTGGGGTCGAAACGCTCCAAGATGAGTTGTGCCAGCGCTTTAGCCGCATTTTCATCGTTCTTGGCCTTTGCGTTCTTTAGCTTCTTTTCGCGGTCTTTCTTTTTGTTTTCGGCCTCGCCGGCTGGGGCTCTGAACTTTTCGTTGAGGGTCTCCGATTCTTCTCGGCGCTGCTTCCGGATCGGCTCGACCGCGACAGCAAACGAGCTATCTGTGACTTGACTCATGGACTCGACCATCTTTTCTGCTAGCACCTTGCCTTTGCTATCGAACGCCTTCCGCATAGCATCGGGCACGCCTTGGTCCCACTCGATTCGCACACGATAGGCATCAAACAGGGCCTTCAGCTCCAATTCACGCCAGAAGACGCTCTGAGCAGTTTGCTGTTTTTCTTGTTTGAAGGCTACGGCGACTTCCTCATCAACCTCCGTGCTCGATTCCTCTTCGGCCGTCAGAGCCGATGATTCTTCCTCTTCTTCATGTTCTTCAACGCCGGCCTCCTTGCCGGCCTTGCCCAGTATGGCGGCTAACTTCGCCTGGGATTTCTCAGCCCACTCCTTGAACTTTGTTTGCAGTGCCGCTTGGTCGGGCTCGGTGAGAGTGCCGGCATGAGCCAGAAGCCGGGTTTTGATCTCTTCAGGCATTGACCGTGTCTGCATCCCAAGGTCTTTATCCACCTCGTTGCGGAACGTCTTGGATGTTCGGTAGGCCCGCTTAAGGCACTGGCTAGAAATGCGAGCACGGCGATACCCCCCGAAAAGCGCGCTCTTCGGGCTTCCGGACTCGTCACGATTTAGATTGCTTGGAGCATGATTCTGGATAGTGTGGACTTCAATCAGCATATTCTTCCTCCTCCTGATCTTGAATGTCAGATTCCTCTACATCCTCTTCTCCGACCGACGTCGTCGGGCCGCTCCCGACTTCGGACGGATGATAGAACGCTTTGGCCCAATGCTCTTGTACATAGCGGCTTTCTGCACGCCATCCGCGCAGGTCGCTGGCGAGCCGAATCACATCGATAGGTATTTTCTCCGCGACCAACATGTGCACCAGCCCGCGCAGGCGGTGCGCAAGCTCGCCCGTCCCGTCCCGTTCCAACTCGGCGTCAAGGAGCGTACGGAATCGCTCGTGAATGCTGAATGGCGGTTTTGGAGTTCGGCCTTTCTCAAGGTCCTCCTGTCGTTTGCGATAGAAGGTGGCAGGGTCTTTCTTTGGGTCGCTCTTACGGCAGTATTCCGCCCATGCCGCCCCGACTGAGCCTCTGTGTTTGTAGGTCTTATGATGCTTACCGCCTTGGATTTGCGCCGCTGAGTATTGAGCAACCAGGGTTACTGTAAGGAAATCGGCAGGGTGCGTGCCGACACTGGCGAACCACTGGCAATTGCGGCTCTCGGCTAGCCGCTGGCCGCAGGCCCGTCGCAGAGCTGCGAGAGTGCCAGTATCCTCGTACTTGAGCGAGTAGAGGTATCTAATAAATGGATCTTCTTTGCTCATGGTTCTTTCTCCTTTCTCGGCTTCGGTAGAAGACGGTTTAGCCTCCCCTCGAACCAGTTGTCCGCATTGGCAATGCGGAAAAGGCCGTCGGCGGTACGCCGCTGAGAGCCCGAAGCGTGGGCGAATACGGCGCGGACCTCTTTGCGAACCAGATTCAACAGGGTTTCTTCCGCCGCGGAGTCGCCACTGCCAAGCGCCTCCAGGTACGTACTGCTCAGAGGCAGTTCCAAACGCTGCCAAAATCCGTTAAGAGAGTCGGCTTCCGCGTGATATATTCTCTTCCTGTCAGCCTTCTTTGCTTCTGAGAGAGGGCGGAGCATCCGTAACGCAGTTTGCAAGTCATCGGCCACTTTCTGGACCCTGCTGAATGCATAAATCGCCCGGGCGGAGAACCGGCTGTCGCGTGCCACCTCCGTAGGAATGGTGAGAACCGAGCGGAACCATTCCTCCAATTTTACGTCGCCACCACCACCCTTTTTTCTCATACCATAGACAGCGACGCGGAACCGAGGGGTGTCCAGAACGCGGAGCGCGTTCGAAATCACCTCAGGACGAGACCGTCTTTTGCCATTACGAAGGGCCTCGCCTTCGCTTGCAACTAGAAAGAGCGGAACTGCATCACGCCAAATAGCGACGCCCGGTGTCGCCTTGATATGGGCTATCCTGTCCGCCGCGGTTTTGACACCCGCACTCGGATCGCGCCAACCATATCTTGCATCGAAGAGGTTTCCCCCTTTCTGTTTCGCCTTTTCGGTAGGCTTCCCATAGGCCGCTTGGTTGATCGCCCTGGCTATTCTTGGGCCATCCCGCTGCAATGTGATAGCACGGACCGGCCAGGTAAAACCCTGGGCGATAGTTGGGGTTCTTGGGAGCCGATGTAGGTCCAGGGGGGTCCTCCAAACCGGGCCATTGTCCTGCTCCTGTTTGGCTGTGATTCTCCCGTTTCGCCCCGGGAGGTTCAATATGATTGTCTCAAAGAGGTTTCGCCCCAACACGACTGCATATAAGGGAGGGTCTCCCGTAAGGGTCCGCACCTCACCCGGCTTGACCTTGAAATTGAAGGGAGAGACCGTGGTCAGCAATTGTGCGGCGACGTTCTCTGTGAGGGCTGCCGTGTCTTCGCCCTCCCTGTAGTGGTGCCAATGGGTCACATTATTTCCGCTCGGTATCGCGGCAAAGAGCGTCACTATTGGCTTGGGGTTAGGCTCTTTCACGTCATCGTTTCTACCACCGAGCTGAAGAAAGGGGAGACGGCTATTCCAGAGATCGAAAGCCTCACCGTATTTATCTAAGTACTCGTGGATTACCTGTGCATCGAGGTGTTGCTCGCTCAGCAGGGCCCGTACCTTGCCGATCGTTGGCCTCTTCCCGGCCACAGTGTAGGCGTCCAGTACAATGGTAATCAGAAGGCGGTAGAGACCAAACTCGATGAACGGCGAGGTGTGAGATATGCACTTGATCTCATTGCTCCGGTCCAGGGCCTCCCAAATACCGACTCTATGTTCCTTCGGTTCGGCGGCATCATTGCGCCAAGTGACCGGAATCCACCGCTCCGTAAGGAGGTTGTAGGAGTGAGGGTCGCTCATTTGTCACCTCCATGCGTCAGTCCGATGGTTTGGTCGTATTTGATTACATAGGACTTCTTGTCATCTTTTACACCTGACCACGACCACCCGCCGTCTTCTCTCTTGACCGGCAAGAGCCATGCGCCTCGAAGTCGTCCAATACCCAGCTCCGGTTTTCCATATCCTTTGGCTGGCTTCGGCGGCCAATAGTGAGGTGGAATCTTGACGCTGCGCTGGTACAGTTCCTTAACCTTGTCTCTGTCCAGGTCCCCTTTGGTCAGGGTCGGAAGCTCGCCAGGGTCTACGGGAATTATAAGCACATCCTCCAAGCCTAAGCGTGTTCGCGCACGCCATCCATTGCCATCATCGCTATCGTCACCCACCTCATCCGCTCCGATGGGGTCGAATTCGTCGGCCATCGGTTCACAGAGGAGATACTGCCCCGCCTGAGCTGCCAAGTCCCATTGGAACTCGTTCCATGCCAGTTTCGCTATCACCATGTCGTCGGAGGTCCATGTCGCTGAGGCCTCGCCGTATACGGCTTCGATGAGAGGGCGGAACTCCTCGGGCAAATCGACTTGTTTCTTGTCCCTCAAGGTCTCCAGGGTTCTCAGGAGCGGGTAAACCTGATAAACCATTTCTGAAGCGCCCATTTTAGGAGTTTTGTTGCCTTCAGTCGTCGGAACGAGGATATGAAGTATCGGCTCTCCACGCCGATCGGTACCGTCAATGAGGTTCCCATTCGTGTCGCGAGAGTGTCTCTTTATCCGGCCGCTGCGTTGAAGCAGCAGATCGATCGGCGCAAGCTCGCTGATCATGTGGTCAAAATCTACATCAAGGCTCTGTTCGACAACTTGCGTTGCAACCAGAACGTACTTACTCGGACGGTTTGCAGGAATAAACCGGCGTTCATGGCCCTCGCCCTCCCAGTGCCCCTTGCCGAATAGATCAAGGACCCTTTTCGTCGTCTCTTCACGGTCGGATGCAGCGAAACGGGCATGGAAAAGGAGCTTCTCGTTTGAGGGGAGCTTGATGAGTTCCCCGTATACCGCCTGGGCCTGTTTGACTGTGTTCAAGATAACGCAACAGCATCCGCCATCCTTAACCAGTTCAACAGCTTTTGCTGCCGTCTTCTTGGCGTCACCCAGCAGTCCTTCATCAGTCTCAATCTTTAATGTTCGGCTCGATGAAGCGCTGGGTGTGATTGTCCATGCTTTCTTCCCCGGTTCTGCGACAGTGATGAGAGGATACTGTGCATTTGAGCTGGATTCGGCGCCTGCTGACCCATAGGCCTCTATCATTTCTCCACGCTGCTTTGCAGACAGTGTGGCGGAGAGCAGGACCACGGGAATCTTTAAGCACGCGCACCACTGGAGCAGCCGGGCGATGATTGCGTTCATATATGCGTCGTAGGCGTGTACCTCATCGATGACCAGCACCCGGTCAGCAAGCCCGGAAAGACGCAGGAAGCCGAACTTGACGTTCATCCCCGCAAGCATTGCTTGATCCACCGTCCCTACGCCATGGGCTGCGAGCATGGCCCTGCGTGTAGGTCGGAACCACGCGGCAGCAAAGGATTGGTCATCCCCTGGCTCGCCATTTTGGGGCAGCTTCTTCGGTTCCTTCTCATCCCGCAGCCACGCCATTCCATGAACGAGCTTAACGTCTTCACCACGGTCCAGTTTTGCGAGGTAGTCATCGCGGTATCTGCCATGCAACGAGTCGCTTGTCGCCATGGTAGGTAGAGCCATGTACATGCCATAATAGCCGTTGTCCCGCCATTTCTCAGCGAGAATCCAAGCTGCTTCCGTCTTACCCTCACCCATGGGAGCCTCGATAATGACCAGGCCCGGCGGAATGTCCTTTTCCAAAAGCATCTGTTGGATGGGTCGAGCAGTCTCTACAATACTTGCTGGTTTCCCCTCCTGCCGGTCACGCCTCAGGTCAAGCATGTCAATCCATTCACCCGCCACCACTCTCGCTTTTGCGAAGTATTCTTTCGGATCGTCGATATCTTTTAGCCGGGCGTCGCCAAAGAAGTCCTCATTGCTCGCAATCCAGTCACTGAGGACAACGTGACCTGCGAGACGCATCCCAAAGGCGCTGAGATCAAGCACGCTCTCGCTGTGAAACGTTTTCGCGCCTAGCACCTGCTGCAGCATCCGGCAAAGCTCCTCTTGAGCTTCCGCATACTTCGGACCTACGTCGCGGGCCGCTTCATTCCAGTACCCGTGATGTGCAATCACGGTTCGAGCTATTGCGTCGGCAGAAAAGTCATCCAGCCCATCCGAAACGAGCCTCTTCTTGATGAACCTGGCGGAAATGCGCTCGTGTCGGCACCGAGCGTCACTCGTCAGCGGAAATCCGGCGCTCACAAGCTCAGCGGAGAACTCTGGAATCTGGTGTTGAAAACACGAGTCAGCTTTGCCCACATCGTGAAGCCCAACAAGAAACGCGATGACTTCTGGTATCCAGCCAAAGCTGATTGCGGGAGGACTAAGAGCAAGCGAAACGGCTGATGCATCCAGCATGTGCTTCCACAATGGATGCCGTGGATTGCTCTTTGCCCACAGGAGCTTGACATCGGCTGTGGGCGCCCTCGAAGCTATGATCTTGTGGTCCATACTTGACACCTCATTCTTCAGACGGATGTCGGATCACAGATTACTGACCCTACATCGCTGGAACTGCGATGGTCACATCTACGCAATGATACACCTCTAAGATACCATTCTTGTTTCTTTTTTGTAGTCCGGATCTGCTTTGCCCCAATATCGGAAATAGCCTTCCGGTTTGTTCATGCCATCTCCCTCATCTTCAGCCATATCCTGGCGGTCAAGTGGGCGTCGTCCAGCGCCCGATGACGCCTGTTTTTATCGATCTCAACTCCAAGAATGTGTTTAGCCACTGTTTCCAGCCGGTAATCCGGTAACGCCGGATAAAGTTTCCGGTTCAGTTTTAAGGTACATATGTAACGATTACGAAGTCCTTGCCCAATGCGGCTATATTCATACCCGAGAAAACCTATATCGAAATCGGCATTGTGCGCTACCAACGTGCTATTACCAATGAACCGTTGAAATGCGGTAAGCGCATCTTTGGCTTTTGGCTGTCCTGCAACCATTTCCCTTGTGATGCCGTGTATTTTCTGGGCGGCCTTGGTGATCGGTTTATCGGCGTCAA
>Ga0315278_10007142_pt1 | contig 10190 bp, 9 predicted proteins | sample YL17G06_0_MG_FD_203880 | JGI IMG/M metagenome (GOLD analysis project Ga0315278, IMG submission 203880) | Sediment microbial communities from Yellowstone Lake, YNP, Wyoming, USA - YL17G06_0 | ecosystem: Environmental > Aquatic > Freshwater > Lake > Sediment | place: USA: Wyoming | collected... | reverse complement strand
GGATCAGCTCCAGATGGAAATGGGCAAGGTTATCGTCGGCCAGAAATATATGGTCGAACGCCTGCTGGTAGGGCTCCTGTCCAACGGGCACATTCTGCTGGAAGGCGTCCCGGGGCTCGCAAAAACCTTGAGCGTCAAAACCCTGGCCTCCGCCATCCAGGCAAAGTTTCAGCGTATCCAGTTCACCCCTGACCTTCTCCCTGCCGACCTTGTCGGCACCATGATCTTCAATCAGAAGGACGCCTCCTTCCAGACCCGGAAGGGCCCGATTTTTGCAAACTTCATCCTGGCGGACGAAATCAACCGCTCTCCTGCCAAAGTCCAGAGCGCGTTGCTCGAGGCGATGCAGGAACGCCAGGTGACCATCGGCGAGCAGACGTTCAAGCTTCCCGAGCCGTTCCTGGTCCTTGCCACGCAGAATCCGATTGAACAGGAAGGAACGTACCCTCTTCCCGAAGCGCAGGTGGACCGGTTTATGCTCAAGGTGAAAATCGGCTATCCGACAAAAGAAGAGGAATTGCTGATCATGCGCGCGAACGTGAACGGCACGGCCGGAACAGTAAACACCGTGGTGAATCCGGCGGATATCCTCCGCGCGCGCGGCGTGGTAGGTGAAATCTACATGGACGAAAAGATTGAGAAGTACATTCTTGATATCGTCTTCGCGACACGGAACCCGAAGCAGTACAACCTGACAAATCTGGCCGAGCTTATCAGCTACGGTGCTTCCCCGCGTGCTTCGATCAACCTCGCCATCGGTGCAAAGGCGTACGCGTTTATCAAGCGCCGCGGCTACGTGATCCCCGAAGATGTACGGGCAATCTGCCTCGATGTGATGCGTCACCGCGTGGCTGTCACGTATGAAGCCGAGGCCGAAGAAGTCACTTCAGAACAGGTTGTCCAGGAGGTGTTGAACAAGATTGAAGTTCCCTGAGATTTCACACACAGCCGCACACACACCTGTGCGGCGTCGCAAGAACCTCACCGGGCATCGTTGCGTGAATCCACATGGATACTAGAGATCTCCTTAAAAAGGTCCGGCAGATCGAGATCAAGACCCGCGGTCTGGTCAATCAGGTCTTCTCCGGCGAATACCACTCCGTCTTCAAAGGACGGGGTATGGAGTTCTCCGAAGTGCGCGAGTACCAGTACGGCGACGACATCCGGAGCATCGATTGGAACGTCTCCGCGCGGCTCAATCATCCGTTCATCAAGATCTTCGAAGAAGAACGCGAACTGACGGTTATGCTCCTGGTCGACTTCAGCCGTTCGGGGAGTTTCGGCAGTGTGTCGGTGACGAAAAATGATATTGCCGCGGAGATTTGCGCGGTGCTGGCATTCTCCGCCATCAAGAACAACGACAAAGTCGGTCTCATCCTGTTCACCGACCGGATTGAAAAGTTCGTCCCGCCCAAGAAAGGGCGCGCCCATATTTTGCGTATCATCCGGGAGCTTATCTCGTTCGAGGCGACAGGAACGGGCACCAGCATCCGTCAGGCACTCGAGTATTTCAACCACGTTCACAAGAAACGGACGATTGCATTCCTCATTTCGGACTTCATTGACGACGGCTACGATCAGATTCTCCGCATCGTCAGCCGGAAGCATGACGTCATTGCGGTGGAGGTGTCCGATCCGCGTGAGGAGACGCTGCCGGACTCCGGGCTGATCAAGCTGCGTGATGCGGAGACCGGGGGCGAACGATGGGTGGACTCCGGTAACGACCGCCTCCGGGCCGCATTCCTGCACTACTGGCACCAGCGCCGTGCCGACCGGCGTAACCTGTTCATCCGCAGCAAGGTGGACTCCATCCCCATCCGGATCGATCGGCCCTATATCAAGCCGATCGTGGATTTTTTCAAAATGCGGGAGAGGCGGTTGTGAGGAACGACCGTACGAACACGGCCTCGCGCCTGCCAGTAATGGCCGCGCTCGCACTGGTCCTGGCCGCTCACACGGGACAGGCACAGGAGCTCGGCGTGCGTGCACGCCTGGACTCCTCCGTTTTTCTCGTGGGCGACCGGATCACGGTTCACGTCGACCTCCGGCACACAAAAGGCCTCACCATACAACCGCTGGCGGCGGATTCGATCGGCGGTTTCGCGTTGCTGGGGCGAACGCCACTGCAACCGAGAACGGACACAAGCAGCACGATGGACTTTGTTCTGGCCCGGTATGATTCGGGCGATGCTGTTGTCCCTCCGATCCCCTTCATGTTTTTCGTCGGCGGGGACACCGCTTCCCGTGTGGCCCTCACCAACCAACTCCGGGTCACCATTACCACCGTTCCCCTGGACACGACGGGCGAGATCAGAGACGTCAAACCGCCGTTCTCCATCCCGCTCTCCATTGAAGAGATCGTCCTGTATTCCGGCATCCTCCTCCTGGCGGCGGCCCTTGTGTTTATTGGCTACCGGTTCTGGAAAAAGCGCCGTGCCCGGCATACGGGAGAGGTGTACGCGCCTCCCCTCCGCCCTGCGCACTCCGTAGCGATGGAAGAGCTCGCGATGCTGAAAGAGAAGCAACTCTGGCAGCGGGGACTGGTCAAACAGTACTATTCCGAGCTCACGGAAATCCTGCGCCGGTATTTCGAGAACCGGTACCGCCTTCCCGCGCTGGAGGAAACAACGGACGAGATTGTGGCCGGGCTTTCGCAACAGAAGGTTGACGGCCCCGTTGTGGCATCCGCGGAATCGATTTTGCGCCGGGCGGATCTGGCGAAGTTTGCGAAGTATCAACCGGTCATGGCCGAGCACGAAGAGTCGATGGCGGGCGTGTATGGCATCATCGACCGGACCAGGGCCATCGAGATGACGCCGGTGTCCGGGCAGGAAGGGAAAGGACGGGCCGATGTGGAATCCTAACACCACATTCGCCAATCCGGAGTTCCTGTGGGGGCTCCTCCTCCTTCCTCTTCTGGGGTTCTGGTACGTCCGGCGTCACCGGCAGGCGACCAGTGATGTCCGGTATTCAACCTTACGTCCCTTCGCATCCGTGCATCCGACATGGCGGGAACGGCTGCGTCATCTGCCGGCGGCGCTCCGGATGCTCGTGATCGCCACGGTGATTGTCGCTCTGGCCCGGCCGCAATTGACCTCGCAGGGCGAAAACATGTATACCGAGGGGATCGATATCGCCCTGCTCCTGGATATCTCCGGCAGCATGCTGGCAGAAGATTTCCAACCCAACAGGATACAGGCCGCAAAGGATGTCGCCCAGAACTTTGTCGACGGGCGTGCCAATGACCGGATCGGCCTCGTCATTTTTGCCGGGCAGAGTTTCACCCAGTGTCCGATGACACTCGACTACCGGGTGCTGAAAAACCTTTTGCGCCAGGTGAAGCCGGGTGTTGTAGAAGACGGGACGGCGATCGGCATGGCCATTGCGCAAGGGGTGAATCGCCTGAAGGATAGTCAGGCGAAAAGTAAGGTCATGATTCTCCTGACGGACGGGGTGAACAACCGGGGGGAGATTGATCCGAAAACCGCTGCGCAGATTGCCCAATCGTTCGGCATCCGGATCTACACGGTCGGCGTGGGTACAATCGGCGAAGCACCATATCCCGTGCAGACACCGTTCGGTATTCGTTATCAGAATGTGCCGGTGGACGTGGACGAAAAGACGTTAAAGGCTATTGCCGAAATGACCGGGGCCGAGTTTTTCCGGGCGACGAACAACCGTGCCCTCAGGGAAATTTATGCAGAGATTGACAAGCTGGAAAAAACCAGGATCGAAGTGAAATCCTACCGGTCCTACACGGAGGTCTTTTATCCATGGGCATGGCTTGCCCTGGGATTGCTCGTGTTCGAAATGGGCTTCGCAGGCAGCATCTTACGGAAGCTCCCGTAATGCTCCGCTTTGTCCATATCGACTACCTCTGGGTGCTGGCCCTTGTGCCGGTGCTGATCGTGCTGGCATGGTTCGTTCGCCGTGTGCGCAAGCGTGCCATGGACCGTTTCGCTTCACCGGTCATGATGGCGCGGCTTGCTCCGCAGGCGAGCACGTTGAAACGAACGGTCAAGTTTGTCCTCCTGCTGTTTGCCCTGATCTTGATGATCACCGGCCTGGCCGACCTCCAGGTTGGTACGCGTCTGGAAGAAGTGAAGCAGGAGGGGGTGGACATTTTTATCGCGATGGATCTTTCGTTGAGCATGAAGGCCGAAGACATCAAGCCAAACAGGCTCGAGAAAGCAAAGCTCGAAATCCGGAATCTGATTGGCCGGCTCGGAGGAGATCGTATCGGCCTGGTCGTGTTTGCGGGCGAGGCCTACACCCAGTTCCCGTTGACCACCGACTACAGCGCGGCAAATCTGTTCCTGGACGTCCTCGATGTGGACGCGGTTGCACTTCCCGGCACGGCGATCGGTTCGGCCATCGAACGCGCACTGGAATCGTTCGACTTCAAAGAGCAGACGACAAAAGTGCTCGTGGTGATCACCGACGGAGAGAATAACGAGGGGGACGCCATCGGTGCGGCAGAGGAGGCCGCCGGCAAGGGGGTGTTGATCTATACGATCGGGATGGGGTCACCCGCCGGTGCGCCGATTCCTCTCTACGCGTCGTCGGGACAGCAAACAGATTTTAAAAGGGATCGCGTCGGCAATGTGGTGTTGTCAAAACTGGACGAGGCGACGCTGGAGAAAATTGCCGCGATCGGGAATGGCAAATATTTCCTCGGCACCACGTCACAGGATGAGCTGGATGCGATCTACAAAGACGTCAGCGCTCTGCAGAAGAAGGAGTTCGGCGTCAAGCAGTTTACCGACTACGAAGACCGGTTCCAGTGGTTCCTTGCTCCGGCCCTGCTGCTGTTGCTGGCGGAGTTCCTCCTTTCAGAGAACAAGAACCGCCGTTACTCGCTGGCAACGTTGTGGCGCCAGCAGGGGAAGAAGGCCGCATGAGAAAACGTTTCGCCCTGATAGCGCTGGTTATTGCGGGAATGTCCGCGGCTTCGGGCCAGTCTGTCCGTTCACTCGTCAACGGGGGGAACGATCTGTACAAAGATCAGAAGTATACCGACGCGGAAGTGAATTACCGGAAGGCGCTGGAAAAGGAAAAGGAACTTCTGGAAGGCCATTTTAACCTGGGGAATGCACTGTATAAGCAGGGGAAGTTTGGTGAAGCGGCGAAAGAGTATGAAAACGCCATCCAGCGGAGCGAAGATGCACGGGTGCGTGCGGATGCCTACTATAATATCGGCAATGCGTTGCTGAAGGGGCAAGACTACCAGAGCGCCATCAAGGCGTACATCGAGGCTCTCAAGCGAAACCCCGAAGATGCCGAGGCAAAACATAATCTCTCCTACGCTCTCCGGATGCTGCAGCAGCAGCAACAACAACAGAAACAAAACAAAAACGACAAGCAACAACAGAACAAAAAACAGGATCAACAGCAACAACAGCCACAGAATCAGCAGCAACAAAACCAGAAACAACAACAACAGCAACAACAGCAGCAGGCGCAACGTCAGGATCGGCAGATCTCAAAAGCCGATGCAGAGCGTATCCTTGAAGTGCTGAAAAATAATGAGCGGGAAGTGCAGAAGAAATTGCGGGCCCGACAGGCCGTTCGCCCTCGAGGCGAAAAGGATTGGTAATATGAAGGTGCTCACTGTTACCGGGATCCGGTTGGCTGCGGCCCATGTCCTGATGGCCGTCGCGTTGCCGGTGTATGCCCAGAACGCCAGGTTTGAAGCAACCGTCGACCGTTCCCCCGTAGGGTTGGGTGAACAGTTCACGCTGTCACTCACCCTTTCCGGTTCAACGTTGGGTGGAGGCAAGAATCTGCAGCTGCCCGATCTGAATAAATTTCGCGTCATGTCGGGCCCCAACCAGTCCACCAGTATGCAGATCATTAATGGCGCAGTCTCATCAGCCGCCACGTATAGTGTTGTGCTTCAACCGAAAGAGATCGGTACGTTTACGATCGGTCCCGCATCAATAGAAGAGGGGGGAACGGTCCACAAGACCCAGCCGATTTCGGTCGATGTAGTGAAGGGATCTCCGAAAGCCAATGCACCCCCCGTACCGGCGGATCAGACAGTTCAGCTCGGGGATAATCTGTTTCTCCGCGCGGTGGTCGACCGCTCGCATGTGATGCAGGGTGAGCAGATCAATCTGGCGTTCAAGCTCTACACCCGCGTTTCCGTCGTCAACTACGCCGTTTCCAAAAACCCGGCGATGACGGGCTTCTGGAGCGAAGATACGGAAACTCCCAAAAACATCACGTTGACCACAGAGGCGGTTAACGGCAAATCGTACCGCGTTGGACTCATCAAGCGGGTGGCGCTTTTCCCGACGCAATCAGGGGTGCTGGATATCGGCCCGATGGAAGTGCAGACAACGGTCCAAATGCCCTATGGACGTTCAAATGATCCATTCGAATCGTTTTTCCGGGATCCGTTCGGCCGGAACACCACCTACAACGTGTCCAGCGAGGGACAGAAGATCAAAGTGGATCCCCTGCCGCCGGGAGCGCCACCGGACTTCAAAGGAGCGGTGGGCCAGTTTGCGATGAGTGTGGTTGTGGACAAGAAGACTACACGGACGAACGAACCGGTCACATTGAAGGTTACCCTCTCCGGCACAGGCAATGTGAAATTGCTGGAGGGGCCGTCGATTGAGCTCCCGGCGGATTTCGAACAGTACAGCCCCAAATTCTCGGAGTCCATCAACCGGCAGAACAACCGGATCAATGGCAGCAAGACCTTCGAGTATCTGCTGATCCCGCGCTATCCCGGACTCAAGGTGATCAAACCCGTGACGATGTCGTACTTCGATCTGGTCAAAAAGGAGTATGTGCGCTTGCGTTCGCCCCAGATCGAACTCAACGTGGAGCAGGGCACAGCCGTGGCGCCCCCCACGATTGCGGGGGTTGCACGCGAGGATGTCCGTATGTTGAGCCAGGACATCCGGTTTATCAAATTGACAAACACCTCCTTCACGCGCATCGGCGAACGGCCATATGCAAGTCCGTTCTTCATCGTGATGGTTCTTCTCCCCCTTGCCGGACTTGCGGGGGCGTTCGTGTATGTCCGTCAGCGCCAGGTGGTGATGATGGACCAGGCGGGCTACCGCTACCGGAAGGCTATGAAAGTGGCGCAGAAGGGGCTGAAAGAGGCGGAGTATCTGCTGAAGGAGAAAGCGGGCAAAGACGGAGGTCCGTCGTCGAAGCAACGTCTCCGGTTCTACTCCGAGATCTCCCATGCCTTTGCGAAATATCTGAGCGACAAACTGAACCTGCCGCAGGCCGAATTCTCTCTGGAGTCCGCGTCGGCGGCATTGAACGATCGGCGGGCGGACGGAGGTCTGGTGCAGGCGATGCGTGGCGTGCTGGAGGTGTGCGATATGGCCCGGTTCGCGCCCACGAGCATGGAACTTGCCACCATGCAACGTACCTATGACGAGGCGCGCCGTGTGATTGTCGAACTGGAACGGACCCTGAAAACACGATGAGACTACTGAGAAAGATTGTCGTTGTGCTCTTCTGTGCCTGGGGTGCGGTGCTCGCGCAGGGACCGGAGCAGGCATTCCAGCGGGGGAATGCACTCTACCAGCAGGGAAAATTTGCCGAGGCCGCCGGCGTGTATGAAGAGATCATCAAGAGCGGGTCGGTGAGCGGGGAACTTCTGTTCAATCTCGGCAATGCATACCACAAGACCGGAAACATGGGGAAGGCAATTCTCCAGTACGAACGCGCGCTCCGCCTGATGCCCGGCGATGACGATCTTCGGCACAACCTGCAGCTGGAAAACCTGTTGATTGTGGACAAGATTGAAGCCACACCGCGGCTGTTCCTCTGGGACTGGTGGGATGGAATCAAGGCGGAACTGTCACTTCGTGCCTATACCTGGTCTACCCACGTGGTGTATCTGCTGCTGATTGTTTCCATTGTGATCGTGGTCCTTGCCCGCAGTTTTGCGGTCCGTAAGGCGGGGGTGATTGCTGTCCTGTGTACCGGCGTGCTATGCGTTCTCCTGCTCATCGTACTTGTCGGCAAGGCAATGGACGCCGGGCGAACCGACGAGGCGGTGGTTACTGCGGGCATCACCACCATCAAAAACTCCCCGGACGCCAAAAGCAGTGATGCATTTGTGCTCCACGCAGGAGTGAAAGTGCGGATCACCGACAACGTAAACTCCTGGATCAAGATCCGGCTGGCGGACGGCAAGGTGGGATGGATGGAGAAGAGTGCGGCGGAAGTGATCTGACCTCACGACAGACGGTACACACACTATCGCCGGTGAATCCATCCCGGGTCTTCATACCGTTCGCGCGCGAGGCGGCGCACACGATCAGAAGGAGGCTCTGCCGCGGCAGCGGTCGCGCTCCAGCAGGCGCGCAGCGCCCCTGTAACGTCAGCTGTGGTGGCGTGCAGGTTCGTGAGAAAATCAGCATGGCTGCGGCTGCGACGGTAGACCGGCTGAGTGGAGGGGAAGGGAAGTAACCGTTCGATAACCCGGATGTCGAAATCAAGCAACAGCGTGCCGTGAAACAGAACGGAATGCCCTCGCCGGCGTTGCGCATTGCCGGCGAATTTCTTTTGACCGAGAGCCAAATCCGTGTGCCCCCGCACAGCCACCTCCCGTCCAAGAAGAGGGGTGAGTGCGGCGGCGAGACGACCGAGGACGAAACGATTTGTTCCCGTGATGGTTGCCAGCGCGGGATCCATTCCCTGGCGCATGATCAGGGCATAATTGAGGCAACCGGGACCCTGAACGACCGTGCCCCCTCCGGTTGTGCGACGAAGGAGGGGTATCCCGGCCGCAGAACAGGCTGCAAGATCAACCTCCCGTGCGGCCTCGTTGGTGTACCCGACGACCACAAACAGGTCTTCCGGAATCCAGATCCGGAGTACCCCGTCTCCCTTCCCCTCCTCACAGAGATCCAGGAGAACGTCGTCACAGGCAAGATGTTCCGCAGGTGTTGCGTACGCCGTGTCAAGAAAGTGCATGGCCGAAAGTCCTTGCCGGAAGTCCAGGAATCACGTACATTGTGGTTCGAGTTTAACAGGTGAACAACGTGAACACTGAACATACAAAACCTCCGGTTCCGCCGCAAGTCGGCGCGGATGAACAGGATCGCTGGCTGGACTCGCTCGAGCTTGTTCTGGAATCCGTCCTGAAGGATCAGAAGGCGGTGAAGCTGCCGATCCTGATCGAACGTTTGAAGGAACGGCTACGTCAAGCCGGCATGCCGGTGCCGGAATCGGTGAGCACGCCGTACCTGAATTCCATTCCTCCCGAACACGAGCCGCCATACCCGGGCGACCGGGAGATCGAACGGCGCATCAAGAGCTACATCCGGTGGAATGCGATGGCCATGGTGGTGAATGCCAACCGCGCGCACGGCGGATTGGGAGGGCACATTTCCACCTTCGCTTCGTCGGCCACGCTCTATGAGGTCGCGTTTAACCATTTTTTCCGGGGTCCCGAAGGCGACCGTCCCGCTGACATGGTGTACATTCAGGGCCACGCTTCCCCGGGCATCTATGCGCGTGCGTTTCTCGAGGGGCGACTCACAGCGCAGCATCTCCACAATTTCCGGCAGGAGTTGTCGAAAACCGGCGGCCTTTCGTCCTATCCGCATCCCTACCTGATGCCGGACTTCTGGCAGTTTCCCACCGTGTCGATGGGCCTCGGCCCGATCATGTCCATTTACCAGGCACGCTTCAACCGGTATCTCAAGGCACGGGGATTCCTGAAGGGAGAAGAGCCGCGTGTCTGGTGTTTCGTGGGCGACGGAGAGTCTGACGAACCGGAAACACTGGGTGCGCTCACGCTCGCGTCGCGCGAACGGCTGGATAATCTGATCTGGGTGGTGAACTGCAATCTGCAGCGACTCGACGGTCCTGTGCGCGGTAACGGAAAAATCATCCAGGAACTTGAATCCGCATTCCGCGGAGCCGGATGGAATGTGCTGAAAGTGATCTGGGGCGGGGATTGGGATCCATTGCTTGCGCGTGACCATGACGGCTGGCTGCTCAAACGGATGAGCGAAGCTGTCGACGGCGACTTTCAAAAATATTCGGTGGAACCGGGGAGTTATACGCGAAAGCACTTCTTCGGGAAGTACCCGAAACTCTTTGAGATGGTGAATCATCTTACCGACGACCAGATTCGGAAACTCCGGCGCGGCGGCCATGATCCACAGAAGGTCCACGCCGCGTTCAAGGCGGCAGTCGACCATCGG
>Ga0315278_10007141_pt1 | contig 10191 bp, 9 predicted proteins | sample YL17G06_0_MG_FD_203880 | JGI IMG/M metagenome (GOLD analysis project Ga0315278, IMG submission 203880) | Sediment microbial communities from Yellowstone Lake, YNP, Wyoming, USA - YL17G06_0 | ecosystem: Environmental > Aquatic > Freshwater > Lake > Sediment | place: USA: Wyoming | collected... | reverse complement strand
CGCACGACCCACCCCGCGTAAGCCTGCTCCGTCCGCGGGCTATAGTGCCCCAGACGCATCTTAGACTGCAGTTGCTGCAGTATGCGCGGATTAGACTGCGAGAGGCGAGGGGGTTCGGGAACCGACATCCTCCACCCTAACGGATGGGGGAGAAAGGACCGTCATCCGGAAAATGCGGCACCCCTCGACTCAAGCCGGCGAAGGATGCGCCCTCAAGGATCGGCTTGCCTGCGCTTGTGACTGGACGCTATGCCAGCACCTCCAGCGATTCGAACGACTGCACCCCATTCCGCTGCCAGAGCTCCCGGAACGGCCGGGAGGCGACGTCGGCTTCAGCCAGGCGCGCGCACATCGGGTGGTCATGGATCACCAGCCGTCCCGTTTCCTCCTCGTGCTCCGTGAAGAGCCCCTCCATCTGGATGTCGGCCTTGTACAGCTGGTCGTCCGACGCCGAGAAGACCTGATAGCGTTGGCGCGTCTGGCTCCACGCGCCGCCGCTCACGTCCAGGTCCATGATGGGACGGCCGCGTTCGCTCGCGCGCACGCGCATGCGATCCGGCTCCCCGTCGAACGCGACCTCGATGTCGCGCATGTAGTGGGGCAGGCGCCAGCGCTCGATGGCGTGGAGCCGTGACGCTTCACAGCTCGTCCCGACCACGAACGGAAAGAAGGCGGAGCGCGGCCATGCGCCGCCCGGGGAGATGCGAGGGGGCGTCAGGATGGACAACACCAGCTCCTGGTACGCCCCGACCTCGCTGTCGACGAAGTCGAACGCAGTGACGGCCAGCACCCCGATGCCGTGGTTGGCTTCGAGGGGCGCGTGTCGTCCCTGGAGGCACCGTGTGGCGCACTCCCTGGGCAGTTCGAAGAAGGCACTGACGGCGTGCCGGAAGTGATAGCGGGTCATCGGCATGGGATGCCGTTCCTCGCCAGCACGTCGGCGATGACGTCGGCGGCCGCGAGCAGGTCCGCCGGGGCGTGCGCCGCCGTCACCGAGATCCGCAGGCGCGACTTGTTCTTCCCCACCGCCGGGTAGCGCACGGGATTGACGTAGACGCCGCGCTCGAGGATCTCCTCGGCCACCCGGAAGACCCGGCGGTCGTCGCGGACCATGACGGGGATGATCTGCGACGCGCTGTCGCCGATGTCGACGCCGCGATCCCTCAGGTACGATTGCATGCGGCCAGTGTTCGCCCAGAGACGTGCCCGCAACTCGGGCTCGGCCCGGGCGAGGTCGCACGCCTTGATGAGCCCGCCCACCACGGCCGGGGCCAGGGCGCACGAAAACACGTACGCCCGCCCGTAGCCCCGCAGGTACCGGATGAGCTTCCGCGAGCCCACCACGTAGCCGCCCTGGCCGCCCAGGCTCTTCGAGAAGGTCCCCATGTGGATGTCGATGGCGTCCTCGAGCCCGAAATGCTCGGCCAGCCCGCGCCCGCGCTTCCCGAACACGAAGGCCGAATGCGCCTCGTCGATCATGATGCGGGCGCCGTGTCGCTTCGCCACGGCGACGATGGCGGGCAGGTCGGCCAGGTCGCCGTCCATCGAATAGACCCCTTCGACGACCACGAGCTTGCGGCCCCGGAACCCGCGGAGCTTCCGGTCCAGGTCCTCCGCGTCGTTGTGGCGGAAGTAGCGGACGTCGGCCTTCGACAGCGCGATGCCGTCGATGATGCTGGCGTGGGACAGCCGATCGGTGACGATCAGGTCCCCCGCACGCATGAGGGCGGAGATGATGCCCACGTTGGCGGCATAGCCGGAGGAATAGAGGAGGCACGCCTCCGTCCCCTTGAAGCCGGCAATCCGCGCGGATAACTCCTCGTGGAGCGCGAGGTAGCCACTCTGGACCGGCGACCCCGAGGCGCCGGTCCCGAACTGCCGAACCGCCGCGCACGCGGCCTCGACGACTTCCGGGCGGTACGAGAGTCCCAGGTAGTTGTAGGAGGCCAGGTTGATGAGGTCGTGCAGGCGGCGCTTGCCGCGTTGCTCGATGATATCCGTCCTGGGGCGCGGAGCCCGCGCCATGGGCTGGCCGAACAGGTAGTAGCCCTGGGGCTCCACCTCCTCCCACCACGCGTCGAAGGCGTCCACGATCTCGAATGGGTCGTGCCCCGTCCCCCAGAAGAAATTGCTGGGATCGAGCTCGCTCGCGCTGGACCGACCCGTCCCAGGCGCCGGCGGGTGCACCCGGAACACTCGTGCGGTCGACTCGACCTCGAGCCGCCGTGGGATCGCTGTCATGAGGATCTCCTCTCGTGCGCGAGGACGCTGTGGGGCACGGGCTCAGGGAGCCGTGCTGGAGCCGGGGACAGGATGTCCCGGGCCAGCATGTCCTCGAAAGTTTCCCGTGCCCGGATGAGGCGCACGTGGATGCCATCCACCAGGACCACGGCGGGCCGTGGAAAACCGAACGACGACTCCAGCGCCGTGAAGTAGGCGCCACTGTCCATGATGGACAGGACCTCGCCCGGCCGGACCTCGGGCATCGCGATGTTCCGGTAGATGATGTCGCCCGCGAAGCAGGCAGGGCCGTTGAGGGTGACACGTGCGGCGTCGGGGCGACGCGCGTCGTTGCAGAGCAGCACCTCGTGGCACTCGTAGTAGGTGGGCATGGTCACCGTGCTCAGTCCGCCGTCGGTCGTGATCCACGTCCCCACCCCCGGCCGCCGCTTGACGCCGACGACCGTCAGCAGCAGGCACTGGCTGGCGCTGGCGATGCAGCGCCCGGGCTCGAAGATCAGTTCCGGCGGGGACGCCCCATCGAAGGCCTGGAGTACGCCCTGCGCCATCTCCGCCAGGAAGTGATCGAGCGCCGGCATCTCCTGGGTCGGCCGAAACGTCGGCAGCCGCCCGAGCATCCCGTAGAGCGCCATCTCCACGGTGCGCATCTCCCGCGTCGTCCGGGAGGCGATGCCGCCGCCAAGGTCGACGACCTCGATCGTCCTGCCGGCCTCCTGGAAGAGTCGGCGCAGCACGGGCAAACACCGGAGCGCCCCGCGGTAGGCTCGCGGCGACCGGATGCCGGTGCCGATGTGCATGTGCACCCCGCAGAGGCGGAGCCCGCCGTCGCCCCGGAGCTGCTGCAAGGCCCGCTGGACTTCGCCGCCCTTGAGGTCCAGCCCGAACGCGCATCCGTGACGACTCGCGGTGGCGGTGCCCCGGTTCACGCCCTCCGGGATGTACCCGGGGTTCACGCGCAGCAGGACGGCGACCGGCTCGGCACGGCCCTTCGCCAGCCGGCTCAGCTGCGCGAGCTCGTCGAGCGAGTCGACCACGATGAGCTTGACCCGGGCGGCGAGGCACGCGGCGAGGAACGCCGAGCTCTTGCCGGGCCCGTTGACCACGATGTCGCTCGGCGAGACGCCGACCCGGAGTGCCAGGTGGAGCTCGTAACTGGAACAGACCTCCGCGCCGAGCCCCGCCGCACGGATCTGCTCCACCACCCCGGGCACCCCGTTGCACTTCAGCGCGTAGTGCACCGACACGGGCCCGGGGTAGGCCGCCCGGGCGCTGGCCAGGAAGGCGCGTGCGCTCCCTTGCAGCTGGTGCGTTGACACCACGTGCAGCGGCGTGCCGAATGCCTGCGCCAGGTCGACGAGGCGATGCCCCTCGAGCGCGAGCGTTCCGGACGGCTCGACGGAGAGGCCCCAGTCCTCGGGAGGGTAGGCACGAGTCATGGGCCCCTCGAGGGCTTGAGGACCTTCTCGACCACGTAGTTGCGATAGATGAACGAGCGGTCTCGATCGTGCAGCGCCCGGGCGCACTGGCGGTCGGGCGCGAACCGGTCGGCCAGCGCCTCGGGCCGCTCGCGATGCACCAGCAGGTTGCGGTACGTGAGCGTGGCGCCCGGCGTGGCGACCCGGTGCGTCTCCAGCAGGAGGCGCTCGAACGCGGCCGGCGCGAGCCATTCGAAGATGTTGGTGAAGTTGAAGTGAGTGATCGTCGCGTCCGGCAGCGTCCCGAAGAAGTCCTCACACGACGCGGTGTGCACGCTCAGCCGGTCGAGCCCCTGCTGGATGGCCCGGTGATGCTCCGGACGCAGGTAGGTCGGCAGGTGGCGCTCGCTGTAGTACCGCCCGAGCAGGATGTACGAGAGGAAGGGATTCTCCCGGGGAGGTAGGACCGTCATCGCGAATGCGACGCGACGGGCGAAGTGCGTGCCAAAGGAGAAATCGCCTTCGACGTATTCGAAGAAGGCGCCGTCGAACAGCAGGGTCATCGTCCGGCGGCTGAGCAGGACGCGGGTGAGGAGCCTCCAGGCGACGGTGTTCCACTGCGTGGCGAACAGCTCGGCCCGGCGAAGCGGATCGTCTTCCTCGAAGAACTTCTCGATGAGCTTCCGACCCATGACCCGGCGGGTCCAGGTCCGGAGCAACCCCATGTAGCGCTCGTACCGTCCGCAATGCATGAGCCCCTGCTCGATCTTCTGCGGTTGGCCGTCCCAGTAGGCCAGCGCCGGCCCGGAGAGCGACGTCCTCAGGGCCTGGAACATGTCGCGGCGGCGACCCGACTCGCGCACCCCCATCAGCTCCAGCAGCTCTCCGTGGTTGAGGTCGCGGAAGGCGGCCTGCTTCAGCTCCGTCAGGTGGTTCTGGGAAGCGTTGAGATCGGCTGCGATGACGCGGTCCGGCTTGTCGGCCAGGAACGCGAGGGCGTTGCAGCCGCCCGAGGTAATGGTGAAGACCGTCGCGCCGGGGCCGGCGCCGAAGGCGGCGCGGTCGAGGTCCGGGTCTTCCCAGCACTGCGCGTAGAGGATGTCCTGAAAGATCGTGGAGGACGTCATGGCGAGCCCCGTGGCGCAGGGCGGGGGTGCACGACGCCGCTCGAAGCCTCGGGTCTCTTCTGCACGCCAATGATCGTGTGGATCACCGCCCAGTCCACGACGGCGGGAAGCCCGATGAGCAGCGCGTCCGAGACGTTGAGGGTGACGGCGGCCACCAGCATCCCTGGCACCAGGAGCATCCACAGCGCGTTGTGTCTGACGCCGTCCCGGGTGAGGTGGAATTCCCTCCGGGCCTGCGGCCACTCGAGCAAGGCGCGCGGGGTGGGCAGGAGTCGGGGGACCTCCGACATGTAGGCGCGGTAGGGCTGCCCGTAGCGGCCCCCCAGCGAGGCCTCCTCGTAGCGAATGATGCTGACGTAGTGGAAGTAGAAGAGAACCGGCATGACGAGGCCAGGCCACGGCAGACACCCCGCGATCAGGGTCAGCGCCGAGAGATCCGACCAGTAGATCGGGTTCCGCACGAACCGATAGGGGCCCTGCCGGCTGAAGAGGTCGGTCCGAATCTCGAAGGACATGACCCGGTCGGGCGTGAGCAGGCTGCCCGCCCACATCCGGACGACGGAGCAGAGGCCAAACAGGATGGCCAGGCACGCATACCCGACGCGAAGGCCGCCCTCGGGTGCCAGTCCTGCCACCGATCCCAGGAGCGCAAGAGCGGACGGTTCGTTGGGGAAGATCCCGAAGCTCAGCCCCATCACCGTCGCTGCGATGCTGAACGACACGAAGATCCGTCCTTCGAACTCGATCCTCCAAAGCTTGCTCAAGAGTTTGGCCATGGGGCTGGTCCTCTAGCGATTGGGTGGGCAGTGCACGCGAAGCGCTTGCGGGCTGCACTCGAATCGGGCGGGCAGCGCGCCCACCAGCTCGCCGTCTGCCGACACCGGGACGTCGACCATCGAGGAAATCGCGACTCGTCGCGCCTGGAGGTACTCGCAGCCGGGCGAGCCGATGTGCGTGCCCGAGGACACGCGGGACATGTCCATCAGGCGCCGGAGGATCGTGGGCCCCTTGATGATCAGCACGTCGAGGAGGCCGTCATCCAGCACCGCCTTGGGCGTGAGGCGCATGCCGCCCCCCGTGATTGCCCCGTTCCCGATGGCGATCCCGGTGACGGGCATCGAGCGCCGCGCTGCGTTGTCCAGGACGAGCTCGACGGCTTGGTTGGGATAGCGAAAGAGGAGCGGAATGGTCGTCATGACGTAGGTGAGCGAGCCGCCCAGGGCCTTCGTGGATCTACTGGTCCGTCGGACGACCTCCGCCCCGATGCCGGCCTGGCACTCGTTGACGAACCAGCGGCTCTGGCCTGAGCGCTCGAGGGTCACTCGCCCCAGGTCGATCCGGCGCGAGTGCGTCCCCTGGGCGATCGCGAGCTGGGATTCGAGGTCGAGGGGAATGCCGAGGCTCCGGGCGAGTCCACAGCCCGTTCCGGTGCCGATGATCGAGACCGACACCTGCGCGACCAGGGCCTCGGCGTGCGCACAGATCCCGTTGACGACCTCGTGGACGGTGCCGTCCCCGCCGACGATCACGAGGTGGCGGGCACCCTGCTGCAGCGCCAGTCGGGCGAGGTCGCCGGCCTCCCCCGCCCGCTCGGTGCACGCGAGGGTCGTGTCGTCGCCGAACAGGGAACGCAACCGGTCGCGCAGCCCGCCCAGCGCGTCGCCAGTGCGTCCGCCGCCGGCGGCGGGATTGGCGATCACGGCGCACGGTGTCGCATGCATGGCCTACCCCAGGGTGAGGTTGAAATACCAGGGCAGGCGCGCCAGCTCCTCGGGCCTGGCGGACAGCGTCCCCGGAATCGGGACCAGGAACAGCATCGACTTGTAGGTCAGCGTCACCCGGTTCGGCACCGGCCAGGCGTCGCGCTCATCCACCATGAACGCGTAGGCGTGCTTGCCCAGCTCGCGCGCGAGGTTGCTGATGCCCCGCAGGAGCGCGCGCCCGGCGTCCGCGTCGCGGCACGCCATCGCCTGGACGTGCAGCGACTTGACGACCTCGCCCGCCCGCGGCGGGGCGTAGAGCACGCCGGTCACGGCGTGGAGGGCGCGGATGGCCAGCGCGAGGGCGCGTGTCGCAGGGGGAAAGCGGGTGACGCGCACGTTGAACAGCGGCGAGGGGTCGTACCAGATGGCCGCCGCCCGGACCCGCGCGCCGCCCGGGACGATCCACACATTCTGGCGTGAGAACCCGGGCAGGTGGGCCTCGAGGCGCCTGAAATACGCGGCGTCGAACGGCCGGAAGAGCTGGTGCGCGGCGTGGGCTTCGTTGATCAGGGCGAGGGCGGCGTTGAGCTCCTCGTCGTCCCGGACCGCGCGGGTGCCGAGCAGGCTCTCCCGGGAGAACCGGCCGAGCGGCACCACCTCGGTCAGGTCGAACGTCGCCGCGTGGATGGCCGGCAGCAGGGTGTCGGGGTTCCGGAGGATGCCCAGCGACGGATGGTTCTCCTTGTTGACCAGAGTGATGATGGCCGGCGCTCCTTCGTCCACCGACGACTGGATGCAGGTATTGATCACCGCGCGCAGCAATCCACGGATCTTCGCCCTGGGCCGACGGCACAGGTCGGTGAAGTAGTCGAAACGCCCAATGTGGTCGCCGAGGCGGCCCTCGTATGCCATGCTGGTGCAGCAGGACTCCAGTCGCGGAGACGCCCCCGCTCCTGCGTCCGCTTCCGTGTCCTCCCCCACCACGACGCGGGAGTCGGGGAAGAGCTGGTGCAGGCCGAAGAAGTCGGGGCGCCGGTCCGTGACGTAAGCGAAGTCGGTGACGATCGGATTGCCGTCGATCAGCGCGAAGAGCGCCTCGTTGTCGTCCCGGGTGGCGTCACGGACCCGGTGGGGCGGCGTGGAGTCCTGTCGCCCGGAACTCAGGATCGGGGCGCCCCGCGTTTCCGCGACGACGCGCCCGTCCTCGACTCGCAGGACGCGGGTGGCGAACTCGGTCATCCGGAGATCGTGGGTCGCGACGATGACGCTGCGCCCCGGCGTCGAGGCGTACGCCCGGAGGAGCGTGATGATCGCGAGTCCCTGCGGGGTCTCGAGGCTGGCGGTCGGTTCGTCGGCGAGGATCAGGTCCGGCTGGTTGGCCGTCGCCCGCGCGATCGCCACCCGCTGCTTCTCCCCCTGGCTCATGGCCCCCGGCTTCTTCTGCGCGAGGTGTCCGAGGCCCCGCTCGACCAGCAAGGCGTGGGCGCGGCGATGTGCCTCAGGTCCGCGCAGTCCCCCGAAGCGGAGGGCGAGCGCGACGTTTTCGACCGCCGTGATCGCGTCGATGAGCTGGAACGTCTGAAAGACGAATCCGATGCGGCTCGCCCGGATGTGCTGCATCCGGTCCGGCGAGCAGGAGGCCAGGTCCTCGCCGAAGAGGCGCACCATCCCCGCATCGGGCCGGAGCAGTCCCGCGATCAGCGTCAGCAGCGTCGTTTTGCCGCTCCCGCTCGGGCCGACGAGGAGGACCAACTCGCCCGGACACACCTCCAGGGAGACATCGCGCACCGCCGGAGCGCCGGAGCCGTACGACCGGGTGACGTGCGCCAGCTCGCAGAGAGGGGTTCGTGCGGACGTCATTCGAACACCTCCATCGGATAGATCTGCCGCACGCGGCGGATCGAGATGAGCGCGCTGAAGACGCCGACCGCCCCGGCGATCGCGAGGGCGAGCGCGGCGTGCCGGAGCGACGCCACGACCGCGATCTCGGGAAAGACCCACTCCACGGCCCGCATGGCGGGCCAGAAGAGGGCGAAGGCGCCGCCGCAGCCGGCCAGCGTGATGAGGGCGGCCTGCTCCAGCACAAGGACGGGCAGGAAGTGCTTCCCGGCTCCGAGCATCTTCATCACCGCGAAGTCCTTGCGGCGCTCGAGAATGTTGATGGTGAGCAGCAGGCTCAGAATGATCGTCAGCACCACCGTGCCGATCAGGGCGACGACATACAGGATCGGGAGTACGCCGTTCTCCGTCTCGTGGATGTTGTTGGCCAGGAACGTCTGCTGATCGAAGACGGCGGCATCCGGCATCGCCAGCTCGATGCGCCGGCGCAGCTCCACAGGGGACGTTCCGGGCGCGGCCTTCACGAGATAGCAGGTGACGATCGCCGGAAACCCGAAGATCGCACGGGCGGTCGCCATCCTGACGAAGGCGTACTGGATGACGAAGGCATTGGTGCCAGTGCTCAGCCCGACGACACGGAGGTGTTCGTCCTGGATCTGCACGGAATCGCCCAGCCGCACACGCATGCGCGCCGCAAAGGATCGGTCCAGCACGATATCGCCGTCACTCTCAACGCCCCTCCCCTCGGCGATCATCGGGGGGCCTCCGAGGCCGCTGCCGGTGTTATAGCCCGCCAGGAAGACTGTGGCGGCCTTCCCGTTCGTACGGAGGGTGGGGAGTTGGAGGAGCACCCTGGCGACCACACCGACTCCATCGACGCTCGCGAGGTCGTCCTCGTGGCGCGTGGAGAGAAACGATGTGCTGCGGAGGATGTTGGTGGCGTTCTTCTGCAGGACCCACACATCGGCGTTGCTCCGTCGCACGTACTCCACCGAACCCTCGGAGACCGCCTGGTAGATGGCGAGGAGGAACAGCATCAGCAGGACGCACAGCGCCATCCCTCCCACCGTCAGCGCGAGCCGGGCTGGTTGGTGCGTGAGGACGCGCGTGGAGTACGTGCTCATCGCGCGACACCGTGCTCGAATCCGGAACCGGTCATCTGCGGTACCACCCGTCCTCCTCTGCAGCCGCCTGGCCGCGAGCGTAGTGCCAAGACCCTTCTCCCCACAGCAACGTGAAGCCTGTTACGAGGAAGGTGCCGCACCGGGGTCAAGGGATAGTCAAGCAGACTGGGTCCCCGTGCGTCCGCGCCGGCGCGCCGGGGAGGACGACCCCGACGGTGCCCACCGCCAACGCCTTGTCGTACAGCAGCTTGACCCGGATGAGACGATTGCTGGGCTGGCCCGCCGCAGCCTTCGGGAGCAGCGTCACCCGGTCCTTCTGTCCCTTGCCCCGCCGCATCCGGAACTCCTGGCGCACCAGGTCCGACCGCAGTTTCTGCAGCAGGCGCGTATTCGACTGCGCCGGGGAGGGGGAGAAACGAACATCCCCCACCCTGATGGATGGGGGATGCGATATCGTCACCCAGGGATCGCCCGTCACTCATCGGGCGTCATATCATGGAGAGGGGGCAGGGGGGGAGGTGAGCACGCCGAGCTTGGGACAGCGAGTAAGGTGAACCGTTGACGTTGCTTCAGCGGCCTTAGCCGAGCCGCGGCTTCAGCCGCGAGCCTACCCCTCCGACTCAACCCTCCGCTCGGCCCGCACGGTGTACGCGACAAAGAAGACGAGAATCACGCCGAGCACCAGCGACGACCCCACCGTTCCGAAGTTGAGCCCGCCCTTCTCGATCGGCTTGGTCAGCAG
>Ga0315278_10007138_pt1 | contig 10192 bp, 6 predicted proteins | sample YL17G06_0_MG_FD_203880 | JGI IMG/M metagenome (GOLD analysis project Ga0315278, IMG submission 203880) | Sediment microbial communities from Yellowstone Lake, YNP, Wyoming, USA - YL17G06_0 | ecosystem: Environmental > Aquatic > Freshwater > Lake > Sediment | place: USA: Wyoming | collected... | reverse complement strand
AAGCGGCTGCCAGCGCCGCAGCCTCTGCCTTGACCGCAGCCCTCCGCGCGCCAGCATCGCCCGCCTCGAGCAGCAGCCCATCGATCGCGTCGGGCCCCAACCCGCCCACGGCCGCATACAGCGCCTCCAGCAGATGCCCTTGCGCCCGCTTGACCTGGCAGTGCACCGCGGCCTTGGGCACGGTGACCGCGATGGTCGCGCACACCGTGCGCACATAGGCCGCGGTGTCGGCGCCGAGCGCGGCGAGGAACGCGTCGTGGCCGCCAGAGCCGGCGTACACGGGCTCGGGGCCCAGCTTGGAGGTGGTGTCAAAGGCGACCGCGGAGCCGATGCCGGAAGCCGAGATCAGAGAGGCAGGAGGAGGCGAGGGCGGCGCAGTCGCCGCCGCGCCGCCCTCGGACGACCGGCGCACCTGCGTGCCGCTGCGCGCCGCGCCCGACGCCAGAGGTCCAGCGGCACGGGTGGCAGAAGGCGACGGCGGCGGCAGCGGAGCAGCGTCGCCCCCTCCGCCGCAGGCCGCCCGCAGCCGCGCGAGCCACGAATACTTGTCGCTCGCCGACTCGGCCCGCAGCACGATGTGCGTGTTACCCTTGACGACGGCACCGCCCGGGCGCTTGGCCGAGATGCGGAAGAGGAGGGACAGGGGGGAAGGAGCAGCCGACGCGCCGCCGTCGAGGTCGTAGCGCCCGCCTTGGCCCCCTGCTTTGACCCCCCCTTCCGCGTCCAAATCCTCCACCCGGCACTCTCGCATGTTGATGGCCCCCTTGTAGTTGGGCGGGTCGTCCGGCGACTTGAAATAGTAGAGCATGCCGCGCGGTTCGGCGAGCACAAAGTAGCGGCGCTGCCACCGAAACGCGTCCGGCAGTGACGCGCGCGTCGCGGTGTCGCTCGTGCGCTTGTCCAGGTAGCCGGATTTGATGTCGCCAGAGGCGGACGAGGCGTGCATGGAGGGCGGGGGAGGGGCGGTGCGCGCGAGGCCAGGGCCGCCGTCGTCCGAGTCGGAATCAGTCGCGGCGCGGTTGGTCGACCGCCGCCCGACCCCGCCCCCCCCACCCCCTCCTCTGTCCATGGCCTTGTGCCGGAAAAAGGCGGCGGTCACGTAGGAGCGCTCCATGTCGACGACCGTGCGCGCGACGCGCAGCGCGTCGTCGCGCCAGCCCTCGAGAGCCTTTGTCGCGGCGGCGACGACGGCGGCCTCGAACGCGGGCAGCCGCAGGGGCTCCCGGCCCTTGGCGTCGAGCGTGGACGCATCGGTCAACAGCGAAGCCCTCGTCGCGGCGTCGCGCGCCGCGGCCACCAACACTGCGTGGATGCGGCGCACGCACGCGTCCACCGGCCCATCCGCCAACGCCAACGCGTCCGCCACCAAGCGCCGCAGGCCGGCCTCGGGCGAGACGAGGTGGGGTTGGAAGCCGTCGGCCGCGCGCACGACGTCGCGCACGGAAGAAGGGGAGAAGAGGCGGTCGATGGGGAGGGCGCGCAGGGCGCCCGCGAGGCCGACGTCCTGAAACGCGTTTCGAATGTGGGCCGCGTACTCGGTGGACTGAGCAAGAAAAGAGAGGGTCGGTCACGGCGCGTCGCCCGCCACCCTCCTCCTCCTCCATCCACCCGCCCCCCTCCTCTACACATACATCCACCGTCAACGTGAACGCGCGCTCGAAGCCGCGGCAGAGGGAGAAGACGTCCTTGGTGGATTTGGGGGCCGACGGGAGCAGGGACAGGTCGGTCTCCACCTGCATGCGTTTCACGCGCAGCCGCTCCAGCATCTGTGGTGAGGAGAGGGGAGGAGGAGGGTGAAAAAGAGGGGGCCCACGCGGGCGCGCTGCGGGCACGGCCGTTTTTCTCGCCGCACGCCGCCTCCACTCTCGCCGCTCCTCGTGGACGGCGCGCACGACACCCTCGACTCGCGCGACACAGCCGGCGCGGGCGCGCGGGGGGCGGCGCGGCGCGGCGACGCGCCATGGCGCGCGCCACCCCGCAGCTCTCCTCCCTCCCTCTCCCTCCCTCGCACATACCTCGCTCAGCTCGCCGACGTCCACCTCGACCATGGTCGCGCCCCCGTTGGTGGAAGAGGTGGCCATGGCGAGCGGAGAGGCGGGCCCGCGCGGTGTGTGGTGTCTAGCGCCGGCGCCGACCGCGGTGTCGGCCGCGGTCGATCGGGCGCGCGCGCGCCGGCGGGGAAAGTGGGGGGAGAGAGAGAGGCGCGCGCGGCCAGAGCGCCGCGGCCGCGCCGCCTCGTCCCACTCTCTCCAGCCGCCGCCGGCCCCCGAGTGCGGCGCCGGACGCCAAGCTCGCACCCGGCCCGGGCCGCGCCGCCCCCGATCGAGGCCCGCGCAGCCACGCGCCGCCCGCCTCCGCCCTCGTCCTTCCTCCTCCTGCCATGGCGTCCTCCAACAAGCTCATCCAGCTCCTGGCCCACCCCGACGAGGTGGTGCCGGTCGCCCGCATGCTGGCCGCCACGCGCCGCGCCAAGGCGCTGCCCGGGCTGCAGGACGATGAAGCGCTCTCGTTCTGCTACGCCATGCTGAACCGCGTGTCCCGCAGGTGAGCATGGGAGGGATGAGGGGGCGCGGCGTGGCGAGAGCGACGAGGTGCCCAGCGTCGCGGGCGCGCGCGCGGCGGCGGCGGCCTCGGCGACGAGGGCGAGCCCCGCCGACGGGCACGCCCTCCCGAGGGCGAGGCGGCCGACGCCGCCTCGCTCCCGGCGCACGCGGCGACCGCGTCGGCGGCACGCGCGGGCGAGGCTGGCGGTCTCGCCACCCTCCACCCCGTGCTCGCCCCCTGTCGGCGGCGAGGGCGAGCCGCGCGCGCAGCGCGGCGGCCGACGCGGCACGCCCTCGGCAAACGCGGGCGGCGCCCGCGTTTGCCACCCTCCACCGCGACCCTCGACCCCACACGTTGCCCTGTGCCCTCTCTGCAGCTTCGCCATCGTCATCCAGCAGCTGCCCGAAGTGCTGCGCGACCCGGTCTGCGTCTTCTACCTCGTGCTGCGCGCCCTCGACACGGTGGAGGACGACATGGCGTTTCCCGTCGAAAAGAAAATACCCCTCCTCCGTTCTTTTCACGAGCGCTGCGGCGACGAAGCCTTCACCATCGCCTGCGGCTACGGCCCCTATGTCGACCTCATGCGGCTCTACCCGCTCGTCGCGCGAGTGTTCAATTCCCTCGACCCTTCCTTTGCGTCCGTCGTCGCCGACATCACGCGCCGCATGGGCAACGGCATGGCCGACTTCATCGAAAAGGAAGTCGTCACCGTCGCCGACTACGACCTGTACTGCCACTATGTGGCGGGGCTGGTGGGCGTCGGCCTGAGCGACCTGTTTGCGTCGTCTGGCCTGGAAACCCACGCCGACGTCGTCGCCTCCCCCTCCCTCTCCAACCACATGGCGCTCGTCCTCCAAAAAACCAACATCGTGCGCGACTACTTGGAAGACATCAACGAGGAGCCCGCGCCGCGCATGTTTTGGCCGCGCGACGTGTGGGGGCTCTACGCGTCGTCGCTGGATGAGTTCAAGGACCCCGCCGCGGCCGCCGCCGCCCTGAAATGCCTGAACCACATGATCCTCGACGCCCTCCGCCACGCCGAGCCCGCGCTGCGCTACATGGCCGCCATCGACAACCCGGACGTCTTCCGCTTTTGCGCCATCCCCCAAGTCATGGCCGCCGCCACCCTGGCCGCCTGCTACAACAATTACAACGTGTTTACCGGCGTCGTCAAAATGCGGCGCGGGCGCACGGCGCGCGTCATGCTCGAGTGCAACACGGTGGCCGACGTGCGGCGCGCGTTTGCGCGGGCGGCGGCCGAGATATCGTCCAAGGCCGCCCCTGCCGCCGCTGCCGGCGACCCGATCGCGGCCCAAGTGGTGAATGCCGCGGCCAAGCTGCAGCAGACGTGCGCGCGCGGGCTGGGCGTGTCGACCGCCGAGGCGGCGCGCCGCGACTGGTGTGCGGTCGTCGCGCGGCTGCTGCTCTGCGCCGCGCTCGCCGTCCTGCTTGCCGCGGCCCTGCATATGCTGCCGGCCTCTTTGCCGCTCGCCCCTGCCTGGGTGGCGCTTGCGTTGCTGGTGGCGGCGTGGGGCGTGCAGCCCGCGGTGGCCGCGCTCATTGCGGCGTAGCGACCGAGCGTGCGCGCGAGAGAGAGAGTGGCTGGGGCCCACCGTGCAACCCGCGATCATCAGCGAAACAAGTCTTGAACACAGGCCGCCCGCCCGCCCCTTTCCTCTCTACCCTCTGTTGTCGTCGTCGGCCCAGTCGAAGCCGCCGCCGCCCGCCCGCCCCCAGTCGGCCACGGGCACCGCGTCAAACGGGTCGACGCCGGCGCCGCCCCTGGCGGGGCGGCGCGGAGGGGGAGGAGGCGAGGTCCGCGCCGGCGGCGGCACGCGCCCCCCCCTCCCGCTCTCCAGCGCGCCGTTGCCCTCGTTGGCGAGCGCGGTGCCCGGCCGGTCGACCCGAAACGCGCCCCGCATGCCGCCGCCCAGAGTGTCGAGGGCGGAGCGCAGGGAGGCGGCTGCGCGAAAGCGGGCGACGGCCGCTCCGTCATCCCACGGCCCTTCGAGCGCGCACTGCCCGCGGAACCGTTGCAGCAGCGTGTCCAGGTCGGCGCCCGGCGCGACGTCGGCCAGGACGAGGGGGTAGCCGGCCGCGGACCGCGTCGCAGCCTCGACGTCTTCCCTCGTCAGGCGGTTGGTGGTCGTCGAGAGCGGCACCGCCGGCACGACCGCGCGCGACGCGCCGGCCTTGAAGAGCTCGACGTGGCGGCGGGCGCCGGTGCCGAATGACTGGGACGCGAGCCCGTAAAAGGGGGCGAGTTGGTGGAGCAGCTTCCTCGCCGCGTCTGGCGCGGGCGGCACTGAGCGCCGGGCGGCCGCGCGGTCGGCAACAAAATCGGCCAGCATCCCTTCTAGCCCTGCCACCTCGTCCCGGTTGTGCCACGCGTACGCCAGCATGGTCGCATCATAGTCCGGCGCCGCCGCCCGCTCAAATACGGGCACATGCAGGTCGCGGTCGACGCCGAAAGCGGTCGCGAGCGTCGCGGCGCGCGCCCCGGCCGCGCAGCCGGCGTCGCACGCGAGCGCGGGCACGACCGTACCGGCGACGACGGCGGCGTGGGAGCGGCGCTTGCCGCAAGGGCAGCGCGTGGTGACGCGGATGAGAGGGGGGGGGGCGCCAATAGCAGGGGTGGGGGTCGCCGCGGGCGCGAGCGCGGGGTAGTCGTCCCGGCCGCCGCGGCCGCCGCTGCGGCCGCCAAAGGCGGCCTCGTCGTCGTCGATGACGCGCACGCCAGAGTTTGTGGGCGCGGGGCGCGCGGCCGGCCGAAGCGCAGGCGCTCTGGCGGCGCGCGGCGGCGCCAGCGCTGGCGCCGCCACCCCACCACCCCCTCCCCCTCGCCGGACATTGATCTCCAGCGGCAGCAGCCGCGCCGCCCGCCGGTCGAAGCGGGGCATGGATCGGCCGTGCACGGTGCGCGCGTGCGCCTCGAGGCCGTCGCGGCTCGCAAACGCGGCAAACGCGCCCTCGCACGCGGGCTCGCCGCACAGAAAGTGGGCCTGGCGCATGTGGGAGACTAGGGCGGACGCGGAGGCTTCATGGTGGTACGCGCCGGCCTCCCTGTGGCACACGTGGCAGGTAAAGTGCGCAGCGCGCGTGTGCTCAAACAGCGCGTCCGCGTCGAAAAAGCGGCGACCCTCGCAAAAGGTGCAGGGGGGGTGGGTGGCGTCGATGTGTGTGCGCAGGGAGGCGGGCGTGGGGTAGATTGCCAGGTCGCGCACAAAGCCACGCCCCTCGTCGAGGCAGAGCGAACAGAGCGACCCGCCTCCGTGCGCACTCCTCACGTGTCCCAGCAGCGCTTTAACGCTGGGCATCGGCCGCGCCCTATCCGGCGGGCACCCGGGGCACGTGCGCCCGGTGAGCGCGTGCAGGGCGGCCGACAGGCGCGGCGCGGCGGCCGCGAGCGGGTGCGCGCGCGGCGGCCGCGGCGCGCCGCGCGGCGCACCGTCGTCCACAAACACGCCACGAGCCCAACCGGGTTTGGAAGATAAGCTCCCCAGGCGCGCCGCAAACGCGCCCCAGTCGGGCACGCGCGGCGACCACCAACAAATTACGACTTCCGCCGCGGGCGCCTTGCACAGCGGGCACTTGTCGTCGCCGTAGCACAGGCGCAGCCGCAGCGCGCACAGGGCGCACACGGCCTTGTGGTTGCAGGGGGTGAGGGCGACGGCGTGGATGGGGTCGGTGCACACGGAGCAGAGGGGAGGGGGAGGGGAGGGGGTGGAGGCGTCGTCGCCGTCGGGCGACCGGCGGGCCACCTTGACGCCGTCGTCCTGAACCCCGACGCGAGCTTGGCCGCGGAAGCCGAGGCCGGGAGGCGGCCGCACGTCGAAACCGGGCGGCGGCGACCCCAGAGGCGACGCCGCCAGCGGCGGCGCCCCGTCGCCCGCCGGTGGTGGTGCATTCCGTTCGCCACCGCCACTTGCGGGCACAAAGGGCCGCGCCCCGACCGACAGCGCGGCGGCCGGCACCTGGCCATCGCCGCCGCCGCCGGCCGGCGCGCCCGGGGGGCCGGGCCCGTCGTCGGCCATGCAGTCGGTCGGGAGGGATCCGAGGCGCGTGCGGCGAAGAGTGTGGAGAGGGGCGGCGGCGACGGGCGGCCAACCCCACTCCCCGCTCTGTCTCTCTGCCCGCTCCCATGCTCGCCGCCGCCGCCCGCCGCCCGCCCCTTCGCTGCCAGCGCGCCTCGCGCGCCACGCGCTCCATCGCGTGCGCGGCGGCGTCGCCCAAACCGCCGTCCGGCGCGCTTGCCGCGCGTCTCGCGGCGGGCGTGCTGGCCGCGGTCGTCGCGGTGGCGCCCGTTGGGGGTGTGGGTGAGTAGTGAGGGGCGTGAGCGATGAGGACGGGAGAATGGGGGCGGTGGCGGCGACCGGCGTCGACGTCCCTCCCCATCCCTCTTCCTCTCCAGCCGCGCGCGGCCTTGAATCGATCGAGCTCCCCCCCATGCCCACCGCGTCCGGCGACGGCGCGGCCGCGTCGCGCGCCGCGCTGGCGGCGGCGGACGCGAGCTTCCAAGAGTCGGACCTGTTGAAAAAGTTGAAGGAAAAATCTGAAGCCAACCGCGACAAAAACCGCAAGGCCATCGAGGGTAAGTACTGCCTGCGCCAGGCGGAGCTGGGCATCGGGGATTGTGGGGGGTTGAAGCTCATCCCGGGCGCGACGACCGGCGGCAAACAAAAGACGCCGGGCTGGATCGCCAAGCTGCTGGGCAAAGAGGCCGAGATCGAGGCGTACAACGAATCGCCGGAGGCGGCGGCGGCGGCGGCGGCGGTGCGCGACTTGATTGAAGCGTCCAAGTAGAAAGGAGGAGAGAAGAGGAGAGGGGCGACGAGAGAGCGCGTCGCAACAACAAGCCGCCTCGCGGCGCAGCCCGCCCGCCCTCATGCAGCATTCCCGGCCGCGGTCGGCGCTCCCGCCTCGCTAGTGCCGCCCGCTAGCCCTGCTACAGCCGCCATGGCCGCGGCGTCCTGGTCGGCGCTCGTCGTGGGCGCGCCCGGAGACGGCGTGGCGCCCGCGCTGCTGCTGACCGTGGGCGGCGACGCCGAGGTGAGAGGGGGAGGGGGCAATGCGCGGTGGCAGCGCCGCGACACCGCGCCGCTCGACGCCGCCGCCTCCCCTCTCCTTTCTCTAGTACCTGTTCAACGCCCCCGAAGGCTTCTCCCGCCTCGCCCTGGAGCACCGGTGCCGGCCCTCGGCCCGGCTGCGGACGGCGCTGGTGACGACGCTCGCGGCGCGCGGCGTGGTGAGAGAGAAGAGAGAGTGAGGAGGAAGGGGGGAGAGCGGCGGCCGCTGCGTTCCCCCACGGACGCCCTACCCGTATCCCTCCCCTGTCACAGTCTGGCCTTGCCGGCCTCATCATGCGGCTGCGGGCCGACGGCCACGGCGAGGTGCGCGTCGTGGGCCCGCGCGGCGTCGCCGCGCTCGCGGGCGCGCTGCGCCACCTGGTCGCCTGGCGGCACCCGACCGTGTTTGTGGACGAGGTGGTGGAGGGAGGAGGGGCGTACGCGGACGACAGGGTGGATGTCGTGGCCGTGGGGGCGGGTGGCGGGTGGGCCGCGCCCTCGGCCTGGAAGGTGCGGCGGCGGACGCCGTCGCCGCCGCCGTCGTCCTCTACTTCACCATCGCCATCGTCATCGGCTGCATCATCCAGCGACGACGGCGCCGGCGCCCGCGCCCCGCCCGCCCCCGCCCTCCCCCCACCCGCTTCCGACTACTCTCTTTTCGACCCCACCTGGCGCACCCCGCTCTACGTCAAGCGCCCCGTGGCAGACCCCAGCGACGCCTCTACCATCTGGGCGTATGTGGTGTGGATCCGCGCCGCCTCTGCCGCGGTGGCGGTCGTCGACGTGGCCGGCGAGACCGCGCTCGCCGCCGCGCGCTCGCACGCGCTCGCCGCCTGGCTCGCCGACCCCGCGTCCCCGGTGGCGGCCATCGTGCACCTGACGCCGGCTGCTGTCGCGCGCACGCCGGCCTACCAGGCGTGGGCGTCGGGCCTGGCGTCGGCGTCGCCGTCCCGGCCGCGCGTCCTCGCCGCCGTGCCTCCCGGCGCCCCCGAGGCCGCCATCGGCCACCTGTCGTCCGCGAGGCTGCTGGCCCGGCTGGCGGTGGTGGATGAAGCCCTTTTTCCGGTGCCGGGTGGAAGGGAGGGCGGCGGCGACGACCCCGCCCCTGCGCTCACCGCTGGGCTGCTGCCCGGGTCGCTGCTCATGAGGCTGGTTGGGCACGATGGCGGACGCGCAACCATCGACGTGAGCGCGTGCCCGCCCCCGTTTGACCGGGAGGCGGCGATGGCTGACGCGGCGGCGGCGGCCGGCGCGCCGCCGCCGCCGCCCAAGCGCGCCCGGCGAGCCGACAACGCGCCGCCGTGCTCCAACGCGTCGGCAGCGTCTGCTTTGCGCGCCAGGCTGGGCGGTGGAGGGACGGCCGAACCGCTGCCGCCTCCACCACCCCCTCCCCCTACCACCCCTACCCTCACCTTTCTGGGCACCGGCTCCGCCGAGCCCTCCGCCCACCGCGGCGCCTCGTCCATGTACCTGGCCTGCCCCTCGGGCCGGGGCGCGCTGCTGGACGCGGGCGAGGGCGCGGCAGGGGCGTTGAAACGCGCGCTGGGGGCGGAAGGTGGGCGCAAAGCCTTCGCCTCTCTGTCCCTCCTCTGGCTCTCGCACAAGCACGCAGACCACGTGCTCGGCGCGGTGGGCGTGCTCGAGGCGCGGCCGGTGGGTGCGCCGCCCTTGCTCGTGGTCGCGCCGGCGGCAGCGGCGCGGTGGCTCCAAAGCGCGGCGGCCGCAGCGCGCGTCGCCGACCGCGCGTTGGTCGTCCCCGCCCACGCCCTCTACGGCCCAGCCGGCGCCCCCGCCCGCGCCGCTGTCTGCACTGCCCTAGGACTCGACTCGTTCCGCCTGGTCCCCGCCCTCCACTGCGCCGACGCGCACGGCTGCGTCGCGCGCGCCGCGCGCTGGTCGCTCGCCGTCTCGGGCGACACCGCGCCCACGCCCGGTTTTGCCGCCGCCGCCGCCGGCGTCGACCTCATGGTGCACGAAGCCACGTTTGCCGACGCGGAGCGCGCGCACGCCGACCGCAAGCGGCACGCGACGACTGCAGGGGCGCTCGGCGTCGCGGCCGCGGCGGCGGTGCGCGCCACGCTGCTCACCCACTTTTCCCAGCGCCACCCCGGGTTGCCGCCGGATGCGAGGGCGGACCCCCAGCGCCTGCTGGTGGCGGGCGCGGGCGCCGCGTTTGACGGTATGCGGGTGCCGCTTTCGCACGCGCGCGAAGCGGTCGCCGCGACGGCCGCGCTGGCCGAAGCGGCGGCGGCCGAGATGGTGGCGGCAGAGGACGGCGTGGACGCCCCGCCCGACCCTGGCAGCGGCTACGAGAGCGGCGAGTGAAGGAGAGAGAGGGGCGGTGCAACGGATGCCGCGCACACAATCACCCCCTTCTTTTTTATTTTAGACTCTCGCGACTACCGTTGCACGTTTTTTCGCCCAAAAGCCCCCCGGGACCCGCGGCGGGGTCGGCACCGGCCCCAGGACTCGAGCGTCCAGGGGGGGTAGTGCGCCCAGCGATGAAAAAGGGGTTGAATGAATACGGGGGGGGGGGGGGGGGGGGGGGGGGAACAAACCCCCAAAAACGGGGGGGGGGCCAC
>Ga0315278_10007136_pt1 | contig 10193 bp, 6 predicted proteins | sample YL17G06_0_MG_FD_203880 | JGI IMG/M metagenome (GOLD analysis project Ga0315278, IMG submission 203880) | Sediment microbial communities from Yellowstone Lake, YNP, Wyoming, USA - YL17G06_0 | ecosystem: Environmental > Aquatic > Freshwater > Lake > Sediment | place: USA: Wyoming | collected... | reverse complement strand
TCGCCGCGGTCCGCCAGCGAGTCCGGCCAGCGCGGCGCGCGCAGGGCCGAGAGCCGCAGGACGTTCCCCTGCCAGTCCCAGCCATACTTGCTGTCGGTGAGCACCGCCACCCCGCCCCCGCTGTCCGAGACGTCCAGCCACCGCTGGCAGGGGAACTCGTACTTGGCGCGCTCGGCCTGGGTTCGGGGCCGACCCGTGCGGCCGATGGTGCCGAAAGGGATCTCGCAGGTGAGCGAGTCGGGGGCCGTGGCGAGGGTGAATCCGATCTTGAGGAGCTTCCGGTCCTCGCGCCAGTCGAACCGGTTGAGCACGTCGAGCTGCGGCTGGTCGCGGTGCAGCGTCAAGTGCTGGACGAAGGTGCTGCGCCCCCAGCGCCGCGTCACCACCAGCTCGGCGTTCGTCTGCCCCCACGCGATCGCGCGGATACCGGCTGAATCCGGTTCCCACCGCTCCCCGGTGTAGCCGATGTCCCACGCGTCCCAGCTGCGCGGCCGGTCGCCGAAGATCTCCAGCACGTTGCCGCGCCCGCCCGCCGACAGGATCTCGCGCCCGCGCCGTTTGTCGTAGATCCGCGTGATGACGCCCGTCGCCGGGTCCACCTCGACGCGCAGGAAGGCGTTCTCGATCCAGCTGTCACCCGCGGTCGGCGCGGCGTTGGCGCTGGTGAGCGCCCGGCCGTCGGCACTCAGCGTCCGGCGCCGGCCCGCGGCCTCCACCCAGAAGACGCGCGCGCCGAGCGCAGGGACGTCGGGCGCCCAGAAGGCGGCGTCGAGCCCGGGCTCGTGGACTTCGACCAGGCCGCCCCGAGACCACGTCAACGGGTTGAACACCACGACGGGCACCACGCCGCGCCACGGCGGGCGCACCCACACAGTCGCCGGGGCCGTCCCGATGGGAACGGGGCCGCCCCGCGGCGCGCGCGTGTTGAGCCGGGCCGCGAGGCCGGCGAACGCCGCCGTCCGCAGCGTGTCCAGCAGCGCCCACGCCGTGTCGTAGTTCGCGTTGGCGTCCAGGTACACCTGGCGGATGGACGAGCCCGGCAGGATGTCGTGGAACTGGTTGAACAGCACCCGCCGCCACGCCGCCTCCAGCCGCAGGCGCGGATACGGCGCCGTGTCCACCGCCGCCAGCGCCTCGGTGGTGCGCAGCAGCCGCTCGCTCATCCGGTTACGCGCCTTCATCCACGCCTGCGAGGTGAAGGTGCCGCGGTGGTACTCGAGGTACAGCTCGTCGCGCCAGACGGGGAAGTGGTCCGGCGCCGCGCTCCGTCGGATCGCCGTCAGCGCCGAGTCGGGGTTGTCGTAGTGCATCACCGGGAACGTGGGCACCCGCGCAAGGTCCTCGGCGCGCTGCAGCATCGCCATCGTCGGGCCGCCGCCGTGGTCGCCGACGCCGTAGAGCACCATCTGGTGGTTCGTCGCGCCGGGACGCGTCCGGTCCTCCAGCCGCTGCTCCACCAGCCGCGCCGGCTCCAGGTCGTGGTCGTAGCCGTACGGGTTGTAGGTGAAGAGCCGGGTCCCGTCGCGCCCCTCCCACCAGAAGGCGTTGTAGGGCAGCTGGGTGGAGTCGTTCCAGCGGATCTTCTGTGTGACGAAGGCGTCGAAGCCCGACTGCGCGTAGATCTGCGGCAGCGTCCACGGGTAGCCGAACGAGTCCGGCGTCCACGCGACACGCGCGCGGCGTCCGAACCGGTGCTGGAAGTACCGCTGGCCGTAGAGACCTTGGCGGGCGAGCGACTCGCCGGTGGGGAGGTTCTGGTCCGGCTCCACCCACCAGCCGCCCACCAGCGCGAAGGTGCCTTCGGCGACCGCCCGCGTCAGCGAATCGGCGAGCGCCGGCTCCAGCCGGTCCATCGCATCGAAGAAGGCCGCGGCGCTCGCGGCGAAGACGTAGCCGGGATGCGCCGAGCCGATGCGCAGCGAGCTGCGCCAGGTGTCGCGGATGACGCCGATCGTTTCGCTCCACGGCCACAGCCACGCCGCGTCGATGTGCGAGTTCCCGACCAGGTGCAGGGTGTCGCGCCGGATCTCCGCGGCGAGCGGCGCGTACGCCGCGGCGTACCGGTCCGTGAGCGCCCGCAGGGCGACGCCGTCGCCTAGGGCCGCCAGCCAGACGCGTGGGTCGGGCCGCGTGATCGCCGGCAGGCGGCCGGTGAGGGCGCGGGCGTAGTCGTACCCGTCGGCGTACTCGCGGTAGCCTGTGTCGCGCACCTGCGCGACGGGGAAGCTCCACCAGGCCCGCGCGGGGTCGAGCTGGACGGCGAGGTCGATGGTGTCGCCGGTGCGGCACGGCACGCAGAGCGGCACCCGGCCGCCGGTCATGGTCGCCGCGCGGCCCGACACGGTGAACACGGCGCGCGGCCCATACTCGGCGGCGAGCAGCTCCACGGTGAGCCCGGCGAATGCCGCTGGCACCACGATGCGCGTGCGCAGGGTGCGCCCCGGGGCCGTGGAGTCCACGATCCAGGAGCCCAGCGCGATGCGTGCGCCGAGGGAGCGCAGTAGCTGGTCGGCGTCCACGCCAAGGTCTGCCGTGCGGGCGCTGCCGGTCCAGGTCAGGCGCACCTGCATCGGCCCGCTGCCCAGCGCGGAACGGCGCAACTCGTCGAAGGTCGGCGCGAAGTCCACCTGCGACGACTGCCCCGGCGACAGGGTGCCGACGGCATCGCCCCGCCAGACGGCGGTGCCTTGCCGGAACTCGACGCCCACGCTGTGGAGCGCTTCCGGACCCCAGGCCGAAAGGGTGATGCCTCCACGCGTCTCGAGGGCGTCGCCGTTCCAGGTCAGTTCGCCCGCGATCCGCAGCGGCGAGGCGATGGCCGTCGTCGCGGGGAGCGCGAAGCCGCCCGCCAGTTCTGCGGGGCGCTGCACGGCCGTGCGCAGCCCCTCCAGCGTACCCTCGCCCGCGGCCGGCGCGAGCCGGCCCAGCACGTCGAAGCCGCCGGTTCGGTTACGCACCTTGAGCAGGAGGGTGTTCCACCCGGCGGCGAGCCGGACGGTCGTAGTGTCGCTCCCGGCCCCCACCCCGCGTGGGATGACGTGTACCCAGGCCCGCTGGCCGTTGAGGTACGCGACGATGTCGTCGTCGCTGTCCATCACCAGCAGTACCGTCTGTTCCCGAGGCGCGTGGACGTACGCGAGGGCATAGCCGACGGTCCAGTCGCGGGGGTTCGGCAGGACGCGGTTGAGGTTCATCGCGCCGGCCGAGTCAGCCTCGGCGGTGAAGAACGCGCCGCCGGCGACGACCTCGCCGGAGTCGGGCCGTAGCGCTGCCTCACCGTCCAGGTAGTCGCGCGTCACGCCGGCGGCCCCGGTGTCTGCGGGGATGGGGCCGCGCACCAGCCAGCGGCGGATCGCGAGGTCCTGCGCCGCGAGCGCCGGCGCGACGGCAAAGCCGAGGACGAGCGCCATGGCGAGGCGCGGCGCACGGCGCCGGATGGTCGCGGACATCGTCACCTCCGCCCTCCCACCGCTCGTCCCGACTTCATGAACACGTCGAAGAGCACGGCGAGGAGGATGATCACGCCCTTCGCGATCTCCTGCCAGAACGACTGCACACCGAGGAGGTCGAGGGCGTTGTTCAGCACACCGATGAGGAGCGCGCCGGTGAGCGCGCCCCACGCGCTGCCGACGCCGCCGAAGAGCGACGTGCCGCCGATGACCGCCGCGGCGATCGCGTTCAGTTCGTACATGGTACCGGTGTCCGGACCGCCCGAGCGCAGCTGGCCCACCAGCAGCACCGCCGCGAGCCCGGCGCACGCTCCCGAGATGACATACACGCCGAGCAGGATGCGCTGAACGGGGATGCCGGAGAGCCGCGATGCCTCCTCGTTGCCGCCCACCGCGTAGACGTAACGCCCGAAACGTGTGCGCGAGAGGACGAACGCGCCGGCCGCGATCAGCGCCAGCATGACCAGCGCGGGCACCGGGAACCCGCTGGGCAGGCCGGGCAGCGGCAGCCGCCCGCCACCAAGCAGGTGCAGGGCGTCGAGCGCCGCCACCTTCCCGGCGTAGTCCGGGTCGCCGGCGTCGGGGAAGCCGATTGGCAGGCCGCCGGTGAAGAGCCGTGCGGCACCGCGGCCCACCGTCATTGTCGCGAGGGTCACGATGAACGGCGCGACGCGCAGCGACGCCACCAGCGTGCCGTTGACGAAACCCAGCAACGCGCCGACGCCGAGCCCCACGAAGGTCGCCGCCACGGCCGCCCCGGCGGGGCCCAGCGTCCGCACCACGGCGGCATCGGTGAGCGTCGCCGCCGCCAGCACGCCGCAGAGGCCCACCAGCGAGCCGACCGAGAGGTCGATCCCCGCCGTGATGATGACGTACGTGAGCCCCACCGCGAGGATGGCGTTGATGGAGACGTGGAGCAGGATCGTGGTGAAGTTGGCGCGGGTGAAGAACCCGGGGACGCCGATCGAGGCGGCGACGACGAGGAGCGCCAGCACCATCGGCACGCCGTAGCGCGAAAGGAGGACACGGGCGTTCACGCAGCCGCGCTCCCCGGCAGGGCGAGCGCCAGCACGTCCTGCGCGCCTGCCGTCCGCCCGTCCAGCTCGCCGCGCACGCGCCCCTCGCAGAGCACCACGATCCGGTCGGCGAGCGCGAGCACCTCGGGCAGCTCTGAGGAGATGACGAGCACTGCTTTCCCGGCGTCGGCCAGCGAGCGCAAGCGCCGGTGGATCTCGCTCTTCGCCCCCACGTCCACCCCGCGCGTCGGCTCGTCTACGATGAGTACGTCCGGTCCCGCCAGCAGGGCCTTGGCCAGGACGACCTTCTGCTGGTTCCCGCCCGAGAGCGTGCCCGCCGCGCGCGCGAGGTCCGGTGGCCGAAGCTCGAGTGCGTTCACCTGCGCCTGCGCCGCCTCACGCTCGGCCGATGCGCGCACGACACCCGCACGGCAGAACCGCGCCAGCGTCGCGAGGGTCACGTTCTCCTGCACCGACATTCCGAGCACCAGCCCCTGCGTCTTCCGCTCTTCGGGCAGGTAGAAGACCCCCCGCCGGATCGCCTCTGCCGGGGAGCGCGGGGCGTATGGTTCCCCCTGCAGTGTCATCGTTCCTGCCGTGGACCGATCGGCGCCGGCGAGGCACCGGGCCACCTCGGTCCGTCCCGCCCCCACCAGCCCGGCCAGGGCGACGATCTCGCCGCGGCGCACCGCGAATGCGATGTCGCGGAAGGCACGATCGCGCGTCAGCCCTGCGACGACGAGTGCGGGCTCGCCCGGCGCCCGCGCGGCGGCCAGGCGCTCCATCTCCACCGCGCGGCCGACCATGTGGTGGATGATGGTGGCGTCGGTCGCGTCCGCGACGACGCCGGTCCAGATGCGGCGGCCGTCGCGCAGGACCGTCACCGTGTCGGCGAGGGCGCGCACCTCTTCCAGGCGGTGGGTCACCAGCACCACTGCGATGCCCCGCTCGCGCAGCGCGCGGACGCGCGCGAAGAGAGCCTCGGTCTCACGGTGCGAGAGGGCGGCGGTCGGCTCGTCGAGGGCGATCACCCGTGCGTCGCGCACCAGCGCCCGCGCCAGCTCGGCCAGTTGCCGTTCTGCCACGGCCAGCTGTGCGACCGGCGTCGCGGGGTCGAACCCGGCGCCCAGCGCCGTCAAGGCCGCTGCGGCCCGGGCGCGTTCGGCGGCGGCGTCCAGCAAGCCGAAGCGCGTCGGCTCCATCCCCAGCATCACGTTCGCCGCGGCGGAGAGCGCGGGCACGAGCGAGAACTCCTGGTAGATGACCGTGATCCCCAGCTCGAGGGCGTCGCGCGGCGCGGCGAAGGTTACCGGCGCGCCATCGAGGGTGATCGTGCCGTCGTCCGGTGCGGTCGCCCCGGCGAGCACCTTGAGCAGCGTGCTCTTCCCCGCCCCGTTCTCGCCGAGCAGCGCGTGGACCTGGCCTCCCTCGAGAGTGAGGTCCACGCTGTCCAGCGCCGTCACGCCGGGATAGCGCTTGATGATGCCGCGCAGCGCGAGCGTCGTCACGCGCGGCTTGTCACCTTGAGCCCGACGAGTCCCGCCAGGATCAGCACGAGGGAGACCAGCCGCCACACTTCGCGCGACTCGTGTAGGAAAAGGATCCCGATCGCCGCGGCGCCCACGGCGCCGATCCCCGTCCAGACGGCGTAGGCCGTCCCGACCGGGAGGTCGCGCATGGCGAGGCCCAGCAGGTAGAAGGAGGCGAGCGCCGCCACGATCGTGATGACACTGGAGACGGGGCGCGTGAGCCCCTGCGAGTACTTGAGGCCGACCGACCAGACCACTTCCAGCAGCCCGGCGATCAGCAGGTACGTCCAGGCGCGTGACATGCGACGAAAGTACGGCCCGGAGAGCCTCGGCACCACGCGCCGTGGCGCCGGCGCACGCACGCACGTAGCATCGAGATGTGCTCGCCCCCGTGCTGGCCGTGCTCCTCGCGGCTCCGCCGCAGGACACTGTCGTGGATCGGCCGGTCTTCACCGATGCCGCCTACGGCGTGTCGGTGCCGCGGCCCGGCGACGACTGGGTCTTCGTCCCCGCGACCGAGCGCGGCACGACGACCGTCATCTTCCACCCGCGCGGCGCCGCCCTCAGCGACCAGCTCTGGGGCGCCCTCGTCCTCACGCGCTGGGGCGGCCCCATCCCCCTCGGCGAGGTCGCCGACGCGCGGGTTTCCAACACCTGGCGTCCCACCTACGGCCGCAGCTTCACCCTGCTGGCGCGTGATTCCCTCGATCTCGCCGGCTTCCCCGCGATCCACCTCATCATGGGCGGGAGCATCGAAGGCGCCGTGGTAGACGTCGAGGAGTACCTGATCGCGCGCGACACCGACCTCGTTCTCCTCCAGTTCCGACTCCCGCGCGGCGAACCGCGGGACACGGTGGCCGAAGGGTATCAGCATGTCATCAGTGGCCTGGACCTGGGCGGCTCGCTCCGAGTGGCGACGCCCGTCCAGTGGCGTGCCGCCGCGGAGGGCGGACCGATCGTCGTGGAGCTCCCGGAGTCACTGATGGCCGTTGCACCGGGGACGCTGACGAGCCAGGTGATGAGCGGCGGCCGCCGCCTCGTGCGCTGGACCCAGGACGCGCCTGGCCAGCCCGACTCCCTCGTCGTTGTCGGGCGCTACGTGCGGGAGGAGCGACGCATCGGGCGACTCACCGTCACGGTGTGGCGATTGCCCGCCGACAAAGCGGGCGCGGCCCGCATGACGGACGATGGCGTCGCTGCCGCGGTCGAGGGATGGTCGCGCTACTGGCTGGCGTTCGGGCCCGTGCCTCGTGCCGACCTCACCCTCGTCGAGACCGGTCGCCCGGCGACGCGGGGCGCGACCGGCATCGTCTTCGTCGGCCGTGATGCCACCGCTGGCGTAATGCTGCGCGAGCTCGCGCGCACCTGGTGGGGTGGCTATGTGCAGCCTGACAGCGCCGCGCCGGTCTTCGTGACGGACTGGCTGCCGCAGTGGTCGGCGTGGCTGGTGCTCGCCGGAACCTCGGAAGACGGCGATCCGATGCGCGACGCGTGGAACCGCGCGCGGGCGATGCTCGGTGAGGCCCGACTGCGCGAATGCCTCCGCACCCTTGCCGCCGCAGGTCGCGACGGTGCCTCCTCCAGCCTCTTCCTCTCCTGTCTCGACGAGCGAACCTCGACAGCCTTGCGCGCATCGCTGCCCTGAGGCGACACTCCTTTCGTCAACAAAAGTATTGACGAAGTTGCCAAAGGTGGTTCTCTTTCACGCATGACCAACGCCACCCAGCTCGTCTCCGGTCATCGGGGCCTGAGGGCCCAGATCCTCCTGGAGATCAAGAAGTCGCAACCCATTACCGCCAAACAGCTTGGCTCGCTGTTCGGGGTTTCGGCGAACGCGGTTCGCCGCCACTTGAAGGAGTTGGAGGCGGACGGCCTGGTGCGCTTCGGGCGAGAGCAGCACGGGCTGGGTGCGCCGGCTTTCGCCTACCGGCTGACCGACGCGGGTGAAGCGCTCTTCCCCAACGGCTACCGCGACACCCTCCTGACCATGCTGGACCTGGTCGAGGCGCGGGAGGGGCGAGCGGGGGTCGTGAAGATGTTCGAAGCACGCTATGAGGTCCTGGCCGAGCGGCTGCGCAGCGATCTGGCCGCGGTGCCGGCGGCGGAGCGCCTCGCGGTCGTCGCGCGCGTCCTGACCGACGCAGGCTACATGGCCGAATGGCGCGAGGCCGACGGCGTCTTCCGCCTAGCCGAGCACAACTGCGCCATGCGCGCCGTCGTCGGGCGGTTCCCCGAGATCTGCGCCGTCGAGGAACGGTTCCTGAAGGACGTTCTCGGAGCGCAGGTGGAGCGCGAGGCTCACATCGTCAGCGGCTGCAACAGCTGCGAGTACGCCATCAACTTCGCACCCGCGCTCCAGCGCCCGCGTACGGAATCCGCATGAGCACCGCGATCGAAGCCCAGGTCCTCCAGCCCTACAAGTACGGGTTCGTCACCGACATCGATGCGGAGTCGTTCCCGCTCGGGCTCGACGAGGACATCGTCCGTCTCATCTCGCAGAAGAAGGGTGAGCCGGCGTTCATGCTGGAGTGGCGGCTCAAGGCGTTCCGCCACTGGCTCACGATGACCGAGCCGACCTGGCACAACGTCCACTACCCGCCCATCGACTACCAGGCGGCCCGCTACTACGCGGCGCCGAAGCAGGAGAAGAAGCTGAACTCGCTCGACGAGGTGGATCCGAAGCTCCTCGAGACCTTCGAGAAGCTCGGGATCCCCATCTCGGAGCGGAAGCGGCTGACGGGAGTCGCCGTGGACGCGGTTTTCGACAGCGTCTCCGTGGCCACGACCTTCCGCGAGGAGCTGGCGAAGCACGGCATCATCTTCTGCGCTTTCTCCGACGCGGTCCGCGAGCACCCGGAGCTGGTCGAGCGCTACCTGGGCTCAGTGGTGCCGGCGACCGATAACTTCTTCGCCGCCCTCAACTCGGCGGTCTTCAGCGACGGCTCCTTCGCGTACATCCCCAAGGGCGTGCGCTGCCCGATGGAGCTCTCGACGTACTTCCGGATCAACGCGCAGAGCACCGGCCAGTTCGAGCGGACCCTCATCATCGCCGACGAAGGCGCGTACGTGAGCTACCTCGAGGGCTGTTCCGCGCCGCGCCGTGACGAGAACCAGCTGCACGCGGCCGTCGTCGAGCTCATCGCCCTGGACGACGCGACGATCAAGTACTCCACGGTGCAGAACTGGTACCCCGGGGACGCGGAAGGTCGCGGCGGCATCTACAACTTCGTCACCAAGCGCGGCCGCGCGATGCGGAACGCGAAGATCAGCTGGACCCAGGTCGAGACGGGATCGGCGATCACCTGGAAATACCCGTCCTGCATCCTGCAGGGCGACAACAGCGTCGGCGCGTTCTACTCGGTGGCCGTCACCGCCAATCGGCAGCAGGCAGACACGGGCACGAAGATGATCCACATCGGGAAGAACACCCGCAGCACGATCGTCTCCAAGGGCATCTCCGCCGGCCACGGCCAGAACACCTACCGCGGCAAGGTCCAGATCCTGAAGAGCGCCCAGGGAGCCCGCAACTATTCCCAGTGCGACTCGATGCTGATCGGCGACCAGTGCGGGGCGCACACCTTCCCGTACATCGATGTGCGCAACAGCACGGCCATCATGGAACACGAGGCGTCGACGTCGAAGATCGGCGAAGACCAGATCCTCTACTGCAAGCAGCGCGGCCTCTCGGCCGAGGACGCGGTGTCCATGATCGTGGCCGGCTTCTGCAAGGACGTGTTCCGCGAGCTCCCGATGGAGTTCGCGGTCGAGGCCCAGAACCTGCTTGGCATCAGCCTGGAAGGCAGCGTCGGATAATGCTCGAGATTCGCAACCTCCACGCCAGTGTGGACGGCAATGAGATCCTGCACGGACTGGACCTGACGGTGCGGTCCGGTGAAGTGCACGCCATCATGGGGCCCAACGGCTCCGGCAAGAGCACCCTGGCCCAGGTTCTCGCCGGCCACCCGGCCTACGCGGTCACGGCGGGCACGATCCACTTCGAGGGGAAGGACCTCACGGAGCTGCAGCCCGAGGAGCGCGCCCAGGCGGGCGTCTTCCTCGCCTTCCAGTATCCGGTCGAGATCCGCGGCGTCACCAACGCCTACTTCCTCCGCTCCGCGCTCAACGCCATCCGCAAGGCGCGCGGCCAGGAGGAGCTCGACCCGGTGGACTTCCTCGAGGTCCTGGACCAGAAGCTGAAG
>Ga0315278_10007134_pt1 | contig 10195 bp, 6 predicted proteins | sample YL17G06_0_MG_FD_203880 | JGI IMG/M metagenome (GOLD analysis project Ga0315278, IMG submission 203880) | Sediment microbial communities from Yellowstone Lake, YNP, Wyoming, USA - YL17G06_0 | ecosystem: Environmental > Aquatic > Freshwater > Lake > Sediment | place: USA: Wyoming | collected... | reverse complement strand
GGACAGGGGTGTCAGCAGCGTGAACAAGGACCACCACACGACCCCGAAACCCAGCACCACCTTGCCACCGAACCGCGCTGCCAGGGTGCCACCCAGCAACTGCATGAACATGTAGCCCACGAAAAAAGACGACAACACCAGACCGCGCTGCGTGTCAGACCAGCCGAATTGTTTGGCCATGGGAATAATGGCAATTGAAATATTTACCCGATCGATGTAGCAGATAAAAATGCTGAAGAAGCACAATAAGACCACGGTGTGCCGGCGCTTCCAGTCGGACTGGCCGACGCTGGTGTCAATGCTGTCGATGACTCGCTCTCCCTTGTGCCGCCGGCCCTGACCTAAGGAAACTCTGATTTATTCAGAGCTTGCCTAAAGGTTAACGCAACTGGCTGTCTTTGCTGCCGCGCCGGTTATAGCCGCTGTTGTTCTCTTGTTCCGCGTCGCGCGCTGCCTGGCAGGTGATGCATAGCCGCACTCCCGGCACTGCTTTGCGGCGAGCTTCCGGAATGGCAATGTCACACTCTTCGCAATGCGTGCGACTTTCACCGTGCGGCAAGCGGCTGCGTGCACGCAGCACCGCGTCTTCGACACTGGCGTCGATCTGGTCCTGTACCGCACCGTCCTTTGCCCAACCTCCGGCCATGAGAACCTCCTTCCTCTTTCTTCCCGCAATGATAACGCAGCACTGGTGAACACTACCCCACTTGGTGCAGAATACTCTGCAAACAGGGCCATACATAAGGCACCCCAAAAAAAGCAGCACTAAATAAGCTGGAGAGGACCCATGCAAAACAAGCGCGCGAAAGCAGTGTTGTTGGCGGCTGTGTTCAGTTGCACCCTGGCAACCGGGGTGCAAGCTTCCCACTTCTCCCATGTGAAGGGCGATCCCAAGCTGCACTCTGCTTCGGCCCTGGTGCTGGATTCCAAGGGCAACGTGATCTACGGCAAGAATGTCAATGCCGTTCGCTCCATTGCCTCGATCACCAAGCTGATGACCGTGATGGTAGTGCTCGATGCAGGCCAGGACCTCAACCAGAAAATCACCGTGACCAAGGAAGACCGGGACCAGGAAAAAAATACCGGTTCGCGCCTCGGCTACGGCGCCACCTTGACCCGCCGCGAAATGATCCTGATTGCCATCATGTCGTCCGAGAACCGCGCAGCCTCTGCGCTGGGAAGGAACTATCCCGGTGGGCTGGCCAAGTTCATACCGGCGATGAACAAGAAAGCAGCGGAACTCAAGATGACCGATTCCCATTTTGTGGATCCGGCGGGCCTCAAGCCGGCCAATACCTCAACCGCCAGCGATCTCGGCAAAATGGTCGCGGCAGCCTATGGGTACCCGCTGATCCGGCAGGCCAGCACCACGAAGCAGATGGCCGTTCGACCGTACGCCAGGAAAGGTGAACTGGTCTACAACAACACCAACCGCCTGATGAAGAACGCGAGCTGGGACATTGCCCTGAGTAAAACCGGCTATATCAGCGAAGCCGGGCGTTGCCTGGTGATGCGCGCCATCATCGACGGAGAAACTGTTTCCATTGTGCTGCTCCATTCAGATGGCAAGCTCACCCCATACGGTGACTCCAACCGCTTGCGCAAATGGATGCTGGCCAATAGCTGACGCTGCACCCGAGCGCAATCAGCACCGGCAGCGCCATGTCAACCGGCGGGAAACCAGCACAGGAGCAATCAACTGGTAACCAGTTCCTGGTCGCAGCTTTTTACCGCTTTGTATCCCTGCCGGATTACCGGGAGTTGCGTGCGCCACTGGTGCAGCAGTGCGAACAGCTTGGACTGTTGGGCACCATCCTGCTGGCCGCCGAGGGTATCAATGGAACCATCAGCGGGACAGCGCAACAGGTGCGCCGCTTGCTTGATTTCCTGGGCGAAGATGATCGACTGCGAGGCCTGCATTACAAGGAGTCCTGGGCCGCTGAGCAGCCGTTCTACCGCATGCGGGTGCGCCTGAAAAAGGAAATCGTCAGCCTCGGTGTAGCAGGCGTGGATCCTGCCAGCCGGGTGGGTGAGTACGTTGCCCCGCAAGACTGGAATGCCCTGATTACGCGCGCCGATGTCCGGCTGATCGACACGCGCAACCACTATGAGTATGGGCTTGGCACCTTCAAAGGCGCAGAAGATCCCAACACTGTGTCCTTTCGCGATTTCCCCGTTTGGGCTGCCAGCCACCTCGACCCGGAAAAAGATCAACACGTGGCCATGTTCTGTACCGGGGGAATCCGCTGCGAAAAGGCCACGTCGTATTTGCTGGATCTTGGTTTCAAGAATGTGTACCACCTCGATGGCGGTATTCTCAATTACCTTGAAACCGTGGACCAGGAAGACAGCTTGTGGCAAGGGGATTGTTTCGTGTTCGACAACCGGGTTACGGTTGATCACGAGCTGGAAGAAGGTGATTTTGAAGTTTGCCCGGCTTGCCGCATGCCCCTGACCGCCGAGGATCGACAATCACCCCTGTTTGAACTTCACGTGTCCTGCCCGCGTTGTCATCACCGGCTTACCGGGCAGAAGCGCCAGGGTCTGCTGGAGCGGGCTAAGCAAATAAAACTCGCGGCAGCACGCGGCGAGCGGCACATCGGCCACAAAGCTAAAAAATAAGTCAAAAAGCGGGCCCCGAAAAAAAATAGGCCCTACTGAAGCAGGACCTGCTCCCTGATACTTTCATCAGCAGTTGAAACCAGAACGAGTTGTGCTGGCGGTTCAACCGTACCCTGGGGGCTGAATCGAACGACATCCCGGTCGGATGTCATTCGGACACCTGTGGGCATGTGGTATTTTTTTTCCTGGAAGTCGATGGTGTACTCGGACTGCTGCGGAGAAATTACTGAATAAGTTAAGGTGCCTGAGTCATCTTGTCCGGCTTGCACACTCAATACCACTTCAGTTTGATAGATTCGTGCAGTTTGGCGGGCGTTAACAATAGAGGCTTCAAGAATTTCCCGGGCTGACTGCAGCTCGGACCTGGCCGCCCAGTTATTCAGGGGTGGAACAGCAAGCACGACCACTACAAACACGGCGCTCGCTGCAATGAGGGCCTCAACGGCAGTAACTCTGCGTTTAGGTTTAACTTCCCGTTGCCGGACTTGTGACCAACGCAACACGCTCTTTCCCCTTTCGCCAAGCGCTCAGCATTGAGCGTATGACTGGCCGTTAGCCTGAGTGCATATACAAACACCCAAAGCGATATTTAGCGGTGCTAACGTTCCCTTCTCCGTCCGTGGGGAATTTTTGAATCCGTTCTTATGGCGTGACTGCGGGTGAGATTCGTGGCTCTTACCCGGAGTTGATTTTTACCTTGCGGCAAGCTTAGCCCAAATTTGGTCAAGATGGGAGTGTTTTCTTGACCCTGGACTCAACACGGGGTGGAGATTATTACCCCAGGCAGATGTCGTATCATGGCCTGAATAATGTCGGGGCGAGAGTTCAAGCATGAAGGTTCCACTAACGATTATTGACTACCTGCGCCGTGCCGAGCAGGTTTATCCCGGGCGTGTTGCGTTCATTGATGAAGAGCATCAACCCGCTTCATCCTGGGGAACAAAAACCTACCGCGCGATGGCCGAAACCGCACGGGCGCAAGCCGCCGGCCTGGATGCACTGGGTATCGCACAAGGTTCACGGGTAGCCATCGTCAGCCAAAATTCAGCGCGCCTGTTGACCAGCTTTTTTGGGGTCAGCGGTTCCGGTCGCATTCTCGCGCCCATCAATTTCCGGCTGGTGGCCGATGAAGTGGCCTACATCGTCAAGCACTGCGGGGCCGAGGTGTTGATGATCGATCCCGAGCTGGATGAACCCCTGCGGCAAGTCACCGCCAAACATCGTTTCATTATGGGTGCGCAGTCGGATAAGGAACTCTATCGGTTTGGCGTGGAGCCGCAAGCCTGGATTCCCGACGAGGACGCCACGGCTACCATCAACTACACCAGCGGCACCACGGCGCGGCCCAAGGGCGTGCAGCTTACCCATCGTAACCTGTGGCTGAATGCCGCTACCTTTGGCTGGCACATGGGCGTCAACGACCGGGACGTGTACTTGCACACGCTGCCGCAATTTCATTGTAATGGCTGGGGCATGGTCTATGCGGTGACCGCCATGGGCGGCAAGCACATCATTTTGCGCAAGGTGGACGGTGCCGAGATCCTGCGTCGCATTGAGCAGCACGGGGTAACCCTGTTGTGCGGCGCGCCTGCGGTGGTGAACATGGTGCTTGATGCCGCGGAACACTGGCAGGGCGAAATTCCCGGACGCGGCCGCGTGCGTATCGCGGTCGCCGGTGCGCCCCCTCCAACGCGCACCATCGAGCGGGTGGAAACAGAGCTTGGCTGGCAATTCAGCCAGCTCTATGGCCTGACCGAGACCGCACCCCTGCTCACCATCAACCGGCCCCGGCCCGAGCTTGACCCGCTGTCAGCGGCTGAACGGGCGGCACAACTGGGCACAGCCGGCGGACCGGCACTTGGGGTTGAAACCTGCGTCGATGAGCAGGGTGAAATACTGGCCCGCAGCAACGTGATCATGGAAGGTTACTGGAGCCAGCCAGACGAGACGGCCAAAGCCATAGTCGATGGCTGGTTTCATACCGGGGACGGCGGAAGCATTGCTGAGAACCACACCCTGATCATCGCCGACCGCAAGAAAGACGTCATCATCAGCGGGGGCGAAAATGTCAGTTCCATCGAGGTGGAGGGCGCAATCTTTTCCCATCCGGACGTTGCCGAAGTTGCGGTCATTGGCATTCCGGACGAAAAGTGGGGCGAGCTGGTGCTGGCACTGGTGGTGAAAAAGCCCGGCTGCGCGCTCACCGAAGAAGCCCTGATGGCCTATACCAGGACGAAACTGGCCGGCTACAAATGCCCCAAGCACATCGAATTCCGCACCGAACTGGCACGCACCGCAACGGGCAAACTGCAGAAATTCAAACTGCGGGAGCCCTACTGGAAAGGCTACACCCGCCAGGTTAATTGAATCAGTCTGTACCGGGTAACCTTGCTCCGACCCAGGTTGGGGATGTGTTTCATGGCTGCACAAAATGCTGCTACACTCCTTGCTCAAAGCCATAATAATCTTCAGCCAGTCAACAAAACGCGAATAGCCACCGGGGGTTAAGATGCGTCCCAATAAGGTCAAGACGGGCAGTATTAACTGGAAACGCAGCGCCATGTTCAGCGCCGTAGCGGCAGGCCTGACTCCTGGAATGTCCAGTGTCAGCTTCGCCCAGGACCAGGACGAAGAGGAGAACGCGCGACTGGAGGAAGTCATCGTCACGGCGCGCAAGCGTGATGAAAACATCCAGGATATTCCGCAGTCGATCCAGGCCTTCAGTGCCGAAGACATCACCAGGCAGGGCATCAAGAGCCTCAAGGATGTCGCCAAGTTCGTGCCAGCCATGACCGTAGTCGGCGCAGCGGCAGGCCTCAACAAGATAGTCTTTCGTGGTTTAGCCGACTCAGCGCGCCCGTTTATTGCCGACTCGTCCGCCGCGATTTACCTCGACGAGCAGCCACTGACGACCGGCGCTCAATCGCCGGAAATCCGCCCGATTGACCTGGAACGCATCGAGACCCTCGCTGGTCCACAAGGCACGCTGTACGGCGCCAGCTCCCAGTCGGGAACGGTACGCTACATCACCGCCAAGCCGGATCCGTCAGGATTTTCCGCCAACGCCGCGGGTGGTCTACACACCATTCATAAGGGCGGCACCGGTTGGGATGCGGACGCCATGGTCAACCTGGTGTTGGTGCCGGACACACTGGCCATCCGGCTGGTCGGTTTCGGCGCTAAGGATGCGGGCTACATCGACAACGTGCTGGGCTATAGCCCGGGCCGGATTGATGCAGACACGGGCGAACACATCCAGGGCACCAAGACCAATGCGGATCTCGTCAAAAAGGATATCAACAGCGCCGATTGGCTTGGGGGACGCGCATCGATCAAGTGGCTGGTCAACGATGCCTGGGCGATAACCGGCATTTACAATTACAGCAACTCCACGATCAATGGATACAACGACTTCGACCCAAGCACCGGTGATCTCCAGACCATCAAGTTTCACGATGAATTCTGGGATGACGAGTGGAGCAATTTCCAGTTCACTATTGATGGCGATCTGGGTTTTGCCCAGTTAAATTCTTCGACCTCGTACTTTGAACGCGACACCGCCTACTCTTTCGACGGCACCAGCGAAATAGCCTATTACCACTCCGTACTGGGTTTTTACGGGCGCGGTACCTGCGGTTCCGACCCGGCATATGCCGCCTACAACACCTATGACTTCGCCACCGCCTGCGGGCTGAACGGCGTTGGCTACGACGTGGATGATGGTGACCCTACGGGTTTCCTCACCAATACCCAAAAGGATCAGCGTTTTGACCACGAGACCCGCCTGAGTGGCACTAGTGGACGGTGGGACTGGACAGCGGGGTTTTTCTACCAGGAAGTCAAACAGCATTGGGTCTACGGTACACATATCGACGACTTTCAGCTGACCGAGGCCTGGGCCGCCTACAACGCACTTTTTGGGGAACTGGCGCCTACGGATATTCGCTGGGCTTCGTCTGAAAGGAGCACGCGCGAGGACATAGCCGTTTTCGGCGAGTCCACGGTCAGCCTCACCGAGCAGTGGAAGTTGCTGCTGGGTGCGCGCTGGTATACGGCTGACATTGAGCGCTACTACACCGAGCGCGAGCCGTCTACCTCACCGGAGACCCGTGTCGCAACGCCTACCGGTAAAGACAACGGAATTTTGCCCAAGGTCGGCTTTCAGTATTTCTTTGAAAACAAAAACATGCTTTACGGCCTTTTCTCCCAGGGCTTCCGCACCGGCGGCATCAATCGCGCCCGCGGCAATCCTACCTTGCCCGTTGCTTACCAGCCGGACCTGCTGGACAACTATGAAGCAGGCTACAAGAGCCAGTGGATGGACGGGCGCCTGCAATTCAACATTACCGCCTATCACCAGGTCTGGAACGATATGCAACTGGAGTTGACCGACCCCAGCTTTGCCTATGGCGAGCCCTTCCAGACGGTCATTGCCAACGTGGGGGATGCCATTGTCAATGGCACGGACGTGGAGTTCAGCGTGTTGCCGGCTGAGGGATGGGAGCTGGGCGTGGTCACCACCTACCTGTTCAAGGCAGAAATCAAGGATGACATCGAAGTGTTTGACGAACGCGATCCTGACCGCCTTGCACTGAACATTCCTGGCGGAACGGCGCTGCCCCTCGCGTCGAGGTTTAACCTCGCCGCGTTCGCAGAGTACGACTGGAGAATCGATTCGATGGGTGGCTGGGATGCTTATGCACGTGTGCAATTTGGCCACACCGGCTATTCCTATAATCGCCTGATCGACAACGATGGTGACCCGGATGGAACAGGGTATGGCGGACGCGTGAAGCAGCCGGCTTACTCAACCTGGGATTTGCGCTCCGGATTCAGCAGCGATAACTGGGAAATTTCACTGTATGTCGACAATGTCTTCGACGAACGGGCGGTCAATTTGTACCGTGCCAATGCCGATGTGTTCTGGGGACGTGAAAATATCCGCACCAACCAACCGCGCACCCTGGGCTTTGACGTGAGGTATTACTTCAAGTAACTACCCGGTTCAATCATCCCACCCGTCCAGTTCGTCACCGAGCACCTCGATCAGGGGTGCAAGTTGGCTGCGGAAGTTGCGCCAGTGGTTGACCGAAGAATCGTACATGGGTTGGCGCACCTGTTCTGAACTGGCGGTCCGCACTGCGCGTTCGGTCTGGTAAAAGCGCAAGCACGCCTCTTCCCACGGCAATCCGCAATGGTCCAACAAGCGCCGGGTTTCAGCTTCCTGGTTGCGCACCATGTCCTCGTAGCGCACTTCCAGCACCCGCCCCGGCAGCAGCTGTTGCCAGTGACGCATCATCTTGCGGTATTCAAGATAAAATTCACCGATTTCCATCAGGTCATAGCTGAAGGTCTGGCCATGGGCGAAATGCTGCTTGAAGCTGCCGAAACAACTGTCCAGCGGATGACGGCGTGCGTCGATGATGGTGGCATTCGGCAACATCAGGTGGATCAGGCCAATGCTGGCAAAATTGTTGGGCATTTTGTCAGTGAAGCGTGGCGTGCCGGTGCGGTGCCGGAGTGTCTTTTGCAGGTACATTTCGCCAAGTTCACGCAGGCCGGTGGCATCGAGCAGCGGCACGGCTTCGGGGTAGGACTTGCCCGGGAAACGCCTGGCGAGGCTACTGATCACGCGCCCCACGGCAGGCAGCTCTGCAGTCCCTTCAACCGTGCTGTGGCTGGCCAGTATCTGTTCGAGCAAGGTTGAACCCGAACGCGGCAGCCCGACAATGAAGATCGGCGCGGGGTCGGGGCAGCCCTGGCCGGCGCGTTCAGCGATGAATGCCGCGCTGAACACGTTGCGGATATTCTGGTTTACCACCTCCGTATCCACCGGATCATAGGTGATGCGCATGCGCTGGATGGCACAAGCCTCGGCGTAATAGCTAAATCCGCGCGCGAATTCTTGCTGGTCTTCACAGGCCTTTCCGAGCGTAAACATGAAATGCACACGTGCGTCTTCGTCCAGCGGCTCTTCGGCCAGACGCCGCTCCATGTCGGCGATTTCTTCAGCGCTGAAGCGAAACGTTTTGAGATTTGCCAGGCTCCAGTACACCTCGCCGAAATTGGGCCGCTGCGCAATTGCTGCGCGGTAAGCGGCAATGCCTTCTTCCTGTCGGCCCAGCGTCTTGAGCAAATGCCCCATGCCGACCCAGGCCGCCGGGTGATAGGCGCGCACTTGCAGCGCGTGTTGATAGGCCGCCAGTGCCTCTTCATGCCGCGCGGCAACGGCCAGCATGCTGGCGTGCAGGTAGTGCGCGTGCGCATTGCGGGGACTGCGGGCAATGGCGGCTGCAGTGCAGGCTACGGCTTCCTCCATGCGGTCTTGCTGCTTGAACACCTGGGCAAGATCGAGCCGTGCATCGTCGAAGTCCGGTGCAAGTTCCAGCACCCGCGCGAGCAAACGCCCGGCTTCGCCCCAGCGTCCGGCCTCGCCGGCCACCTTGGCCAGCAGGCGCATGGCATTGACGTCGTCGGCATTTTTCGCCATGAGCTCGCGGCAGATGTGTTCACATTCACGCGCGCGTCCTGCACGCAGATGCTCGCCGGCCACGGCCAGCCGACCCCGGTCCGGAGCCAGCCCGAACGCTTGCTCAAACACCGCATCGGCTTCCTCCGCTTTGCCGCTTGCTGCCAGCGCATGCGCCAGTTTCAGGCGCACCGATTCGGATTGCGGTTCCAGTTGGGCTGCCTGTTGCAACTGGTCTACCGCCTCATCCAGCCGGCCGAGCAGGATCAGTGCCTGCCCCAGGTTCTCGCGTGCACGTGAAAATTGGGGCGCCAGAGTGACTGCGCGCAACAGCGGTTTGGCCGCCTCGCCGGGCTGTCTGCAGCTCAACAGCGCTACACCCAGCAAGACCAGCAAGTCCGCATCGTCCGGGGCCGCTGCGAGGGCAGTTCGACATACTTCAGCCGCCGCACGGGCATCATCCGCGTGCAACAGGCGCATGGCCTGTTCAAAGCTCTGTCGGGCCGTGAGTGGGTTCATTGGGTTGGATTGATCATCACGTTAAATGCTACCCGAATGTCCGGGCGCAGTGGAAGGTACTACTAATTTATCCCTTGCGGTGGCACCATCGGTGATCTCGGGAGTTAGCCATGCTGCGACTGTTCACGTTTTGCACTTTTCTCATTGCTGCACTGCACGCTCAGGCCGTACATGCAGATGATGGCGCGACGCCGGCACAGGCCGCTGGTATTCCACTGCGAGTCATGTCCTTTAATATTGAGTGGGGCGGGGCGCACATCAGTTTTGATAATGTGGTCGAAGTCGTGCGGCGTTCGCAAGCGGACGTGGTGGGTATCCAGGAAGCCGAAGGGAATTTGCAGCGCCTTGCCGCCGCACTGGGTTGGCACTACAACCCGCGCCAGTATGTCATTTCCCGTTTTCCGCTGGCCGAACCACCGGGCGTTGACGGCAAGTATCTCTTTGTCGAAGTTGCACCCGGCAAGATGGTGGTGTTGGCCAATGTGCATTTACCTTCCGACCCGTCCGGCAGCGAAGCAGTGCGCGATGGCGCCGATCCTGAGACCGTGCTGGCGCTGGAGCGTCAGGCACGCCTGCCGTTCATCC
>Ga0315278_10007131_pt1 | contig 10198 bp, 8 predicted proteins | sample YL17G06_0_MG_FD_203880 | JGI IMG/M metagenome (GOLD analysis project Ga0315278, IMG submission 203880) | Sediment microbial communities from Yellowstone Lake, YNP, Wyoming, USA - YL17G06_0 | ecosystem: Environmental > Aquatic > Freshwater > Lake > Sediment | place: USA: Wyoming | collected... | reverse complement strand
TATTCGTCAAAATATTGATATTGGACTCCTTCCAGCCGGAAAGATCCAGGTCCTTTCTTTCCGGGAACCACCAGCCGTAGGCGCCCACAATCACCCGCGGATGAAGATCTCGGTCGAAGACGGCCTTCTGCCGGATTTTGCCAAGCCCGGTCTCGATAAAGACCCAATTCCCTTCCCGCACCCCCAGTTTTTCGGCCGTATCGGGGTGGACCAGGACCTCCGGATCCGGGGACAACCTACGCAGGGAGGGGAGGTTCCGATAGGCGGAGTGGAAGTAATTCGGATCTTTGGCCGAGGTCAGGATCAGTTCCGACCCGCCTTCCTGTAAATCGCCGGTCGCGCTCTTCTCCCCGCGCCAAGAAGGCAGAGGATCATATCCCCACTCCTGGAACCGGGAAGAATAAAGTTCCACCTTTTTTGAGGGCGTTCCAAACCCCTTCCCTTCATAGCCCCGATACGTCCATTTCCCCCGCAGCATTCCTTTGCTTTTCAGCTCTTCGTAGGTTATTCCGGCCGGCTTGAGGACATCGTCCAGACAAGACCTTAGATCCGGCCAGAAAAAATTTTCATGGCCGAGTTTTTTCCCGAGCTCGTTCAGGATCTTCAAATCCGGCCAGCATTCCTCCGGAGGATCGACCACTTTCGGCCGGGCCAGGATAAACCCATGGGGAAGCCCATAGTGGCCGATGTCGTCGAACTCGAAGTTTGTAGCCGTCGGCAGAACCAAGTCGGCCAGCTGCGCCGTCGGCGTCATAAAAATTTCCGCCACCGCCAAGAAGTCGAGCTTCTTCAGGGCCTGGAAGGTCTCCTGAGCATTCGCGTAGCTCAAGAGCGGGTTTCCTCCCTGGACATACATCATCCGGATCGGCTGCGGCACATCGGAAAGGATGGCTTTCACCACCAGCTGGCTGGGGGTAAAGCCCATCTGGGCGGCAAGGCGAAACTCCGGCCCCAGAAGCATTTCCCTCTTTTCAGGAAAATTCCGGCTGCAAACGAAATCTCCCGGCCGCATCACCGGCGGCCCGGAGCGGTTCACATTTCCTCCGGGGGTATCAAGATTGCCGGTAATCGCCTTTAAAATCAAAAGAGCCCGCGCGTTTTGGACGCTGTCCGTCGTATGCTCCAGGGCGTTGCCCCACTGAATGCAGGCGGGCTTCGTCTGCGCATAGAGGAGGGCCGCTTCGCGGATCTTCTGCTCCGGAACCCAAGTGGCCTCAGCCAAATTCCGCAGAGAATAATCTTTCAACTCCTTTTCCAGCTCTTCAAATCCCACCGTCCATTTTTTTACAAAATCCGGGTCGTAGATTTTTTCCTCCACGATCACCTTCAGCATCCCCAGGGCTAAGGCCAGGTCGCTTCCCGGTTTGGGCTGAAGCCAGAGAACGGACCTGGAAGCGAGCGCCGTCTTGCGAGGATCGATGGTTACCAGCTTTGCGCCCCGATCCAACGCCCGGCGGAGCTGGAATCCGATGACCCCCTCTTCGTTCGTCTGGAAGAGATTGCTGCCCCAGGCCAGAACCAAGGCCGGCGGATGGTCGTAGTCCGGAACCGGAAAGAATCCGCAGGTAATCAGCGAGGCCGTTTCCCGGGGCATATGGCAGATCGACCCGGGGGTCACAATGTGGGGGATCTTGAGGACGTTGGCCAGGCGGATCATCAGGTACAGCTCGAGGCCTTTGGGCGTCCCTTGGGCGAAAGCCATGCTCTTTCCCTCGCCCCGGGAAATTCTTTCCCGGAATTTCTCTGCGAGGAGGGCAAGCGCCTCGTCCCACGAGATCCTCTCCCATTGTCCGCCACCTTTGGCTCCGGTCCGTCTCAGAGGGTGGCGCAAACGTTCGGGATGCTGGAGCCGCTCGATTTGGGCGAGGCCCTTGGCGCAGATCGTCCCCCGATTCAAAGAGCAGTCCGGATCCCCCTTGACGCGGACGATTTTCCCGTTTTCCACTTCCACCAGGAGGCCGCAGCCGCCATGATCCATCCGCGCACAAAACGTCTTAACAATCATTTTTTTCCACCGCAGAGAGCGCAGAGCCCGCAGAGAATCCTTTGAATATTCAAATTCAAAAAAGGATTTTTATCCTTATTATGAATTCTGTTCTGGAAGAAAAACATCTATATCACGCCTCCTATCAGGTTTTTCTCTAAATTCATTTCAGGCTTTTTCTTTCATTCTTTCACTTTATATTTTTTCCCTCTGCGGTCTCTGCGTGCTCTGCGGTGATTTAAGACTGGCCCTTGCTCCCTTCAAAAAATCTGGCGATCTCGTCCCGGGGAAAAAATGGCAGGTCCCGCATCTCGCCCCCGGTAAGAATTTTTACCCCTTTTTCCTTTTCCCAGGTTCTGCCGATGGACTCCGCCGGAATGCCCTCACGCCGCAGGGCTTCTTTGATGCGCTCCGCATCGCGGGGGGGCGCCGCGATCAAGAGGGCGCCGGAGGCGATCAACCCTAAAGGATCCAATCCCAATTTCTTGCAGAGAATTTCGGTTTCGGGGAAAACGGATATTTTGTCCCTTTCCACCAGCAGGCCGATATCGGCCGCCTGAGCCAACTCGAGAAGGCCGGTCGCCAGGCCGCCCTCGGTCGGGTCGTGCATGGCATGAACCCCGCCGCTCTGCATGGCGATCCGGGCGTCCCGGACAACGCTGATTCCGGGGTTCTTCAGAAAATCCTGGCATTTCCGGAGCCAATCCTTCTCGAAAGATTTTTCCAGCTCTTTCTTTTCCCGGGCGATCAGGGCGGTTCCCTCGATGGCGATCCCTTTGGTGAGAAGGATTTCGTCGCCGGGCAGAATTCGCTCCGGAAGAACCAACTGCCCGGCTTCCGCTTCCCCCAGCATCTGGCCCACCACGATCGGCCGCTCGAGCCCAAGGGTGATCTCGGTATGGCCTCCGCAGAGGGTAATTCCCAGGTCCCTGCAAGCCCGGGAAATCTGCTCGAAGATCGCCTCCACCATTTCCAGGTTCGTCCTGCCCTCGGGCAGAAGCAGGGTGGCCAAAAACCAGCGGGGCGCTCCGCCCATCGCCGCGATGTCATTGGCATTGACCTGCACCGCATACCAACCGATTTCAGCGGTGGCAAACGTGATCGGATCGGTTTTGGCAATGAGGTACCGGTCGCCGAAGGAAATGACCGCGGCGTCCCTGCCGATTCCCGGTTTGACCACAAGTCGGGAATCTGCCTGCGCGTAGCGGGAAAGCAAGCCGGCGAGATCTTCCATGGGCAGCTTCCCGGGCGGATAAAAGAGGTTCCGGGCGAGTGCTTTTTTCTTTTTCATATCCCGCTGGGCCCCGGTGGAAAAGGGCGCCCCTGAATGGCAAGAGCCTCGGCTTACCACAGATCGCCGATAGCGCAAGGCTTCTTCCGCGGCGCTTTTAAATGGTAACGGGGTCAGGGGGATTTGTAAACAAAAAGAAGGGGCGATTTGGAAATCGCCATTCTAGGATCGGGGAAAAAGGTCTCAGTTTAGAGTTTTGAAAAAAGGGCGGAAACGCCTCTGTTTGGGCCCGGGGGCTAGGCCGGAATGCGCCGGAAGCATCGGTTGGGTTTCCCCTTGGCCCAAAGATCAAAGCTTGTTTCCGCCGGAGGGGGCGGGGGGTATCTTCCCCGCCCCATCAACGGAGAAATCAGCGCCTTATGATTCCAAGCGTTCCGGCCTGGCCCCCGGGCCCTGGAACCCCTTGGCCCCGGCGACAAACCTTTCTTCAAAGAACCAAAGGGTTGCGAAAAAAGGATCTTTATCTGACAGCCAATGAGGATTTCTTTCCGCTTACCGCACCGCCGCCTTCGGTTTCGCCTTGGGCCCGTAAAGGTCGCGGGCCACATCTCTGAGGCCAAGGGATTCGAGGGTCTTGCGGGCCGGCTTGCCGCTTGGGGTCCAGCCGCTCGCTTTATAGAATTCCTTGAGCATGACCTCCATGTCCGGAACCTTGCCGGCGTTGCCCCCTTCCTTGGTCGCCTCTAAGGCCCGCGGAGACAGGACGTCGTCTTTCCGGGTGATCCCGCAGAGGTTGTTGTAAGCCCGGTGGAGAGCCATGATGCGTTCCCCGACCTTTAAGAGGCTGGCGGGCGTGTATTTCGTCCCCGTCGCCGCGGTCAAAACCGCAGCGAGGTCCGAGGGTTTCAGGATGAAGGTCAGGAAATAACACGACACCATGGAGTTGATCACGGCGGTGTGATCCTGGGCGAGCTTGACGACCAGTCCTTTGCCCTTGCTCTCGAAGAGGGAATACTCCCCTTTCAGCCCCCATTCCGGCATCGGGTCTTTGACCCCCTCATAGAGCGGAGAGTGGCCATGAAGGTGGCAGGCGCCCCGGGGACCGACGGCGTACGTCAAGCCCATGCTGAAGAAGGTTCTCGGGTCGTGCATGGGGGTTTCCATGCCCTTGACGTGGACCGCGTATTTCCAGGAGTCGCCGCCCAATTTCTCCGCCGCCCTTTTCACGCCCTGACCCAACAGCGCGCCGATCTTTTCGCGCTTCCCGATCTGATGGACCATGGCCAGCATCGCCTCGGTGCTGCCCCATTTGAGCTCGATGCCCCCCGTATCTTCCTTCGTGATCAGCCCTTTCTCATAGGCCTCCATGGCAAAGGCAATCGCCACCCCGGTCGAGATTGTATCCACCCCATATCGGTTGCAGAGGTCGTTGGCAAAGGACACGGCATTCAGGTCGTCGATGAGGCACATGGTCCCCAGGGCCCCCAAAGTCTCATATTCGGGACCGGGGCCGTCCATTTTGTAAGGCCCTTCTTCAATCTTTACCCACCGCGAGCACCCGAGGGTGCAGCGGTAGCAGGCCGTGTGGGGGACCAAAATGGTCTCTTTCATCTTCTTGCCGCCGAGGCTCTTGCATCCCTCTTCCCACAGCCCGAGCTGCCAGTTCTTGACGGGGACGTCGCCCATGGCCCACAGGTTGTCCAGAACCTGGGCCGTGCCGTATTCGCGCATGTTGGCCACGGCCGGGGAGATGGCGTTGTCTTTCGCGATCTTCTTGCAGAGAGCATTGTAAGCTGCAGTGTCATGGAGCGGAAAGGCGCCGTTTCCGCGAACGGCGATGGCTTTCAACTTTTTCGCTCCCATAATGGCGCCGTTTCCACCGCGACCCGGGGCCCGTCCTTCGTCGTTAATGATGCAGGAGATGAGAACCTTTTTTTCTCCGGCGGGGCCGATGCAGGCCACGCGGATTCTTTCATCCCCGATCTCCCTCTGGATGGACTCCTGAACCTGCAGGGCGTCTTGGCCCCACAGATGGGCGGCGGATTTGAATTCTACTTTGCCGTTGTGAATCCAGAGATACACCGGCTCGGTCGAAGCTCCTTCCACGATCAGCGCGTCGTACCCCGCCCTCTTCAAGTCCGCTCCCCAGTAGCCCCCAGAGCTGGCGTCGCAGAGAATGCCGGTAAGCGGGGATTTGAAGACGATCTGATAGCGCGCGCCGGAAGGGTAATTCGTGGCCGTGACCGGGCCGGTGGCAAATACGATTTTACTCTCCGGGCTCAAGGGATCCGTGGAAGGAGGCACTTCGTCATATATGATTCGGCAGCCCAAACCCGTTCCCCCGACGTAATCGCGGGCCAGTTTTGGATTCAACGGTTCCTCTTTCCAGCTTTGATCCGTCAGGTTGACGCGCAGAATTTTTCCCATGTAGCCGTCCATGGACCCATTCTCCTTTCTGAAAAATTTCGACAAAATCCGCCTAAGGTTCTCCTTCTTTTAGATGAATTCTCAAATAAAGTCAAGAAGTTTGTAGGTGTGGGGTAAGATGATAAAATAGTTGAATAATTATGAATAGTTATAAAAAGCGGGCGGAACTTTCCAGATTTTCCAGGAGCGGCTGGTTGTCAAAGAGGAAAAGGCAGGTCTTTATTGCGGCCTGCCTCTAAGGAAGACAGGACGCAGATTTTCGCAGATCTCCGCAGATTAATGATTTTACGATAAAAAAATCCTGAAAATCTGCGCTCCTCGGCGTCCCCAAAAGGATTCGGGGTCCTATTTCTCATCCGTCAATTTCATGGGCTGGCCGCAGCAGATCAGCACGCCTTTGCCGGCAACCAGCATCTTCACTTTAATCCCGCAGATTTCACAAACATAAACCTGCCCCGCTTGATTCGCCATCTTCATTCCCTCCTTAATCTTTGAAATGGGACGCAGATTCCCGCAGATGAACGCAGAAAATACTTCTCCTGTGAAAAACATAAATAAATGGGCAACCACGGCTTTTCATTGAAGCCGAAGCAGGTCCCTGACTTTTTTCTTTTGCCATATAATCCTGAAAATCTGCGTCCATCTGCGTCCAAAAAGTTATTTTGCCGGTTCCGGAATCTCTTCGGTGATCCCCGCCAGCTTTCGGGCCATTTCCGCGTATTTCTCCATCGGCGAAAGGGAACGGACCACCAGCCGGGCCCCGTCCGGGGAACCGCCGCCGTGCATGCACCCGGGGACTCCGGCGCCCAGCGTAAGCCATTCCACGAGACGGGCGGCGCGGGCCCGGGCTTCCGGGCTGCAGGACCCGGCTTTCAGATATTTCTGGATCAATTTTCCATAACGCGGATCGTTGAAGTCCTTGTAGGAAGGGAAACACCCGGTCTCCACGATGCCGCCGCCGATTTCCTGGCAGAGGCGCTTGGTTTCGTAGGGGAGGGTCGCCACATGAACCTTGTTGGCATGAGCGTTCAAGGAATCGGGGATCCAGATCCCGGAAGGATGTTTGCCTCCGAGAGCAATGGCTCCAACGCCCATGGTAAAAGTGGTTTCGTTGTTTACCGCCATTTCCCCGAACTTGCCGGCAAAACTCTTTGCCGAAAGGCCGTTGGCCCGGGCCATGAGCATCCCGGCGCCGATCATGACATCCCCCTGCCCGGCCACACAGGCGCCGATGCAGGCCCGGTAAAGGGAGGTAAAGAATTGAATGACTTTTCCGGTGTAGGCGAATTCTTTGCAGAGAAATACTCTTTCTTTGGGGACAAAAACATCTTCGAAAAGAAGATACGCCTGGGTGATCCCCGTTTCCGTAGGAATATCGAAACCCTCTTCCATTTCCCGGCTGTCGCTGGGCCGGCGGGTCTCGATGATGGTGAGCCCTTCGATATCCCGCGGAACCGCGCAGGAGACGGCGAAGTCTTTCTCCGCCTCCCCGTACCCCGTTCCGGGCATGAGAAAAATTTCGTTGCTCGCCGCCGTCCCGCAGATCATCAGCTTCGCCCCCCGCAGGACAATGCCCTTTTCGTTCACTTCCGTGATGTGAACATTGGAATCCGGATCGGCCTGCTGCGAAGCTTTCAAACTGCGGTTCCCTTTGGCGTCCGTCAGCGCCCCGGCGACGGCTAAACCCTCGGACTGGGCCTTCAAAACATACTTCTTCAACCGCTCGTGGTAATCCGTTCCGTGGGCTTTGTCCATCTCGTGGGTCACCGCCCACATCGTGTTCATCCCGTTCCATCCGGCGCAAAGACCCCCGGTGCAGGTGCCGGTCAGGCGATACATCTCGCGCTTGAATTTGGAATTGGAAATCACGTCTTCTGCCGAAAGCATCAACGAGTTGTGACGGTGGATTTTCTCCTCCGTCAAAGAAGAGACGGTGGCAAACAAGGGCGCCGTGGCTGAATCGTTGGCCGCGTCGTACGCCCGGGCATGGCTTTCCACCACGCGCCGGGTGGCCGGATGGGTGGTTACGTCCGCGATCGCCTCGCCGAACTTGAAAATATTGGGACGCATCCTTTTCAGGGATGCCAGATATTCTGCGCGGGTTTTAAGAGCCATGTGTTCTCCTTAAGCAAAAATGGGTTCGTGAGGTTATAAGTGAAAGCCTAAAGCGTTCAGGTATTATTTAGAATATCTTAGAAACGGAGGAGAAGCAATGGTCCCGGTCATCAAAAGGAGATGGATTTCCTCGTTTCCTCCGGCCAATTCTCTTACCCAATATTAGATGGCGAGAATTGGAATGACGAATTTTCTGATAGGTCCACAGATTCAAAGAAAGGCAAGACCTGCAGGGCGCCTGGGTCCGGGAAAAGACTTTTCTCCCTAATCCAGGCAATAAATGCCTTCCATTTGGACCCGGGCCTGATTCAAGGTGTCTTCGATCTCTCCTTTCTGCTCCCAGGAAAACCGCAGGCAGACGCCGCAGTCGGAGCTAAGATGGCGGGGGACGGGGATCAGTTTCACGGCGAAGCCCTTCTCTTTGGCCAGCTTCTCGGCCCGGATGGCGAAATGGGTGGAGGCAAAAAGAATCACGCCCAGGGACATTTCACGCCCCTTTCCGGGCCAAAGTTTTTATGGCCTGAAGAGTTTGCGCGATCTCGTCTTCTGTGTTCAGATAGCTCATGCTCACGCGGACCGTCCCGTCAGGGAACGTTCCGATCGTCCTATGGGCCGAAGGGGCGCAGTGGAGGCCGACCCGGGTCAGGATCCCGAATTCCTCGTCCAGGCGGAACGACAGGTCGGAGGGCGCCCAGTTCTTGAGATTGAAGGAAACGGTGGCGCATTGCTTTTCCGCATCCCCGGATCCGTAAACGATCGCCCCCGGAATCTCCAGGAGACCTTGAATGAGCCGGGCCGTCAACTTTCTTTCATGGTCTCGAATTTTTTCTATGCCGACTCCAAGGATAAAATCCAGGCCGGCCCGAAGCCCGGCTAAACCTACCGCATTTGGCGTTCCGCTTTCGCAGAGGTCGGGGAGGAAATCTGGCTGCTCTTCCAGCTCGGACCGACTCCCTGTGCCCCCTCTTTTCAGCGGTTGAAGAGTTTTCTCATCCACCTTTCGTCCGATGGCCAAACCGCCGGTTCCCTGCGGCCCAAAAAGGGCTTTGTGCCCGGTAAAGGCCAGAAGGTCAATTTTTTCCTTATCCATGTCGATGGGAATCACCCCCGCCGTCTGGGCGGCATCGGCCATAAAGAGAATCCCGTGGTTGCGGCAAATTCCTCCCACTTCGCTTATAGGCAACAAAGTCCCAACCACGTTCGATCCATGATTCAGGACGACCAGGCGTGAATTTTTTCGAATGGCCTCTTGGATTTTTTCTGGATCCAAAAATCCTTCCCGGGAACAGGGGACCACCGTGAGTTCAATACCCTCTCTCTCCAAGGCCCGGAGAGGGCGCATCACCGAATTGTGTTCCATGGAAGAGGTGATGACATGGTCGCCGCGGTGGAGAAATCCCTTCAGGCCCAGGTTGATGGCCTCGGTCGCGTTCTGCCCAAAGACGACGCGGGAGGAATCACGGACGCCAAAGAGCGCTGCCACCTTCTCCCGGGCTTCGAAAACCACCCTCCCGGCTTCGATGGAAAGCCGGTGGCCCGAGCGTCCCGCGTTCCCCCCCACTTCGCGCATGAAGGCCACCATGGCCTGAATCACGCTTTCAGGCTTTGGATGAGAGGTGGCAGCATTGTCCAAGTAGATGATTGTTTCGCTCATTTTCTATTTTTTGGGGAGTTTCAGGAGAAACTCCCCATCCTTTTCCTCCCTGAAACCATATACCCCGGAGTTGCCCACCAGGCGGGAAGCAAAAAACGAAAGCGTCTTGGACATTATTTCCCTCCCATAGGTTGAGAATCAAGGTTTTATCGGAGGGGAATGAAAGGCGGGGAAGACAGGGGGTGAATTAAAAATGGTGCTCGGCCGCCCATTTTTCCCCTCTCCTGGTCATCATCCCGAGGCCTAACCTAGGCCTCCGTGGGATCCACAGGATCCCTCAAATCTGAGAAAGAGGGGTTTGGAGCCGGCCCATTTTTTCACCTCCTTTATCACCAAAATACGAATATATTCTATGTTTTTTGGAGAAGTCCGTCAATTCGTTTTTTCGTATCAGTTTAGAGTTTTTTTTAAATGGCGTGACGGCCTCTGTTGGGGCCCGGGGGCCGGAACGGAACGCGCCGGAAGCATCGGATGGGCGGCCCCTTTGATTCGGAGATCAAAGCTTGTTTCCGCCGGAGGAGGCGGGGCGTATCCTCCCCGCCCTCTCCACGGAGAAATCAGCGCCTCATGATTCCAAGCGGTCCGGTCTGGCCCCTACGAAATTCCCTTTTTTTCAAAGGATCATCTCCAATTTAGTTGAAAAGAAAACCTGGTTTTTTTCTGAAAAGGAAGTATTTCCAGTGGGTTCTACGAATAGATAAAATTCCCTATGGCCCCCTGCCCGGGCAAGAAAGCATTCGCCTCGCCAAAAAAGGCGGTGATCCCTCTTTTCCCGATGCGGGCTTCC
>Ga0315278_10007129_pt1 | contig 10199 bp, 7 predicted proteins | sample YL17G06_0_MG_FD_203880 | JGI IMG/M metagenome (GOLD analysis project Ga0315278, IMG submission 203880) | Sediment microbial communities from Yellowstone Lake, YNP, Wyoming, USA - YL17G06_0 | ecosystem: Environmental > Aquatic > Freshwater > Lake > Sediment | place: USA: Wyoming | collected... | reverse complement strand
GCCCACGCCGACGCCCACGCCCACGCCCACGCCGACGCCCACGCCGACGCCCACACCCACGCCCACACCCACGCCCGACACGGCTCCACCCGCAGTGACCAACCTCGCGCTGTCGCCGTCGAGCAGCCCTGTCGGGGTTCCGATAGGCGTGACCGCTACGGCTGCCGACGCTAGCGGCGTCATGTCCGCTGAGGTCAGCACCGACGGCGGGACCACCTGGAGCCAGATGGCACCGGGGGACGATGGATACGGCGGCACGAGCGTCGCCGCGTCCGCACTCCTGAACGCCCGGATCACCGCGATCTCCGCGGGAAGCAAGCATTCCTGTGCGGTCCTCGCCGACGGAACCGTCACGTGCTGGGGGGACAACTGGGGTGGCCAGCTTGGCGATGGAACAACGACGCCCCGGCTTGCGCCGGTCACGGTCCCCGGACTCTCCGGCGTCGTGGCCGTTGCCGCTGCTCAACTCAACACATGCGTTCTCTTGGCGGGCGGAACCGTCAAGTGCTGGGGCTGGAACAGCAGCGGATCGGTCGGCGACGGGACGACGACGAACCGCCGGAGCCCGGTCACGGTCGTCGGTCTCTCCGGCGTGACGGCGATCGCCGCCGGAGGAGCTCACACCTGCGCCATCCTGACCGACGGCACCGTCAGGTGCTGGGGGGCGAACAGCTCCGGCCAGCTCGGCGACGGGACGACGATGAGCCGCAACAGCCCTGTCGCCGTGTCCGGCCTCTCGGGCGCGACCGGGCTCGCCGCTGGCTCGGAACATACCTGCGCCGTCCTAGCCGACGGCACGGTCAAGTGCTGGGGGCTCAACTCCTATGGCCAGCTCGGCGACGGGACCACGACGACCCGGCTCACGCCGGTCACGGTGCCCGATCTCTCTGGCGTCACCGCGGTCGGCGCGGGCATCTGGCACACGTGTGCCGTCGCTTCGGGCGGCGCGGTCCACTGCTGGGGCTACAACGCCGACAACGAGCTCGGCGACGGGACGACGACCCATCGCTCCGTTCCGGTCGCGGCAATCGGGATCAGCAGCGCCACGACGGTCACGGCCGGTTGGGGGCATACCTGCGCGCTTCTCTCGGGGGGCTCGGTGAGCTGCTGGGGACTCAACGACCCCAGCCGGCTCGGCGACGGCACGAAGACGCTGCGGACCGCCCCTGTCCTGGTCCGAGATCTCAGCGGTGTCACGGCGATCGACGCGGGCGAGGGCCACACCTGCGCGCTCTCGGCCGGCATGGTCAGCTGCTGGGGCATCAACGAGAACGGCCAGCTCGGCAGCGGAACGACAACGAACCATCTGATCCCGGTCACCGTCCCGGGGTTGTCCGGCGTCAGTGCGATCGATGCGAGCGGCTCCCACAGTTGCGCCCTCGCGGACGGCACCGTCAGCTGCTGGGGCAGCAATACGTCCGGCCAGCTCGGGGACGGGACGACGATGGATCGGCCAACGCCGGCGACGATCGGCGGCCTAACCGGCGTCACCGCGCTCGCGGCAGGATCGGCCCACACCTGCGCTCTCCTCTCGGACGGCACCGTGAGGTGCTGGGGCGCCAACGCATCTGGCCAGGTCGGCGACGGTACGACCACGACCCGGCTCACGCCGGTCGTGGTCTCTGGCCTCTCCGGCGTCACGGCGATCGCGGCGGGCGAGCACCACACCTGCGCGGTGCTCTCGGATGGCTCGGTCAGATGCTGGGGCTACAACTACTACGGCGAGGTCGGCGACGGCACCACGACGACCCGGCTCACCCCGGTCGCCGTCTCCAGCCTCTCCGGCGTCACCGCGATCGCCACCGGCGCCTGGCACACCTGCGCCATCGTCGCCGGCGGCAGCGTGAGCTGCTGGGGCTACGATCGGTATGGTCAACTCGGCAACGGGACATTCGACGAGAGACCCTTCACGAGTCCAGTCGCCGTAAGCGGTCTGTCCGGCGCGACAGCGATCGCGACGGGTGCCTTCTACACCTGTGCCCTCCTCGCCGACGGCACGATGAGGTGCTGGGGTCGCAACATCTCCGGCCAGCTCGGCGACGGGACGGATCGGGACAAGTCCACTCCGGTCGCGGTCGCCGGCGTCTCGGGCGTCACGGCGATCGCCACGGGCTACAGCACCACCTGCGCGCTCCTCTCGGGCGGCACCGTCAGCTGCTGGGGCGACACCAGTGGCGGCATGTCGCTCGTCCCGGTCACGGTCCGCGGCCTCGTCGGCATCACGGCAATCACCGCGAGCTCGATCTGCGGTGTCCGTTCGAGCGGCACCGTCAGCTGCGTGGGCTCCAACGCATCCGGGCAGCTCGGCGTCGATCCTGGGCGGGCTCCCATTGCAGTGCGCGGCGTGACGGCGCCCCTCGCGCCGGACACCTACGACGTCTGCGTGCGGGCGACCGACTTCGCCGGCAATGTCAGCCCACCGTCATGCGCGGCGTTGCTCGTGTCCAAGGCGGGCCAGACGATCACTTTCGGCCCACTCCCCGCCAGGACCTACGGTGACCCGCCGTTCGTCCTCGACGCCAACGCCTCATCTGGCTTGCCGGTGAGCTACAACGCGAGCGGCACCTGCAGCGTCACGGGCGACTCGGTCACGATCGACGGTGCCGGAAGCTGCACCATCACGGCGTCCCAACCCGGTGATGCAGACTACGCCGCCGCCTCGGATGTGAGTCGGTCGTTCGAGATCACGCCGTCAGCGCCGCTCGTCACCTGGCTGAGGCCCGACGACATCGGGTATGGGACGGCCCTCTCGGCCGCACAACTGAACGCGACGGCAAGTGTGCCCGGCGCCTTCACCTACGCGCCGGCGGACGGCACGGTCCTTGGGGCGGGGGCGGACCAAGCGCTCTCCGTCACCTTCGCACCCGACGACGCCGCCAACTACGGGGCCGCGACGGTAATGACGACGATCGCCGTGCTCCCGGCTCCGCTGACTGCCACGGCCCAGGACGCGAACCGCGCCTACGGGTTGCCCAACCCCGCCTTCGACATGACCTACGACGGGTTCGTTCTCGGGGAGGGGCCGTCGGTCCTCGGCGGCACCCTCGCCTGCCACACCACCGCGGCGGCGACGAGCCCGCCCGGTGCTTACCCAATCACCTGCTCGGGTCGCACATCGAGCAACTACGGCATCACCTATGCCGACGGCACTCTGACCATCACGCCCGCCGACCAGGCGATCACCTTCGGCGCGCTCCAGGACCGGACTTACGGCGACGCCGCCTTCGGCGTGACGGCGGCCGCGAGTTCCGGGCTACCAGTCGGCTTCGCCGCATCCGGAGCCTGCACCGTAACGGACGCGACTGTGACGATCATCGGTGCCGGTGACTGCATGATCGTCGCGTCCCAGACCGGCGACGGCAGCCACAACCCTGCTCTGTCAGTCAGTCGGGCATTCTCGATCGAACCTGCATCCCTGACGATCACCGCCCGGGGCGCGAGCCGTGTCTACAAGGCGTCCGACCCCGCCTTTGAAGTCACCTACGGGCGATTCGTCGGCACGGAGGGGCCGGGCGACCTTGCGGGCACTCTCGTGTGCACGACGACGGCCGCGACCGCCAGCCCGGTCGGCTCCTACCCGATCACTTGTTCGGGCCTCACCTCCGCCAACTACGACATCACGTGGGTGGCCGGCGCGCTAACAATCACGCCTGCCGACCAGGCGATCAGCTTCGGCTCCCTCACGGGCCGCTCCTACGGTGACCCGGCCTTCTCGGTCAGCGCCACGGCGGGCTCCGGCCTCGTCGTGGCGTTCAGCGCCTCCGGCCCGTGCTCCGTGACGGGAACGACGGTGACGATTACCGGCGCCGGTGACTGCACGATCACCGCGGCACAGGCGGGCGACGGCAACTGGAACCTGGCCGCCGCATTGAGCCGGTCGTTCGCTATCGCAAGGGCCCCGCTGACCGTGACCGCAAAGGACAAGTCCCGGATCTACGGGGCGGCCAACCCGTCGTTCGACGGCACGTATGCCGGCTTCGTGTACGGAGAGACGCCCTCGGGCCTCGGTGGCTCGCTCGCCTGCACGACGACAGCGACCGCCACGAGCGCCGTTGCTGGCAGCCCGTATCCGATCACCTGCTCGGGCCTCACCTCGGTCAACTACGACATCACGTTCACGGACGGCACGCTGACGATCACGCCGGCTGACCAGACGATCGCGTTCGGTACGCTCCCAGGCCGCACCTACGGTGACCCGCCATTCTCGGTCAGCGCCGCGGCGGATTCCGTCCTCTCCGTGTCGCTCAGCGCCGCAGGGGCGTGCGCGATGACGGGGACGACCGTGACGATGACTGGCGCTGGGAGCTGCACGATCACCGCGTCGCAGCCCGGAGACCTGAACTGGAAACCTGCGATACCCGTTGCCAGGTCGTTCACGATCGCGAAGCGGGCGGTCGGAGTGACCGCCGACGCCGGGCGGACCAAGGTCTACGGCGAGGCCGACCCACTGCCGTTCACGTTCACCGTCAGCGCGGGCTCGCTCGTTTCGGGCGACGCGTTTGTCGGCGTCCTCAGCCGGGTCGCGGGTGAGTCCGCCGGGGCGTACGCGATCGCCCAGGGCACGCTCACGCTCGGCTCGAACTACGACCTGAGCTTCGTGGGCCACGACTTCACAATCACCCCCAAGGCCGCCTCGGTCACCCCGAGCGCCGCTTCAAAGGTGTACGGCTCCCCTGACCCGGCCTTCAGCGGTACCCTGACCGGCTTCCTGGCCGCCGACGGCGTCACGGCGGCCTACAGCCGGGCCGCGGGCGAAACCGTCGCGGGGGGCCCCTACCCGATGGGCGCCACGCTCAGTCCTGCGGGAGTCCTCGCCAACTACGCGATCACGTACAACACCGCCAACTTCACGATCACCAAGGCGCCATTGACGGTCACCGCGAACGACAAGACGCGGGCGTATGGCTCGCCGAACCCCACCCTCGACGCCTCGTACTCCGGGTTCGTCAACGGCCAGACCCCAGCAGTTCTCGGCGGGTCGCTCGCCTGCACGACGACTGCGACAGCCACTAGCGGTGTCGCCGGCAGCCCGTACCCGACTACCTGCTCAGGCCTGACCTCGGCCAACTACGCCATCACGTGGGGGGCCGGCAAGCTGACCGTCACAAAGGCGCCCCTGACCGTGACGGCTCTTGACGTCACCCGTCTCCTCGGCGCTTCGACGCCGGCCTTCGGCGTGACGTACGCCGGCTTCATGAACGGTGAGACGGCGGCCGTCCTCGGCGGGTCGCTCGTCGTCGCTCCAACCGCCGCCGTGAGCGCCACCGCCCCGGCGCTGTACACGCTCCGATCCTCGGGGCTCACCTCCTCGAACTACGCCATCACGTACGTCGACGGCAAGCTGACGACGGTCTACCGGATCTGCCTGCTCTACGACCCGACCAAGCCCGCATCGGGCTCGACGATCCCGATCAAGCTGTACCTCTGCAACACCACGGGAGCGAACCTCTCGAAAAGCGCGATCACCCTCACCGCGATCCAGATCGACCAGGGGAGCACGAAGGTCGCCTCGGCTTCCGGGTCGTTCACGTTCAACGCGAAGATCACCAGCGGTGGCGGTTACCAGTACAACGTCTCCACGAAGGGCCTGGTCGTCGGCAAGGGCATCACGTACACGCTCAAGTTCCGCGTCTCCACCGACGTGGCGGGGGTCTTCCAGTACGCGACGTTCATCATCAAGTAGGCGGTCGGTCCGCCCCGCCCCCCGGCTCCGCACTGGCGCTCCGCTCTCGTCGGATGGGACGCGCACCGGGCGTCCGGAGGCCTAGACTCGCCACACACGGGAGGAGCGGGTGATGGGCTTCCTGCGGCGTCTCATGCAGGCGGACACGCCACATCCGCCGTGGCCGCCGCCGGGACCGATCACGGAGTGGCCGCCAATGGGCGGGCGCTTCGTCGCCGACTTCACTGGCAGGCTCCTCACCGGCTACTTCTCGATGGCGACACTAGGTGTCGCTGGAGAGAGTCACTACCAGGAAGCGCTCGACGTGCTCGGCGGCGGCCGAACGCCGGGCGGGCCACGCAACCCGGATCAGACTTGGTTCGCTGTCCCCGAGCCCGACAACCCGAAGGACCCTGCCGCCGTCCGCGTCTTCCTCATGGACAACAGGGTCGCTGGGCTCTTGTCGGCTACTTCTCCCGTCAAGACGCACGGACCTACCGGCCGGGGATCGACCGACTTGCCGGGCGTGGCCAGCTCCTCAGCGGTTCGGCCACACTCACCGGCGGATGGGATCGAGGGCCTTCGGATCGTGGCTCCTATAGGGTGTCACTTGACGTGCTCAGCCCAGCGGCACTGGCCTTGATCCTCGACGCCGCAGATGGGATTGCGCCAGCGGCATCAGCACCCGCCGGAGAGCGGCCGTACGCCACCGTGACGTGCCCGTACTGCTCGAGCAACCTCGACCCGCTGCCAAAGGCCAGCAAGAAGAAATGCCCGTCTTGCAGCCAGACGATCCATATCGTGATTGACCCCGTCGATGGCATCCGGCTGCTGCTGACCGAGGCCGACGCGAAGATCGCGAAGGCACTGATCGAAGCCGACCGGATCAAAGCCACCAACGCCTCGATGGCGGTCGATGCTCGGGACGAGCTGCGCGGGTACGTCGCCGATGGCTGGGCGGCCGTCGAGGTGCAGGTGGAGCTGTATGACGGCGAGCCCTGCGCAGCCTGCCGCGCTCTGGCGGGCATCAAGTTCCCGATCCGGGAGGCGCCCAAGATCCCGCCCGCAGGATGCGCGTGCCCAGGCGGTTGCGACTGCTCCTATGACCCAACCGACTGACCCTTGCCCTCCGAGGCTCCGGACCGGGCGCTCCGCCCTCCTCGGATGGGACGCGCACCGGGCGTCTGGGAGATGGCCGTCCGTCTAGACTCTGGCTGCGTCGCCATCAGGAGCGGAACATGCGCACGACCCTGATTGCCGGCATCCTGGCCGCAAGCCTCATCGCCGGTTGTTCGGCGGCCAACACGCCGAGCACGCCGGAGGTCAACGCAAGTCCAGCCATGGATCCGTTTCTCCCGACCGAGGTTGCCGGGATCAGTCTCGGCCTTGCGACCGCAGCTCCCGCCTACTACGCCAGCCCGCCGCCAGTTCCGCCGGATGCAACCAGCCCGGACGTCTGGGTGACGATCCTGTCAGGCATTGGGAAGTCGTGGGCGGATCTTCGGTTCGTAGGGAAGGCCGAGAGTGAGACGGAGGGTCTCGGGATCTACGCCACGCAGGTCCGGGGCGCAGTCAGCCCGGAGGCATTCCTCGATGCCTACGAGGACGCCATGGGTACGACCGATTGGCGACCGAAGGTGACGTTCGAACACCGGACGGCGGCTGGTCGCGAGGTCCTGGTGTCCACGATCGGAGTTCTCTACGTGTATGCCGTCGACGGTGTGCTGTACGAGATCTCGGCGCCGTCCTCGGCCCTTGCCGAACAGGCCTTGGCGACGTTGCCGTAGGGCGGCCCCCGGCCCGGCCTCGCGATCCCGCCGAGCGCGTCGACGTCTGTGCCGGTCCGTCGACGGGCGCGGGATTCGTGGGGCGCTGGTCTGGCCAGCCCATCAAGAACGACGTCTCCTCGGAGGATGGGACGCGCACCGGGCGTCCGGGGGCCGCTACCCTGAAAGGGCAGATCGCCCTTCGGGTCCCGACCGACCGTGCGGGGGGTTATCTTGGGTTCCCTGCCACGTGCCGCACGAACATCGAAGGGCGCCCCGCCTTGCGTGGACGACCGCTGACGCCAGTTACGGGACTGCGGCGATTTCTCTCCACAGCCCTCGTTGCGGGGTTGCTGGCAGGGGGCTGTGGCGCGGTCTCCGCGCCGACCTCCGCGCCATCGGCCAGCCCCACACCACCGACGTGCGCCAACTTGGGCTTCGGCGGGGCGTTCATCTACACCGTCGCGCAGCAATCCATGGAGCGCACGCTGCGGCCGGGCGACAACGTCCTCGTCGTGCCGGGGGTAACCCCGAAGCGCCCTGACATCGTCGTCTTCAACCCGCCGGGGGAGTGGGTGCAAGGAGGCCCTGCCTTCATCAAGCGTGTGATCGGCCTGCCCGGCGAGACGGTCGAGGTCAAGGACGGTGTCGTCTATGTGGACGGCACGAAACTCGTGGAGCCGTACGTCTACGACCAGCAGCCGACGACCACGATGGGAGCGACCGCACGCTGGGTGATCCCCAACGGCGAGTTGTTCGTCTTGGGCGATCACCGTGAAGCCTCAGCCGACTCGCGGGCGTTCGGACCGATCCCGCTCGCTGACGTGCTTGGCGTCGTCACAGAGCGTTGTCCGTGATTGGGCGGGTCCGATGAGACGGCCGTACGGCTGGCTCGACGGCGACATCCCGATGCCGGAAGGCGGCATGGACGTCACCCATCGGCTCTCCCCGCTGAACCGACGGCTACGGATGGAGTTCCTCGAGGGCGCCGAGGAGGACACGCGGCGACGTCTAGGTCGTGGGCTGACGGCCGAGGATGTGGAGCGGATCCTCTGGCCGTAGTTGAAGATGGGGCGCTTCGCCCTCAGAGGCCGACTTCCAGTTGGCGCTCGGGTAGGAGATACAACTCGCGCCGTCATCGTGACGATCGTGCTCGCGAGCGTGATCCTCGTGGGCCGCTTCGGCCTGGCCCGGGTGCCGGGTGCGGGTTAGCGTGCGCGGCGGCGATCACCTTGCCGCTTCGCCCGACATCGGAAGGGCGTCGGGCACCTGGGGTGCGCCGAGCCGCTGCGGACAGGGCGACGGTCCGCGTCAGGGCCGCCGCGTGCCGTGGCCGGGCGGGGGCTTCTGGACACGGCGGTCGTCCTGCCAGCGCTCCTTGCGTCGCTCAGCCGACCTCGGGTGATCGCGGGTCGCCTCTTTGGGCGGTGGCGTCGTGTTGACGAGGCCGATCGCGAGGAGGATCGCTGCGAGCAGGAAGAGGGCGGCAACGACGAGGAGGATGGCGATGCCCGGGTCGAACGGCCGGCCGCGCTGGCCGTCAACCGAGAGCCAAAGTATGACGAGGCCGTAGCACGCGCCAATCGCGGCGCCGACTCCGAGGAGGACGGGCCGTGGCCGGGCGAGGATCCAACCGCCGGCGCCGACCGGCACGCTCCCGACCGCGATCAACAGGATCGCCAACGCATAGCTGAGGTCGGCGAAGGAAACCCCACCCGGGCTCGAGCTCGGCGGCCTGGCGGCTTCGAAGGCCCACGCGTACACCCCGAGCGCGATCGCCGCCAGCCCCAGGAGCACCAGGATCGTGGCGCCCCCCAGCGCCGCGCTGCTGACCTTCCCTGGATGGCTGCCCGCCCGGTTGCCGCTCATCGGTGCCTCCGCCTTCGGGTCGGGACAAGGCTGGTCCGCCGGTTACCGTCGCGGAAGAGCCATCTGTCATGGGCGCTGACGTCGGTGCGGCGTGCGCCGCTCCGCTCCGTTCGCGGGATGCGACGCGCACCGGGCGTCCGGGGGCCCCTGGGACTACCCTCTAGTGCCGAGCAGGGGGACGCAGATGACCAACGGAGTCGATGAGCGCGGGATCCCGCTCCCGCCAGGGTCGTGGCGGTACAGCGAACGGATCATCGCGGCGCTGGTCGCCGCCGCGCAGATCCACGGCACCCAGGTCCGCAAGGGCACCTCGATCCCATACCTGAGCCACCTGCTCGGCACCTGCGCCATTGCCCTCGACTACGGCGCGAACGAGGACGAGGCCATCGCCGCCCTCCTCCACGACGCCATCGAGGACGGCCAGCCGACCGAGGCTGCCCGGGCGACCGTCTGGGGCTTCGGCGAGGAAGTAGGCCGGATCGTCGAGGGCTGCACGGACGCGGACACCCACCCCAAGCCACCGTGGCGCGAGCGCAAGGAGGCATACGTGGCGGGCCTCGCCGCCAAGGACCGCTCGATCCTGCTCGTCTCCGCGTCCGACAAACTCCACAACGCCCGCTCCATCGTCCGCGACCTGCGCGTCGTCGGCGAGGATCTCTGGGGACGCTTCAACGCTCCGAAGGACCAGACCCTGTGGTACTACCGCACCCTCGTCACGGCATATCTGGGCAACCCGGCCCACGCGCGGGCCCTCATCGACGAACTCGACCGGACGGTGACCGAGATGGAGGCCCTTGCCGAGGGGCGTGGCGGGGCGGGCTGGAACGGGTCGTCGTCACTCACGAAGTAGGCCACGTTGTGACGCGAGGACGGGCCGCGCACCCTCGACAGGCGCGATGTTC
>Ga0315278_10007128_pt1 | contig 10199 bp, 4 predicted proteins | sample YL17G06_0_MG_FD_203880 | JGI IMG/M metagenome (GOLD analysis project Ga0315278, IMG submission 203880) | Sediment microbial communities from Yellowstone Lake, YNP, Wyoming, USA - YL17G06_0 | ecosystem: Environmental > Aquatic > Freshwater > Lake > Sediment | place: USA: Wyoming | collected... | reverse complement strand
GGGGCGTGAGAAAGTAAGTGGGGGGCCCGCCTGGTTCCCCGCTCGGCCACCTATGCTGCCTGACTTTACATGAGAGGGAGAGAGAGAGGGCGTGCGGGCATGTGTCGTGTGCGTGTGAGTGTGCTTGTGTGCAAAAAAAAAATGGGTTGTGAAAATGTTTGATCTCGTGTGTGTGTTTTCACGCCCCGCCATTCACGCCCCGCCATTCCCTCCTCCACCTCCACTCTTGAACCGGTCGCCCAACCCCCCTAACCCCCGCATCGCTTCCCGGGCCCGCTCCACGGCCGCTGCGGCGCGCGGGCCCGGGACGGCCGCGTGGGCCAGGCGGCGGGCGGCAGCCGCCGCGGAGGGCAGGCCTGGGGAGGAAGCCACGGGGCCGCCGGCGAGCGGCACGGGCGGCACGGGCGGCACGGGCGGCGGCGGTGGGGATAGGCCACCACTGCGGGGTGGGTGCTGCGGCGGGGGAGCAGCAGGGGCCCGGGGGGCTGGGGCGGCGGGCGGGCTTGAGGCCGCGCCGCCGCCAAAGGCAGCGCTCAGGATGCTCCCCGCCTCCGCCCGCCCCAGGCCGGCCTTCAGCTCCAGCGCGCCCACCAGGTCGGACCGGGACCCGCCGGGCATGACGGCCGCAAACGTGGCGGCGACGGCGGCGGGGCGGGCGCCGACAACCTTCAGGAGCGCCTCGGTGGGGGCGGCCGCTCTGGCGGCGGCGGCCGCGGTGGAGGGGGTCGAGGCGGCGGCACTGTCGCCCTCCCCCACCTCACCGCCCGCGTTGCCCAGCCCCGCCAGGGCGCCCCTGATCACGCCGACCTCCAACAGCAACTGCTGGGCGCCCGGCTCCGAGACGGCCCGGGCCCCCCGCACCGCGCCCAGGAGCAAGGGTCCAGCGCCGGCCAGGGTGCGGTCCGCCACAAACCGCCAGTGCAGGGCCGGCAGCGTGGGCGCCAGCGCGCCCGCCCCGCTGCTCAGCCCGCGGGCCGCGTTGGCGGCCGCCGCGGACGCGTCCCCGACATCTTCCACGCCCGCCCAGTGCGTGCGGGCGACGGAGGCCAACCACGGCTCGAGGCGGGTGAGCAGGGCGGCCGCGCCCGCGGCAGATGCGGCCGCAGCGACGCCCTCAAAGGCAGCGCCGCCGCCGTCTTCGTCCAGGGCGCCCAAGTCCAGGACCAGGGGTTGCGGACCAGAGGTGGAAGGAGGCGGGGCGGCCGCGGCCCCACCTCCTCCAGCAGGAGGGGGCACCGGCGGCGGCGCGCGCGTGCGTGCCCGCCCCGCCCCGACCGCCGCCTTGGACGCCGCCAAGGCCGCCGGGTCCACCGTCCGCCGCACCGCGCCCGCCAGCTCGCCGCACACGCGCGCACAGTACTCGGCCGTGGAGACAAGGGCGCCCAGCCGGGCCAGGTCGGCGTCCGCGCCGACCCGGACGCACCAGTCAAAGGAGGCCGCGGACGGCGGGCCCGGGTTGTTGGGCCCGGCCGGCCCGGGCACCCGCGCCCGCATGGCGCCCGCGTACCCGCCCAGCACCCGCTGAAAGGCGGCCGCCAGGGACAGCAGGCCCCCACCCCGGGAGACGTGGCGGGCGCACCGGGTCAGGGCGCGTTTCAGGGCGGCAAAGAGGGCGGGGCCGGCGGGGAGGACGCCCGCGTCGCCTGGCGGGGGGGCGTCCCACGCGCCGGGGGTCGCCAGCAGGGACGCCAGCGTGGCTGCCAGGGCGGCTTCCTCGGCGGCCACGTACGCCGCCAGGTGCGGCTCGAAGACCGAGGAAATGGCGCCCCGGAAGGGCGAGGAGGGAGCGGGGGACGAGGAGGACGAGGCGGGCGCCCCGCTGCCCCCTCTCCCCGCCGCCTCCGCCGCGGCGACCGCCCCGCCTGCGGCGGCCGACCCCGCGCCCGCCGCCGCGGCCGCCCGCGCCCGGGCCGCGGCCTCCGCCCGGGCCCGGACCCGGGAGGCCGGCGCCTCGTCGTCCGGCCAGTCGTCGCCGCCGAGGAGGCCGGCGGCGGTGGTGGGGGCGGACCTGCCAGGCACCCCGCCCCCACCAAACCGGTCCTCCATTTCCGCTTCCCAGTCGTTGGCCGCCTTGACGGCCAGCAGCAGGGCCTCTACGTGGGCGGCAGGGGAGGCGGGCGAGGGCGCCGCCGCCGCCCCCCGCCCGCCGCCGGCCGCCTCGAGCACCTCGGCCAGCTGGCCCCGCGTCACCCGGGCAAAGGCCAGGCAGAGCGCCTCCTCCGACCGCCACTCGGGGGGCAGCACCGCCCACAGGGCCGCCCGGGACCGCAGGCGGGCGCGCAGCCAGGCAAACCGGCGCTCCGTGCGGGCCAGGGCGGCGGCGGGGCCGGAGGTGGGCAGGGAGGGCAGGTCGGGCGGCGGCGGCGCGCCCTCGCCCCCGCCAAAGCCGCCGCCCCCACCGCCGCCGCCCCCCGTCGCGCCTGCCCAGAAGATTTGTTGGTAGGCCCCGAGCTCCCGGGCGCAGACGGCCGACACCGCCGCGTCGGGGGCGCGGCCGCCGACCGCACGCAGCACGCGCGCGGCCTCACCCAGGCGGGCCAGGAGCTCGGGCGGCAGGCCCCCGCCGCCGCCGCCGCCCTCGCCCGCCGACGCGGCGGGGAGGAGCTCAAACGCCCGGGTCGCGGCGGCGGTCAGTCCCGCCCGCAGCCGGCCCGCCCGCCCCGCCAGGGCCTCCACGGCCGGCACCCCGCCCGCCGCGGCGGCCTGGAAGTGGGCGCCCAGCTCGGTGACCGCGTCCACCAGGGGCGCGGCGGCGGCCAGGTCGCCCCGCTCGGCGGCGGCGCCGAGCTGGTCGGTCGCGGCCGCGAGCAGGCCGAGGCGGCGCAGGGCCGTGATGCCGGCCCCCAGGTTGGTGCGCGCCGCGTCCAGGGCCCGCACGTCCCGGCACGTCTCGTCGACCAGTGCGGCTGCAGAGGCGGCCTTGGCCTGGACGGATGCGACCCGGGCGGCTAGGTCGGCGACGGCGGCCTTGGCGGTGGCGAGGTCTTGCCTGTGAAAAAAAACAAAACAGAAAAGAATGAGGAAGAGGAAGGTCGAGGGAGCGCGCGTTGTGCGTCCGCTCTCTCTCTCTCTCTCTCCTTCCTTCCTTACCTGGCTTTGTCGGCCGGCGCGTCCTGAGCCCGCACCGCGTCCAGGATCTCGCCATCCACGCGCGCGATCTTAGCCCGCAGGGAGGCGGCCGCCTCGTCCAGGCCGGCGAGGGAGGCCTCTGTGTGTTGTGAAAGGGAGAAGCGCGAGTGGCAATGAATGTCAGAAAGGTGGGTGGGTAGGGGGGAGGAGCGACGCCTGCCTGAATACCATCGCACACCGGGGAGACGTGCCGTCTCTCTGGCTTCACATGGGCGCATGGAGCGCGAGGCAAACAGGAGGAGACACGCTCTCAGCGCCGCCCCACACGCTCTCTCTCTCCCTCGCGCTCGCTCGCTCGCTCTCTCTCGCACCGTTTGGGAAGAGGGAGTTGACGTACGCCGCCGCGTCAAAGGCCGGGTCGTCAAAGGGGTCGGGCAAGGTGGTGATGGTGGTGGTAGGGCTGGCATTGCCACCCTCGTCCGGGGGTGGGGAGGTCATGGAGGGTGGTGCGGGCGTCACGCCGGCCCTGCCCCTCTTCTCTCCTCTCGCGCCTGGAGAAAAAAGGAGTTATGGGCAGGCATTTTTTCACTGTCGAATTGCAAAGATGGGGCGTGAGGGCGTGCCCGCGCCCTCCCTGACCGCCGCCGTCGTGGGCGCGACAACGCCGGGCGATGAGGATCCCGACCCCACCCACCTGGCGTTTATTAAGGCTATCGTGCGCTCCGGCGGCGAGCCCGCCGCGGCCGACGCGGCGACCGCGCTCGTCGCCCGCCTGCAGTCCGCCCCGTCGCGCGCCTCCCGCACGCACGCCCTGGCCATCGCGGACGCCCTGTTCAGCCGGTCCAAAGCCTTTCGACGGGCCCTATGTGACCGGCTGCCCGATTTTTTAGATGGGGCGGCACCCGCGGCGTTCCCTGTGGCTCGCCCCGCACCATCCGTACAGCTGGCGGGCGGGCTGGGAGCGGCCGCCGGTCTGACGGACGCCGCGACCGCCACCCTGGCCCGCTGGGACGCCGCCTTTGGAGACGCCTACGGCGAAGTCCGGGCGGCCCGCCGGTTCCTGGACCGGGCAGCCAGTGAGCGGGCGCAGCATCGGCAGCGGGCGCAGCAGCAGCAGCAGCAGCAGCAGCCTGGTGCTGCGGGTAGGCCCCACCCCGACCCGGCCGCCGTCGCGGCGGACGCGGCCGCCGTGCTCCGCCTGGTGGACGGGGCCCTGGAAGTCGCCGGCCTGGCGGGGGAAGAGTACGATGATGAGGATGCTGATGCGGTGGGCAGCGGCGAGGACGGCGACGATGGCGCGCCCTGGGAGGACGCCGTCGCGCGCCCACCACCATCCTCGCACCCCCCCACCCCCCCCTCGCCGGGCGCCTTTTTGCCGACAGAAGGCCTGCGCTCGTACGCCGCCGCTGACGACGACGGCGCCCCACCGACCGCCCCGCCTGCCACCACCCGCTCACCCCTGTCCATCCCACCAGCCCTGTCTGACACGCTGGCCGACTTGGCGGCTGCCCTGGGCCGCGTGCACGGACCAGCGGTGGGGCGGTGGGTGGCGGCCGCAGCCGCGGCCGGCGACGAGGGCGAGCTCGAGCAGGCCCGGGCCCTGCAAGCCCGCCTGCGGGCGGCCAGCCGGCGGCTGGCCCGGCTGGGGCCCGTCATCGCGGCGGCCCGGACCGTGGCGGAGGAACCGGTCGGCACCCGCCGCCAGCCGGCCGCCCCCGTCCACGACCCGACGGCCGCCCGGCCGCTGCCCCCGATCACGGCGGCCGCCACCCAGCGCCGCCCGGGCCACCACCAGCAGCCCGCCTCCACCCTGCCCGCCACCGTCCGGGCCGCCCTGGCCGCCGCCGCCCCTGTCCTGCCCTCCGGCCCCCACCTCACGCACTGGGATTCGGCGGGGCCCGCGCCCTCCGCGGCCGCGCACGCGGGTCTGGCGCTCTCCACGCACTGGGGCGCGTTTGACCCGGCCGCTCCCCTGCCCCGGGACGTCGCGGAACGGCTGGCGGGGGTCGGCCAGCTGGCCCGGTACTATGAACCGCCCACGGAGGCGGCGGCGGCGGGGGCGACGGCGCGGGTGGCGGAACAGTTGGCCGCCCCACGCCGGGCCGCGCCCGACCCGCGCCCGCCGCCCCGGGCTGCTGCTGCGCACGGGGTGGGTGGAAAAGAGGGGGGTGGTTCGGACGACGACGGCCGCGCCGACCCTGACGCGCCATCCCCGTTACCGCCCCCACCCCCACCCAAACGGCACAAGGGCCGGGTGACGGTGGTGGGCGGGAGCGGGTCCGCCCGGCACGAGGAGGGCGCGGTGGCGGCGGCGCTGGCCGCGGCCGCGCTCGCGGCGGGGGCTGTGGGGCGGCCGCTGCCGCCACCTCCTCCACCGCCCGCGGTGGTGCCGGTCAAGGCAGAAGGGGTGGCGCCTCCTGCCCCTGTCGCCGCCCCTCCCCCGCCTCCTCCACCACCCGCACGCCGCCAGCCCCGGGTGGTCGCGGCGTTGGAGGCTGCGGCCGCGGCCGCGCTGGCGGCCCCCCTCGGCGGCGACCGGCCTGCCGCGGCTGCGGGGCGCGGGCGGACAACCCGGAGTGGCGGCGGCGGCGGCGGCGCCCCGTCCCTGGCCGCCGACCGGGCGTACAACGCTGCCCTGTTGGCCGCGGGCGGCGGGTCTGATGCGGCCCTGGCCCGCGCCCTGGAGCTGGAGGAACAGGCGGACGCGGATGCGCGGCGCGCGGCTGGAGTGAGGGGGGGCAGGGAAGGTGGCCGCCGGGGCGCGCCTCGCCGCCTGGCCGCCTTGCTGTCCACGCCCGCTCGGGAGCGGGCGGCCGCCGCCGCGGACGCGGATGAGGACGGCTTCGTGCGGGACCAGGCGGCGCTGCGGTGGGAGTAGGGTAAAGAGATTAGAGAGAGTAGAGGGTTGTTGCATTTCCAACCCATCCATTTTTTTTTTTCCACCGCATCTTCTCAACGCCCACCTGCCCGCCCACCACCACCAGTCCGCTCCGCCTCTACCCCGGTAATAAATGCATGCTTCAACGCTTCCCGGGGCGTGATACGGCGGTCCGGGTCCAGGGCGAGCAGCCTGTCCAGCAGGTCCGCAAAGGCGGCCACACTCCGCCGGTCGCCCCCGCCACCCGCCAGGCGGGCCGCGATCGGGCGGCTCGCGGTCGGGTGGGGGACCAGCACCCGGGCGGGCCGCCCCGTCACCCGGTCCACGGTCTGCCGCGCGAAGACGACGGGCGCGCCGGGGGGCGGGGCGGGCCCGCCCGGCCCGCCCACCCCCTCATAGTGCTTCCAGGCGAACGCCCCCTTGCGCACCATGCGCGCCGGCAGCGGCCCCCGGGCCTCCTGGAAGAGGGCGAGCATCTCGTTGTTGGACCCGCCCGGGAACAGGATCTTGCCCGTGTACAGCTCGGCCGCCACGCACCCCACCGCCCAGGCGTCGACCGGGTGGTCGTACGGCAGGCCCAGGATGACCTCGGGCGGGCGGTAAAAGCGGGAGGCCAGGTAGGGGGTGAGCGTGTTGCCGCTCCCCGTCCACATCGCAGACCCAAAGTCGGCCAGCAGGACGGACCCCGCCCCGCGCTCGACGAGGATGTTGTCGGGCTTGACGTCCGCGTGGATGACGCCACAGTTGCGGCAGTGGGCGAGGGCGAGGAGGAGCTGGGCGGTGTAGGCCCGGACGGCGGGGAGGGCCAGCCCAACGCCGCGCCCGTACTTCTTGGCCAGCGCCCGCAGGTTGCCCTCCGCGGCGGCGGGGAAGGCCAGGACGGCGTGGCCCCGGTGTTCAAAGGTGGACAGCAGGCGGACGCAGTGCCGCTTGCCGGCCGGGTCCGCGTCGGCCAGCTTGCGCAGGATGGACGCCTCCAGGGCCGCGGCTTTGGCCATGAGGTCGTTTGCCCGGATGATTTTGAGGGCGGCCTCCCCGCCGCCGGCCGGGGCGGCCGTGCCGGCACCGCCGCCGCCATCCCCTGCAGCACCATCGGCCTCTCTCGGGACGGGCGGGGACGGGTCGGCGTGCGTGGGGACCCCGGAGTCCCGGGCCCGGACGACGGTCGCAAAGACGCCCGCCCCGAGCGTCGCGGCCACCTCGTAGCGCCCCGCCACGACCTCGCCCACCCGGGCCCGGTAATACCCCTCCGCATCGTCGAACGCATCGGCGAGGGCGGCGCCCGCGGCGGCGGTCGCGGTGGTGGCCGGGGCGCCGGTGGCGGCGTCGAAGGCGTCGTCGTCGGCAAACATGTCGGGCGTGGCTGCGCCCGCCTGGCCGCCGCCTCCCTTGCCACCGCCTGTCCCGCCTGCCCCGCCGCCGCCGCCGTGCGAGTCGAGGGCGAGGGGGACAGGGGCGGGGCGGTGCTGCTGCTGGGGAGGGCGGCGCTCCCCGATGCCGTCGGCGTCCGGGTCGGCGGCGGCCACCTCGACCTCCGTGGTGGCGTCCAGGGCCGGGGAGGGAGGGGGTGGCAGTGGGGGGGGGGGAGGCGCCTGGGGAGGGGGCGGGCGAGGTCGGGCCGTCGCCTCCCCTCCTCCCCCCCCACCGCCATGCCTCGCCAGGATGGCAGCCCGCCTCGCCGCCCGGGCGGCCGCCGCTGCCGCCGCCTCCGCGTCCTCCGCGCCCGACCCCCCGCCCGCCGCTTCCAGGGCGGCCTCCACCCTGGCGGCCAGGGCCTCACCACCGTCCACGGGGGGGGACAGGGAGGGGGCCCGGCCGCCGGGGTCGGTGGTGGTCGTGGGGCGGCGCGCGCCTGCGCCATCGTCGTCATCGTGCCCTCGCCTGTCGCGGCGGGACCCGGACGGCGGCGGCGACCCGCCGCCGCCCCGGCTGCGGCCAGGCGGGGAGCGCCGCCGCTCGGGGGCGCGTGCCCGCCACTCCCGTCCGTCCGGCGACCGGGAGCCCCGGCGCCAGCCCCACCCATCCCGGTCCCGTGACCGGGACCGGGACCGCCGCCGAGCGTGTTGTTGTTGTGGGGGTGAGGCTTGGCGCGCACCGAAAGGCGAGCGTGAGCGCGTCCGCCGGCGGGCGCCGGGGGCGCTGTCAACGCCCGCCGCGGCCACGGCGTCCGGCAGCTCGCCCAGCTCGCCCGATTCCGGGGTGGGCGACCGCATCGGAATGGGGCGAGTGCGCGGGTGTGAGGAGGAAGGACCCCCGCCGCGGGCTCTCCTCTCTCCTGCACACGCAAAAAAAACAATTGCAAAAGTGCACTTTCTCACTCGATTTTTGAGTCGCCCACCAAGCTCGACATGCCGGTGCCGGAACCGCCGGTGCCGGAACCCCCAGGCGGCGACGCCCCACCGACCACCCTTCCAGCCTCCTATGCCGCGACCAAGGTGGCGTACGAGCAGATGTGGGCGAGAAACGGGGCGGCGCCGACGAGTGCCACGGCTGAGACGCCTGCTCGGCTGGCCCCAGCCACGACCAGTCGCCACGAGTTTGCCAGGCTAGTCGGGTTGGACGCCTGGATCAAGCCGGAGTGTCTCAAGCCTGTGCGGCGCCTGGGCAGTGGCAGCTTTGCGACGGGTGAGCTTTTTTTGCGAGGGGTGAGGAGACGAGACGACGCAGAGAGGACGGAGGCGAACCTTCCCCATCCTGTCTCTTTTGATGCGAGGAAACCATGCGAGGAAAGTCGCCCCGCCCCCGCCCGCACCTCCTCTTTCCGCCCACCACCTCTGCTGCTGCTATAAATGCTGCTGGTAACACTACAAAAAAGAAAAATAGCTGACCCTTCCCCCCCCAAACACCTCCTCTTTCTAGTCGAGCTCTGCGATTACCGGCCCACCCCGGACGCGCCGCCCACCCGCGTCGCCGTCAAGCGCCTGCGCCCGGGGTGCTCCCTGGGCGTGGCCGACCTGGCTTTGGAAGCCAGAGTGCTAGCCTCCCTGCGCCATCCCAACATCGTCCGGTTCTTAGGCATCGGCGCGGCGCCCGCGGCGGCCTCCGCGGGTGCCTCCCCAGCCAGGGCCGGGGTTGTTGGTGTGGTGGGCCCCTCCGCCTCCTCCTCCCCCTGCCACGGCCCGGACCCCCTCCGCGACGACTGCTGCTACCTGGTCCAGGCGTACGTGAGCGGGGGCACGCTGAAACGGGCGGTCGGCGGCGTCGCCTCCCGGCCCCCGGGCGCCCCGCCGCCGTACTCGCTGGCCGAAGCCGCGGCCTGGGGCGCGGACGTCGCGGCCGGCCTAGCCTTCCTGCACGGCGCCAACCCGGTCATCGTCCACCGGGACCTGAAACTGGAGAACGTGCTGCTGACGCGGGGTGACGGCGGCGGGGGCGGCAGCGGGGCGCCGTCCCCGTCCCACGCGGCGCCGCACGTGCCGCCCGGCGCTGCCCCCGCTCCCCCCACCCGCCGGGTCGCCCTCCTCGCCGACTTTGGCCTCGCCGCCTCCTTTGTCTCGCCCGACCTGGACACCCGGCGGTCCGCCCTGGCGGCCGCCCCGACCTCCGCCTGGTGGAGAGGGGGGGGGAGGGCGGCCTCCACGACGTCCAGCAGCGGGGCCGCCGCTGGCGCCCCGCCGGCCCTGCCCGACCTCGGCCGCCCGCGCGCGTCGGCCGTCGCCGCCCAGCTGGCCCGCCTGGCGGCGGGGGAGGCCATGGACGATGCCCGCGTCTCCGCCGCGGCTGGGGCCCTGGAGGCCGCCCTGTCCGCCTGGGGCGAGGGGGCGGCCGGCCGGCGGCAGGCGCGGGCGGAGGCGGGCCGGCCTGAGCCGGCCCACCCCCGCCCCAAATCCAACCGGGCCGTCTTTGCCCTGACTGCCAAGACGGGGTCCTACCTCTACATGGCGCCCGAGATCACGCTGGGCACCCCGTACAACCAGGCCGCCGACATCCACTCCCTGGGCGTGCTGCTGTGGGAGGTGCTGGCCGGCAGGACGGTCGCGGCGGTCGTCCTGGCGGCCACGCCGGCCGGGGCGGACCTTGGCGCGGTCGCCGAGCTGTACGCCCACCGCGTCGCCCGGGGCTTCCGCCCGCCCATCCCGCCGGCCTGGCCGGAGCTGGCGCGGTCCCTCGTGTCCGCCTGCTGGGCGCACGCGCCGGAGGCGCGCCCCCGGGCGGCGGCGGTCGCGGCCGCGCTGGCGGGGTTGGCGGCGGCGCCACCGCGCCTGATGCACGCCTGGCAGCCGGCCTGGGCGGGGGGTCTGCCGTCGGGGGG